>Ga0194131_10007048_pt1 | contig 15306 bp, 11 predicted proteins | sample TA2KigO120mmetaG_FD_148631 | JGI IMG/M metagenome (GOLD analysis project Ga0194131, IMG submission 148631) | Freshwater microbial communities from Lake Tanganyika, Tanzania - TA2015053 Kigoma Offshore 120m | ecosystem: Environmental > Aquatic > Freshwater > Lake | place: Tanzania: Lake... | reverse complement strand
AACGGCTGAACGGTTTCCGCTGCCGTGGCACGAGGCCGCGGCGTCGAGGAGGTCCGACATGTCGACGACGACCGCTGACGGCCACGTCCACCTGAGTCAGGAGGAGCGCGACGCGCTCCGCGCGAAGTACCGCCGGGAGCGCGACAAGCGCATGCGTTCCGACGGCAACGATCAGTACATCGAGCCGACGGGTCGCTACGCGCACTTCGTGGAAGACCCGTACACGCCGAAGGTCGAGCGCAAGCCGGTCACGGACGAGGTCACCGTCGCGTTCATCGGTGGCGGCTTCGCGGGTCTCTGCACCGGCGCGCGCATGAAGCAGGCCGGCATCGAGGACTTCCACATCATCGAGGGCGGCGGCGACTTCGGCGGTGTCTGGTACTGGAACCGGTACCCCGGCGCGATGTGCGACACGGCGGCGATGGTCTACCTGCCGCTGGTGGAGGAGGTCGGCACGCGGCCGACCATGAAGTACGTGCTCGCGCCCGAGATCTGGCGCCACGCGCTACGCATCGCCGAGGTCTTCGAGCTGCGCAAGAACGCGCTCTTCTCGACCAACATCACGCAGCTCGAGTGGGACGACGCGGACTCGCGCTGGATCGTCCACACCGACCGCGGTGACCGGATCCGCGCGCGCTTCGTCGCGATGGGCTTGGGCCCGCTGCACAAGCCGAAGCTGCCCGGCATCCCCGGCATCGAGAGCTTCGCGGGACACGCCTTCCACACCAGCCGCTGGGACTACGGCTGGACCGGCGGCACGCCGGACGGTGCCCCGATGACGAAGCTCGCGGACAAGCGGGTCGGCATCATCGGCACGGGTGCGACGGCGGTGCAGTGCATCCCGCCGCTCGGTCGCGACGCGAAGGAGCTCTTCGTCTTCCAGCGCACGCCGTCGTCGATCGACGTGCGCAACAACCACCCGCTCGACGAGGCGTGGTTCGAGTCGCTGAAGCCCGGCTGGCAGAAGGAGTGGCTGATGAACTTCGCCACCCTGCAGACGGGCGGCTTCGCCGAGGAGGACCTGGTCAAGGACGGCTGGACCGACATCGCGATCCGCGTGCGCGACCGGGTCGTGCGCGACCTCGGTGCGAGCGGCAGCATCCTCGACATGGCCACGATCCAGAAGGCCTTCGAGGACAGCGACGACGAGAAGATGACCGAGATCCGCGCCCGCGTCGACGCCATCGTCAAGGATCCGAAGACGGCGGCGCTGCTGAAGCCCTGGTACCGCCAGCTGTGCAAGCGCCCGTGCTTCCACGACGAGTACCTGCAGGCGTTCAACCGCCCGGGCGTCCACCTGGTCGACACGGACGGAAAGGGCGTGGAGCGCATCGACGAGAAGGGCGCGTGGGTCAACGGTGTCCACTACGACCTCGACTGCCTGGTGTTCGCGTCGGGCTTCGAGTTCGCGACCGACTTCACGCGCCGCGCCGGCTTCGAGACCGTCGGTCGCGGCGGCGAGAAGCTGTCCGATCACTGGCAGGACGGCATGCGCACGCTGCACGGCATCCACGTGCACGGCTTCCCGAACCTGTTCGTCGTCGGTCTCGTGCAGGGCGGCGGCCTGATCTCGAACATCACGCACAACCTGGTCGAGGCCGGCACGACGATCACGGCGATCGTCAAGCATGCACGCGAGACCGGGCAGGAGCAAGTCGAGGTCACTCCCGACGCCGAGAGCGCCTGGACGCAGCAGATCGCCGACGCTCCGCAGAGCTTCCTCGGCAACCCCGAATGCACGCCCGGGTACTACAACAACGAGGGGCGGGAGATGACCCGGCGCGACAAGCTGAACGTCGGCAGCTACCCGCTCGGGCCGGTCGCGTATTTCCAGTACATCGACGACTGGCGGAAGTCGGGGAAGTTCGCCGGACTGACGTTCCGCAGGGCGCACGCGCCGGCGGCGAAGGCGAGCTGACCGTTCGCCCGCCTTCGCTCGACTCCGGGGCGTCACGGCGGTAGCGAGGCACCATGCTGCAGATGAACGTGAAGCCCGTCCCGACGCTCGATCCGCGGATCAACGAGATCCGCACGCTGACCGCGCAGATCGTCAACAAGGAGATCCTGCCCAACGAGCGCAAGCTCTGGGTCGCGCGCTCCGACGGCGCCACGGAGGAGCAGCGGGCGGAGGCGCGCGAGCTGCGCGAGGGCGTCAAGGAGAAGGTGAAGAAGGAGGGGCTCTGGGCGCCGCACCTGCCGCCCGAGTACGGCGGGTCGGGGCTCAACTTCCTCGAGCACGCGTACATGAACGAGATCCTCGCCTACAGCATGGGCGCGGCCTCGCTGTTCGGCGTCGTGGCGCCGAACTCCGGCAACCAGAAGATCCTGCTCAAGTACGGCACCGAGGAGCAGAAGAAGAAGTGGCTCGTGCCTCTCACCGAGGGCAGGATGGAGTCCGGCTTCTCGATGACCGAGCCCGAGTCGGCGGGATCCGACCCGCGTTCCATCAAGACCACCGCGCGCCGCGACGGCGACCAGTGGGTGATCAACGGCCGCAAGTGGTTCACCTCGAACGGCTTCCGCGCGGACTTCTTCATCGTCATGTGCCGCACCGAGGGAGCGGGCAAGGACAACGGCCGCATGACGCAGATCATCGTGCCGAAGAGCACTCCGGGCCTGAAGATCGTTCGCGGCATCGAGGTGTGGGGCCGGCACAGCGACCACTGCGAGATCACCTACGACGACGTACGCGTGCCGCTCGAGAACGCGCTCGGTCGCGCCGGGTCCGGGCACGAGGCGGCGCAGGAGCGCCTCGGCGCGGGCCGCGTCTACCACTGCATGAACTCGGTCGGTCAGATGTGGCGCGCGTTCGACCTGATGGTCGAGCGCGCGACGATGCGCGAGGTGCACGGCGGCAAGCTCGAGACCAAGCAGTTCATCCAGGGCTTCATCGCCGACTCGTACATCGACATTCAAGCCGCGCGCCTGATGACGATCCACTGCGCGGAGAAGATGGACGGCGGCGGCGACCCGCGCACCGACATCTCGGCGCTCAAGATCTTCGTGCCGGCCGCGTACGAGCGCGTCGTCGATCGCGCGATCCAGGTGTGGGGGGCGGCCGGCGTGTCGGGCGACCTGCCGCTGGCGGCGATGTACCAGGGCGCGCGCACGCTGCGCCTCGCCGACGGTCCGGACGAGGTGCACCGCATCCTGATCGCGAAGAACGTGCTCACCCGCTACCACGCGGGCGAGAGCTGGGACTTCGGGAGCTAGCGCGCGGTGTCCGGAGGCAAGACGGCGAGCCCTTCGAGCTTTGCGGCGTCGCGAAGCTTCCGGTCGAACGCGACGAGCTCCACTGGCCCGCGCGTCGTTGCCTGCAGCAGCAGGCAGCTCGCGAGGTGGATCGCGTCGGCTGCTCGGAGCGGATGACGGCGGACCAGATCGCGTGCCCGTGACGTCACGCGGGACGCGACCTCGATGACCGGGATGCGGGAGAGGTCGCTGATCAGCGCCTCGAGCGCGAGCTCGTGGTCGCCCGTCGTGCAGACCCCTTCGCGCTTGCGACGCGACAGCGCCGAGGCGACCCCGACCTCGCTGAGTCTGCTCGTCGTGAGGCCTTCCGGCTCGAGGCCGCGAACGACGTCCCCGTCGGCTTCCGTCACGTAGCGCTTCGCGAGGGCGCTCGAGTCGACATAGCGCAAGCTCAGAAGCGGTCCTCGCGGTCCTCCAGGATCGCGTCCGACAACGTGGCGCCGCCCCTCAGGCGGATGGGATGGGGCGGTCTCAATCCGCCGGGACGCGACGGAAGCGTCACCACTCCCTCCGCGACCAGGCGCGCGAGGCCCGGGTTCTCGACCGCCGGCGCCAGCGGACGGAGCTCGGCGACCGGCTTGCCTCGCTCGGTGACCACGACGGTAGCGCCCCGCTGAACGCTGCGCAGGACCGCTCCGAGGTGTGATCGCAGCTCGCTCGCGCCGACGGACTTCGCTCGTCTCATGCGCGAGTTCTCGCTGCCGGGCGCGGAGCAGTCAATGCCGTACGCGACAAATCCTACGCGAAGCACCCGCCGTCGACGCGCACCTCCGCGCCCGTCACGTGGCGAGCGTCGTCGCTTGCGAGCATGGCGACGACGCCGGCGACGTCGGCCGGATCCCCGGAACCCTTGGGTGCCATGACGCGCTTGACGAGCTTCCAGTCGCCGCCCTCGGGCATCTGGAACTGCGAGAAGATCGGCGTGGCGATGTCGCAGGGCAGTACGGCGTTCGCTCGCACGCCGTGCTTGACGTAGTCGATCGCGATCGACCTGGTGAGCGCCAGGACGCCGCCCTTCGAGGCCGCGTAGGCGCCCGCGTAGGGCTGCCCGTGGACGGCGGCGGTCGAGGCGACGTTCACCACGTTGCCCCGCGAAGCCATGAGATGGGGCAGGGCCGCGCGGCACATGAAGAACGTGCCGGTCAGGTTGACCGCCAGGACACGGTTCCAGTCGGCGGTGGCGAGCTCGTGCAGGTGGTCGGCGCGCAGGATGGCGGCGACGTTGACCAGCGCGTCGAGTCGTCCAAAGCGTCCGACGCAGTCGGCGACAGTCTCCGCGACCTCCGATTCGTTGCTTACGTCGCAGCGCCGCGTCGCGACGGTGCAGCCGTCGTTCGCGAGCTTCTTCTCGAGCTCGGCGAGCGGCTCGTCCTGGACGTCGACGGCGTAGAGCAGGGCGCCCTCCGCCGCGAGGCGCTCGGCGACGCCGCGGCCGATACCGGAGGCGGCGCCGGTGACGAGAGTGACACGGTCCTGGAATCGCTTCATGTGTGGCAGGGTAGGCAGCCCGGCATCGTCGATCAAACGTGCGACCCGCGACGGGCTGCGCGGGGCGCCGGCCGTGTGCTAGGCACGGCCGGATGCCCCGCGAGTCCGGCGAGAAGATGATCACGGTCAACCGCAAGGCGCGGCACGACTACTTCATCGAGGAAACCGTCGAGGCGGGGATCATGCTGCTCGGCGCCGAGGTCAAGTCGCTGCGCGACGGCAAGGTCAACCTCAAGGACTCGTACGCGAAGATCACCAAGGGCGGCGAGGCCTATCTCGTCGGCGTGCACATCACGCCCTACGGCTACGCGGCGCGCGACATCCCCGACCCGGAGCGGCAGCGCAAGCTGCTCCTGCACCGGCGCGAGATCGACCGTCTCGCCGGCAAGACCCGCGAGCGCGGCTTCACGCTGGTGCCGACCAAGCTCTACTTCAAGAACGGTGTCGCCAAGGTCGAGATCGGGCTCGCGCGCGGCAAGGAGCACCACGACAAGCGGCAGGACCTGAAGGCCGCGGAGAGCAAGCGCGAGATCGACCGGGTGATGAAGTCGCGCAACCGGACGCGGTCGTAGGCCGAGCCGGGCTGGCCGATCATCGCAGAACTCTTCCAGAACCGGGTGCTGGTCTGCCAGAAGCCGCTGGCTGCAGGTGGCGGAACCCCGGCTGTCCCCGGCGACAAGGGCGATCGCACGGCCGATCGCGTGCTCGGTCAGGGGTCACTGACCTCGGGCGCCGGCTGCAACCAGTACAACGGCATACCGGCGCGGAGCGCGCAGAGCCTGTGCGGACCGTCCGATGTGGCACTCGACCTCGACGGCGCCCTGTGGGTGGTCGACGCGAGCAACCACCGGCTGCTGCGCCACGGCCAGCCGCTGTCCGGGGACGACACCGCGGACACCGTCATCGGCCCGCCGGAGTTCACGACCAGCGGGACGCGATGTCCCGACGTGCTGCGCTCGGCCTCGGGCTTCTGCTTCCCGGACGCGATCGCCTGCGACCCCGCCGGCAACCTGTGGACGTCGGAGGCGGGCGGCAACCGGGTTCTCCGCTTCGACACAAACTGATCACGCAGGCTCCCTGCGGGTTTCGCTGCGGCGTTTCTGCGCCGTGCTGCGGCGCCGAAAGAGCCGTTCGCGCCGGGTGCCACAGGTGCCAAAGGTCGACCCGCGCCGTCGCCGGCGCATCCGTCGCCGGGAAGCCGTGCGCGCCCCGAAGGCATCGTCGCCGAGCCGATGGAGTCGGTGGACCAGGCAACTGAGCGATCGCGCGACGAGGCCGCGGCGAAGGCACCCGGCGGGTCGCTGCGCGAGCGGCCTCGAGCGCGCATCTTCTTCGCGCGTGGAGCAAGGGGGGGTGGCGTAGGCTGCCCCCCGGCCTTATAGTCGGAACGTCGTTCACCTGGGGGCGACCTGGATTCGACGGAGGTTACAGAGTCGGAGGTGGCACGCCGAGGTTCCGGTTGGCCTCGTTAAACAGCCGGACTGCTTAACCGCAGACAACGATCAGTACCTCCTCGCGGCTTAAGTCCGTGAGGCGTTCGCCCGGTCCTCTCCTGCGGGGTCGAAGCGAATGTCATCAATGCGGGATCGGTCATGGGCTGCAGCTTGGAGGCTCGTGACTCAAATCTCCCAGGCTGGTCTCGAAGGAGCCCGCTCATCGGCGCCGACGGGATGACGACAAAAGGTGAGCTAAGCGTGTAGAGGCTTTCGATCGAGTGCTTTCGGACGGGGGTTCAATTCCCCCCGCCTCCACTGTTGCAATGAATTCGAACCGTCGTCGGAGGCCTCGGCTAGCAGGTCGAGGACCTCGGCGGCGGTTTCGGCGCGGTAGTACGAGCGACCCACCTCCGGCGTGACCGGGGTCAGCTTCACCGACCCGAGGACTCTGCGGAGGAGCAGGGCGGAGCGCTCCGTCGCCGACCCGAGAAGCTCGTCGAGCTTCTGCAGCCGGTGCGCGACCCACTCGGAGGGCGGCGCGCGGAAGGCGGACGTCGCCGTCGCTTCGAGGGTGGCGAGCTCTTCGGTCAGGTCCCGTGCCCGGATCTCGGCGTTCTCGAGCGCCTGCCCGAGAGCCTGCGTGCCCTTGCCGTCGCCGATGAAGCCGATGAAGTTGGCGATCCGACGCTCCTCCGCTGCGAGGGCGGACCGCTTGTCGCGCATCAGTTCGGGCAGGTGGCCGTGGAGGCGACGGACCTCGACCTCCACGCGCCGCATGACGTACCCGATCGCCTCGCGATCGCAGACCTGCTCGCGCAGGGTCGCGAGCAGGATCCGCTCGACGAGCCGGCGGCGGACGAGGAGCTTGTTCGCGCACCTGGAGCGCATCGCGGCGAGACAACCGTAGTACCCGCCGGCCTTGCCGCTCACCTGTCCGATCGAGCCCCCGCAGGCGCCGCAGCGCAGCGAGCCCGAGAGCAGGTGCGTGGGGTGCGTGCTGACGTAGCTCCGCTGCTGCCCCTCGAACCCCTTCAGCCCCCGGCGCGTCGGCCACGTCCGGTCGATCTCCTTCCAGCGGGCGGCCACCCGATCCCACACGTCGGCGGGAACGATCCGAAGGTCTTCGTCCTCGACGACGTGCCATTCGCTCTCGGGCTTCGGGACCCGCCGCTTGCGGCCCGTGCGCGGATCGCGCCGCGTCTCGGTCCGGTTCCAGGCCCAGCGGCCGGCGTACTTCTCATTCTTCAGGATCCGGCTGATGGTGGAAGGCGTCCAGCCGTGGGCGGACACGCGGCGGCCGGGAATGCTCTCGGCGTTCAGGTCCCTGACGATGGCGGTGATCGCCTTCCCGGTTGCGAACTCGAGGTAGATTCGCCGCACGATCTCCGCTTCGGGCGCGTAGACCACCATGCGGTAGCCTTCGGGACGCGGACGGCCGCGACGGTCGAGGCGCATCTCGCCGACGGGCTCCGACTTGTAGCCGAACGTCGCCTCGCCGACCGAGAAGCCGCGCGCCTTCTGGCCCTTCTGCCCGCGTAGCGTCTTCTCGCGCAGGTCGTCGAGGAAGAGCTCGTTGACGATGCCGCGCATCTGGAAGCCGAGCTTGGCGCGCTCGTCCTCGCTGTCGAGGCTGTCGGCGCGGGAGACGATGCGGACGCCGTGGAAGCGGAACTCGGCGTAGAGGGTGAGGAGGTAGTGGTTGTCGCGGGAGAGGCGCGAGAGGTCGTCGATCAGGACGGCGTCGACCGCGTGCGCAGCTACGGCCTCACGCAGTCGCTCGAGAGCGGGACGGCTGCGGAGCGCGCCAGACTTGGCCTCGTCGGAGAAGATGTGCTCCGGGGCAACCGAGAATCCTCGCGCGACTGCGACCTCGAGGCAGGCGCGCACCTGGTCGTCGATGCTCTCGGGGCGCTGGTTGTCCGACGAGTAGCGCGCGTAGATCGCGGCCTTCATTCGGCGTGCGTCGCGGTCCGCTGCGGCGCGGGTGCCGACTTCGCGCGGAACTCTTCGGCGAGCAGGCGGGCGAGGTGGTCGAGAAGCGGGCGGAGGTCGGCGTCCACGAGGTCGCGAGACGTTCCCGGCGGGGCGGTCGCTCGGTCAGCGATGCGGTGATCGAGCATGGCAACAATATACCCATGGGTATGCCCTGAGTCAATCCGATTTGGCCGTCTGCCCCATGATCCGGGCCGGGTGGAGTGATATGAGGCGCCGGTGCCGACGCGCGTTCCGAAGGGGAAGGTCCTGCTGACGGTCGCCATCGATCCCGAGCTGCGCGAGGCGGCGCGGGAGGCTGCGCGGAAGGAAGAGGTGACGCTGACCGTGTTCGTGGCGCGCGCGCTGCGGGAGCGGGTCGCGATGCAAGGACAAGCGCGAGTACTGCGCGGCACGCGACGGCGCTGACAGAGACCCATCTGGCTCCGGACCTCTACATTGAGCGCTCCTTCGAGGACTCTTCCCGGGGAAGAACCGTGAGATCCAAGGAATCGACGACCCGAATGCCACACCCGTCGAACCGCACGTTGACCATGTAGCTCGCTGGGGCACGAGGCGAGAGAACGGTACCCATCCCACGTATCGGGTGTTCGACTCGGTCGCCTTCCTTCAGGTAGGGCGCAGGTTTCGATGGCGGCCTCAGGGCTTCCGCACGGCTCGGCAGCGCGTAGTAAATGTAGCCGCGCACGATACCCGTCTGCCTCTGACGTCGACGATGTCGTCCGGAGTACATGTCTTCACCTCGATGGTGTCGAGCAGAGTGCTTTCCTCAACCTCATGCGGGCGCAAAGTCCCTGTCCGAAAACGACTCGATCTCCCGGATGAGCGACGCCGCATCGGTCACGTGCGCCCAGCACACGTAGTGGCCGTGCGCGAGCGCGTTCCGGAGTCGCGCGAGCCGCTCGAGTCGTCTCCCCGCGTCGCGTGATCGCCAGTAGTCGAGGCCGCGCACGAAGTCGCCGAAGGGCGCAAAGACCCAGGCGTCGCCGTCGCCGCTCGGCGGCGACGGGTGCGCCTTCGGGTAGTACACGCCCGGTGCATCACCCTGCCGAAACGCTGCGTGCACCCTTTCGGCGACCGGCGGGGCGACCGGCAGGGGTGGACGAACGATGGATCCGATCAGCGCGCGCACCCGGACTTCCAGGTCGAGGCACGCGGACAGGATCTCGCTGGCGAGCGGCTCGCAGACCAGACACCCCCGGAGATACCAGCGCATCCCGGCCGGAGCGTCGTGCTCGAGAAGGTGGCGGGCTACCCACGGGATCAGGCGAAGCGTTCGCGTTCCCGGCGGGCGCCAGAGCAAGCCCGCGTCGAAGAGCTCGGTCTCGAATGCGCGCTCGCTCGCCTTCTTCAGCAGACCGGACACGTGCGAGAGGAGCTGTGCGTGCAGCGTCTCTCCGAGCTCTGCGGCCTCGCGGTCGGCAACGAGATTGAGGAACTCCTCGAGGCCCTCGTCGTTGCCGGGCGACAACGATGGGGGATGCCATTTCGGCGCCCTCTCCAGGTTTCCGGCGCACTCCCACGCGAGGCGGTTGTGAACGTAGCTGTTCCACAGTCGGCTCTCGGTCTCTCGCGTGTGCTGGAAGAGCGGCTCGATCGGCCAGCCGATCGAGAGGTCGAAGACCGTCTCCGAGATGCTGGTGAGGCCGGGCGTCTCCAGAAAGATCAGGGTGACGGCCGGCTGCTCCGACGTCTTCGACATCTCGTCGACGAACGTCCGCGCCTCCTGCCAGAAGGCACCGGCGTGGTTCTGGTCGCGGGGAAGCACCGCGAACACCGTCGGCGCGTGGCGCAGGCGGTCGGCGAGCTCGCGGCGCAGCTCCCTGCGGGGAAGCTCGGGTGACACGTCGAGCGCGTCGGCGACGGCCGCTCGGAGCGTCCCGTCGCCGGGAAAGGCTTCGATCAGCCTGAAGCGGAGGCGATCGGACTGGCCGCCGTCGGCAGCGAAGACCGAGTGTCGCAGTAACTGCTGGAGCGCCGCGACGGACGTCGGTCCGGGAATGCGGATCGAGCAGAAGCCGCCGCGATCCTGCCACGGACACAGCTCCAGCCACTGGCGAAGTGCCGTGCTCCCGGCGAACGTCCAGTCACCGGAGTGGTTCCCGAGACGGACGTGACAGATCACGCCGCTTCGATCGCGCGGACGATCTTCTTCAGCGCATCGTCCGGTCGCAGCCGCACGACCTTGTCGTCGTCGAGCGGCAACAGGCCGCTCAGCTTCAGCACGGCACAGGAGAGCTCGTCCTCCGGGGACCGCTGAAACGCATCGACGCCGGGGAACAAGTTGTCGACCAGGGACTGGTCCGAGAGGTAGTCCTCGAACGGCATCTCGCTTCCGTCCCCGAGCTCGTCCGCTGCCCGAGTCGTAAGCTGCAGCAGCTGGAATTCTCGGGGTGTGAGCGCACCGCGGCCCGTCCGCAGCGTCGTCGCGATTTCCGGAAGCCGATCGTTCAGGGCGGCGAGCACGCGTTCGAGAGTCGAACGCTCGACGTCACCGCCGGTGACCGGGAGGCCGAGGAGCTCGTCGACGTGCCCGAGCAGAATCGGGATCCCGCTCGTCGCCTGCTCGATCTGATCGATCGCGTCAGGATCGCTGAAGCCGAGATTGCGCACGCGCTCGAACCACCAGCTGATCCGCCGGTGCGGAAGACGGCGAAGCCCGTGCACGGCGATGAAGTCTCTTTCGCCGGACCGATCCAGCTTCACCGCCCAGCGCAGGAGGTCGAGGTCTCCGAGCATGATCGGGGGCGAAAGCGATCGGTCTCTCCGAGTGACGATGTCGTTCGCGGTCCCGGCAGAAGTGTTGACGACGACGAGCGGAGAGCGCTCGAGCACGTCTGCCCGGATGCCGCCACTCGCGACATCGACGACCTTGTCCGGGGCGATTCCGAGACGATCCGGGATTCCGCCCCGATCGTGCCGCAGCGCCGCAGCCCACGAGGTTCCGACCACACCGGCCGTGATCGGCAGGTCCCTGGACGACGGGCCATCGAGGAGCGATCGCAGCTCCTCCATGGCGCTTTTCGGCAGGAGGTTCGGCAGGTAGCCGGCGTCTCCGGCTCCCTGTCGCACGGTTGCGATTCGCTGGCTGATCGTCTTTCGCAGAGTCGGCTGCGCGAGCACTGTCAGGTGATTCGGGTAGCGCAGGAAGTAGCGCTGGAGACCGTCCCGACGCTCCTCGCGCAGGAGCTCGCGTGCGACCAGGTCGTTCAAGGCGTGCTGGATCTCGCTCTCCTCCGAGGCGCCGACGCTGCGCAGCCACGCCGTGTCCTCGTCGATTCCCTTGATCTGCTCCAGAACCCGGCGGGGCGCGTCCTCGAGCGCGGCGGCCGGCGGCAGATTCTGGAAGGCGAGCAGTAGTGCCGAGAAGATGATGGACGACGTCCGGTCCTGAAAGTTGTTGTTCACGACCGTCCGGATCTCGTCCTGAACGGCCGAGCTGTCGAACGTGTCCATGACGTGCTGCGCGTTCACGACGACGAAGTCACGGCGATCGGATGCCCCGATCCGCTGCTGCAGGATGCTCAGCAGCGCCTCGCCGAAGCGGATCAGCACGGCGGGCTGGTGGCCGCAGCGTCGAGCGATCGCGTCCGCCTGCTCGCGGACGTCGATGCCGATCCGGCACAGCGAGCCTTCGATGAGCGATCGCGCCTCGATCTCGGCCAGCGGTCCGAGCTGCAGCACGCTACCGGCGTTCGCCCAGGCACCCTCGCGGGTGTTGGTGACCCGATAACCCGAGAACACGAAGCGAACGCGCGGGAAGCCGGTCGAGTCGCGGTGGTCGGGGATCGCCTTCATCATCAGGAAGCTGAGGCACTTCTCGCGATGGATCTCGTACGCCTTGAGCTGCTCCTCCACGAACGCATCGGCTTCGTCGAGGATCACCAGCAGGCTCTCGTCGGGATGGGTTGCACGAAACTCGTCCATCCACGCGGTGAGCCGCTTTCCGGGGTCTCCCTCGCGCAACGACGGCTCGAAGCGGAGTCGGTCGCGGAGTGCGGTCGCGATGGCGGAGAGCAGGCCTTCCTCGGACTCGCCGCCGGCGACGACCTTGTAGACGACGCGCAGCGTGTTGCCCGACGGAAGCTTCGTCCCGTCACGGTCGATCTCGAGAAATTTGAGCAGGGCGCTCTTGCCGAGCTTGCGGCCCGAGAACACGCGGGTGGGTGCCTCGGTGTTCGCGATCTCGTCGAGCTTCTCCTTGCGGCCGACGAAGAGCTCCTCCTGGATGAACTGGCCGTCCTGGCTCTTGAACGGCGACACCATCGAGAGGTCGAGCTGTTCGAGGACGACTTCCATCAGAGCGATGAAGCCGTCTGCAGTCGGGACTCCTGGAGCGACCAGACGATAGAGGTCGACGTCGTCGATCAGCGCGATCGGCATGCGACGTCGGCGAAGCTCGACGAGGCTCTCCGCCCGCGTCTGCGAGCTCATGCCGGGTGCGAGGAAGACGGTGAGGTTTCTCTCCTTGTCGTTGTGGGCACGTGTCAGATCGCGCGTCAGCGCGTTGCCCCGAATGGCGGGGGCCGACGCGATCACGATCTCCTTGAACTGGCGCAGCTGCGGCAGGAACGTCGGATTGAGGCCCCCCTTCGCGAGCAGCGCGCGGAGCTCGGTCGTGACGATGCGGATGTCCCGGTTGGTGGCGATCCGACGAAGTCCCGTCGACGCGACCGAGTCGTCGTCCTCGCCGCTGATGAATCGCCACAAGGCGCGCCTGAGAGGATGCTGCTTCGCCGGCTCGGGAGGACGGCGCCAGAGCTGGATCAGCTCGGAGGCCTCCGGCTTCGTCTCGGCGAGGACCGACAGCGGAGAGGTGCCTCCGGCGAAGAGCAGCTCCGTCTCGGGACGCCAGAGAGTTATCCGCTCGGACTGGAGCGCCGAGCCTGACGGATCGCGCGAGGTCGAGCGCAGACGCTCCGCGGCCGCGTGAAGGGATCCCCTCGCGAGCGCGTCCACGATGGCCTTCTGGGTCGCGGGGGCGAGAGTCGCGTCGTCGTGCAGCCGCTGGACGATTGCATGCCGGAGAACGTCCTGTGCGTACCCGGTGACTTCGCGGAGCCAGTTTTCCAGAAGCGGCAGGTCGCCGTACTGATGCTCTTCGGTCTCGTCCAGGAGGTGCGTCGCTTCCGCACGAATCTCGGCGAGCGCTTTCGACGCGACCGGGGCCAGCTCGTCGATGTCCGATCGGAGGTCGCGCAGTCGATCCAGCTGCGAGTAGAGCTCCTCGGTGCGATCGGCGGCCTGGCGGTGGATCTCGTTCTTCTCCGCGGACTGCACCTCGGCATCGACGAGACGTGCCAGAAGATGAAACTGACTCGCCTCACGGAGCTCGCGTCGCAGCTCGTGGAGCAGATGCTCGGGGGCCGACCCCGGGGCGGCCGACCGTGTCGCCGGTGCGAGGAGAATCGCGGCGGCGCGCTCCGGCGACGAGATCGACTCGACGGGAACGCCGGTCGAGCGCGACGCGAGGTCCGTCCCTTGGGCGAGCATCGATAGCAGATGGGGGCGCGCGACCACCTCGGCGACGTCGAGCGCCAGCGCCTCCTGGCCGGCCGTCGATCCCTGGAGGCCGGGCACGACGGCTCGCTGGATGAGCCGGCGGCAGGCTTCCTCGATCGGGTCGGTGAGCCTGGCCTCGCCGACGAGCCGGCTGAGCTCGACGAGAGCGAGGTGCGGCGGCTTGGGGTGCTCACCGGCGGTCGCGCCACGCCACGCGCGCGCGGCGGTCATCACGCCGAGTGCTGCGTCGGCGATCTCCGCGACCGCACCCTGCATGCGGCGCCGGTCCTGGAAGAGTGCCTTGCCGCGATCCGCGATGGCGTCGTGTCGCGCCACGAGCTGTCGGCAGGTGCGCGTGAGCTGGTCGACGTTCCACGACTTCACGTCCCGCAGCGACTCGTCCGGCGGCGCGTAGAGCGTCTTCGTCAGCGGATCGACGTGCGTCTCGATGAATTGCGTCCACGCCTTCCTGCAGTGGGTGCGCTCGATTTTCCCGCCGGCGGCGCTCCAGAGCCTCGCCGTGACCTCCCGGAACTGGGCCCGCGCTCGACGCAGCTCCTTCTCGAGAACGGCCGGGGCTACGGACGGCGAGGACGACAGCGCCTCCATCGCCACGGCGACCGGGTCCTGACCTTGCGCGCCGATGCGAAGCAGATTCTGCAGGACGACCGTCAGGTCGTTGCTGTGGCCCTCGAGGAGCGAGACCAGGCGCTGGATCTCGTCGATCGTGAGATGCGCTTCGCTGTTCGGCCGCAACGCTTCGAGACACGCGGCGAAGAGAACGGCTTCGCGGGCAGTTTCGGACCCGAGCGCCTGACGGATGCGCTCCGGACGCGTCGCATCGAATCCGGCCGTCGCCGACGTCGCGTTGCGCCAGATCGACGCGAACGCATCGACGTCGCGCGACGCCACGACGGGCTGCCAGCGGAGCGCCTCGCTGGCCCGGCAAAAGATCCAGAGCTGCGGGAGCGCGAGATCCGTGATCGCGCCTCGTGCGGCCCGCTGAAGCTCGCTCTCGAAATCGGGTCGGCTCCAGGGCGCCGTCGCGCACCTTCCGGAGGGAGCGATCCAGAACAGCCGACGATACTCCTCGAAGGAGCGAGCCTCGCCCGGAAGCCGGGGCTCTGCTTGCGGGACGGGCGGAAGTGCGGGAGCCGCCACTGGTGCTCCGCCTTGCGTGTCCGGTCTAGCGTAATCGGCGGAGGAAGCGTCCTCGTCGGGCTGCCAGGCCGTGTCTGGTGGTGGCTCCAGATCGGCGAACGGTGGAGCAACGGTTTCCGGTTCGGGATCTACCGGGTCCGCATCGACCAGGGTGTCCGGCTCGAGGGCGGCGCCCGGCTCGCCATCGGCAGGGCTGTAGCCCGAACCCGAGTCGTCCGTGTGAGCCTCGACCGGAGACGTGGCCGAGGCGTCGTCCGCGTGCGGCAGCAGGGTGCCGTCGTCGAGAAAGCTGCCCGAGCCGTCTTCTGCATGTCGCGGCTCGAGCAGATCGCCAAGGTCGCCCTCGGACTCGTCTGGAGCCGGGAGAGCGTCGACCCAGTCCAGCAGCTGCGAGACGAACCGTCCCGGAAGCTCCTCTCGGAGCTGGGACAGGGCTTGTCGGGCATCGTCGGAATCCCGGCTCGAGGGAGGCAGC
>Ga0194131_10007047_pt1 | contig 15306 bp, 15 predicted proteins | sample TA2KigO120mmetaG_FD_148631 | JGI IMG/M metagenome (GOLD analysis project Ga0194131, IMG submission 148631) | Freshwater microbial communities from Lake Tanganyika, Tanzania - TA2015053 Kigoma Offshore 120m | ecosystem: Environmental > Aquatic > Freshwater > Lake | place: Tanzania: Lake... | reverse complement strand
GGCTGATACGCCGAAGGTCTGCGCCGTGTCCACGATTTTGGCGCCTCTTGCTTGATCCGCGGAGTTTCCGGAGCATTCGCCCGCTCAAGTTCCGAAGTTTCGCACAGACCTCCATCCACTGGGTGGCCTTGGGGTGCGGCGGATCGAGTTTTCGGACCATACGACGTTCGCTCATCATGCTGACCAAATCCCGGTAGCTCAACTTGAAGCTCAGGTACCACCGCACGCACAACACCACAATCTCCGCGTCGAAATGGCGGCCAGCAAACAGCTCTTCGACCGGAACGAGACGCGCCATTCCCTCATCTTCTCCGATCGGGCCAATTTGCACCGGAGCCGATCGACGAAGCCTCTGGGTTCTGGGGCCTGTTCGTATCAGCGGAAATCAAGAGGAATGCCAAAGTTGCACAACAGGAACTGCCTGCACTGATGAAAAAGATTTCATTGCTCGATGACGAACGGCGGAAGGTGGACGACACGCTCTCCGCCCTCAAGAAGCATCTGTTTTTGGCCTAGCGCGGTGTAAGACGATGCCTCGGCTATGCCGGGTTAGGGGGTGCCGGTGGGGTGGGGGTCAAACTCGCCGCGCTCGCGAAGGCGGCACGGGGGTCGCAGCAACTGTGCCAACCAGGGTGTCGAGGTGGCCACGGAAATTGTGACGCAACTTGTGACGCAACCGCCGTTTTCTCGCCACAACTACTGATTGCTCCCGTTTGCTATGGCTTCGCGCTCGTGGCCGTAACTGCATGATAAATCGATACGCTATAGTAATGGTGGGTAGTCTGTAGAACCTTGATGGGCCAACTTACAAGCAGGAGGTCCACAGTTCGATCCTGTGACCGCCCACCATTCCCTACCCCGTTGCTCGTCCAACTAGAACCCGCCGCGCCATCCCGCCCCAAGTGGCTCAAGGCGCCCGCACCCGTCGGCGATAACTATCGCCAATTGAAGACGCTGGTCCAGGATCTTCGCCTTCACACCGTGTGCGAATCGGCCGCCTGCCCGAACATCGGCGAATGCTGGAATCAGCGCACCGCGACGTTCATGATCCTCGGCAATATGTGCACGCGCCGCTGTGGATTCTGTAATGTGCAAAAGGGCGCGCCGCTGGAGGCCGACTACGACGAACCCCGCCGCGTTGCCGAAGCGGTCGCACTGATGGGACTTCGACACGCCGTCATCACGAGCGTCAATCGGGACGATCGCAAGGACGGCGGCGCGGAGCTATTCGCCATGACTATCCGCGCTATCCACGAACGCGTTCCCGATTGCCAGGTCGAAGTGCTCGTGCCCGACTTTCAAGGCAACTATTCAGCGATGGAGATGGTGATGGAGGCCCGCCCCGAGGTGCTCAACCACAACACCGAGACGATTCCCCGGCTGTACCGCACCGTGCGGCTTGGAGCCGACTACCCTCGCTCGCTCGACATGCTGGCGCACGCCAAACGCGTGAAACCGGAAACGCCGACCAAGTCCGGACTGATGCTTGGACTCGGCGAGACGATCGACGAGGTGCTGCAAGTCATGCGCGACCTCCGCGCGCACAACGTCGACATCCTCACGCTTGGCCAGTACCTGCGGCCAACGAAGAAGCACCTGCCGATCGTCCGTTATGTCTCCCCGGATGAGTTTGCCGAACTCAAGCGCGCGGGCCAGCAGATGGGATTCCGGCACGTCGAGTCCGGACCGCTCGTACGATCGAGCTACCACGCCGCCGACGCGGTGGAGTAGCGCGGTCTACGGCTGCTTGGCCGTACTCTGCGAACTCGCCGCTTCGACACCCTTCACGATCAATTCCACCACGCGCACGGGCTCGGCGAAATCGGAGTTCGTCATGACGGCGACCACCAACTGCATATCGGGGAAGATCGCCAGATACGTCCGCGTTCCGTGCTGGCTGCCCGAATGACTGATTGCGTTCTTGCCCGCGACGGCGGACACATTCCAGCCCAGGCCATAACCGGTTAACGAGCCATCGAGCAGTTTCTGCTTCTCGATCTGCATTTTCATCGTCGCCGGCTTTAGCAATTTCTCTTGCTGCCAAGCCAGCGCAAATCGAATCAGATCGTCGGAGGTCGATACATATCCGCCGCCCGGAATCTTGTTCGATGTATCGGCCAGGACCGCGTTGACGATCTTGCCGTCGCGCGTCTTAGTATAGCCGCGCGTCCGGTGCGGAATGATATCGCCATGGCTGTCGTCGCGCGTCGCCTCCATCTTCGCCGGCGCCAGGATGTTGTCGCGCACAAAGTCGATGAACGGCACTCCCGCCGCCGCCTCGACCACGGCGCCCGCAGTATTGTAGCCATACGTCGAATACAAGTACTTCGATCGGGGCTGATGCAACAGAGCGTCGGCGCTGAAGATCTTCAATGCTTCGGCCACCGAGTTGTATCGGCCCGTCGAGTCCATCTCGGCGTCGCGGTAGGCGCGCGTTCCGCTGAGATGGCCGAGCAGCATCCGTGTCGTAATCGCCCATGGCTTTTCGGGATATGACGGGAGGTCCTTCTGGATCGGGGCGTCAAGGTCCAACCGGCCGCGCTCCCAAAGTTGAAGCGCCGCGACCGCGGTCATCGGCTTGCAAACAGACGCCGTTCGAAAGCGCGTGTCGGTCCGAGTTTCGACGTCGTTTTCCAAGTCCGCCTTTCCGAACGCACCGCTGTATCGCAGCGCGCCGTTACGGGCGATCGACACCGTCGTGCCAGCGATTCCCTGCCGCACGCGTTCGGCCTCGACGGCGGCTTCGATCCGCTTGACGCGCTCGCCGGACCACAGCCCCGATCTTGGCTGCGACAACAAGATCGCGCCCGCAAGCAGAAGGAGTGCCGCTCGTGTCACAAAGGTGATTATTCCAAATCCGCCGCCCACACCGCTGATAGCGACGCTTCGCCGCGTCGCGCTCTTCAACGATCTCTCCGAGACCGAACTGACTTCGATCGCGCAACGGCTGACTAGTGCAAGCTACGATGCCGGTCAGGAAGTATTCGCTGAAGGAGCGCCCGGCGGCGATTTGCTGGGGGTGCATCGGGGCAGCGTGCGGGTCATGAAGACATCGGTGGAAAGACGTCAGCAACTCATCTCGATCGAAGGCGAAGGTAGTTCTCTCGGAGAGGTATCGGCGTTCGATGGAGGCGGCTACTCTACCACAGCGACCGCGATCACCCCCGCGGTTCTCCTCCGTCTGAAGGGCGAGCATTTTCGAAACCTCTGCGCCGCGCACCCCGACGTTGCATTCAAGACGTTGCGTTCAAAGTGATCCGCGTGCTCGGGCATCGGCTCCGGCGGCTCCGCAACCTCGTCGAACAACTTTCCTTCGGGACAGTTCACGCCCGTATGATTTCGCATCTTCTGGAGCTCGCCGCGGAACAAGGGCCGGCGGTGGCCTTGCGGGAAAACAACGAGGAAATCGCCGCGCGTCTCGGAACGGTTCGCGAACTGGTGGCGAGGAACCTCGGACGATTGCACAACGAGGGGTTGATCCGAATGAAAAAACGGGCACTAACAATCCCCGACATCTCCCGGCTTCGCGCTGAACTCGATCAGGCGTGACAAAAGTCATCGCCAACGGGATCACGCGGGCCTATTCTGAAACGGAAATGCCATACGTTGTTGCAGAACCCTGCATTTGTGTGAAAGACACCGCCTGCGTCGACGCCTGCCCGGCCGACGTCATTCACCCTCGAGTCGACGAGGCTCAATTTGCCGCGGCAAAGCCGTTGTACATCTTTCCCCACGACTGCACCGACTGCGGCGCGTGTGTTCCCGTCTGCCCGGTTTCGGCGATTTATGCCATCGAGGACTTACCAGAAAAATGGGCGCACTTCGCCATACGCAATGCAGACTGGTACAAACAAGCCGAGAACGGCTCAGCTTCCTAACCGGTCCACAAGCGCCTCCCGCGCAGCCAGCGCCGTTGCGGCTGCTTCTTCGGCAGTCGATCCCATCGCGGTGAGATGTCCCATTTTGCGGCCCGGCCGCGCGGAGGTCTTGCCGTACAGATGCAGCTTAACGCCCGGCATGGCCAGCGCTTCCGCCCAGTTCGGTTCTCCTCGATCCCACAGATCGCCCATGAGATTCGCCATCGCGGCGGGGCGCAGCAGCTCGGTGGAACCGAGCGGCAGCCCACACGACGCGCGGAGCTGCTGCTCAAACTGGCTGGTGACGCAGGCGTCGAAGCTGAAATGACCCGAGTTGTGCGGGCGCGGCGCGAGTTCGTTGATGAGTAGTTCGCCGTCGCGCGCGACAAAGAACTCGACGCACAGCACGCCGATCACGTCGAGCTTTTCCATGACGGCGCGTGCGATCTCCTTGGCGCGCAGAGCCTGATTTCCGGTCACGCGGCCAGGGGCGATCGTCAGATCGAGGATGTGGTTCTTGTGGTCGTTCTCGACAACGCCATAGTCGACGATGTTCCCATCGACGCCGCGCGCGGCGATCACCGAGACCTCCTTTTCGAACTTGATCCATGCTTCGAGGACGCACTCTTTCCCATCCATGCGGCGCCAGGCTTCGGCCGCCGCGGATGCCGCGTGAATTTTGATCTGGCCCTTGCCGTCATAACCGAACCCGGCCGTCTTCAGAATCCCCTTCGGACCGATCTCGGCGATCGCGGCCGACAGGTCTTCCTCGGACCGCACCCCGCGAAATGGCGCCACCGGGAAGCCGTTGGCCTCGAGGAACCGCTTCTCGCGCAGCCGGTTTTGTGTGATGTGCAGCACCTCGCCGCGAGGACGGACGAGGGTGCTCTCGGCGGCCGCCGCGGCGGTCGCGGCCGGCACATTTTCGAATTCGAAAGTCACGACTCGAACCTGGTGCGCAAACCGCCGCACCGCGTCGAGGTCCTCGTACGGCGCCACGATTTCGAGATCCGCCACCTGGCCGGTCGGCGTGTCGGTATCAGGCGAAAACGTATGGACGCGATACCCCATTCGGCGCGCGGCGATCGCGAACATCCGGCCGAGTTGACCGCTTCCCAAAACCCCGACTGTCGCACCGGGCAATATCGGACGAGATGTCATGGCAGCGATTGTCCGCGCACCATGTCGTTCAACTCCTTGCGATACGCGCGCAGTTTTTCGCGAAGTTCGGGACGCGTGTTGGCGAGTATCTGGATCGCGAGAAGCGCGGCGTTGGTCGCGCCGGCTTTGCCGATGGCGAGTGTCCCAACGGGAACACCGCCCGGCATCTGCACGATCGATAACAGCGAGTCCATTCCCTTCAGCGCATGGCTTTCGACGGGTACGCCGAGCACGGGTATAATCGTCTGCGCCGCCACCATCCCGGGCAGATGCGCCGCACCGCCCGCTCCCGCGATGATCACTTCCAGTCCGCGCGCTTCCGCCGACGTCGCGTACTCGGTGAGGAGATCCGGCGTGCGATGCGCCGACACAACCCGGCACTCGTGTGGAACGCCGAACCTGGACATCATTTCAGCCGCTGGGGCGAGCGTTTCCCAGTCGGATTTGCTGCCCATGATGATTCCGGCCAGTGGCTTGGTCATTGTGTGTGATCGGCCGCAAGTTGCCGGGGCCGTAACTATCTAAGATAATTCGACGGGAGAGGAGCGAGCAACCATGAAGATTTCAAGACGGGCGGCGCTACTGGGGGGCCTTGCGGCGAAAGCCGCCACGAGAGCGCCAAACATCGTGCTGATTCTGGCCGATGATTTAGGGTCCGCGGACCTGGGCTGCTACGGGGCCAGGGAACTGAAGACACCGCATATCGATTCGCTGGCGCGGGACGGCGTGCGCTTCTCCAACGCCTACTGCAACGCCCCGGAGTGCACGCCGAGCCGATGCGCGCTCCTGACGGGCCGTTACCAACAGCGTGTCGGCGGACTGGAATGCGCGATCGGGCTCGGCAATGTCGGACGCTACGACGAGGCCATCTGGCTGGCCGAGCGCGGCGAGTTGGGCCTGCCCGGCTCCGAGACAACGCTGGCAACCATTCTGAAGCAGCGCGGCTACCAAACGGCGTTGTTCGGCAAGTGGCATCTGGGCTACCTCGACAAGTTTTCGCCAAATCGCCACGGTTTTGACGAATTCTGGGGAATGCTTGGCGGCGGCGCCGACTACTTTCGCTACACCGAGCAAGACGGCGCTATCGTGCTTCGCCACAACGGCCAGGCTGCAAAGTCGCACGGTTATCTGACCGATGAGATCGGCAAGCGGGCGGCGGATTGGATCGCGAAGCGGAATACACGAAAACCTTACTTCCTCTATGTCCCGTTCAACGCACCGCACTCGCCGTTCCAGACGCGCGACGACGCGGGCAAAACGCCGGTGCAGTGGAACGGCACCAATCGCGCCGCGTACTTGAAGATGACCGAAGCGATGGACGATCAAGTCGGCGGCATTCTGCGGGCGATCGACGAATCGAAGGAACGAGACAACACGATCGTCCTGTTCATGAGCGACAACGGCGCTCCGGCCAGCGGCAGCAACGCGCCATATCGCGGCTCGAAGAGTTCGGTGTGGGAAGGCGGCATTCGAATGCCGCTGTTGATCCGTTGGCCGGGCCACCTGCGCGCAGGCTCGAATTGCGCACAGGTGACCCTGATGATGGACGTTACCGCAACCTTGGCAGCCGCTGTCGGAGGTCAGCCGGCCAAGGACCGTCCATTCGATGGGAAGAACCTGCTCGCCCAATGGAAAGGGGCGGCGGCGGTTCCTCGAACTGTTTTCTGGAGATACAAGCGCGCCGGGAATCGAAGGAAAGCGGCACGCGATCGGGACTGGAAACTGGTTTGGGAAAACGGAAAGGAGTCGCTTTACGATCTCAAAACCGATCCGGGAGAGAAGGCGGACCTGCTTGCGCGAGAACCGAAGATTGGTTCCAACCTGCGCGCGAAGCTTGCCGCGTGGGAGAGGGAGGTGACCGCACCGCGGCTGAAGGAGTTTCGCTAGACGCGTGCGGGGCGCGCCGAAGCGAGCTGGGCGCGAGCGCGCAGACCAGCGGGCTAGAACGGCAGTTCGTCGTGCGTAATGCCGTCGGGCTGCGTCTGCGATGTAATCGCGCGATTGAAATAGACCTTGCTGTCGTTGTCCTTGGTGATCTTGGCGACTTCAAGTTCCACGCCTTCGAGTTCCGACACCCGCATCGAGAGGTCGGAGAAACTCGCCAGCCGCAGGCCGCAGATTTCGAGTTCCTTCTTCACGTACGGAAGAGACTTCTCAGTAATCGCGCTGTGTTTGCGGAGGATGCGATCGCGAAACGTTGATCCGGTGATGCGCAGCACCCAACGGATCATCGGATTGCCGCTAGACTGCGACGTCGTCAACGATGCTTCGGCGACGACCACTTCATAGCGGCCGTCGGGGATGGAATTGGAGGACGGGTGCGCCTCGGCGGACGCTTCCGTGCTGTAGAGATGATTGAACCGGCTTAGGTCAATCGGTTCTTCGAAGGCGAAGGAGGAATTCATTGGGTTGGCTCCTGCACTTTTCTAGTGCACGCGCGATGCCAAACGAAATCGGCCAAAATCGAGGGTTTCGCCGCCCGCCGCGTTCCAATCTGAAACGCGGCGTTTCAATCCCGCTCTGCGAGGCGGTTAAAACGGTACATCGTCGTCGGAAATTCCTTCGTCAAGCGGAGAGGGCCCCGTGGAGGCGGGCGCCGGCGAAACCGCGGGTCGAGCCGTGCGTGGCGCCGACACCATGCGCGGCTCCTGACTAAAACCCCCGTCGCCTCCGCCTTCGCCGCGATTCCCGCTCAGCAGGATCACGTCGTCGGCCACGACCTCGGTCGAATACCTCTTCTGCCCGTCCTTGTCTTCATAACTGCGCGTTTGCAGCCGTCCTTCGACATAGACCTGCTTGCCCTTGGTCAAGTACTGCGCCAAATTCTCGGCGCGCCAATGGGAGATGTTATGCCAGTCGGTCTCCTCTTTCCATTCGCCGGTCTGTTGATCCTTCCACCGGCGCGATGTCGCTACCGAAAAGCGGGTGACGCTCACTCCCGACGGAGTGAACTTCGTCTCCGCGTCCCGCCCCAGATGTCCAACCAATATCACTTTGTTTACGCTGCGCGATGCCATATCTGTTGCAGTCTAGCAAACCTGGAACCGCGACCTCTGGTACCTTTACGGAACCGCGCACAACGGACTCGCTCCGGCTCTGCCATCGGGCGAGTCTCTCGCCCGTTTGGGGCCGCGCGTTCGCGGCCTCTGCGCTCCAGAAAACTCCGAAATGTGAATTCAGTCAACAACCCCGTTCCATCCGTCCGCAAACTGAGCCATAATACTGCTATTCACATTCCCGGTTTCAGCCGATGTAGGGAATGTAGAAGCAGTTGGGTTTTGGAACGCGGCTTCCGTACAACCGGAGGCGGCTTCCAGGAAAGGCAACAATCCGTGGGCGCCTCCCCCTTCCATGTCGGATTCATTCGATGGGCCGTACTCTACGCATGCGTTTCGATCGCGGCGCCCGCGCAGTTGCTGATGACGGGAACCGGCGGCATGGTGCGGCTGTTTGGAACCGATCTGGCGGTGCTCGAAATGAAAGAGCCTCGCAAGGACCTGCCCTGTCACGTGAACCCCACCAAGTCCGCGCAGTTGGGCTTCGACCTCAAGTTTCACGGCGGCTACGAAGTCTCGGTGCCGATGAAAGAACTCGCCGGCAATGAGAATCTCCTTACGATCATATTCCGCGTGACGGAAGCGGCCAACCCTTCCGAGCCGACCTACTTCATTCAACGAGTGAAAGTCCCCGAGATCGACGCCGACGCGAAGGGCGAGGCGTCCTTCTACGGCGGCTTCGATCTGGGCGAAGGCAAGTACAAAATCGATTGGCTGATGCGCGACCGCACCGAAAAGGTCTGCTCTTCCTACTGGGACGTCGAAGCGTCGCTCAACGAACGGGACAGCGAAATGGCGCTCACCATCGGCGCGGGCAACATCCGGCAGTCCGATACCGAGTTCTTCCGCCAGGAACCGCCGGTCGAACGGGCCGGCGATCCAACAACCGTGAAGATCCTTCTCAACTACGCGCCTCAGAATCCGCGCAGTTCCGCCATGCGTCCGATGGACACCTCGGCGCTGATGTCGATTCTGCGCAACATCTCTCGCGACCCGCGTGTCACTCGCTTCTCGCTCACCGCATTCTGTATGCAGGAACAGAAAGTCCTTTACCGGCAGGAGAATGCCGAAAAAATCGACTTCCCCGCCCTCGGAGCGGCGCTTGAAAAACTGCAACTCGGCCGGGTCGATGTCGCCGCGCTCGGCGACAAGCGGTCCGATGTGAAGTTCCTCACCGGACTCATCCGCAGCGAGTTGGGTTCGAACGATCGCCCCGATGCCTTCATCTTCGCCGGGCCGAAGATCATGCTCGAACACAACATCGAGTCGGAGGCGCTCAAGGAGATCGGCTCCATCACCGCGCCGGTCTTTTACATGAATTACAACCTTTTCCCGCAGGTCACACCGTGGCGCGACGCCATAGGCGATGCGGTCAAGTACTTCAAAGGCTTCGAGTATACGATCTCGCGGCCGCGCGATCTTTGGTCGTCGACTACCGAGGTCGTCAATCGTATAATGAAAACGCGATCTTCGCGAATTGCACAGAACGCAAATCAACCCTGAGACGTCCCACGGTATAGAGCCCGCCGATCATGCGAAATATTCCGACCTACGCCGCCTACCTTCTCGCTGCCGCCGCAGTGTACGCTCAACCTGGTGACGTCAGTAAACGAATGGCTCCTTATGTACCGTCGCCGCAAGAGGTCATCGACCGGATGCTTGAGGTCGCGCAGATCAAGCCGCTGGACACAGTCATCGACGTCGGCTGTGGCGACGGCCGCATTCTTGTTACCGCGGTACAAAAGTTCAAGGCCAAGGCCATCGGCATTGAGATCGAGCAGAAGATCGCCGCGCAGGCCACCGAGACCTTGCATAAACTCGGGTTGCAGAATAAGGCGCGCGTCGTCCGCGCCGATGTTTTCGATGTCGACCTCAGCCAGGCCGATGTCGTAACGCTCTATCTGACGACTAGCTTCAACGAAAAGCTGCGGCCCAAGTTTGAGCAATCGCTCAAACCCGGCACGCGCGTGGTCTCGCACGATTACGGCATTCGCGGCTGGAATCCCGTCGAGGTCGAAGAGGTCTTCGTGCACGGGCGACGGCATCGGATCTTTCTCTACGTCATCGGGCAGAAGAAGAACTAGCCGGCCGCGTAAACGAATTGTGGGCTTCGCGGGGGGCGTTGCGCACATGTCCATGCGATTCGGTCACTGCCTCGCTGCGAATGCCGCGTGAGGCGCCGGATGACGAACATCTGCGCAATTCTGAATGCGGGGCATGAAATTACTGGCGCAAACCGCTCTCTTGAAGGCGCGATCTGGGTTGGGGCGGCGCCCGATTGCTCCTGCGCGCGGTTCGGTGGCGGTATCGCGCTCCGGTTAGGCTTGGCGCGCTGAGTCGCCGATCGGCTTTTCTCCCGGGTTCGATAATTTCAGGACTAGCCTGAAAGCGAAGAGGCCGCCGGCGGCGGCCTCTTCGACTTGATCGCTTACCAAGGCATCTGGCGTTTGGTGTAACGCCGGCCCTTTTCGGCGGCCTCTGGCCCGCCCGAACCGATCTTGACGCCTTCGTCAATCATCTTCTCGACATCGTTCGGCCGGACCGTATTCAAGAATGCGATCTTTGACGCCTTACACGCCGCGAGCACGCGCGCCCGAGCCTTGGCCATCTCCGGATGCAGCGTATCGTTGGCGCCGTGTCCATCAGGTAGACGCAACGACAAACCCATATCGCCCGGGCCCCATTCGGCGAAACCGATTCCCGGCACCGCGGCCACCTTCTCCGCATTCGCCAGCGCGTACTTGTCCTCGATCTTCAATCCGAGCAGGAACTCTCCCTCTGGATTGAGCGGCCAGGGATCCGCCTTCTTTTTGTATTCGGCCGCCGATATTCCCCACGCCGCGGCGCCGGCGCCCTGACTGCCATTGCCAAGCATGCCTTCGGGCAATCCCGGCACGGGCTTCGAATCGACATACCGGCAGGCGGCAACGAACATCTTCACCGCCTCTGGATCGCGTGCATGGCACAACAAAATGCCGTGCGCGCCCGCCAGCAGCGTCTGCTGCACCACCCAGAAATTCGCTTCCATATGCGCCTTCGACACGCCGAGCACCGGAAGCGTGCAAATCACGGCCGGCGTGCGGTGTCCGCTCTTGGTCGGCCCGCCGGCGGCCAGGCCCATCATGAATTGGCGCAACGCGGAGAAGTCGAGTTGGCCATGTTCCATCTCGTAGTTGATGTAGTCGGCCCAGGTGCCGGCCATCTTCTTTCCTTCGTCAAATCCAGACCCGCCTCGGGCGCCCGTGTAATAAATGGGCTGTCCATCGGCGAGTAGTTCAATCGCTTTGTTGATGCGCTTGGGCTTGTAATCGGCGGCGCGCGAGGCGGCGGCCAGTGGAAGACTGAGCATTGTGCGGCGGTTCATGTGTCGAGTTATATCACGAACCGAATCGAGGTGCTACTGGACCGCTGGTTTGAACCCTAGCTCGCCCAGGAACGAAAAGATCTCCCGGTAGGCGCGCTGCGTCGGCTCAACGCCAAAGTAGCCGTGCTTGCCGCCGCCGACGGTGACCAGTTGATTGGAAACCTTGGCCGCCGCCAGCGCTTCATGCAGCCGCGTGGCGTGCGTGTACGGCACGGTCGGATCGGCGTCGTCGTGAATCGTAATTACGGGAGGCAAGCCCGCGCGCACATACGTCAGCGGCGAAACCCGCTTCGCCGCGGCTTGCCGATCCGGCAGCGCCGCGAACCACTTCACCGCGTAGGTCTTCGTGTTCGGCCCGCCGATGATGTCGCCGACATCGGTAATTCCAAACCAGTTGACGATCGCCGCGACCTTCGGATCTTCTGTACCCGGGCACTGGCGATCCAAGCCGGCCGACGCCGGCGTCATCCCCGTGGTCAATGACAAGTGCCCGCCCGCCGAATGCCCGGTCACGACGATGCGCGATGTATCGAAGTTGTACTGCTTGGCGTTTCGATACAGCCATCGCAAGGCGCACAAACAATCCTCGACAGCCGCGGGCGCCAGCGCAACGCTCGAAGGCCGGTAATCGACGTTTACGATGTTCCAGCCAATCTGTATGTACGGAAGAAGCCAGTGAGTGTAGCTGGCCTTGGTCGAACCCTGCTGCCAGCCTCCGCCGTGAATGTAGAGAACCGTAGGATTCGGCGCGCTCGTCTCGTACCGATATACGTCGAGCTTGAGGTCGACGCCGCTCGCTGTCTGATAGGTGATATCAGGCGTGATGCGGTATCGCTCCATCCGTGCGATGGTGCTATCCAAGACGGGGGTCTGCGCCGCTAGCGTGACCGAAAACAAGAAAACGAGGCGAGTCATTTGGGTCTGCGCCCATGATACCGGAACCGCCGTTTGCCGGGCTCGTAGGGATCGTCAAAGTCTTCGAACAGAATCGTCTCGATCCCCGAGCGCGCGAAGACCGTGAAGTCGGAAGGAGCTAAAGGCCAGGGCACTTTGCCCGGAGGGTCATCGTCGCCGCGTCCACGGCAAACGACGATCACTTCCCCGCCCGGCGCGACCAACCCAGCCACGGCCGTAATCGCATGTTCGCGAAATTCAAGGGGCATTGCCTGGAGCGTGTAACTCTCGACAACCAGATCGAAAGCGCCGCGGTAAGTCAGCAGGTCGGCGACGGTGCAGGTAACGGGGCTATCGGAAAATCGCTCGCTGGCCCACTGAATCGCCTCGGGCGAAATGTCGAACGCCGTAACAACCGCGCCACGGGCGGCCAACGCTTCCGCGTCGTCGCCCAGTCCGCAACCGCAGACCACGGTCCGCGCGGCTCGGGGCGGCTGTTCGCGCTCGCACCAATCACGGAGGTGAACATTGAACTCGCGATCGGCCCACGGCACGACGGAAAAGTCGCGGGCGGCGGTTTTGTAGAGCGCGTCGAACCAACCCAGCGCATCGCCGTGCTCCAGATGTTGGGGGCGGCGATCTCTTGAGCCAGATCGCGGCTCATGGAGCCGGTACCGCGACCAGTTCAAGCGCGAACGAGGCGTCCATCGACGGCAAACCTTCAAATTCGAGCAGCGTCGATGCCGGCGGGCGGTCCTTGTCGTAGTACTGAAAACGCCGCGCGCGTATCTTGGCCGACATCGCCTTCGACAAGGAGTAGATGCTCGAAAACGCCACCAGCTTCATCGACGACTTCGCGGCTTCGAGCACCTTTGCCATTCGCTGGAACGCAAGATCGACATCCGCTTCCGCTTGGTGAAACGCCAGCTGCGTGCCCGTGAGGATCACACGCTCGGCGCCGACCAGCACGGCTTTCGAGTAGGCGGGTGACGGTGACATGTCGGGCGGATTTAAGAAGACAACATCGTTCGCCGGTTTCTTGCGAAGGCGCACGACGGCTTCGCACTCGGCCAAGGGCCGGTCGTGGAGACGCTCGGCCTGCACGGCGGTCAGCACCGCGGACGGGAACGCGGCGGCGACTCGCGTTCGCACTTCACCAACCGCGTCCAGCGCGGACAGCAGACATGTCACCCGCATCACATCGGTGCGTTCGCTGCCGGCGATCGCAGCCGCCTTCGTGAGATCGGCGATCGCTTTGTCCAGCATCGGCAGTAGAAGCCCCGGCTGACCTTGTCCCACGCCGCCCATGCCGCTCAACAGTCCGAGCCCGCTCGGGTTGACCGCTTTCCGGTTCGCGACCACGGCCTCCACGATGACCTGCGCGCCTTCCATCGGCAGCGCTCCGACTTGAATCGTGCTCACCGCGGGCAGCGGTAGTTTCTTTTCGGTGAATGTCTCGCTAACGATCGCTGGCACGCGGCGCTGATCGCCGGTGCCGGCGACGAACGCCCGTAGCTTCACGATCTGCCGCTGGCCGGCTTGCTGCTTGAGCACCTTCAGTGCTTCGCGAACCTGCGCCGACAACAGCCCTTTGCCCGACAGCGGCGAGACAAGAAACTCAAGCTTGGAGGTTTCGACGGTCACCGAAGCCGGCGGATCGGGCAGTACTTCCAACGTCTGCGTAATCTCAACCTCTTGTTTCTTTTTCCTTCTCTGCGCATGGAGGTCCGGAGCCACAACGGCGAGGACGAGCACACAGGCGATTAAACCACGCAGACCGGGCGTCAGCCGCGTAAGGGCGGGGGCGGTTTGGTAGTTTCGAGCGGGAGCGATGGGAGCGAGATGGGGCATCGTTCGTCCCATGATTCTAACAAAGCCTCGCTGTCGGCGGCGGGCGTGGGCTAAGGACTCGGGGCCGCGCGGAGGAACGCGATCTTCCGTGCGGCGGCGCGCGGCGCGCCCGTTTCGGTCTATGCCCAGCCGAATCGCCGCCGTGCCACAACCAGCATGAGGCCGCCGATTCCCAGCTGCAAAAGCGTGCCCGGCTCCAGCGTCTCCGCCGGCGGCGGCTCGGACACCGAGAAATTGCCACGGGCGATATCGTCCAGCGCCACCCACCGGTTCGTATCGTTGATGATGATGTCGACGTAACTGAAGGTCTGTGTGTCGCTCGTGACGCCGTAGAAATTCCAGGTCGGGATACCGGTTGTTGTCACCGTGGTCGTCGACAGACCTTGCGGGGCGAGGGTCATGCTGCCGGGCCCACCGTAGGTAACGCCGCCGTTGTGGGATCCGCCCGCGGCGAAATTGAACCCGAAGCTGTTCACCGGGGCCGAGAATGTCACTCGCAGATAGGTGGGAGTGGCCCCGGTCTTGTCAAGAGAACGCAAGAACGAGCCGCTGCCGAATTGATACCATGGGCCCACCGAAGGATTGCTATCCGGCGTAACTCGCAGTACCTCATTTCCGACTCCGGAGAAACCGTTGATCTGCAAGTCGGTTAAGATAATGCCTCCGCTACCGAACGTGTCGACAGTGCCAGGCACCCCGGCGCCGATTCCCGGCGATCCCGCGCCCGCGCCGCCATTATAGTTGGACAACAAGGTGACATTTGACAGCCACGTGCTTCGGTCGGTATAAGTGACCGTCGCGGCCGACAGCGACGCGATCAGACTAAGTGCCAGCAAGCCAGTTCGAATCATTTCAGTTCCTCTCTTGAAGGGGGAGGGCGCACACACCTCGGGTAAGCCCGGGGATAACGCCGATTCACAATTTCCGCTTCAAGAGAGTAGTAGAGCGAAGCGGCGTAATTTCTCACAAAACCTTCTATAGGTTTGTAACAGTAAGATTTCGGATTAGATTCTAGAATCGAAGATTCTGAACAACCACCGCCTGAAGGCGGTGGGGTCGATGGGCGACTGAAAGTCGCAGGACGCGGCTGAAGCCGCTCCAGATTCCGGCTTTCGCTGCCCCA
>Ga0194131_10007046_pt1 | contig 15306 bp, 18 predicted proteins | sample TA2KigO120mmetaG_FD_148631 | JGI IMG/M metagenome (GOLD analysis project Ga0194131, IMG submission 148631) | Freshwater microbial communities from Lake Tanganyika, Tanzania - TA2015053 Kigoma Offshore 120m | ecosystem: Environmental > Aquatic > Freshwater > Lake | place: Tanzania: Lake... | reverse complement strand
CGCCGCCGCCTGGGTCGGGAAGAAAATCACGCTCTATCCGAGCACGACGACGCTCGGCGCGGAAACGGTCGACTGCATCCGCGTTCGTCCGGGGGTGCCGTCGTGAATCGGCTGGCTAGCATGCTGGTCGAGGAGCGCTCCGCGGCGGCTATTGCGCGAAAGGCGGAGGAACGGTCGTCCTCGGCTCTGCGCGCGTACGCAATCGAGACAGCGAAAGACGCGAACATATCCGACCGCGAAGCAGTCGCCGCGATGCTCCGGCATCCCGTAGCCGTCGAGAGGGATATCTGCGTCACTCGCGAATTCGTGACCAAATGGTGCAACGCGATGCTAAGCGAGGTGAGCGAATGACCCGCCCCCCCGTCCGTTTCACTCAGCTCAAGCGGATCGCTCAGAGCCCGCTGCACTACCGGCACGGTCTCACGGCGACGTACGACTCCGGCGCGATGCGGCTTGGCCGGTTGACGGATATCCTCACGCTCGGCGGCGAGCTCCCGCCGGTCTGGGCGGCCGACCGCCGCGGCAAAGCGTGGGATGCGTTCGCCGCTCAGCACGACAAGCGCGAGATCGTGACCCAGGCCGAGCTCGACGAAGCCCAGCGCATGGCCGACGCGGTCCACGCCAACCGGCACGCGCGGGCGTGGCTCGAGCACCCGGACCGGGTCGTAAAGCGCCGGATTTACTGGGACGATATCGGCCGCCCGTGCTCCGGCGAGCCGGACCTCTTCGTCCCGGGCGAGGCGGTCGTAGACCTCAAAACCACGCGCTCCGCCGACCCGGCGCGGTTCGCACGGGACGCAATCTGGCGCGCGTACCACGCCCAGCTCGCGTGGTACCGGCGCGGCCTGGAATTCGGCGGCTACGGTCCCACGCCGCGCGCGCTAATCATCGCCGTTGAAAGCGCCGCGCCGTACCCCGTGACGGTGCTGGAACTCACGCCGCGCGCGCTCGAGCAGGGTGAGCGGCTCTGCCGCGTCTGGCTCGAGCGGCTGCTCGCGTGTGAAGCGGCGGACGAGTGGCCCGGGTACGCGCAAGACGTGGTATCACTGGACGTGCCGGGGGATACCCTGGACGATCTGACCTACGGAGAGGACACATGACCAAAGAGGAATTCTGCAAGCTGTCGCCGAGCGTCGCGCTCGGCTTCGTCTGGGACTTCTGCCGGCTCGACGAAGAGCTCGGCACCGTGCCGGCTCCGGTCCCGCCGCCGCCGCCCCGCGCGCCGCAGTATGACCGGCGTATCCCGCGTAAGGACGGCACCACCTACGCGAGCGAATACGACCTCGAAGGGCTGCGCTACTGGCACGGGCGAGCCGCGGCCGGTGCCGCCGTGTCCGGTCCGTATCAGGAGAAGGACGCGAAGCAGGCCGAAGCGCTCGGCTTGTGGATCGCGTACCGCGAGGCGGAGCCGGACAAGCCCTGGACGGGCATGCGCGGCGACGTGGTCGTGAACGCGGCCGCGCCGAACGCCCGGCCGACGGTCTACCCGAAAAACGCGCCCGCGCCGTCCGGGGGGTTCGTATGACGCCACACTGGACAACCGTCACCGTCACGAACGCCGCCGGCCGCCCGTGGACGGTCGACGTTTGGATCGCGGAGCAGGTCATCACACGCGGCGACGGTCCGGGCGCGAGGGATACGCGCTATGCCGTCGCGAGCGAAGCGCGGCGATTCGGCCGTGACGTCCCGGTGCGGCGCCTGCCCGACTGGATGCGCGACGAGCTCGAGGCGGCGGTCGAGCGCGTCGAGGGAGAGTATTTCGACGGCTTCGCCTGGGGCGCGTGACGGGCTGCGTAGCCCCGCCGGGACTCACTCGGCGGGGCTAGCCCGCTCCATGTTCCGCGCGATACGCTCGAGCAGGGCGCGGATTTCCGGTAGCTCGGCGAGGTGCGAAAGCACGACGCTCGCGCCGACGTGGTCCCGCCGTGCGAGTAGCCCGTGAAGCTCGTCGACCTGCTCGACGACGCTCGGCGCGCATACGGCCGGCGGCGGAGCCGGGACGCGCGTGCTCGGCCGCGGCTGCGGCGCCGCTGCCTGCATGCCGAGCACCTTGGAGACCGCCGCCCCGGCGCCGAGCGCGGCGACGATGAGAGCAACAACCGATTCCGCGTCGAGTGTCATGGCTTCTTACCGCGCTCGAAATGCATGCCGTCGGGCCGGCTAAACCAGCCGCCCCAATACCAGCCGAGCTCTACCGCGACCGGCACGAGATCCCGCACGCTGCCCGGGGCGTCCCGCGCGGGCGGAGCGACGCCAAGCCCGTTCCACGCCGAGTTGATATCAAACGCCGTGCCCCATGCGTGCCGGGACAGCGTGGTCCGCGAGCCCCGGACGTACCGCGGCGCATAGGACCCGCCCCACGACCGGACGCGCTTTAGCAGCCCTTCGCGCCGCCAAGCGTCCACGAGCGCGCGGAACGGCTCGGCCGCGGCGGCGTGCATCATTACTAGCCCGCCGCGCGGCCCGCCGGTCACGTCCGAGAATTCGGGAACGACGACCCGCTCGAGGACGATCCGCCCGTCCGGGTTGGTCGCGCGTACCTGCTCCGGGTTGGTCGGGATAGGGTCTGGTGTCGCGATGATGGTCCCAAACCGCCCGTGCATTTCCGCCGACGTGTACGGCACGAGCCCGGCCGGCTTGGGCGGCCACGTCCCGCCGTCATCCGGAACGCCCGTGTCGAGCCCCTGCGACACCGCGAGGCCCCACGTCCGCTGTCCAACGATGCCGTCCGACCGGAGCTTGGACATGGACTGGTAATCACGCGTCGCCGCCTCGAGCAGCTCGCCGAACGATCCGTCTATCGCCCCGTGGTAGAGCTCCCGGCCGCGGAGGAACGATTGCCAGCGCTCGACGTCCGGACCAGTAGAGCCGCGAGCTAGCATCATTCCCCGTCGATCTGCGCCGACAGCCAACGCATTAGGAGCACGACCACGAGCGCCGCCGCTGCTACCGCGGCGCCGATCCATCCGAGCGCCCAGCGGATTAGCCGCCGCATCGGTCCTCCGCGTCGCACGTCGGAACGGTCGAGAGGCACCCGAGGTCGACAGGTTGCAGCTCGGCGAGCGCGGTTAATACCGCCTCACACGTCCGGCCGCCCGGGGTAGTCTGCGCCCACGAGCAGCCGAGCGCGCGGCCCCGGGCGCAGGCGGTCGCCGGGCTAGGGGCGGGGACGTCCGGCGGCGTGGGCGGGACGACCCGACAGCCGGCGGCGACGAGGAGGAACAGCGCGGCGCGGTGATAGGCGGTCACGCGGCGCTCCGCACGTCGAGCGCCCAGAGGTCACGGCCGAGCGCGGCCCAGTCCTCCGAAGCGTGGAACATCCCGCCCGCGCCCCATGCGAGCCCCCACGAATTGACGCCAGAAAACCAAGGCTCCCCGGCCTGGGTCGCGTAGCCGGCAAGGCATAGCGCGTGCCCGCCGAGCGTGCGAAGCTCCGGCCGGACCAGCCCGCGGCCGCCGTAGCTCATGAAAGCGTCGCCGACGAGCCAGCCGCCGACCACGGGCAGGCCGGCCGCGAGCGCCCGCCGGATCCCGTCCGTGTCGCCCGATTCGATCCGGTAGTACCGGCGCGCTCCCCAGCGGTCCGCGCCGTCCATGGCGGCTCCAAGGGGAACGGGCTCTAGTATCTCCTGAACGCCCGGGTGCGCCGCCTCGCTCGGCGAGCCGATCTTGCGGGTCGCCGCGATGCACGCCCGGAGCCAGGTCCCACCGTCACGAACGTCCCGGGACGGTCCGAGCGCGAGGCGGTACAGCGCCCGGGCGGACAGGGTCGGGCAAGGCTGGCCGGCGCGGAGGTACGCGAGCCGGAGCCCGGTTGCGACGGCCTGACCGACACAGCTCGAGGTGGCCCCCTGGTCCCGAATGGCAACGCGGTCGTCCCAAACGGACGCCTGCGCCGGGAGCTCCGCGCGGGCCAGCACGGAGCCGAGCGGGACGTCCCGGGCGTCCGGCGGGTCGGGGAGACAGCCGAGCGCGAAGTCGCTCACCGGCTACACTCCCGCGCCCACGACTCCGCCGCGCCGTCCGAGACGGCCACGGCGACCGCGGCGAGCGCTCCGGCCGCGACGGCCGTTACCGCGACGGGCGCCCGATAGTCCGGGCCGAGGTCGGCCAGCGTGGCGACGCCGGAGCCGCCGCCGAGCACCGCGGCGCCCTGCGCTACGGCCGACCATGTCGTGTGCCGGTCGTCGAGGGTCTGGCACCGCGCGGACGGCGGCGCGGCGCCGAGCTTGTCGCCGGCCTTGGCGGCGCCGAGCGACCCGCCGCAGCCGACGAGCGCAAGCGCAGCAGCAGAGACGCGGACCGCCCGAGCCGCGCGGGAGACCCCGGAGTCGCGATGGATGCGCTCCTGAAGCGCCGACACGAGAACGTCCGGCGGGAGCGGGGCGTGCCTCACTTGTCGCCCCCCGGGGTCGGCTGGCGGAGGCCAAGCTCCCCAAGCGCCACGGCCATGAGCCCCACCGCCGCCGCGATCTGCTCCGTCGAAAGACCCGCTGCAAGCGCGCCGAGCACGACCGCGAGCACCGCCACCGCGCCACCAAGCCGGAACGTTCGGGTATTCATGGGTTCACCTCCAAATCCTCGAGCAACGCACCATCCGAAAGCCATTCGGCCGCAAGGTCCGCGCCGGTCTCAAGCTGAGCCTGGACCCAGGCGCGCTCGGCCGGGGTTAGCCGGTCCTTGTTGTCGTCCCAGGCGGTTTGCATCGCTCCGGTCACGCGGACCGCGATGCGCCCGTCGGACGGGTGCCGCACGTACAGCTCGTGGCGAACAGCCCAGCCCGGCGCGACCGCGCCGGTAATGTCAGCCGCGTCGGCCGCGTGTGGCCCGGGAGATTCGATGTAGCCCGGAAGACTACGCGCAAGCGCGGGCAGGCCGAGCAGCACGCGGGCGTTCGTCTCGAAGCGCCTGGCCTCGGTCGTATCGGCGAAGATCAGGAAAATTGCCATATCAAACGCCGTACCTTGCGAGCGTGTACGCTGCGAGCGCAGTGATCTCGCCGGCCGTGAGCGTCCGCTTCCAGAAAACGATCTCGGCGATGCTCCCGCCGAAGAACCCGGACGAATTACCGCACGCTGCGAGCGTATTAGCAGCGGCCAACACGCTCACTGTCCCGGAACCCGTGCCTCGGCTCGTGCCTGGCGGGTGGTACATGGTCGCGTCCGGCGTGTCTGCCGTCGTGTGTGTCACGAGGATTGACAGGCTTACCGGCTCGACCGCGGTGCTTGCTCCTCCGTTGATGCTGATCACGTTTGTTGCGCCGTCGCTTACCTGGAACTGGCAACGGTCGTTGGTCGAGTTGTGGATCAGCCTAAACCCTCGATTTGCGCTACCCGTCGACGTCGCGAGCGCGTTGTTTGTCGCGCCGCTCGTCTTCGTCGCGCGGCACACAACAAGGACGCTCGCGCCGGTCCCGTCATGCACGAAGTTCCACGCGGACGCGGTAAGGTTGCTTGTAAGCGTGTCGTCCGTCCCGTCCGGCTGAACCGACGCTCGACCGCCAAGGTTCGCGTCGCTCGTCGAGTAGCCCGGCACGAGCGACCCGGTACTCTGCGACAGCGTCGATCCGCCAATCTGGTCCGTCCATGTCATAGACGCACCAGCCGAGAACGCCATACCGAGATCGGCTCGCCAGCCCGCAAAGGCGTTCGGGGCGACGGTCCACCCCGCCTCGAGCTGTGCGATACCCGCCGCCCGTCCGCCGCGGCGTGCTCCGGCTCGGCGCGATGCGACCATGGTTAGTTCCGCGTCACGCTGTTCGTGATGCTGATGCGAACCGTTCCGGCCGCGGCGGTCTTCGCGTGGAAGTAGCGCCCGGCGGGAATCTCTTCGCGCGGCGTGTTGGCCGGGAGCATGTCGCATTGACGCGCGCGGTTCGTCGCGGCGGTTGCGGTCTCGTCGACCGTCTCGGATGCCTGCTCTGACCAGAAATAAAAGAGCGTCTGGTTTGAGATAATGCGGACGAAATCGCCCTGGTAGCGCGTGCCGCCGAAGTACGTGGCGGACGAGAGATCGAACGACTGCGCGGAGCCGCTCGTCGCGACCGCCGTGATCTGCGTGCCGCGGCTGTCCGCCGTCGCGTCGGTTCCGCCGAACGGGCCGCGGAGGTCCGCCGCCATTTGCTCTTTGCCGCTCATGCTCGCACCTGTTCCTAGCTGATCAGTTTACTAGTCCGAGAGGCTACCGAGCCGCTCAGTTTTCCGGTCATACGACCCCGCGGCATGCCGCCGCCGGGCTTTTCCTGCGGCGCCGACAGCGACCGCATGAGCTCGAGCGCCTCCGGGCGAAGGCTCGGCTCGAGCTGCCCGCCGCCGCCGAGCGCGAGCTCAAACACGATCCGCTGCTCGTACGGGACCGGCTTACCGACCTCCGCGAGCGCCGCGAATGTCGTCTCCCTCATGCGCTCGTAAAGCTCCGGCCAAACCAGCCGGACCGCGTCGATCTTCTCCGGGTACGCCTCGCCGTGCTCGAGGTCTTCGAGCATTGAAAGCGGGTTTTCCACGCCTTCGACCGCGAGCGCGTACGCCTCGAGCGCGGCGGGGCTAACCGGAACGGGCGGGTCGAGGTGCGGCGTGATGCTGTCCGGGTCGGTCGCGGGAGCCGGCGCGATGCTCCGCAAGTACGACGCCGCGCGCGCAGCTACCTGCCCGGCCGCTAGCACGAGCCCGGGCGCGACGGTCGCTCCGTCCGGGCCGACGGTGCTGGCGATCTGCCGGTCAATGCGTTCCTGCATTGCGCCGGGCGTCGCGATCTCGTCGAGCGTCTCACGGTGCGCCTTGTAAGCGGCCGCGCCGCCTTCGCGGAGCTTCTCCGCCTGCCCGCCCTTGGTCCGCTTGCCGGAGCGCTTCACCTTGCCGCCGAGCGCGCGGGAGACGGAGCCGAGCGCTTGATCGTCGACCGCGCGGGTTGCGTTGTCCGCCGCCATAGCCGCCGCGCGAGCTGCGCGCGGAGCCGCAGCGAGATTCACGCCGCGGGACGTTCCGAGCACCTTGTTCGCCATGCCCACGGCGGTCGCGTGGAAGTGTCGTCGCACGCCGCGGTTCATTAGGCCGGCCACGACAGCGACGGGAATTCCCGCAACGCCGCCGATACCGACCGCGCCAGCCGCGCCGGCCGCCGTGACATAGTCCGACCACGAAAACTGGCGATTCGTCGCGCTCCGCTGCATTTGCGTGATGCCGGCCTCTTCGACCCACGCGGCTACCTTGTAATCCGCCTTCGCTTCCTTGAGCATCGCAAGCAATTCCGGCTCGCCGATGGTCGCTCCGATGCGGTCGACCTCTTCGTTAATCGTGTCGTCGATAACACCGCGGAGTTTCTTGTATTCCGCCTGCATGCCCGCCTTGCTCGTGTCGGCCGCCGCGTAGTTGATCTCCTTGTCAATCGATACGCGGAGCTTCCACATTTCCTCGAGCGAAACCGCGTCGCGATTCTTCAGGAACGGGAGCACAAAACGCTTCATTGCCTTTTTGCGGGCGACTTCCGAGCCGGTGCGCGCCGGCATATCGAGCAGGAACCCTTTGACCGGCGTAAGCGCCTTGGTGGCCGGCATGTAACCGGCCGCTGCGCTCGCCCGCTCGTAGATCGCGCCGAGCTCGGCGCCGACCCGCTCACGCGCGAGGCCGCCGCTTTCGGTAATCTCCTCGATGTTCCGACCGAGCCGCCCGCCGTCGTTCGCGTCGACGATACCCATTGCGCGCATGCGCCGGCCGGCGTCGCGGATAGCCGCCTTGAGCTCCGGCCCGCTCTTCGCTTGCGTTAGCCCCCGGATCGCCTTGACGTCGCTCGTCTGCACGACCGCCGAAACGGCCATTTCGTCGAATTGCGCGTTTACACCGTGCCGCGTTTCGTCCGACATGGCGGCCGTACGCTTACGCATCCAGTCGAGCCCTTGATCGTGCAGTGACCGGCCAACCGCCTTGCCACGCCCGTACAATTGCTCCGCCGCGTCGAGCGCCTTTCCTACCTTGCCGTCCCCGGCGAACGCCTCGAGCATGCTAACCGCATCGTCGAGGTCCTCGCCCAGCCGCGGCGCCTTCGCGCCCGGCGCGTCCGCCACGCGCGGCCCGGGAGCGGCCTCGCCACCCGGCGGCGGGGCGTCCGCCACGCGCGGCGCCGCACCCGGCGGCGGGATAGCGTCGTCTGCCGCGCGAGCCGCCCCGGCCGGGATAGCCTCGTCGGCGACGCTCGCAGCCGGCCGCCGCGCCCCGGGCAGCCCCTCCGGCGACAGCACGGACGGCGGCGGGGCGAGCTCGTCGGCCACCCGGGCCGAGCGGCCGCCCAGAGCGCCGCCGAGCGCTCCGCCCGCGAGCCCGCCGAACAGAGCGCCCATCCCGGAGCCGGCGAGGAGCTGCTCCGCCGTGAGCTCCCGGCGCGTAACCCAGGCGTCCTCGGCGGCCGCTGCGCCGCCGTATATCCCGCCCTCGATAGCCCCGCCGAGCGCGGTCCCGGCGGCCGTGCCGAGCCGGCCGGTGAGCCCGCGCGCCGCCGCGAACGCTTCCGCGCCGAGCCCAAGCCCCTTGCTTGTCAGAATAGCCGCCGCGACCTCGCCGGCCGTCCGTCCGACCAGCGCGGAGCCGGGGTTAGCCTCCGCGTCGCGCCTGATAGCCTCGGCCGTCGCGTCCGATACGCCCGCCGCGTCCCCGCCGGCGATGCCCGCGCCGAGCCCGGCGATATCCGCAAGCGCCTGCTGCCCGGTGATACCCGCGAGCGGGTCCTCTGCGCCGAGCGCCGACGCGCCGAACGCCGTCGCGAGCTTGACCGGCGCGACAGTGCCGGAGATAAGCCCCGCGGCGGCCTGGGTCGCGCCGGTGCGGGCCATGTCGCCATGACGCGCGCGGTTGCTGCGATGCTCGGCGACGTCTTCCGGCGTCGCGTACTTCTGTTCGCCCGTAGCGACGAGCCGCGCGGCGTCCTCCGGCGTCGCGGACCGAACGTGCCCGGTCGAGTCGCGGAGCGCGATCTGGCCCGGCTTGATCTCGTACGGCTCGGCCATTACTCGATCTCGTTCAGCGTCGCCTTGCCCGCCGCGACCGCTGTCTGTACGCGGGCCGCGTTTTCCTGATTCTGCGCGAAGTTAGCGACCACCTCCGGGCCATACGCGCCCTCGAGATTGCGCCGCCCATCGCGGATCGCCTTCTTGGCGTTCGTGATACCGCGCTTGAGCTGCTCTTCGTTGCCTGAGCCAAGGTCGCGCTCGATTGCGTCCTGGACTTCCTGGGGGACCGACGCTCCGGACAGCGCTTGACCCATGATGTTCTTGATCATGCCGAGCCCCGCGCGCACCTCGCGCGTTGGTCCGTCGGCCACCGCGTCCGGCACGCGCGAATCCCACGCGCCAACGCCCGGCATGTCCACGTCTTTTGCCCACGTAGACGACCCGTCCTTTTCGACGGTTCCGCCGGTTGAGACCGTGATGCGGTCGAGCGCAGACGCGAGCTTCTGCGTATCGTTCAGCTTCATGCCGTACTCGATAGTCCGCGCGTTGATATCCTTCCCCGCGTCGCGCTTTGCCTTCTCCGCCTCCGGCCCGATGCCGAAAGCGTCCTGAAGTTTGATCGCGCTGTCCGCCGCGCCGCCGCCGCGCTTGAGAATGTCTTCCGGCGTATCGTCACGCCAGTAGCCCGCCGTGCCACGCTGCGGGTCCATGTACTGCGCTTGCACGGTCGTCCGGCCGCGCGTGAGCTCTGCAAGCCGGATCGTCCGCTCCTGCCGCTGCTTCGCTAGCTCCGCCTCGAGCCGCGCCGCCGCTTCCTGCGCTGCGCCGGGCGCCGCGACAGCACGCGCGCGCGCCGCGCGCGCTTCGGCCGCCGCGAGCTGAGCGGCGCGGAGCGCTTCGGTCGCTTCGGTCCGGTCGAGATTATAGCGGCTCATTAGCCGACCCAGAGCCGTGTCCGCCGTCACGCCGCGCCGCTGGATAGAGTCGCGCTGCGCGTCGATATCGCGGTCAATCATGCCGTTGATCATCGCGGCCGCGTGGTTTGGTCCGCCGCCAAGGCTCGCGCCATACGCGCCGATTGCCTGCGCGATTCCGCTCGCGATAGCCGCGAACGTCCCCGCTCCGCCGAAGATTCGGTTTGGATCGATCTTCTCGTTTCGGACCGAGTCGATCTCGCCTTGCAGCTTGGCGGTCTCGGCCTTGAACGTTTCCTCGCGCTCGGCAAGCCCGCGCTTCTGCTCGGCCACCTCCGCCTCGCGGCGCTTGGCTTCTTCGATAGCGACGAACTTCTGCCGTTCGGCGTCCGCAATGTTCTCGAACGCGGCTGTCTCTAGCTTGTCCTCGGCAAACCGCTGCTGCCAGCGGTCGTGCATCAGGCTCGTTTGCTCGTCCTCGGTAAGCGGGAGCCCACCCGCGCGGACCTCCCCGGTCCGGACGGCTTTGCGCCGCACGTCCGTTGCTTCCGGATCGAACGCCGCGCGCCCTGGGATCCACTGCCGGCGCGGCATGAGCGCTTGCGCGATCCGCGCGTGGATGGTCTGTCCCGCGGCTTCCTGAACGGACAGCGGCGCGACGTTATCGATAGTCGGCGCCTGCCCGCCCTGCTCGACCGTCGGCGGGGCGGCCGGCGGCGGCGCAGCAGCCGGCGGCGGCGCGACCGTAACGCCCGGCACCGGCGCGGGCACGTCCGGCATTTCCGATTGCATGGACTCGACCGAGCCATACGGAGCCATCGCCGTCCGCCGGTCCGGTCCGGCCGACGCGCGGATCTGCGCCGCGAGCTGGTCCGCGTACGGCGACGACATGGCCGGCGTCCGGACGCCCGCCTCGTCCGTGAAATCGTAACCGCCCGGCCGGTCCTCTACGCTTACGAATGCCATCAGCCACCTCCGGAGCCGCGCGGACCGCGGCGCGTCGCCGCCGGCTGTTCCGCCTCGAGCGCGTCGAGCCGCCGCGCAAGGTCGCCCGTCGCGCTCGCGTTCATCATCGCGAGCCGCCCGGAGTCGACCGACAAGCGCCCGTCCGGACCGCGCTCGACGACCGTCCGCCCCTCCGGCGTCCGGGCGAGCTCCTGCGCCATGGGCCCGACGTTCGGCCCGGGCCGCGCTCCCGGCGCGTACGGGTCGCGGTAGTCATAGGCGTACGATCCGAGCGGCTCGAATGCGGCGACCGCGTCCGTTCCGCGAACGTTCTTCTTCGCGCGGATATCGCTCAACGCGCCAATACCAGCCGCGAGCAATGACCCGCCAAGGCTAGCAATCGACCCGTCCCGCTGCGCCTCGATCCCGGCTTGCGCCGTATACTGCCCGGTCCGTAGCGCGTCGTCCTGCTGACCCGCCCGGACGCGCGCCTCTTCGACGCGCTCTTCGCGCCCCTGCTCAGCCTGCAAGAACTGCTGTTGCAGCCCGCGATACGCAAGCGCTTCCTGCGCTGCCTGCCCGCGACTGTCCAGCTCGAGCTGAGCGCGGTTCTGCGCTTGCGCGCCGTACGCATCGGCAAGCGAGCCGTATACCCCGGCGCCCTGCATAGCCTGCGTGCGCGCCGTGCCAGCGACGTCCGCGATCTGTCCGCGCGCCTGAGCAATCTCCGCCGCCCGCTGTACGCCGACGTCCCGGACAAGCGCGCCCTGCTGCGCCGCGTTCGCGTTCATCGCGGCCAAGCCCATGCCCGCGCCGCTCGTCCCGCCGCCGCCCGCGGCGATTGCGAGATTGGAGCGCGCCGCCTGGTCCGCCTGCGACCGCATCGCAAGCTCCGCGACGCTCGGACCGCCGCGGCCCGCTTCGACCTCGCGGAGCCGACCGAGCAACCCGGCCTGCTCGGCGCCCATCGCGTTCGCGCCGGCCATTTGCCCGCCGGCCATGCCGCGCGTTGCGTCCGCCTGCGAATAGTCGAGCTCCGGCGTCGTGCGCCGCTGCGCCTGCTGAGCGTCCGCGCCGAGATTCGTGTAAATGCTTGCCGCGGTCTGTCCGCCCGTCACACGCTGAGTCGTGCTCGCGTACGGGTTGAACGTTGCGCCGTACCCCGAAACCGTTGGGGCCTTCGTGTTTTCCTTGAACGGAGAAGAGATAAAGTCCCATGCGTCGCCGAGAAATGCCATTGTGTTATCTCCTACCGCTCGAGCGAGCCCGCGCCGCTCCGGGCCGCGGGAGGTATTCGACCGAGACGGACAGCGGCGGGAGGTCCGCGCTATCGTCCGGCGGGTTCTGTCCCCCCTCGCCGGTGATTTTGCCCGTGCCCCATGCGACGCGAATGCCCGCGCCGCTCGTCTCGTCGCGGCCGAACGGGTTTGCCATGGTCGCGGTAAGCGGGGAAGCGTCCGCGTCGGGCTCCCACGTTGTTTTGACCCATGAGGTGTCCTGCTCGAGCTCGGCGCCCGCCATGCAAACGCCCAGCGTCATCAGCGGCGCGGCGGTCGTCTCGTCGACAGCGTACTCGAGCGACACTTCGCGAGCCCTGCCCGCGGGCTGCTGCCCGTCCGGCTGGATACCGTGTGTCTCGTGGTACATGTAGACCGGCTCGGCTGCTCCCGTACCATACAGCGTATCAGTATGAGTCAGAGCGTCCGCTCCCATGAAGTACGGCAGAGAGGATGCATATGCACCAATGACATGCGTCCCCAGGACGTGGCCCTGCGCCGTCACGATCGCGACGTGGTCGTCCGCGACGGTGCTAATGCTCCATGCGCCGATGCCGTCCGGCCCGGGAGACCCGTAATCGTACTCGCAAAGCAGCGTCGCCGTGCCGCTCGAGACGAGCACGATCGCGCGCGTTTGCTCCGGCCAATCGACGATAGAGAGCACGTTAGCGAATTCGTCCCAGGCTGGGTCAAAGCGCGCGATGGTTTCCCCAAACCGCGTTAGTGGCTCGTTTCCGTCGAGGATTGGCTGTAGCTTCGCGCCGATATCGACCGGCTCCCCGCCGCCGCGCGGGAGAAGCCAAATCTGCACGCGGGCCTGCGCGACCCATGCCGAGATCGTCGGAATAGGCGGACCAGACCGGCCGGCGAAGATCGCCCCTACAGCGGTCCGCGCGAGCGCCCACGGCCCGGAGCACGTCGCCGTGCGGCTGATGATTTGCGGCAAGGGCCACGAGCCCGCGCCGGTCGCGTCCTGCCCGTCGCCGAACGCCGCGATAGCGACGCCCGCGCGACCGAATGCGAAGAGCGTTCCGTCCATCTCGACCAGCCCCGTGAGCTGCCCGATGCCGCGCACGTACTGCTCAAGCAGACTCGACCATTCGATTCCCCGCCCGGCTCGGCGCGGCTTCGAGAAGACGATCCGGTCCTGCGCGCCGCTCGCGTCGATTCCCGCAACGCGCCCGCCGAACGGAACGGCGTGGACCATGGCGGGCGGGCATTCGTTCGCGAGCTCCCCGCCAACGGGCGGAGAGTAGAGCGTCGCGACGTCGAGCCCGTTGTCGTTCAGCGTATCGACGAACGTAACGGTATTCGCTTGCGGGTCGTTCGGGTTGATTCCGACCCCTGCCGCAGCGAGTAGCCGATAGAAAACCGAGCCCGGTCCGGTCGTCGTCCGGTAGAGCACGACCGAGACGGTTTGAATCGACGCCGCGCGGTCCGCCTTCGTCGTGAGCTTCAGCGTATTGACGACGATGGTCGCCCTATTCGTGTTCGTCCCGGCCCCGTGCGTGAACGTGGTCGTGTAGACCGGCGCGGACTGGTGGAGATTGCCCTGTGCGTCCGTGAATTCGTACACGACCGCGTACTGGTGCGCCGAGCTCGCGCTGATAAACCCGCCCGTCGTCGCGAGCGTCACGGAATGAATGACCGGCGGGAAGATAAAGCCCAGCTCGGTCATGCTCCGTCCGTCCCAGAGGCACGGAGCGCACCCGCCGGACACGACGAGCTGACCGCCGACGTCCTCCGCGACGGGTCGGTCCCCGACGGCCGACATTTCGCGGAACCTGGCCGCCATAACGGCGACGGTGTCCCACGTATACGACCCGCCCGCGCCGCGCACGGTGAGCGCGACCGCGCGCTGGTAGCTGAGCGGGTCGGCGCCGACCTTCGGCGCGGTCGCGTACTCGAGCCCGAAGATTGTGCTTGCGTGCTTGTACGCGCGCCCCTGCCCGGCGACTAGCATCACCTGCCGCGCTCCGGAATTGTTTGATACGTCGCCTAGCGTGGACGTGTCCGCGGTCGAGTCGTGTATCAGCTCGAGCAGCGCGAAGCAGGAGAACGGCGCGAACGTGTAGCCGGTCGGGTACGTGCTCGACGGGAGAACCGAGACGGTCAGATCGACCCAGCAGACGACCCGCCCCTCGAGGTCAAGCATCGGCTGGGACGACGGGCCGACCGACTCGACCAGCATGGGATTACGGTAAGAGACGCCGCCGCTGTAGTAGACCCGGCCGTGATAGAGCGCGCCGCTTAGCTTGTACGTGTTGACGTCGTAGAGCCACGAGCAGAGCCAAATCGCGTCCGTATCGACACCGACGCTCGCCGCGCAACATCCGGTGCTAGTAACCGCCGTCGCGGACGCATAGAGCGCCGTGCTTGCCGCGGTCGCGAGGTTATCCGACTGCTGCCCGACGAACGTCCGAAGCTGCAAGCCCGTCGCCGTGTCGACGCTGCAAGCCCAGACGCGGTCCCGGCCATACGTCCCGGTGATAGAGACGCCCTTCTGCGCGCCGCCGATGTAACTCGCCGTGTACGGCGTCGAGACAACCGCGCCGCTCCGGGCAATCTCGCGAATCCTGACACCCGTTGTGGTCGGGTACGCGCAGAAAAACCGCTCCGTGTCGTTGTAACCGGCATCCGTGAGGTCGGCGTGCTTGTACGTGGTCGAGAGGTCCGAGCCGATAAGCGTCGGCTGGGTTGTGAGCTGTCCGCGAAGGTCCGCTACGTTGAATATGTCCGCGTAGACGTCGCCGGAGCTGTTCCACGCAATCAGGCAAAAACGAGACTGCCCGTAGACGACGCGGCCCCAGTAGCCCGTGGCATAAACGGTCGGCGGCGTGACCATGCCACCCGTGACCGAGTCGTAAACCGCGACGAAGAGCGGCCCGCCCGTCGCGCCGGCGTCCTTCCAAACGTGGACCTCGAGCCCGCCGCCGACCGCGATGCTGGGGAGCTCCATATTGCCGGCGTTGCTGCCGGCCGTCTCGGCCGTGCCGGTGAGCGCCCAGCGGGGCGGGACGGCCGTGCGGAGCGTCGCGAGGTCGCGCGTCGCGTACCATTGCGCCGAGCCTGAATCGATCGTCCCGACCTGGGTAGCGGTCAAGCCGAGCACGGACCCGCCCGCCTCCGCGATGGTCCGGATCGCGCCGGTCGGGTTCGGCGGGGACCCGCCGGAGCGGTTCATCCCGGAGTACCCTCCGCGCTTGCGCCATCGGCCGCGCTCGTCAAGGCG
>Ga0194131_10007044_pt1 | contig 15311 bp, 16 predicted proteins | sample TA2KigO120mmetaG_FD_148631 | JGI IMG/M metagenome (GOLD analysis project Ga0194131, IMG submission 148631) | Freshwater microbial communities from Lake Tanganyika, Tanzania - TA2015053 Kigoma Offshore 120m | ecosystem: Environmental > Aquatic > Freshwater > Lake | place: Tanzania: Lake... | reverse complement strand
GACCACCAGACCGGCGAGCGCGGCGGCGTAGGTGCACAGCAGCGACTCGGGCGTGGTGGGCAGGGCGACCGCGAGCCGGTCGCCGGGCGCGAAGTCCGCGAGGAGGCCCCGGGCGAGGGCCTCGGCCCGGGCCAGGAGCTCGGCGTACGTCCAGCGCACCCGCTCGGCGGGTTCGGCCACGCCGTCGACCAGCGCCACCGTGTCGGGTGCCTCCGTGGCCGCCCGGCGCACGATGTCGCCGATGGTCGTCTCGGTGAGCGCGGTGGTCGGCGAGGCGAGGCGGAGGGCGATCGGCACGGTCAGGTCGCCGGGTCGGTCGGGAGGTACTCCTCGAGCAGCCGGTGGAAGTGGCGGATGCGCACCTCCTGGGTGTGGGCGAGCACGGTCTCGGTGCGCGGCGACGCGCGCAGCCCCCGCTGGACCCGCGCGACGGTGCGGGTGTCCTGGTCGAGGATCGGGCCCAGGTAGCCGAGCTCCGGCGCGTCGGCGAAGCCCTCGCCGTCGTGGAGGAAGTGGAGGGGTGCCGGTGCCGGGCGGGTACCGGCGGGGAGCGGCTCGAGGAGCATGACCTCCATGAGGCAGCGCCCGGGGTCGTCGCCCCAGGGACGGAACCGGTAGACGAGCGGGGTCAAGAAGCCGGCCCACGGCACGAAGTTGGGGAAGAGGAAGTACTCGATGCCGTCGATCGCCTCGGCGTCGGACAGGTCGGAGAAGTCGCGCCCGGTGCGGGTCGCGAGGTCGGTGCGGACGCGGTGGGCGAGCACCGCGCGCACGGTCGACCCTTCCGGGATCGCCACCTCGGCGTCGTCGCGGGTGATGAGCATGCTGCGCAGGATCTCGGGGTCATCGACCACGCGGGTCACGTGCTCGCTCGGGACGCCGACCGGCGTGACCATCCGGCTCCAGCGCTCGTCGGGGGGCACGTCGTACTGGGTGATCGTGTCGCCGCTGGTGGTGACGAGCTGGGGATGGACGGCGAACGTGTGGAACGCCTCGAGGAACGCCTCGAGCCCGACCTTCCAGTTGCAGTCGAGCACCTTGGCCACGTGCGCGGTGGTGAAGCGGTCCTCGAGCGGGAAGCGGGCGAAGTGCGTGGGAAGGGACCCGAGGAACTCGTCGAGCGAGCTTGCGTCGGGGTCGGGGTTCACGAAGACGAACCCGCCCCAGGTCGCGACTCGGACCTCGGGGAGGCGCAGCGCGTCGGGGTCGACGTGGGGGAAGTCCCATGCACACGGGAGCTCGCAGAGCGCGCCGTCGAGGTCCCAGGTGAAACCGTGGAAGGGGCAGCGCAGGCGCTCCACGGTGCCGTCGGCGGTGCGCAGCTGGGTGCCGCGGTGGACGCACGAGTTGTGGAACGCCCGGATGGTCCCGGCGCCGGTGCGCAGCACGAGGAGCGAGAGGTCCCCGACCTCGTACACGACGACGCGTCCGGGCTCGGCGAGCTGCTCCTCGCGACAGGCCATCTGCCACACGCGCGACCACAGGTGCTCGTGCTCGAGCCGCTGGAAGTCGGCATCGACGTAGCGGGCGCGGGACACGCCTCCGGTCCCGAGGTCGACCTGGCCGTGGTCCCGCAGCGATGCCGGCGCCGGGTGCACGTCGGAATCGAGGACCCGTTGGTAGCCGGTGGCGCCGTGGGTCGTGGGTGTGTCGCTCACGTGGCTGCCGCCTCTCCTGCGCGGGTGCCGAAGACGAGGGCGGGCCCGATCGTCCCGCCACCCCCGGGCGTCCCGATGCCGAACGGGCTCGCCGCGGCGTTGCCCGCCGCGAACAGGCCGGGGATCGATGCACCGTCGGCGCGCAGCACCCGCCCGTCGACATCGGTGCGGGGGCCGCCCTTGGTCCCGAGGCAGCCGGGGAGCACCTCGAGCGCGTAGAAGGGCGCGGCGCCCAGCGGGGCGAGGTTCGGATGTGGCGCGGCGGCGTCGCCGATCCAGCGGTCGTAGGGGTGCGCGCCACGGCCGAAGTCGGGATCGTGGCCGGCCGCCGCGAACCGGTTGAACCGGTCGACGGTGGCGGTGAGCGTGGCGGGATCGACCCCGATCGCCGCGCCCAGCTCGGCCACGGAAGCGGCCCGGATCAGCCAGTCGGGGTCGTCGCCGCCGGGGGCGAGGGGCCCGACGGCGGTCCGCTCCCGGTAGGCGCGATCGAAGACGAGCCAGGCCGGGGCTGCCGGCCAGCCGTACGCGCCGGGATCGAAGCGCAGCATCGCCCGGCCGGCATCGCAGTAGTTCTGGGCCTCGTCGACGAAGCGGCGGCCCTCCCGGTCCACCATCAGCGATCCCGGCTGGGCCCGCTCGTGGTGGAGCGGGCGGTAGAAGGGCGCGTCGTCGATCGTCTCGCCCGGCACCCGGATGGCGGGCATCCACCACGCGTCGGCCATGTTCCCGAGGGCGGCCCCGGCCCCGAGGGCCATCCGCAACCCGTCGCCCGCGCAGCCCGGCGGGCCGAGGGCAGCGATGCCGGGGGCGGGGAGGAACGTGCGGGCGAGCGCGGCGTCGTGCTGGAACCCGCCGGTCGCCAGCACCACGGCACCGGGAACGGACTCAGCACGGTCCAGCACGACCCCGCGCACCCCGCCTTGGCCATCGAGGTCGAGGCGCCGGACCCGGGCGCCGGTGCGCAGCTCGACGCCGCGCTCGGACAGCGCCATCGCCAGGCCCGCGACGAGGGCCCGCCCCCGCACCGGGCCGCGCAGGACGACCGCATCGGTGACCGGCGCGTCGGCGACGACGGGCAGGTCGGGGAGATCCGGGACCTCGGGGGTCGGCTGGATCCGGCGCGCGAGGTCGGGCGGTGCCGCCAGGGGCGCGGGCCAGATCGAGCGCCCGCCGGCGAGGCCGCCGGGCAGGTGGCTCTGGTAATCGGGCCAGTCGGGCAGGAGCACCCACTCGATCGGCGTCGTCGCCTCGATCGTGCGGGCGACGCGGGCGGCGTCGTGGGCGAAGACCGTCGCGGGCGCGTCGTCGTAGTCGCCCAGGCCGAGGGCGCGCAGGTAGGTGAGGGCGGCCGTGGGGGAGTCGTCGACGCCGGCCGTCCGGGCGACGTCGCTGGCCGGGATCCAGGCCACGCCGCCCGAGATCGCCGTGGTGCCGCCGAGGTGCGGCGCCCGTTCGAGCACGGTGACCGTCGCCCCGGCGTCGGCCGCGGCGAGCGCCGCCGCCAGGCCGGCGGCTCCGGAGCCCACGACGACGACCGAGGTGCCCACCGCCGCATGTTGGCCCGGGGCCGGCGTCGCCGCCAACGCGGCTACAGCCCCCAGGGCGCGAGGTCCACGCCCAGGGCCTCGAGCCGGGTGATGAGGCCCTCGGGGCTCATCGACTGGCTGGCCCAGTGGTAGTCCCAGCCCCGGGTGCCGACCGCCGGCTCCACGTACCGGCGGACCTGGTCCATCGTGAAGTAGACGCCGCGTCGACCGATCCGGGTCTCGTAGCGCTCGCCGTGCTCCCGATCGAGCACGAAGTTGGTGTGATCGCACATCGACTTCATGTCGTCGTGCACCCAGTCCCACATCGGCGCCGCCACGTGCACCAGGGGCTCCTGCGGCGCGTACCGCGTGATCTCGAACTCCTTCGACCAGAAGGTGATGGGTGCGAGGCAGCACGCGCAGTACGACTCGAGCCGCACCTCCGTGCCGACGAAGTGGGGCATCTTCGAGACCGCCACCGCCTCGTGCGCGCAGCCGATGAACGAGTGGAACTCGTCGTCGACGTACATCTCGACCTGGCTCGGGAACGCGGAGTAGGGCGGGATCTTGAGGATGTCGCAGTTGGGGGAGTCCTGGTCGACGACCACGACGATGCCGGTCTGCAGCTCCTTGTACGCCTGCACGATGTCGCGCCGCGACAGACCCGTCCCCTCGTGCACGGCACGCAGGTTGGGGCCGCGCCGCTGCTCCGCCCAGAAGTCGAACACGAACTGGCGGACCTGGAGCGCACGCTCCGACCACTCCATCGGGTGGGGGACGTACTGGGCCATGGCTGCTCCTCGGGTGGGCCGGGTCTGCGGGGTCGGCGGGCGGGCGGGCGTGCGGGTGTGCGGAGTCGGCGCATCATGGCGCGTCCGGCGGTCCCGGTAGGGTGCGGAACCATGTCGGACCGCCGCCACGGGATCGTCTACAGCGTCGCCGGGCTCCTGGTGCTCGCCGCGAACGTGATCGACGCCGTCAACCGGGGCTCGTCGGCCTGGAACTTCGTCGCGATCGCGGTCGGGGCCGGGTTGCTCTTCTCGGGCTTCTCGCTGATCGCCCGCTCGGGCCGCGCCGGGGACTGACGGCCGCAGGGGTTCGCCTCTCCGGCCCCGGGGGCGCTGCGGCCCTGCACGACGGCAGGGCTGTACGGTTCCGCCGGCCGGCTCCGAGGGTGATCCTGGGGTATCCGGATCCGTCGAACCAAGGAGCTCCTGTGCGCCGATTCCTGTCCCTGCTCGTGGCCGGGGGCCTCGCCGCTTCCGCGTGTGTGGTCCTGGCCGCCCCGGCCGGCGCCCAGACCGGCAGCCTCGCCGAGTTCTGCTCCGCCCGCGTGGAGCTGAACGCAGCCTTCTCGCAGGAGAAGGCGCAGTCCTTGGCGCAGTTGGATCGGATGGTGACGAACGCGCCGGCCGCGGTCGCCCCGGCGATCACCGAGATCCGGGACGCCTTCAAGAAGAAGGGCCCGAAGGCGTTCGACTCCGAGGAGCTGGCGCCGGCGCTGGCGACCGCCGACTCGTTCATCTACGAGACCTGCCCGGGGACCAAGGTGCCCGTCACCGCGATCGACTACGAGTTCCAGGGCGTGCCCGCCACGCTGAAGGCGGGGCCCACGAACTTCAAGCTCACGAACGCCGCGCCCAAGGAGTTCCACGAGATGGGGATCGTGAAGATGACGGCCGCGGGCGCGGCGATGGACCCGGAGAAGCTCCTGGCTCTCCCGGAGAAGAAGCAGGAGAAGCTGCTCGACTTCTCGTCGTCCTTCGGGATGTTCGCTCCCCCGGGTGAGGCCGGCTACACGCTCGCCAACCTCGAGCCGGGTGAGTACCTCTACGCCTGCTTCATCCCCGTCGGCAGCAAGAAGAAGGGCGCCCCGCACTTCACCGAGGGCATGTACGGGACGTTCACGGTCTCGTAGCGCACCGCGGGTTGTGATGTGAGGACGGCCGGGCCTGCGGGCCCGGCCGTTCCGCGTCACGGGGTGTCAGGTCACATCTTCTCGGTGGCGCCGAAGTGGGGGAACGCGGCGTGGGTACCGCCGTCGACGATGAGCGTCTGGCCGGTGACGAAGCTGGCCAGGTCGGAGCACAGGAACACGAGCGGGCCGGCGATCTCGTCGGCCTCGCCCATGCGGCCGAGGGGCTGGATGGAGGTGCGGGCCCGCTCCGTGGGGTCCTCGGTGAAGTGGGCCTGCTGGGCCTTCATGCGAGGCGTGGCGATCATGTCGGGGGCCACCGCGTTGACCCGGATGCCGTTGCGGCCCCACTCCTGGGCCATGGTGCGGGTGAGCGACATGACGCCGGCCTTCGCCGCGCCGTAGGCCGCGTGGTTGGGCGCGCCGTAGATGCCGCTGACCGAGGCGACCATCGCGATGGCGCCCCCGGTGTCCTGGGCGATCATGTGCCGGGCCGCGACCTTGGCGGTCCAGAGGTGGTGGCGCAGGTTGCGGGAGAGGTCGAGCTCCCAGGTGTCGTCGTCGAGATCGAACAGGTTGCCCCACGCGGCGAAGCCGATCATGTTGATCATCACGTCGAGCCCGCCGAGGAACGCGGCCGCGTCGTCGACCAGGCGCTCCGCGGTGGCCTTGTCGGTGACGTCGCCGTCGAGCGCGTGCGACCGCACGCCGTGCTGCGTCAGCTCGGCCGCACTCGCCGCGGCGCGCTCGGGGTCGAGGTCGGCGACCACGACGTCGGCCCCGGCCCGGGCGAGCAGGCGGGCGCTCTCCTGCCCGATCCCGTACCCGCCCCCCAGCACGAGCGAGCGCTTGCCTTCCAGTCCCAGCAGGTTCGTGTCCATCGCCGGACACTAGGCCACCCCCCGCCGATGCGCTTCTCACCGTCGATCCCGGTCCCGACGATGCGCTTCTCACCGTCGATGCCGATCTCGGATCGACGGTGAGAAGCGCATCGGGGGGCGGGGGGTGATGAGGGGCGGACCGGCGAAGGTGTCGACGGTGGCGAAGTCGGCGATTCGGTCGCGCCGGAGGCGGACGGGCTGGTGGACGGGTTCGCCCAGCGCGATCACCGCGGCGAGGGCCCAGCCCGCGGGGGCGCCGAGCAGCGCCAGCACGTCGGGCTCGTGGCGCACGGCGAAGGTGGTGAGCACCCCGCCCAGGCCGACCAGGCGCGCCGCCAGCAGCACGTTCCAGCAGAACGGGTAGATGGACGCGCCGGGGACGAGCCCGTGGCGGTCGAGCTCGGCGTCCATTGCCGCGAGCCGGCCCAGCTCGACGAGGACGGCGAGCACTGCCGGGGCCTGCGCGATGCCCTCGAACGCGGGCAGGTCCGCGGGGTCGGCCCGGGCGGCCGCGAGGTCGACGTCGCCGGGCCCGGGCCAGCGGCCGTGGTCGGTCAGGCCGAACGGGCGCTGACCGGCCCGGCCCAGGGCCACGTACTCCCGGGCGGCGAGCACGATCCGCTCGCCCAGGGCGGTGCGCAGTGCCGGCGCCTCGACCGACACCACGTGCCAGGGCTGTTGGTTGCCGCCGCTCGGGGCGAAGCGGGCGACGTCGAGGATCCGCGCCACCTCCGCCCGGTTGACCGGCCGGTCGGTGAACGTCCGGATCGCGGCGGTGGTCCGCAGGGCGGTCTCGAGGTCGGAGGTGGCGGTGGGAGTCGGGGTCATACGCCATTGTGACCGCGCGGGGCCGCTCGCCGTGCGCCGTCGGGCGCCCGCGCGTGGCATGCTCCCGCCCGCTCATCACGTGCTCCCCGACCAGTCCCACGGAGGCGACCCATGGCAGCGAACCGGTTCGACGGCAAGGTGGCCTTGATCACGGGCGCCGGGTCCGGCATCGGCCGGGCCGTGGCGCAGCGCCTCGCGTCCGAGGGGGCAAGGGTCTTCGGCCACGACATCGCCGCCGAGGCGCTCACCGAGACCGAGCAGCTCGTGCGGGACGCAGGCGGCGAGATGCTGGTGCGCGACGGCGACATCTCCAAGCGTGACGAGTGCGTCGAGATGACGGCCGACTGCGTGGCGGCGTACGGCCGGATCGACATCGTCGGCAACGTGGCGGGCATCGCCCGGGCCGAGCACTTCGTCGACGTCGCCGAGGCCGACTATCGCCGCATGATGGGGGTCAACGTCGACGGTCCCGTGTTCGTCGCCCAGGCCACCATCCCGCACCTGCTCGAGGCCGGCGGCACGCTGATCAACATCGCGTCCAACGCGGGGCTCATGGGTCAGGCGTTCACGGTCGTCTACTGCATGTCGAAGGGCGCGATCGTGCAGATGACGCGCTCGCTCGCCATGGAGTTCGTCAAGCAGGACATCCGCATCAATGCGATCGCGCCGGCCGGCATCAACACGGCGCTCTCCACCGGGTTCCGGATCCCCGACGACATCGACTTCGAGCTGATGATCCCGTACAGCGGGTACCGCGGCATGGGGGAGGCCTCCGACATCGCCAACCTGTTCGCGTGGATGGCCTCGGACGAGGCGAGCAACATGCACGGCTCGATCGTGTCGAGCGACCGCGGCGTGACCGCCGGCTGAGCGACGGCGCCGGAGGAGCCCCGATGACCGAGCCCCGCTCCCGCGTCGTCACGTTCGACGGTGGCCTGCGCCTGCACGTCCTCGAGTGGGGGAGCGCCGACGCGCCGGCGGCGGTGGTCCTCCACGGCTTCACCGGTCACGCGTGGCAGGCCGAGGCGACGGCCGCGGTGCTGTCCGACCGGTACCGGGTGATCGCCGTCGACCAGCGGGGCCACGGCGACTCCGACCGAGCCGCGGTCTACGGCACCGTCCCGATGGTCGCCGACCTCATGGGCGTGCTCGACGATCTCGGGGTCGCGCAGTGCGCGCTCGTCGGGCACTCGCTCGGCGGCCTGGTGGGCACCTGCGCGGTCGGGCTGCACCCCGAACGGTTCACCCACCTCGTCCTCGGTGACATCGGTCCGGAGCCCGCGCCCGAGGGCGTCGCCCGGATCCGGGCCAACGCCGCGGCGCGCCACGTGTTCACCAGCGTCGACGACGCGTTCGCGGTCCAGGCCGAGCTGAGCCCCACGGCCGACCCCGTGGCCCTCCGGCACCGGGTCGAGCACAACCTCGTCCCGGTGGGCGACGGCACGCTGACCTGGAAGACCGACCCCGCGCTGCGCGACGGCAGCGCCCCCTACGACAACCACGCCGCCGACGAGCTGTGGGCGTTCCTCGCTGCGATCGACGTGCCGATCCTGATCCTGCGCGGCGCGCTGAGCGACATCCTCTCGGTGCCCATCGCCGAGCGCATGCTCGCCACCAACCCGCGGGCGTCGCTGGTCACCCTGCCCGGCGCGGGCCACAGCATCGCGACCGACGCGCCCGACCTGGTGGCCGTCGAGATCGACCGCTTCCTCTCCCCCTGACCGTTCTGGCGTCCCCACGGCATCGATACGCGGCGCGGGGGACGCCAAAACGGGGTCAGGGGTCGGCGCGGAACGTGGCGCCCTGGGAGTTGAAGAAGAAGCCGCCGGTGGTGACGAGCGCGGTGCGGGCGCCGGGCGTCTGCCGGTCGCCGGCCTGGCCACGCAGCTGCACGACCGCCTCGCGGATGTGCCCCGAGCCCCGGGTGGCGCCCTCCGACAGGGAGCCGCCGTGGGGGTTGATCGGGAGGCGGCCGTCGATCATCACCCGGCTCGCCCCCCCGTCCCAGTGCTGGGCGAGGAAGGCGCCCGCCTCGCCGGGGCCGCAGAACCCGACGTTCTCGATCCACGCGGCCGTGATCACCGTGAACCCGTCGTACGCGCAGAACACGTCGAGGTCGTCGATCCAGAAGTCGCTTTTGGCCCGCAGCGCGTCGACCACCACGTGCTGGCCGGTGTGGTCGAGCCCGGGGAGCTGGTCCTCGTCGTTGGGGGTCACCAGCCCGACGGTCGTCGCGTGCACGAGCACCGGCGGCTGGCGCAGGTCGCGGGCCCGCTCGGTGGTGGTGACGACGAACGCGTCGGCGCCGTCGACCGGCAGGTCCATGTCGAGCATGCACAGGGGCTCGCGGATCATGCGGGCCTCGTAGTAGTCGTCGAACGTCAGCGGCGTGGTGATCGCGGCGAGGTCGTTGCTCGCGGCGTTGGTCCGCATGTTGACGGCGATGCGCGCGAACGCGTCGCGCGACACGCCGTACTCCGCGAGGTACCGGCTGGCCCACGAGGCGTACCCGGCGGCGTTGGCGATGCTCTCCGGGACGGTGGCCATCCCGCCGGCGAGGTGACGGCGGAAGGGGTCGTTGGCCGCGGCGCGCGACGCCCACGGCAGCCGCAGGTACGGGTACACCACCAGCGCGACGTCGCACGCCCCGCTGTGCACCGCGTGCACGGCGTCGGCGAACGCGAACATCGCCACCGGGCTCGGCCGCGAGAAGTGGGTCACGCGGGGGAGCCCGAGGGCCGAGGCCACGACGTTGGGGCCCGGCCCGCCGGGTTCGCCGGGCACCACGATGCCGTCGATGTCGGCAGCCGTGAGGCCCGCGTCCTGCACGGCCGCGACGGCGGCCTGGCACGCGTTGGCGAGGGCGGTGCGGTCGGAAGTACGCGAGAACCCCGTGCTGCCGACGCCGGCGACGGCGATGCGGTCCTTCACGGGGTTGCGGGTGGGCCGGGGTGACGGGTTGCGGCCCGAGTGGGGGGAGGCGAGCGGGCTCACGACTCCCGCTCCTGGCGCTTCGCGCCGGGCCGCTCGGGCCCCGCTCGCCGCACCGAACGGCTGGTGCCGAACCTGGGCTCGCTCATGCGGCGTCCTCCGCCAGTCGGAACACGGGGAACGGCACCCCGTTGCGGTCGATCCAGTCGAGCGTCACCGGCTGCCCGATCGCGAGGTCGGCGACGGGCGTGCCGACGACCGTCGTCGTGAACCGCAGGCCCGGGCGCTCCTCGAGCTCGACCGTCACCACCGGGTACGGACCCTCGGCGTAGTCGACGCCGGGTGCCGGCGGGCCCTGGTGCAGGAGCATGCAGAGGAAGATCGTCCCCCGACCGCTCACCGGCACCGTCCCCACGTCCTCCGACCAGCAGGCCGGACACACGGGGCGGGGCGGCAGGAACGTGTGACCGCAGGAGTCGCAGCGGGCCACCCGCAGCTCGCGGGCCAGCCAGCCGCGATAGAAGGCGGCGGTGTCGCGATCCACCACGAGCGGCGCGTAGGCCTGCACGAGGTCGAGGTCGGTCATGCCCGCGAGGTCCGCGGGCCCGGGAGTCGTCATGGAGGCACTCTCGCTCAGGACAGGATCTCGGCGCCAAACGCGCCGAGCAGGTCGCAGTACTCGACCAGGCTGCCGGCGGGGATGTGCACCGCGCACATGGTGACGCCGATGGCGGCGTACTCCGCGACGACCTGACGGAACGCGGCGGCGTCCCATCCCGTCGTGCCGAACGCGTCGACGCCGACCGGCGTGAACATCACGTCGCGGAGCGTGCGCCCGTGCTGCGCCTCGAGCTCGTGGGCCTCGTCGAGCCGGGCCGCGAGCTGCTCGATCGTGATGAGCTCGGGGGTCTTGCGCCGTGCCGCAGTGGCGGCGGGGTTGGGGAACGGCATCCACCCGTCGCCCAGCTCCACGGCCCGCCGCAGGGCCCGCCGCGAGTTGCCGCCGATCCAGATCGGCGGATGCGGCTGCTGCACCGGCCGGGGCCGCATGGTGTGGGTGGAGCCCGACGCCGCCACCGGCACGCCGTCCTGGGTCCACGCGGCCTTCATCGCCGCGATCGCGGCGTCGAAGCGGTCGTTGCGGTCGGTGAACGCGGCCCCCACCGCGGCGAACTCCGCCTCGAGGTACCCGGCGCCGCACCCGAGGATCAGCCGCCCGCCCGAGAGCACGTCGACGGTCAGCGCGGTCTTCGCGAGCACGTAGGGGTTGTGGTACGGCACCACGCAGAGGTTCGTGAGCACCCGCAGCCGGGTGGTCGCGGCCGCCGCGGCCATCAGGGTCACGAACGGGTCGAGCGCGTGGTGCCCGCCGGTCGCCATCCACTCGTCCTCGGGGAACGGGTGCTCGGTGACGAACACCGCGTCGAACCCGGCGGCTTCGGCGGCCCGGGCGACCGCGGCCACCCCCTCCCCCGAGGCGAACTTGTCGCCCATGTCCACGTGGTCCGTCTGGAGCGATACGCAGTACTGCATCCGGTTTCCCTATCACGAACGCTGCCCTAGGGTGGTCCCCGGCGAGGGGGAGCCATGGCGCGGACGTACCAGGTCATCTCGGGAGACGGGCACCTCGAGATCCCGCCCGAGCCGTGGATCCGTCACGTGCCCGAGGAGCACCGCGACCGGGCGCCCCGGCTGGTGCCGCTGCGCGAGGGTGGGCACGGTTGGATCGTGGAGGGCAGCCCGCTGATCCACAACGGCCAGAACGTGGCCGCGGGCCGGCCGGTGAAGGTGCGCAACGCGAGCTACTGGGACGACGACGGCACCCCGGTCCCGGGCACCGGCGACGGCGCGCAGCGCCTGCGTGAGCAGGACCTCGACGGCATCGACGCCGAGGTGCTGTACCCGCCCGTCTTCATCAGCCGCTTCATCGAGAACATCGAGGACCGCGAGGCGTACGTCGCGATGGTGCGCGCGTACAACGACTTCCTCACCCAGGATTACTGCGCGGTCGCGCCCGACCGGCTGCTCGGCAACGCCATCATCCCGTCGAGCGGGCTCGAGGACGCGATCGCCGAGCTGAAGCGGGCGAAGGAGCTCGGCGCGGCTGGCGTGTACCTGTCGTCGTTCCCGGCCGGCGGGGGCACGCCTGCTCCCGAAGACGACGCATTCTGGCACGCGGCGCTCGAGCTCGCGATGCCGATCGCGCTGCACGCCGGCCTCGGCGTGCGCAACAACCCGCTGCTCGCCGAGTCGGCGATGGGGAAGTTCAGCCTCGAGTGGTCGATGCTGGGCCGCACCAACAACGTCGCGACCGCCGCGATCGTCCGCATGGTCCTCGCCGGGGTGTTCGACCGAATCCCCGAGCTGCAGATCTACTTCGCCGAGAGCAACGCGAGCTGGATCCCGAGCGCGCTGTTCATGGTCGACGACTCCTACGGGGTGTTCAAGGACTGGTACGGCGTGGACCTCGCGATGAAGCCGAGCGAGTACGCGTGGACGCACTGCCACTTCGGGATCGTGCGCGATCCCGTGGCGATGCGGATGAAGGACCTCCTCGACCTGGACCACATCATGTGGGGCTCCGACTTCCCGCACTCGGTCGGCTCGTTCCCGGAGAGCCCGCGCTGGATCGACGAGATCTTCGCCCCGTGCACGTCCGACGAGCGACACCGGATCCTCGTCGACAACCCGTGCCGGTACTTCGGTCTCGACCCCGACGCCGACCTCACCCCCACGCCCGCCTGACCCGCCCTCCCCGAAGGAGTCCTCCATGCCCGACCGCACCTCGTACGCCCCCGGCACCCCGTCCTGGGTCGACATCGGCACCGATGTCGACGCGGCCGTCCCCTTCTACACCGGCCTGTTCGGCTGGACGGCCGAGTCCCTCGGCGAGGAGGCGGGCGGCTACGGGTTCTTCCTGCACGACGGCAAGCAGGCGGCCGGGTTCGGCCCGCAGCAGAACCCGGGGCCGCCCGTGTGGTCCACGTACATCACGGTCGCCGACGTCGACGCGGCGAGCGAGGTCGTCACCGCCAACGGCGGCACAGTCGTCGTCCCGCCGATGGACGTGATGACCGCGGGTCGTATGGCCGTGTGCACCGACCCGCAGGGTGCGTTCTTCTCCATCTGGCAGCCGCTCGACAACATCGGCTGCGCGGTGGTGAACGAGCCGGGTGCGTTCTGCTGGGCCGAGCTCAACACCCGTGACGTCGACGGCGCGAAGGCGTTCTACGCCGGCGTGTTCGGCTGGTCGGCCGAGACCCACCCCATGCCCGAGAGCCCGATCGGGGCCTACACCGAGTTCGCGCTCGACGGGGCGTCGATCGGGGGGATGCTGGCGATGCCACCGATGGTGCCGGCCGAGGTCCCGTCGTTCTGGCTCGTGTACTTCGCGGTCGACGACACCGACGCGTCGGTGGCCCGTGCCCAGGAGCTCGGGGGCACGCTGGTGATGCCACCGACCGACGTGCCGGCCGGCCGCTTCGCCCTCCTCCATGACCCCCAGGGCGGGATGTTCGCGGTCATCCGGCTGGCCGAGGGCATGTGAGCCGACCGCGACGATGACCGCGCCGAAGGTGGTCGAGGCCGAGCCCCGTCCCGACATCGACTTCCACGACCTCGCCCGCTTTCCGGTGGAGTGCCGCGAGTGGTTCCGATGGCTGCGGGCCCACGAGCCGATGTCGTTCCACCCGGGCCCGCCGGTGCAGCCGGAGAACACCGGCTTCTGGTCCGTCGTCCTCCACGAGGACCTCGCCCGCGTGCACCGCGACTGGGAGCACTTCTCGAGTGAAGGCGCCGACGGCCCAGGGTCCGAGACCGGAGGCGACGCGATCCGCGACCTGAACCGGGCCGAGGGCGTCGGCTCGATGATGATCCTCACTGATCCGCCCCGGCAGACCGCGTACCGCAAGCTCGTCAACCGCGGGTTCACGCCGCGCAGCATCGCAACGCTCGAACCACGTCTGCGGGACGTCGTCCGGGCCGCGATCGACGCGGTCGCCGACCGGGGTTCCTGCGACTTCGTGCAGGATCTCGCCGCGGCCGTCCCGCTCCAGGCGATCGGCGAGCTGCTCGGCGTGCCGGTGGAGGAGCGCCCGGCCCTCATCGAGTGGACCAACCAGATCGTCTCGCCGGCCGGCGACACACCCCACGAGATCCATGCGTCGCTGATCGACGCGAAGCAACGCCTCATCGCGTACTGCGCGACGCTGGCGGCCACCAAGCGCGCCAGTCCCGCGGCCGACCTCGCGAGCCGGCTCCTCCTCGGCGAGGTGACGATGTCCGACGGCGCGACCCACCGGTTGTCCGACACCGAGTTCGAGCTCTTCTGCTTCTTGCTGATCTTCGGCGGCAACGAGACCACCCGCTCCGCGATCTCGGCCGGGGTGATCGCGTTCACGGAGCACCCGGAGCAATGGGATCGGCTGCGCGCCGACCGCGCCCTGGTGCCCACCGCGGTGGAGGAGATCCTGCGCTACACGTCGCCGGTGGCGAGCATGCGCCGCACGGTGACGGGGCCGGTCAGGCTGCGGGGCGTCGACCTCGACCACGGCGATCGGGTGGTGATGTGGTACCCGGCGGCCAACCGCGACGAGCGGGTGTTCGGCCCCACCGCCGAGGCGTTCGACGTCGGCCGTCGCCCCGGCGACCACCAGGCCTTCGGGGCCGGCGGCCCCCACTTCTGCCTGGGGGCCTGGCTCGCGCGTCTGGAGCTGCGGCTGATCCTCGAGGAGCTCCTCGACCGGTTGCCCGACCTGCACGTGGCGGGGGATCCCGTGTGGGCCCGCTCGAACCTGATCCTCGGGCCGATCCACCTCCCCGTGGAGTTCACCGCCCGGACGTGACCTCGTGGGCCCAGCCGACGGCGCGTCGGGTGCCGTCGCTCAGGCGGGCGTCCAGCGCACCGGGAGGTGCTTGATGCCGTTGGTCGACACGGCGCGCATGTGCACCGGCGGCCCCACGACCTCGAGGTCGGGAAGCCGCTGGTACAAGGTCGCGAGCATGACGCCGATCTCGACCCTCGCCAGGTTCGCGCCGAGGCAGTAGTGGGGGCCCCCGGCGCCGAAGGTCAGGTGGTCGTTCGGCGTGCGGGTGACGTCGAAACGCCACGGGTCGTCGAACACTGCGTCGTCGAAGTTGCCCGAGCGGTACCACATCACGACCTTGTCGCCCGCCTTGATCGGTGCCCCGGCCACCTCGATGTCGCGTGTGGCAGTTCGACGCATGAGGTTGACCGGGGGCGCGTAGCGCAGGATCTCGTCGGCGGTCGTCATCGCGAGCCCCTGGGGATCGGCGAGGAAGCGGTCCTTCTGGTCGGGGTGGTCGTGGAAGAGCCTCACCCCATGGGTGATCGCGTTGCGGGTGGTCTCGTTGCCCCCGACGAGCAGCAGCTTCACGAACTCGGCGAACTCGTCCATCTCGATCATGGTCTGGTTGCCGTCGTCGTCGGGAACCTGCGCGTTCACGATGGCCGAGGTCACGTCGTCAGCCGGGTGCTCGCGCCGGAGCCGACCGAGGTGCATCGCGTAGTCCTCGATCGCATCCGACGCGGCGACCATGTAGTCGACGG
>Ga0194131_10007042_pt1 | contig 15319 bp, 14 predicted proteins | sample TA2KigO120mmetaG_FD_148631 | JGI IMG/M metagenome (GOLD analysis project Ga0194131, IMG submission 148631) | Freshwater microbial communities from Lake Tanganyika, Tanzania - TA2015053 Kigoma Offshore 120m | ecosystem: Environmental > Aquatic > Freshwater > Lake | place: Tanzania: Lake... | reverse complement strand
GGGCTGCACCGCGGCGGGGCGCGCGCCTCGTTCACCGTCCGCAAGGTGTCGTTCGGCCAGGGTGTGGAGCGCATCTTCCCGCTGCACTCGCCGACCATTGCCAAGGTGGACGTCGTGCGGTCGGCGCGCGTGCGCCGCGCGAAGCTGTACTTCCTGCGCAACCTCAAGGGCAAGGCGGCGCGCATGAAAGAGACGAAGAGGACGCAGTAAGTTTCCAATTCCCAACTTCCAACTTCCAAGGTGCCTTGGGCGTTGGGAGTTGGCGGTTGGGAGTTTCCCTGATGGTTCGGAAGCGCGCCATGCGGACCCTCGAGAACGCCATGCGGCGTTGGGGGTTTTACCGCGTGGCGGGCTGCGACGAGGTGGGGCGCGGCTGCCTGGCCGGGCCGGTCGTCGCGGCCGCGGTGATCCTCGATCCCGACCGCTACATCCCGGGCGTCTGCGACTCCAAGACGATCACCGCCGCCGAGCGCGAGCGGCTCTACGGCGCGATCACCCGCAAGGCGCTGGCGTGGTCGGTGGCGGCGTCCCCCGCTGGCGAAATCGACGAGATCAACATCCACCGCGCCTCGCTGCAGGCGATGCGGCGCGCCGTGATGGCGCTGGCGCCGCTGCCCGACCTCGTGCTGGTGGACGCCTTCCGCATCCCCGACCTCCTCATCGCGCAGCGCGGCGTGCTCCACGGCGACAGCCGCTGCAGCGCGATCGCGGCCGCGTCGATCGTCGCCAAGGTGACGCGCGACCGCGAGATGCTCCAGCATCACGCCTCGGACCCGCGCTACGGCTACGACCGCCACAAGGGCTACGCGACGGCCGAACACCTCGCGGCCGTGGCGCGCCACGGCTATTCGCCGCTGCACCGCCGCTCGTTCAGGCCGCCGTCGCTGTTTGATACGATGGACTGACCCAAGGCCCCCAAGCAGTTTCCAGTGGCACCAGTAGATCGGGACGCAATCCTCAAGAAAGCGGAAAAGCTGCTCCGCCAGGGCAAGCTGGACGGCGCCATCGAGGAATACGTGCGCCTGGTCGAGGCGCAGCCGAAGGACTGGAACACGATCAACGCCCTGGGCGACCTCTACGCCCGCGCGGGCGACGTCCAGCGCGCCGCCGCGCTGTACGCACGCGTCGCGGACCATCTCTTCACCGAGGGCTTCTATCCGAAGGCCGCCGCGCTCTACAAGAAATCGCTCAAGGTGAAGAGCGACGACGAGCACGCGCTGCGGCAGCTCGGCGAGATTGCGGCGCGGCAGGGGCTCCTGGCGGAGGCGAAGCTGTATTTCCGGCAGCTTGCGTCCCAGTACACAGCGCGCGGCGATGCGCGCGGTGCCGCCCAGGCGCTGGTCCGCCTCGGGACCCTGGAGATCGCGGACGTGGATGCGCGCGTGGCGGCCGCCCGCGCGGCGCAGCAGCTCGGAGAGGCTGCGCAGGCTGCCTCGCTCCTGATGGCGGCGGCCAGCGACCTGCAGAAGGCCAGACGCGATGCGGAGGCGCTGCCGCTCCTCGTCGAGGCGGCGCAGCTCGACCCGTCCGACACCGAGCTGCGGGGCCGGATCGCGCGCGAGCACGTCAAGGCCGGCAACCTCGAGGCCGCGCGGCCGTTCCTGAACCTCGAAGCCACCGGCGACGATCCCGAGCTGATGTTCGCGCTCGGCCAGATGGAGCTGGCGGCCGGCAACGACGAGCAGGCGCGCCTGGCGTTCATGCGCCTGTTGATGACCGACCAGACGCGCGCAGACGAGGTGGTGCGCGTGGCGCTCGATCGGGCGCGGGGCGGGCACGGCGACAGCGCGTTCGGCTGCATCGAGATCGTGGCGGACAACGCGCTGCTGATGGGCGAGCCCGATCGCGCGATGGCGGCGATGCGGGACTTCCTCGCGGAGGCGCCGTCGCACATCCGCGCGCTGCAGCGGCTCGTGGAGCTGTGCGTCGACAACGACATCGAGGGACCGCTGCTCGCCGCGCAGCGCCAGCTGGCCGACGCGCATCTCGAAGCGGGGCAGGCGGCCGAGGCGCGCTTCATCGCAGAGGACCTGCTGGACCGGGACCCGACGGAAGAGACGAACTACATCCGGTTGCGGCGGGCGCTGGAGATGCTCGGCATCCCGGATCCGGATCAGGTCATTGCCGACCGACTCGCGCTGGAATCCGACACGGCGATGGGACTCGAGGTGCCGTTGGGGCCTGGGGTGCTTGAGGTGCTTGAGGTGCCTGAGGTGCCTGGGGTGCCGGGGGTGTCCGAGGACGTCGTGGAGGGCGACGAACAGCCCGTCGTTCTTGGCAACGTGGAAGTCGACTTGAGCGAGCTGCTGACGGAGCTCGGGAGCACGCCGGCGCAGCCAGCGGAGGTGGCCGCGCCTCCACCGCCGGATCTCGAGGACGTCTTCGCGGGGATCCGCGGCCGCGTCGCCCACGACCAGCAGCGGACCGACGCGGACACCCACTACGACCGCGCGCTGGCGCACATGCGCGACGGCCGGATCGACGAGGCAATCGCCGACCTGCAGGCGGCCGCGCGCGTGCCGATGCTGCGCTTCATGGCGGGCGCGCAGCTCGGACGGCTGCACATGCGGCGCGGCGACCTCAAGGCGGCCGTGGACTGGCTGGAGCGCGCGGCGGAAGCGCCGGCGCCGACGGCGAACGAGGGGTTCGCGCTGCTGTACGACCTGGCCGACGTGCTCGAGCAGATGGGCGAGTCGGCTCGGGCGCTCGCCATCCTGATGGAGCTCGAGACCGACACGCCCGACTATCGCGACATCCGGGCCCGGATCGAGCGGCTCTCGCAGGTCCAGGCGAGGCCCGCGCCGAGCGCCGTCGAGGGGCCGCGCGGATGAAGCGGCTGGTCTTCGCTGTCGGCTTCCTCGAGCTCGGCATCGTGCTGGTCGTGATCCCATGGTCGATGTACTGGGACCGCAACTACTTCGCGCAGGCGGTGCCCGGCATCCGCGACTTCATCACCAACAACTTCGTCCGCGGCGCCGTCTCCGGCCTTGGCGTGCTCAACGTGGCGATCGCCATCGCGGAGCTCGTGACCATGATCGCCGCCCGGCAAAGCCGCCCGGCGTCGATCGCCCCCTCACGCTTCGCGGAAGACTGAGCCGCGCCGATGCGTCCGGTGATCTGCATGATTACGGACCGCCGGCGATACGGGCCCCATTGGGAGGATGCGCTCGTGGAGCGCGTCGGCGCCGCCGCGCGGGCTGGCGTCCACCTGATCCAGGTTCGTGAACGCGATCTCGACGGCGGGATCCTCACGCGTCTCGTCACGCGCTGCGTGGAGGCCGTCGGCGGCACGCGCGCGCGCATTCTCGTCAACGATCGCGTGGACGTCGCGCTCGCCGCCGGCGCCCACGGCGTGCATCTCCCCGGCGAGGCGCCGCCCGCGCCTCGCGTGCGCTCGTGCACACCGCCGGCCTTCCTCGTCGGCCGCTCGGTCCATGCGCTCGACGAGGCGCGCGGCGTCTCCAGCGCGGGCGGCACCGATTTCCTGATCTTCGGAACCGTCTACGAGACCGCGTCGAAGCCCGGCGCTCCCTCAGCGGGACCCTGTCTGCTGGCTCAGGTGGCTCAGGCAACCGCGCATCCGGTCCTGGCGGTGGGCGGGGTGACGCTGGACCGCATCGGGCTGCTGCGGGCGGCCGGCGCGGCCGGGTTCGCGGCCATCGGGCTGTTCGCCGACTGCCGGCCGGAGCACCTGCAAGTCCTAGTAGGGCAGGCTTCTATGGCGTTTGACACACCGAGGCCCGTTCCCTAACATGGGCGCGGCGTGGCAATGGTGGCTGACGGCAAGCCCGACTTCGGGATCCGGATGAAGCGTCAGCGAGAGGAACGGGGCGTCTCGCTCCGCCGCATCGCCGATGCCACCAAAATCTCGGTGAGCGCCCTCGAGGCGCTCGAGCGCAACGACATTTCCCGGCTGCCGGGCGGCATCTTCTCGCGCGCGTTCGTGCGCTCCTACGCCATCGAGATCGGCCTCGACCCCGAGCAGACCGTCCGCGATTTTCTCGTCCAGTTCCCGCACGACTCGGTCACCGTGGGCAGCCCCCACGTGCGCCACGAGGACCTCGATCCGCCGCGGCGATCGGACCGCTGGGGCACGGTGCTCACGGCGCTGGCCATCTCCGTCCTCATCGGCGTGATCCTGTTTCTCACGCTGACGGCCCGCCAGTAGTCCCGGGCGCCTATGGAAGTCGGCTACCGCACGCCGCTGCTGGACTTCTTCCGCCGCGGGGAGGTGGCGCGCGACGTCCGCCTGCTGGCGGCGCAGGGCGGCCTCGCGCCGCGCGCGCACGAGCAGCTCGGCCTGCTGATGCTGCTCGTGGACGATCAGGATCCGGAGATCGCGGGCACGGCGGAAGGGACGCTGCAGTCGATCCCGCCCGCCTCGCTCTCGGCGTTCATCGCGCGGTCGGACGTGTCGAACCAGATGCGCGAGTTCTTCGCGACGCGCGGCATCGAGCCCGCTGACGTTCCGGCCGCCGACACCGACCAGCCGATGGTGGAAGCGGCGCCCGAGGCGCCGGAGGGGGAGGGCGACGCCGCCCAGACCGACGAAGAGAAGCACCAGAACGCGCTGCAGAAGATCGCCGCGCTCAACGTGGCGCAGCGCGTGGCGCTGGCGATGAAGGGGAGCCGTGAGGAACGCGCGATCCTGATTCGCGATCCGAACAAGATCGTCGCCGTCGGCGTGCTGAGCAGCCCGAAGATGACCGACTCCGAGGCGGAGAGCATCGCGAAGATGGCGAACGTCTCGGACGAGATCCTGCGCATCATCGCCTTCACCCGCGCGTGGGTGAAGAACTACGGTGTGGTGCTGGCGCTCGCCAAGAACCCGAAGACGCCGGTCGCGGTCTCCATGAACCTGCTGTCGCGGCTGAACGAGAAGGACCTGCGGCTGCTCTCGACCGATCGCAACGTGCCCGACGTGCTGCGCGTGACCGCGCGCAAGAAGCTCGTCGTGGACAAGTAAGTCAGCGGCGCGGTTTCTTGCGGCCCCCGGACCATTCCTTCCGCATTTCGGCCAGCCCTTCCATGTACACGTGCGCCTTCTGGCGTTCCTCCTCGCCCGGCAGGCTCATGAGCAGCTCGATGGCGTGGGCGAAGTCGTGCTCGATGGTCTGGCGGGACGTCTTGAAGTAGATGCGGCGGATGTCCGCCAGCGCGTCGGCGGGCCCGGGCGCCCCCTGTTGCAGCGACTTCAGCGGCACGAACCCCTTGCTCATCGACGGGCCCGCCGCAGCTTGGCGCGGACGTCCTCTACCGTTCTCGTGTTCAGCACATCGTCCAGCGTCGCCCAGGCCCGGCGCGCCATGGAGACGCCCCAGCGCTGGTTGCCGAGCGCGGTGACCGAGTGCGCGTCGGTGGAGATCACCAGGCGGACACCGCGCTCGCGCGCCAGCCGTGCGTGCGCGTCGTTCAGATCCAGCCGGTCCACCTGGCAGTTGATTTCGAGCGCCACGCCGTGCGCCGCGGCCGCGGTCACCACCTGCTCCACGTTCAGCCGGACGCCGTCGCGCTTCAGCAGCAGGCGGCCCGTCGGGTGGCCGAGGACGTCCACCCACGGCGACTCCAGCGCCTTCAGGATCCGGTCGGTCATCTCCGCTTCGTCCTGGCTGAAATGGGAATGCACCGAGGCGACGACGATGTCGAGCTGGGCGAGGCAGTCGTCGGCCAGGTCGAGCCGCCCGTCGGGAAGGATGTCACATTCGATGCCCGCGAGCAGCGTCAGCCCGTCGAACCGGCCGTTGAGCGCCCGGATGCGGGCCGCGTGCGCGAGCGCGCGCGGCTCGTCGAGGCCGTTGGCCATTGCCAGCGCCTTGCTGTGGTCGGTCACGGCGATGTAGCTGTGGCCCAGCCGGTAGGCGGCGGCCGCCATCGCCTCGAGACCGTCACGCCCGTCGGTCGCCGTCGTGTGCATGTGCAGATCGCCGCGCAGGTCGGTGGTCGAGACGAGGCGCGGCAGCCGGCGTTCGACTGCCGCCTCGATCTCGCCGCGGTTCTCGCGCAGCTCCGGCTCGACCCATCCAAGGCCGAGCGCCTCGTAGATGCCTTCCTCCGTCTCTCCGCAGACCTTCGATTCGTCGTCCACGCGGAACAGCCCGTACTCGTTCAGCTTGAAGCCGCGCTGGATGGCGCGGTCGCGCAGGACGATGTTGTGCGCCTTCGAGCCGGTGAAGTACTGCATCGCGGCGCCGCGGCTCGCCGGCGGCACGAGACGCAGGTCCGCCTGGTAGCCGCCGAGGAGGCGGACGCTGGACTTGGTGTCGCCGTGCGCGAGCACCTGCTCGACCTTCGGGTGGGTGATGAACAGGTCCATGAGCGACGCGTCGCCGCCCACGGCGAGGATGTCGAGGTCGCCGCACGTCTCGCAGCCCCGGCGCAGGCTGCCGACCGGGATGAACTCGACGGCCGGCGCGCGCTCGCGCAGGTAGCTGACGACCTCCGCGGACATCGACGCCGTGTCGGGCAGCAGGTGGCGGCCGGCGTCCTTCTGCCGCTCGTCGACCGCCTTGAGGATGAGCGCTTCCTTCTTCGCGCCCATGCCCTTGATCTCGCGCAGCTGCCCGGCGCGGGCGGCGGCCGCCAGCTCGTCCACCGATCGGATGTTCAGCGTCGTGTAGAGGAGCGCGACCGTCTTCGGTCCGACGCCTTGCAGCCGCAGCAGGTCGAGGATGGTCGGCGGGAACTCCCGCAGGAGCTCCTGGTGATACCGGCAGACGCCGGTGTCGGCCAGCTCGCGGATCTTCGCCGCCAGGTCCTTGCCGATCCCCGGCAGCTCACGGAGCTGCGTGTCGTCGAGGCGCGCGACCGCATCGCCCCACGCGTTGATGGTGTCGGCCGCGGTCCGGTAGGCGCGGGTCCGGAACGCGTTCTCGCCCTTGATCTCGAGCAGGTCGGCAATCTGGCCGAAGACCTGCGCGATCTGCCTGTTATCCACGCGCCAGGCCGTGCCGCTCGATCCGGAAGTCGAGCAGCCGCGCCCCGCCGGCGGCCAGGGCCGCGCGGATGGCCTCACGGCGATCGGGCGGGCCGTAGCAGAACAGGCAGCCGCCTCCGCCGGCGCCGCACACCTTCGCGGCCGTGGCACCCGCGGCCGTGGCCCGCGCGATCAGGTCGTCGATGGCCGGCGTCGTGACGCCGGGCGCCAGGCGCTTGCGGTTGGTCCATTCCTCCGCAATGGCGGCGCCGACCGCCTCCCAGTCGCCCTTGACGAGGGCGGCCCGCATGCCCGCCGCGGTGTCGCGGATGCGCTCGAAGCAGTCGAAGACGTGGCGGTCGCCGTCGAGGTGCTTCTTCAGGATTTCCCAGTTGTTGGTCCCCGAATTGCGCGGCTCGCCGGTGTAGCAGAGCACGAGCCGTTGCTCGAGCTCTCCGGCATCGACGCTGAGCGGGATGCGGCGGACGCCGTCGACGTCCAGCTCCAGCGCCGCGACGCCGCCGTAGAGCGCCGGCCGGTAGTCCTGCAGCCCCGTGGGGACGCGGATCGCCTGCGCTTCCACGTTCATCGCCACCTGCAGCAGCGCCTCCGGCTCGAAGTGTTCGCGGTTCCACTGCGCGAACGCGCCGCAGACGGCCACGTTCAGGGCCGACGAGCCCGCGATGCCGGCGCCGGCGGGCGACTCGCAGGAGGTGGTCAGCGTCAGGTTGCGCGCCTCGAAGAAGTGGGCGAGCAGCGACAGCAGCCGCAGCTCCGTGCGATCGCGCAGCTCCTGCCAGTCGGCCGCGTCCACCGTCGCCCCGGTGTCCTCCGACTGGATCACGATCCGCCCGTCGTCACGCGACTCGAGCCGCGCGCGCGCGCGCAGGCTGATGGCGGCGTTGAGCGTCTGGGCGCCGGGGTGGAAGAGGTAGAGAGGCCAGATGTCGATCGTGCCGCCCGCGAGATCGATGCGGGTCGGCGCGGACGTCTCGATACGCACGACGGCATTATAGAACCCTGTTGTTCGCGGTTCCTTGTTCCATGTCCCCGGTTCGTGTTCAGGGTTCGATTCGCCGTGCGAAGTTCGACGTTCGGGGTCCTGGCTGTGGCGTGCGACTTGAATGACCGGGCGCCGCTATCCGGTTCGGCGAGGTGTTGCCGCATGACTTCGTCGTGAGTTCCGTACGGACGAGCAACGAGACCACGCCGACGTGCCGGGTCCTCGCTTCCGACATCCTGCGGGACTCCGCGTCGGGTACGGCTTCGAACGCCGAACGCCGAACGCCGAACGCCGAACCTCGAACCCTGAACCGAAGTTCGAACACGAACGAGGAACTCGGAACCCGGAACGGCGAACGACACCGCGGTTCTATAATCGTCAGGTGCCATCGTCGGTTCGTCGCGAAATCGGGCAACTGCTCATCGGCAGCCTGCCGGGCACGACGATCACGCCGGAGCTGCGATCGCTGGCGCGCGAGTTTCAGCTCGGCGGCGTGATCTGGTTCGCGCGCAACATCGAGGCGCCGGAGCAGGTGGCCGAGCTCTCGCACGACGTGCAGTCGCTGGCGCAGGGGCTGCCGCTCTGGGTGAGCGTGGACCAGGAAGGCGGGCGCGTGGCGCGGCTGCGCGCGCCGTTCACCGAGTGGCCGCCCATGGCCGTCCTCGGGCGCAGCGGCGACCGAGGCCTCGCGTCGCGGTTCGCGGCGGCGCTGGCCGCGGAGCTCAAGGCGGTCGGCATTACGCTCGACTACGCGCCCGTGCTCGACATCCACACCAACCCGAAGAACCCCGTCATCGGCGACCGCGCGCTGGCCGAGACGGCCGACGAGGTGGCGACGCTCGGCGCCGCCATCATCCGGAGCCTGCAGGACAACGGCGTGGCCGCGTGCGGGAAGCACTTTCCGGGACACGGCGACACGTCGGTGGACTCGCACCTCGATCTGCCGATCGTCGAGCATCCCCCGGACCGCATCCGCCGCGTGGAGTGCGTGCCGTTCCGCGCGGCCGTGGAGGCCGGTGTGGCCTTCATCATGACCGCGCACGTGCTGGTGCCGTCGATGGACGAGGACAAGCCGGCGACGCTCTCGCCGACGATCGTCCGCGCGGTGCTCCGCGAGGAGCTGGGCTACGACGGCGTCATCCTCAGCGACGACCTGGAGATGAAGGCGATTGCCAGGACGTGGACGCCGGCCGACGCCGCCGTCGAAGCGGTTGCCGCGGGCTGCGACGGCGTGCTGATCTGCAGCGGCGACGTCGAGGCGCAGGCGGCGACACTCGAGGCGCTGGTGCACGCGGTCGAAGACGGGAGCATTGCGTACACGCGCCTCGAGGACGGGCTCGCCCGGCAGCGCCGCGCCAAGGAGCGGTTCCTGACGACGGCCGTGGCGCCGGGGAAGCAGGCGTCCATTCGCCGGGTGATTGGCAGCGACGATCATCGCCGCATCGCCGAAGAGATGGCCCGCTACCTGTGATCAAGCCGCGCGCGCTTCGACCGGGCGATCGCGTGGCGATCGTCTCGCCCGCCAGCGCGTGTGCGCGCGAGGAATTCGACCGCGGCGTGGAGGAGCTGCGGCGGCTCGGCTACGAGCCGGTGTACCACGACTCGGTCTTCGATCGTTCCGTGTTCACGTCGGGGCCGCCGGAGCTGCGCGCGGCGGCGTTCGTCCGCGCGTGGTCCGACCCCTCGGTCGCGGCGCTCATCGCCGTGCGCGGCGGCTACGGCAGCGTCCACCTGCTGCCGCAGTTCAACGGCTGGTCGCCGCAGCAGAGCCCGAAGCTGTTCATCGCCTACAGCGACAACACGTCGGTCCTGACGTGGCTCACGTGCCACTGCGGCATCACGGCCGTGCACGGCCCCATGCTGGAGGGCCGGCTGGCGCGGGGCAGCGCGGGGTATGACGAGGAGTCATTCACCCGCGTGCTGCAGGGAAGGGGCGCCGGGCTCGTGCTTGCGCCGCCGGAGCTGTCCGTCGTGAACGCCGGCGACGCGACGGGTCCGCTGTACGGCGGCACCATGACACAGCTCACCGCGTCGCTGGGGACGCCGTATGCGTTCAGTCCGCCGGCCGGCTGCATCCTCTTCCTCGAGGACGTCAACGAGCGCCCGTACCGCATCGACCGCATGCTGACGCAGTTGCAGCTCGGCGGCATCCTGGGCAGGGCGGCGGCGATCGTGTTCGGCGAGATGCGTGGCTGCGACGAGGGGGAGGGCGGTCCCACCGCGCGCAGCGTGGTCGAGACGTTCCTCGAGGACGCGGACGTGCCGGTGCTGTTCGGGTTCCCGTCGGGCCACACCACGGGTCCGTGCTGGACGCTGCCGCTCGGCGTCCGCGTGCGCGTCACGACCAGCCCGGCGTCGGTCGTCATCGAGGAATCGCCGGTTGAGTAAGCACATCCACCTCATCGGCGTGTGCGGCACCGCCATGGCCACGGTGGCGGCGCTGCTCAAGGGGCGCGGCTACGACGTCCGCGGCTCGGACCAGAACGTTTACCCGCCGATGAGCGACTTCCTCGCGTCGGAAGGCATTCGCACGTTCACGGGCTACTCGGCCGACAACATCTCCGCCGACATCGACCTGGTGATCGTCGGCAACGCGATCTCCCGGGGCAACCCGGAGCTCGAGGCGGTGCTGGAGAAGAAGATCCGGTACTGCTCGCTGCCCGAGGCGGTGCGCGATCACTTCCTGTGGGGCTCGCGCTCGATCGTGCTCGCCGGGACGCATGGAAAGACCACGACGACCTCGCTGACCGGGTGGCTCCTGACGCACGGCCGTCTGGACCCGACGGTGCTGGTCGGCGGCATCGCGCTCAACTTCGGCGACGGGGGCTCCAGCTACCGGCTGGGCGGCGGCCGCGACTTCGTCATCGAAGGCGACGAGTACGACAGTGCGTTCTTCGACAAGACCGCGAAGTTCCTCAAGTACCTTCCCGACGTGGCGGTCGTCAACAACATCGAGTTCGACCACGCGGATATCTACGCCGACCTCGACGCCGTGCTGCTCGCGTTTCGACGGCTGGTGACGCTCGTGCCGCGCAACGGGCTGCTGCTGCTCGGCGCGGACAGCCCGCACGCGGCGGCGCTGCGCGAGCGGGCGGTGAGCCCGGTGCAGACGTTCGGGCTGACCGATGGCGTCACGTGGCAGGGCCGGGACGTGCAGCATCGCGACGGCGTGACGCAGTTCACCGTGCGGCGTGACGGCGAGCTCTACGGCCGGTTCCGGTCGCCGCTGCTCGGCGTGCACAACGTCCGCAACGCGCTGGCGGCCATCGCGGTCGGCGCGCACGTCGGCATCAGCCAGGCCGACCTTGCCGAGGGCCTGGAGCGCTTCAAGGGCATCAAGCGGCGGCTCGAGACCGTCGGGGTTGCCGGTGGCGTCACGGTGATCGACGACTTCGCCCACCATCCGACGGCGGTTCATGAAACGCTTTCCGCGCTGCGGACCGGCTATCCGGATCGCCGCGTGTGGGCGGTGTTCGAGCCGCGCTCCGCCTCCTCGTGCCGCCGCGTCTTCCAGGCCGACTTTGCCAGGGCGTTTGGCGCCGCCGACGAGGTCGTCGTCGCCGCGGTGTTCCGTTCGTCGCTGCCCGAGAACGAACGGCTGTCGGCCGAGCAGCTCGTGGACGACCTGCGCCGGCAGGGGCAACGCGCGCGCTACGTCCCGCAGGTGGACGACATCATCCAGACGGTCGTCCGCGAGCGTCAGGACGGCGACGTCGTGGTGCTGATGTCCAACGGCGGATTCGGCGGTATCCACAGGAAGCTCGTCGAGGCGCTTGGCGCGTGAGCGAGGCGCGGGTCCGCGAAGCGGGCGATTCGGCGCTGCTGCTGGATGTACGGGCGACCCATCCGCCTTCGCTGCAGCTACGGCGGACAAGTGGGTCGCCCTTGCCGCCCGGCCTCGATTGGAATCTCACCGCTCGCGCCATCGCCGTCGCGGCTGACATGCGCCGCCGCGCACTCCGGGGCGTGCGCGACATCGTCTCCACGTTTCATTCAGTCGCGGTCTTCTTCGATCCGCTCACCACCGACGTCGATGCGGTGGCCGCGGCGCTGCACGAAGCCGCTGACGGGCCGGCTAGATCCGGCCCCTACGAATCCACTGGTGTGGGGGCCGCCTTCAGGCGGCTCATCGAGGTTCCCGTCTTCTACGGCGGCGATGCGGGTCCCGATCTCGCCGACGTTGCCGCGCATGGCGGGCTCACCCCGGACGCGGTCATCGAGCGACATGCGTCGAAGACGTATCGCGTCTTCATGCTCGGCTTCCTGCCCGGCTTCGCCTACATGGGGTCCGTGGACGAGGCGATCGCGGCCCCGCGCCGGGCGGCGCCGCGTGTTCGCGTGCCGGCCGGGTCGGTCGGGATTGCCGGCAGGCAGACGGGCATCTATCCGCGCGAGTCGCCCGGAGGCTGGCAGATCATCGGCCGCACACCGCTCCTGCTGTTCGATCCGGATCGCACGCCGCCGGCAATCTTCGCGCCCGGCGACCAAGTGCGGTTCGTCCCCGTTGCGGTCCCGACGGACGTGGGGGCCGGCTTTGGCCGGCTCGACGCGCCGGGCCGCCTGAAGGCGGCCCCCACGACTCACCGCGTGGTGACCGTTCTCCGCCCTGGCCTGTTCACCACCGTTCAGGACTCCGGGCGCTGGGGCTACCAGGACCAGGGCGTACCCGTATCCGGGCCGATGGATCCGGTGTCGCATCGGCTCGCCAACGCGCTGGTCGGCAACCCGCGCGACGCCGCCACGCTGGAAGCGACGCTCCTCGGTCCCGAGCTCCGCCTCGAGCAGGAGACGACGGTTGCCATCGCCGGCGCCGACCTGCAGGCCTCCGTTGACCAGACGGACCTCGCCCCGCACGCGGCGATTCGCTGCCGCGCCGGCGCGGTCCTGCGCCTGGGGCCGCGCCGTGCGGGCGCGCGCGCGTATGTCGCCTTCGACGGCGGCATCGCCGTGGCGCCGGTGCTCGGCAGCCGCGCGACGCACGTCCTGAGCGGCCTTGGCGGCGTGGACGGGCGCGCGCTCAAGGCAGGCGATCGCCTTCCGCTGGGTCCGGGGGCCGACCTGGCCGCCTCCGCGTACGCGCTACAGTGGGTCCGCCATAGCCTTGGCGACGGCGGAAAGGTCGGCCCTGCGGGCGCGCGGCTTCGCGTGCTGCCGGGGCCGCAGTCCGACCTCTTCGACCGCGGTGCCTTCGATCTCCTGCAGACGACCCGCTTTACGATTTCGCCACAATCCGATCGCATGGGCTACCGGCTCACCAGCCCGCGGCCGATTGCACGCCCGCCGGGAGGCGAGATGATCTCGGACGTCGCCTTCACCGGCGCGCTGCAGGTGCCGCCGTCTGGCGATCCGATCCTGCTCATGGCCGACCGGCAGACGACGGGCGGCTATCCGCAGGTGGCGATGGTCATCACGGCCGACCTGCCGCTGGCGGCGCAGCTCGTGCCGGGCGACTGGCTCGAGTTCGCCCTGTGCACGCGCGCGGAGGCGATCGCGGCGCTCGTGCAGCAGGAAGGCAGGCTGCTTGCGGTTCGTTGAAGGGGAGCCGCTTGCCCCGTGGAGCACGCTCGGTGTCGGCGGCCGTGCGGCGTGGTTCGGGCGGGCGACGACAGCCGGAGACGTTGCCCGCGCGCACCAATGGGCGGCCGACCGGAAGGCGCCGTTGTTCGTGCTGGGCGGCGGCAGCAACCTGGTGATTGCCGATGAGGGCATCGACGGGCTGGTGCTGCAGATGGGCGCGCGCGGTGTGGAGTTGGTGGCCGACGGTGCGGCGACGCTGGTCCAGGCACGCGCTGGCGAGCCCTGGGACGAGGTTGTCGCGGCGACCGTGGCGCGTGGGCTGGCGGGGCTCGAGTGTCTCTCGGGCATTCCGGGCAGCGTCGGCGGCACCCCCATCCAGAACGTCGGCGCCTACGGCCAGGAGGTCTCGAACACGCTGGAGGCGGTCGCGGTCTTCGACCGCCAGACCGGCCGCCCGGCGGTGCTGAGCGCCGCGGAGTGCCGTTTCGGCTACCGTATGAGCCGGTTCAAGCGCGACGACGCGAACCGGTTCATCGTCTGCGACGTGACGTTCCGCCTCCGTCCGGGCCCGCCCACGGTCACGTATCCGGACGTCGTGGCGCATCTGGAGCGCGCCGGCGTCGCGTCGCCGGACGTCGCCGCGGTGCGCGAGGCGGTGCTGGCGATTCGCCGGCGCAAGGGGATGGTGCTCGACGCCGCGGATCCCGACACGCGCAGCGTCGGCTCGTTCTTCATGAACCCCGTCGTCAGCGCCCGCGACCATGCGCGGTTGACCTCGGCGGCCGGACCGGCGCCGTCGTTCGCGCTGCCGGGCGGCGACGTCAAGGTGCCGGCCGCGTGGCTGATCGAGCACGCAGGCTTTCCGCGCGGCTTCGCGAGCGGCCCGGTCGGGCTCTCGTCGAAACACCCGCTCGCGATCGTGAACCGCGGCGGGGCATCGGCACGCGACGTGCTGGCGCTGGCGGTGCGGATCAAGCAGCAGGTCGCCGACACGTTCGGCGTGCGGCTGCGCCCCGAGCCCGTGTTCGCGGGGTTCGACGGGGACGACAGGGACGTTCGGTATCTGTGCGAGGCGTAATGTCGACACTGCTCATCGAGGGCGGGCACCGGCTGCAGGGCCGGGTGGCCGTGGAAGGCAACAAGAACGCGGCGCTGCCGCTGCTGGCCGCATGCCTGCTGACCGGCGACGAGTGCGTGCTCACCAACGTTCCCCGCATCGGCGACGTCGAGGTGATGGCGCGGCTGCTCCTCGACGTCGGCGCCGAGGTGGACGGCATCGGCAGCACGACGCTGCGCATCCGCGCCCCGCGCGTCTCCACGCACTCGCCGGACCGCGCGCTCGTCGGCCGTCTGCGCGGCTCGGTCCTGCTCCTCGGCCCGCTGCTCGCGCGCACCGGCCGCGCCCACATCGCGCCGCCCGGCGGCGATTTTCCGGCGCGCCGCTCGATTTCCACGCACCTCGAGGCGCTCATGGCGATGGGCGTCCAGCAGAGTCCCGGCTCCGACCATGTTCTCGAGGCGCCCGACGGCCTGAAGCCGGCGTCGATGTACCTCTACGAAGCCTCGGTCACCGGCACCGAGACGGCGTTGCTGGCGGCGGCAACCGCGGAGGGCGTGACCGAGATCCGCCACGCCGCCACCGAGCCCCACGTCGTGGAGCTCTGCGAGTTCCTGCAGAAGATGGGCGCGGGCATCACCGGCATCGGCAGCTCGAAGATCCGCGTGGAAGGCGTGCCGACGCTGCACGGCGCGCAGCATCGCATCAACGGCGACTACATCGAGGCCGGCAGCTGGGCGGTCGTCGGCGCGATCACCGGCGGCGAGATGGCGATCGCAGGCTGCCGTGAAGAGGACATCGAGGTCGTCGCCGCGGTCATGAAGCGCAT
>Ga0194131_10007036_pt1 | contig 15329 bp, 7 predicted proteins | sample TA2KigO120mmetaG_FD_148631 | JGI IMG/M metagenome (GOLD analysis project Ga0194131, IMG submission 148631) | Freshwater microbial communities from Lake Tanganyika, Tanzania - TA2015053 Kigoma Offshore 120m | ecosystem: Environmental > Aquatic > Freshwater > Lake | place: Tanzania: Lake... | reverse complement strand
GCGCCATCGCCGTCGACGCCGCGCCGGCGACGGCGGCGCTGGTCTATCGCGAGCTCGGCCGGTTGCGCCTCGGCGGCGCGCCCGACGACGTCGCGGCCGGACTGTCGGCCCTGGCGCAGGCTTGCTCGCTCTACGAGCGCGCGGGACTGCCGGCTGCAGTCGCCGCCTGCCGGCTCGAGCGCGGCAAGGCGCTGCTGAGTTGCGGGGAGGCGCGCCAGGCCATCGCCGAATGCTCGCGCGCGCACGGGTTGTTCGCACGTGAGGAAGTGAAGGGCCATGAACACGCCGGCGATGTGATCGCGGCGCTGCAGGCGCTGGCGGATGGTTACGAGCAGCTCGGCGATGCCGCGACGGCGACGAGCTTCCGTCGCCGCGCACGCGAGCGGCAGGCGCAACTCGCGGCAACGCCGGCCGTGCGGCCGCCCGAACCGCGCCGCGACTGAGACCGCGCGCTACCATCGCCTGCGCCCGCCGTGCCCGCCGGCACGGCACTCCCCGTCGAGGACCCCGTGGCGCGCAACAAGGTCGTCCCGAGCGCCCTGGAGGCGATCGCCGACATCGCCGACGGCGCGACGTTGATGGTCGGCGGCTTCGGCCTCTGCGGCATCCCGGAACACCTGATCGCCGCCCTGCGCGCGCGCGGGGCGACCAGCCTCACCGTGATCTCGAACAACTGCGGCGTCGACGATTTCGGGCTCGGCCTCCTGCTGGCCAATCGCCAGATCCGGAAGATGGTCTCGACCTACGTCGGCGAGAACCAGGCGTTCGAGCGGCAGTTCCTCAAGGGCGAACTCGAGGTCGAACTGGTGCCGCAGGGCACCTTCGCCGAACGCATCCGCGCCGGCGGCGCCGGCATCCCGGCGTTCTTCACGCCGACCGGCGTCGGCACCCAGGTGGCCGAGGGCGGGTTGCCGATGCTCTACGCTCCGGACGGCTCGATCCGGAAGGCGTCGCCGCGCAAGGAGACGCGCGAGTTCGACGGCCGGACGTGCGTGATGGAGACCGCGCTCAAGGCCGACTTCGCGCTGATCAAGGCGTGGCGCGCCGACGAGTACGGCAACCTGCTGTTCCGCCGGACCACCCGGAACTTCAGCCCGATGATGGCGACGGCGGCGAAGGTGACCATCGTCGAGGTCGAGGAGCTGGTGCCCGCCGGGATGATCGATCCCGACGCCGTGCACCTGCCGTGCATCTACGTCGACCGCCTGGTGGTCGGCGGACGGTACGAGAAGCGCATCGAGCAGCGCACCGTGCGCAAGCGGGGAGCGTGACCGTGGGCAGTCCGACCGAAGCGCGCGACCGCATCGTCGTCCGCGCCGCACAGGAGATCGAGGACGGCTTCCACGTCAACCTCGGCATCGGCCTGCCGACGCTGGTGGCCAACCACGTCGCCGCGGGGAAGCACGTGTTGTTCCAGTCGGAGAATGGGCTGCTCGGCATGGGGCCGTTCCCGTTCGAGGGCGAGGAGGACGCCGACCTCATCAATGCCGGCAAGCAGACGGTGACCGCGCTTCCGGGCGCCTCGTTCTTCAGCAGCGCCGACAGCTTCGCGATGATCCGCGGCGGCCACGTCGACCTCACCGTCCTCGGCGCGATGCAGGTCTCCGGAGACGGCGACCTCGCCAACTGGATGATCCCCGGCAAGCTGGTGAAGGGAATGGGCGGCGCGATGGATCTGGTCGCCGGCGCGCGGCGCGTGGTGGTGACGATGGAGCACTGCGCGAAGGGCGGCGAGCCGAAGATCGTCACGGCGTGCACGCTGCCGCTGACCGGACGGCGCGTGGTGCACCGCGTGATCACCGAACTGTGCGTGCTCGACGTGCGGCCGGGCCGCCCGCTGCTGCTGATCGAGCGCGCGCCCGGCGTATCGGTCGACGAGATCCGCGCGAAGACCTCGGCCCCGGTCGAGGCGGCGCCGGCGCTGCGCGAGATGAGCTGACCGCCGCCGGCTCTCAGGGGCCCCGTCCGCTCCCGAGCCGCTGCTCGACGCGCCGCCGCTCCGCCTGCAGCTCCGGCGCCAGTTCCGACAGGGGCGGCAATCGATCGATCAGTCGACGCGCCTCCTCGGCGCGGCCGACATCGTGGAGCAGCCCCGCCAGCGCGAGCTCGCAGCCGACCCGCTGCGGCGCGTCGGCCGGCAGCCGGCCGCCGCCGCGCCCACCCGGTCCGAGCAGCAGCTCGTGCAGCCGCAGCGCGTCGCGCAGCGCCGTCTCGTCCTCGCGCCGCGCCGCCGCGCGCGCCTTGAGCAGCGCGATCTCGAGCGGCGCCGCCATCTCGTCCTGCTCGCGATCGAGCCAGCGATAGCTGGCCGCCCAGTCGCCGCCGGCGAACTGGATGCGCGCGACGAGGTGGCAGAGCTCGGCACGTTCGTCCGAAGCGACCAGCTCGCGCAGCAGCTCGTCGCCGTAGAGGTCGGCGTCGGCGGCCAGCTCGCCGCCGATCCGATCGGCCAATGCCAGCAGCAGCGTCCGCGCGGCGCGCCCGCGATCGCTGCCGGCAGGTTCCTGCAGCGCCACCCATTCGCACTCGTCGTAGGCGGCGCGGTAGTTCGCGCCGACGCGATGCGCCAGCGCCGCGCGCGCGCACGCCAGCCGGATGCGGTGCTGCGGCTCGGCTTCCGGGTGGCGATCGAGCTCGGCCAGCTGGCGCCCCGCCAGCCACGCGCCCCATGCCGGCCGATCGAGCTCCAGTGCGAGATCGACGGCCGCCAGTTCCACCTCGAACGACCGCCCCTCAGTGGCGGCGGCGCGAAGGACCGCGAGCAGCGCCGCGTAGGCCTGCTTGCCGACCTCGTCGACCGCGGCGGTCGGACCGCCTCGCGGGAGCGCGACCAGGATCGCGCCGAGCCCGTCGACGTGCGCCAGCTCCTTCAAGCCGCCGAGCAGCGTCTCGCGGATCGGCGGCGCGACCTCGTCGGCAGCGAGCGCGGCGGCGAGCACGCCGGTCGCATCGGCGCCCCGGCCGCGCGCCTTGCACAGCGCCCGCACGCACGGCTCCGCCAGCGTCCGGTCGCCGAGCGTGGTCGGCAGCGCGTCGCGCAGCGCCTGGAAGATGGCGGCCTCGCTCACCGCATCCGCCCCGGCCGCTGCAGCGCCGTCGCCGCCCCCCGCCGCGGCGCGCGCCAGGATCGCGTCCTGCAGCTGTCCGAGCCCGACCAGCGCGGCGAATCGCGTCGCGCTCCCCTGCTGCTCCGCCAGCAGCGCGACCAGGCTCTCGACCACGCGCGCGGTCGCGTCCGGCGTCGCCACGCGATGACCGGCGTCGGCGAGGGCCGCGACGGCGGCAGCTCGAGCCGCTTCCGGCAGCTCACGGCGGCAGGCCGTTTCGAGCACGTCGAGCGCGCTCTCCTCTGCGAGCGGCCGCAGCGCCTCGATCAGCTTCTCCACCCAGTTCGGTTCGAAGCTCGTCGCGTCGCCCTGCAACGCGCCGCGCAGTTCCACCACCAGCACCGAGGCGATCTCGCGACCGCCCTGGTCGAGCGGGATGGCGCGCATCACCGCCAGCAGCGCCTCGCGCGCAGGCCGCTCTCCGTCCGTGAAGGCGCCGGCCACCTCGTGCGCCAGCGCGGGATCCGGCTCGAGCGCGTAGAGCAACTCGACCGCGCGCGCGACCTCGATCAGATCGCCGCCGACCCGGCGCGCGTCCCAGTGTTCGCGCGCCGCCTGTTGCACGCGCAGGCGCACCTCGCCGCGCAATCCCTCGCTGCGACGGGACAGTTCGAGCAATCGCAGCAGGGCCGCCCGGCGCAGTGGCGATTCCTGCTGGTCGAGCGCCGCCAGCGCCGCCTCGGCGCCGGTGACCCCGAGACGCTCCACTTCAAGGTCGAGCCAGCGCCGCCGTGTCGCCTCGAGCGCGGCCCGCAGCGCCGCCAGCAGGTCCGGCTCCGCCCCCGCGCCCGCGGCCAGCTCGAGCCGGTCGACCAGCGGCTCAGCCAGCGCCGGGTCGGGAAGACGCGCCGCGAGCCGCGCGGCGTTGCGCCACTGCAACTCGGCGGCGAGGGGATCCTTCAGGAGCTGTGCGAGCAGCGCCACCGCGGCGCGGCGCGCCTTTCCGTCCAGCGCGAGCGCCAGTTCGTCGAGCTCGTCATCGGTCGCCGGCGACGCGAGTCGCACGGCGAGTTCTTCCCCGGAGAGGGGGCGGCCGGCGGCCGCGGCCGGTGGTGCGGCGCCGTCGCCGACAGCGTCGACGGCCGTCGCATCCTGAGCTCGGCCGTGAGTCCCCGCCAGCGCGAGCAGGAGCGCGCCGCTCCCGGCGCGCGCGAGTCGGGCCGCTGCGCGCGGGAATCGAGCCAGGTGGCTGGCGATGGGGTTGCGCAACCGACCTCCTCGCGCCACGGCCGGACGTTGCCCGCAGCGCTGCGCGCGCCGTCGCAGTAGGCGCTGTTTTTACGGAGCGTCGGCCGAGACGTTGAGTTGCAATTCCGGCGGCGCTGGCGACCACGCGCGGCAGCCAAGGACCGGACCGCCAAGGAACGGGCCACGCTGGACTTGGCCGCGACGGGCCGGGCGGGGAACGGCGCGGCGAACTGCGCGCTGCGCGGCGGACGGCGGACAGCGGCGGCGAACTTGGTAGCCCCAACGGGATTCGAACCCGTGCTTGATGGCTGAGAACCACCCGTCCTGGACCGGACTAGACTATGGGGCCGTTTGTTCGCGCACTGTTCGGTCGCCGCTTCCGGCGCGCGCCCGGTCCGCGCGCGATCCGGCGAAGCTGGGTGAACCCGGGGTTCACCGTGCTGGCCGCAGGTACCGCGCGCGACGCCGCAGCTGGCGCCGAAAGAGGGCGAGGAAAATACTGACGACCGATGGCGATGCCAAGCCCCCCATCTGCGAAATCCTCGCGCGCTCCTGCACTGCTGCTCGGGGTCGCGTTGCTGGCGTTGCCGGCGCTGTGGCTGACGCAGCGAACGCGGCTCCCGGAAGCGGACCGCGCGGTCGTCACCGCGCCTGCCCCCGCCGCTGCGGCGCCCCCGAACGAGACCGCGGCGTCGGTCGAACCGCTGTCCGAGCGGATCCGCGCCGCCGTCGCCCGAGCCGCCGATCCGGTCCACCTCACCGTCCCGTTGCTCGATCCGTTCGGCGCACCGCTCACGGCGGCGATCATGGCCGAACTCAGTGCGGCGCCGTTGACCGCGACCGCCGCGGGACCGCAGGTGACGACGACACCGGGGGCGTTGCGACTCACGGCACCGCGCCACTGGCCGGCCTTCCCGCCGCTCAGGGTGAGCGCCGCCGGCTTCGCGCCGCGCCTGCTGCGCGCGCTGCCGCTCGGCGCCGGCGACATGACGATCGACCCGATCCACTTCTCGCCCGGCGCGACGCTGCGCGGCCGCGCCTTCGGTCCGGGCGACCAGCCGCTGCCGTCGCGCCGGGTCGTGCTCTGGGACGTGAACGGCCGCGAGACCGACCGGGCCGCCGGTCGCACGCTGCCGCTCGACACGACCACCACCGACCTGGACGGCGGCTTCACTTTCGCCCACTGCGCCAGCCGCATGGTCCGCTGCGAGCTGGAAGGCGGCGACGGCCTCGCCACGACCCTCCTTGCCGACGCGGTGGCGGGCGAGCGGCCGATCCGGCTGGACGCCCGGTCGGCGGCGGCACCGATCCTCGGCCAGGTCGCCACTCCGGCGGGCGAGCCGATCGCCGGCGCGATCGTCGTCGCCACCATGGCCGGGCCGCGTGAGCGCAGCGCACGGCGCGTGACGACCGATCGCGACGGCCGCTTCGCGCTCGACCTGCTCGCCCGCGGCTACTACGCCGTGACAGCCGAGGCACCCGGCCGGCTGCCGGTGGTGATGCGCCGGGTCCACAGCGGGACCGGCGGCCTCGTGCTGGCGCTCGAATCGACCGGCAGCGCCGAGCTTGAACTGCTCGGCGCGCCGGCCGGCGTCGATCTCCCGCTGCTGTGGCGTCTGCTCGACGGGCTCGACCCGCGCCGCCGCCCCACCACGCCGTTCGCCACCGCCCGGCTCCGCGACGGGCGCGTGACCATCGCCGCCATCCCGCCGGGTCGACATGCGCTCGAACTGCGACTGCCGGGCGCCGCGCCGCTCACCACCGACGCCCTGGCGTATGACGCCGGCCGGACGACGCTGGTCGGTTCGCTGACGCTGACGGCCGGGGCGACGCTCTCGGCACGGGTGGTCGACGCGCAGGGCCAGCCGCTTTCCGGTCGCGCCGCGCTGGCCGCCGCGTTCCAGGCGGGGCACGTCGTCGACCGCGACGTCTTCGCGCTGCCCGACCACGAGGAGCACGCGCTCGCGCCCGACGGCTCGCTGCAGTGGGACGGCCTTCCAGCCGGGTGGCGCTCGCTGGCCGTGCGCGCCGAAGGCTGCGCCGACCACACTCAGGCCGTCGAGCTCGCGGACGGCAGGCGCCTCGATCTCGGCACGATCCGGCTGCCGGCCGCCGGCGCGATCGACGGCGTCGTGCGCCGGCTCTCCGGCGTCCCGCTCGGCGACGCGACGGTGGTGGCCGAGCGGGTCGGCGGGTCGAGGCTCGAGTCGATCACGCTGGCGGACGGGAGCTACCGGTTCGATCGCCTGCTGCCCGGCCGGTGGGAGCTGCGCCTCCTGCCGAGCGACGACGAGACGACCTTCCTGCTCGACGGCGCGCTGCCCGCAGCCGACCCGGCGCCGGTCCTGCTCGACGTCGTGTCCGGGACCCGCTTGCGGCGCGAACTCTCGCTCGGACGCTGAGCGTCCGCGGCGAATCCGATCAGCTCGCCTTCACGTAGCTGCGCTTCGCCTTCTCCGCCGCGCCGAGGAAGCGGGTCAGGACCTCGGCCGGTACCGGCAGGCGGACCGCATCCCCGGGCTTGAGCGCGTCCTTCACCGGCTCCGGCGGCAGCTTGCGCGTGTCGCTCGAGACCGGGAAGAGGCCGATCTTGTCGCCCTTCTTCAGCGCCTCCTTGCCGACCCAGATCAGCACGATCTGATCGACGCCGGCGTAGACCGAGGAGGTGACCCGGCCGAGGAACTGGCCGCGCACATTCACCACCGCATCGCCGATGCGCACCGCACGCGCGGTCGGATCGGTGATGCGGGCGCGGAAGATCCTGTTCGTGCGCGCGGCCTCGCGGGCCAGCAGCGCCTCGCGACCGACGAAGAACGGCTTGTGGAACTTGACGAAGCTCGGATAGCCGGCGCCGTGCGGCCCGATGTCGTACTCGCCGGCGAGCTCATGGCCGTAGAGCGGGAAGCCGGCCTCGGTCCGGGTCGAGTCGCGCGCGCCGAGCGCGGTGGCGATCACGCCGCGCGCCTTGCCGGTCGCCAGGATCGCCTCCCAGTGCTGCACCAGCCGGTCGGGGTGGATGTAGAGCTCGAAGCCGACCTCCTCGCCGGTGTAGCCCGTCCGTGCCACCAGCACCGAGTCGCCGCCCATGCGCACGTCGCACAGGCCGAACTTGCGCAAGTGCCGGATCGCGTCGCGGCCAGCCGCGTCGTCGCAACGTTCGAGCAGCGTCGGCAGCGACGCCGGCCCCTGGAAGGCGAGGTCGACGCGCATCTCGGCGCCCGCCTTGCGATCCTTCAGGTTGACCAACTCGACGTCGACGTCGCAGCGCACCGACGGGCGGGCGGCGTCGAGCGCGTGGCGCCCGGCCAGCACGCCACGCCACCACGCCTCGACCTTGGGCGCGTTGCTGGCGTTCACGATCACCAGGAAGCGCTCGGCGCCGCGGCGGTAGACGATCAGGTCGTCCAGCACGTGGCCATCGGGCGCCAACGTGTAGCTGTAGTGGCCGTCGCCGTCCTTCAGCTTGCCGACGTAGTTGGTCGTGACCAGGTCGAGGAAGCGGCCGGCGCCGCGCCCGCGCACCTCGTAGCAGCCCATGTGGCTGACGTCGAACAGCCCGGCCGCGGTGCGCACCGCACGGTGCTCGTCGAGGATCGAACTGTAGTGGGTCGGCATCTCCCAGCCGGCGAAGTCGACGATGCGCGACTTCCTGGCCTGGGCGAGGTGCCAGTCGTAGAGGGCGGTGCGCTGCAGCGCGCCCGGCGCCGGCGGCGCGAACGACTCCTTCGTCGCGGCGAATCCGGCCGCCCCCACCACCGCGTGCTGGCCGAGGAACCACGGCTTCTCGGCGTCGCCCTTGCGCGCCGGCGGCACGGCGCCGACCTTCGGCGCGCCATGCTTCGCGCGCCAGGCGAGCCAGGGCTGTTCCGCCACCGGCCTGGCGCCCGCTTCGAGGAGCCGCGTTGCGACCCGCTCGGCGACCGCGACCGGAGCGACGATCTCGCAGACGCGCGCGCCGCCGAGTTCGTGCGCGAGGACGACGGCGGTGTCGCTCGCATGGGCGGGATCGACCGCGAGCCGAACGACCTCGCCGACCGCCTTCGGCGCCGCGATCTGCGCCTTCGCCAGCGCCGCCGCCCCGTTCGGACCGGCCACGGTGAGCAGGACGCTGCAGCGCGGATCGGCGCTGCTGCCGAGATCCTCGACCACGATCGGGCCGTCGATCTTGCGCTTCAGGTCGGCATCGAACCCGACCACGCCATCGGAGAGATCGCGCAGCCACTGGATCAGGTCGCTGCCGGCGTCGGCGTCGCCGGTCAGCAGGAAACGGTCGAAGCCGCGCCGATCCGGGCCGAGGAAGGCGACACGGAACTCGCCGATCAGCCGCCCTTCGGGATCGTGCGCCCGCGCGACGGTCGAGCGGCCGGGCGCGAGCCGCATCAGATCGCCCGACAGCGCCAGTTGCAGCGCATCGCCGGCGCGCTCGCCGGTCACCAGGATCGCCGAGGCGCGCGACGTGTCGACCAGCGCCGCGCCCTGCTCGAGCGCGCTGCCGTCGGCGGCGCCACCGGCCACCGCGGCGACCTTCGCGCGCGCCACCGACGCCGGCCCGTCGGGCTCGTAGTGCGGGTAGCTGAACGCGCCGAACGTCCCCCCCTCGCGGCGCAGCACCAACTTGCGGATGCGGCGCTGCGCATCGCGCAGCACGGACGCCGGCAGACGCACGCGGCCGACCAGTCCGGCCGCCGCATGGATCTGGAACGCCTGCATCGAGGTGAGCGTGTCGCCGATGATCGCCGCCACCTCGCCCATGTCGTCGGCGTCGAGCCCGCGCTGCGACACCCAGCAGGTGCCGAAGCGCAGCCCGCTCGGATGGAGCGGCCGCGTATCGCCGTGGATCGAGTTCTTGTTGCAGGTGATCCCGACCAGGTCGAGCACGCGCGCAGCCGCGTCGGCCGCGACCGCATCGCCGCTCTTCGTGATCAGCGTGCGCAGGTCGACCAGGCAGAGGTGGGTGTCGGTGCCGCCGTAGGCGATCGTGAGCCCGCGGCTCGCGAGGCCGGCCGCAAGCACGGCGGCGTTCTCGCGCACTCGCCGCATCAGGCGGCGGAAATCGTCGCCCTGCGCCAGCTTGAACGCCACCGCCTTGCCGGCGATCGCGTTCAGGTGCGGGCCGCCCTGCTCGCCCGGGAAGACGGCGAGGTCGATCTTGCGCGCGAGTTCGGCGTCGCGAGTGAGGATCACCGCGCCGCGCGGGCCGCACAGCGTCTTGTGGGTGGTGAAGGAGACCACGTGCGCATGGTCGATCGGATTGGGGAACTCGCCCGCCGCGACCAGCCCCGCCGGGTGGGCGATGTCGGCCAGCAGGTACGCGCCGACTTCGTCCGCGATCGCGCGGAAGCGCGCCCAGTCGATGGTCCACGGGTAGGCGGAGTAACCGGCGATCAGCAGCTTCGGCCGCTCGCGACGGGCGTCGGCCTCGAGCCTGGCGAAGTCGATGCGGCCCGTCGCCGGATCGACCACGTAGGGGACGATCTTCCAGTGCTTGCCCGACCGGTTCACCGGCGAGCCGTGGGTGAGATGGCCGCCGGTCGACAGGTGCATCCCCATCACCGTCGACTCGATCGGCACCAGCGCCTCGTAGACCGCGTTGTTGGCGGCGGCGCCCGACAGCGACTGGACGTTGCAGTGGATCGCGTCGGCGGGAGTCGCCGGGGTCGCGAACAACTCCGCGAGCCGCTTGATCGCCTCGGCTTCGACCAGGTTGGCGTAGTCGCAGCCCTTGTAGTAACGGCGATCGCCGTAGCGCCGGTAGAAGCTGAGGCTGCGCGCGTCCCAGTCGAGCAGCGCCCGCTCGGTGATGGCGTTGCGCGTCGACGGGTAACCCTCGGCGTAGAGGTTGGATAGCGGCGAGCCGACCGCCTCCCGCACCGCCTGCGGGCAGAGGCTCTCCGACGCGATGAAGATCAGCTTCTGCCGCTGGCGCTCGGTCTCGGCGGCGATCAACCGGGCGATGCGCGGGTCGACCAGGTCGAGGGTGCTGTGCGTGGGATTCATGGGGGTGGGGATCTTACGAGCGCGGCCGCCCGAGCGCCCCCGGGGGGACGCGGCGCCGCGGCGACCGGCGGTGCCCCCGCCGTCGTGAATCCCGCCGAGCGGCGGCAATCAGGACCGGGGACCGCTACAACGACGACGCGACGACGGCCAGGGAACTCCGGCCGCCGACTGCCGCCGGGGGAAGAGGGATGCCGGCCGGGAAACCGTGGCGCGTCATCTGGAACCGCGACTTCGAGTGCGAAGCCGCCGCGCTGTTCGCTCGCTACCGCGCCGCTCCCGACGCCGCCGCCTTCGCCCGGCTGGTCGAGCAGTTGTCGCCGCGACTCGTGCCGCTGGTGCGCGCACGGCTCCGGAAGGGCCGCCGCCACCTCGATCCGCGCGAGGTGATCCACGACGCCTTCGTGCAGATCTTCCGCGCGCGCGCCACGTTCGAGGACCGCGGCCCCGGCTCCTTCATCCGCTGGTTCGTGGCGATCGCCGACAACCTCACCCGCCAGGACTGCCGCAGCGACCGGCGCCGCGTCGGCCGCGAGCAGTGCAGTGCGCAGCCGATCGCCGACCGCTCGGGCGATCCGTACGCGCTACTGGTCGCCGGCGAAGAGGAGCGCCTGGCGGGGCTCACCTGGGCGGCGGTCCGCCGGCTGGTCCTCGAGGGGGTGCAGCGCCTGCCTCCCGCGCAGTGGGAGGCCCTCGTCACGCTCAGCCGCGAGCCGATGACCTACGCGGCGCTGGCGCAGCGGCTCCACGCGCCGCGCGGCGCGGTGATCATGCGGGTGCAGCGCGCGCGGGTCGCCGTGCTGGCGCACGTGCGCCGCCGTCTCGCCGACGGCAGCCATGGCGCCGCGGTCGCCGCCGCGTTCAGCGCGTTCGGCTGAGCGACGGTCGCGCGGGCGAACCGGCGTTCAGCTGCCGTCCGCCTCGAGCTGCAGCGGCTTCTCGCTGACCTGGTCGCCGACGGTGAGCCGGAGGGTGTAACGACCCGGCGGCGCGGCGTTGCCGCGATTCCCGCGCCGACGGCGCGGCGCATCCTGCGCGTAACCATCCTCGAACAGCGCCTCCTCGCCGGGCGAAGGTTCGTAGCTGCGGCGGCCGCGCGACTTCTTTCCGGTCGCCGCGTCGGCGGGCGACCCGGCCGTCGGCGCCGCGTCGGCGGGCTTCGCCTCCTCGGGCGGCGGATCGAGTTGCAGGTCCCACTGGGCGCGCTGCAGCCCCGCGGCCTTCGGCTCGTACGCGACCGTCCGCACCACCTTCCCGGCGGCATCGATCACTTCGAGCTTCGGCGCCGGCGTCGGCGCGGCGAGCCAGAACCAGATCGGCGCCCCCGCCTCGGGGTCCGGCGCGCGGAAATGGCGATCGCCGCCCCAACCCATGCCGCCACCGCTCCAGCGGAAGCGCCAGGCGACCGCTCCGGCCGGCTCGAACAGGTGGTGACCGGCGGCGAGGACCTTGGCGTCGAGCTGCTCATGCGCGGTCACGTCGACGACGAAGAGCCCGCGGCCGTGCGTGCCGAGCACCACGTCGCGCTCGCGCGGGTGGACCGCGAGGTCGAGCACCGACACCTGCGGCAGATCGGACGCGAGCGGCTGCCAGTGATCACCGCCGTCGACCGAGAAGAACGCCCCGCCATCGTTGCCGAGGAACAGCGTGTCCCTGCGCCGCGGGCTCTCGCGCACGACGTTCACCGGCGCAGCTGGGAGCCCGGCGACCACGCGAGTGAAGGTCTCGCCGCCATCGCGCGTGCGATAGACGTAGGCCGCGAAGTCATCCTCGCGATACCCCGAGAAGGTGACCCAGGCGGTGGCGGCATCGTGCGCCGAGAGCTCGACGCGCGACACCCAGAGTCGCGCCGGCAACGAGGGGAAGCGGCCGGAGAGGTCGGTCCACGTGTGGCCGCCGTCCCGGCTCCACTGCACCTTGCCGTCGTCGCTGCCGACCAGCAGCGAGTCGGGATCCAGCACGGACTCGGCGAGCGTCGTCAGCGTGCAGTGCGGCACGTTGCCCTTCAGCCGCTCCGGGTCGTTGGTGGTCAGGTCCCCGCTGATCGCCCGCCACTTGTCGCCGCGATCGAGCGATTTCCACAGCCGCTGCGAGCCGAAGTAGAGCGTGCGCGGATTGTGGGACGAGATCAGCAGGGGCGCGCACCAGTTGAAGCGCTCGACCTCGTCCTTGCTGCCGCGCGGTTGGATGAACACGGTCTCGCCGCGGCCGAGATGGCTGCGTTGCAGCGCGCCGAACTGCGACTCGAGATAGACCAGGTCCGGATCCTCGGGATCGGCCAGCACGTACATGCCGTCGCCGCCGCCGATGAACTTCCACGCGTCGCTGCCGACGCCGCCGAAGCCGCGGCCGCGCGACGGGCCGGTCCAGACGCCGTTGTCCTGCAGCCCGCCATAGACGTGGTACGGTCGGCGGCGGTCGACGCTGACGGTGTAGAACTGCGCGATCGGGAGGTTCGGGTAGTAGTCGAACGTCGCGCCGCCGTCGTAGCTCTGCGCCAGTCCGCCGTCGTTGCCGAGCACCAGCCGCCCGCGGATGGCCGGGTCGAACCACAGGCCGTGGTGATCGACGTGCAGCGACCGCGCGCGCTCATCGCTCCACGTCCGGCCGCCGTCGGTCGAGACGAAGACCGGCACGCCGAGCAGCCAGACGTGGTCGCGATCGTGCGGATCGACGCGGATCTGCCCGTAGTAGTAGGGCGGCTCGCCGCTGACCGGCTTCTCGTTGCGCTTCTCCCACGTGTCGCCGCCGTCCAGCGAGCGCCAGATCTCGCCGCCGATCGGGCGCTTGCGCGGTGCCGCGCCCTCCGGCGGCGGCGGCTCGCCCTCGGCCGGCGGCACCTCGACCAGGTTCTGGTTGTCGAAGCAGGCGAAGACGAGGTCGGGATCGCCGGCGAACAGCGTGACGCCGATGCGGCCGAGGTTTCCCGACGGCAGCCCGCCGGAGAGGCGTCGCCAGCTGGTGCCGCCGTCGATCGAGCGGTAGAGCGCGGCGTCGCCGACGTCGGCGAAGTTCCACGCCCGCCGCTCGCGCCGGTAGCTCGAGGCGAACAGCGTGTCGGGATCGCGCGGGTCGATCACGACGTCGACGACGCCGATGTCCGGGCCGCGACCGAGGGAGAGCTCCCAAGTCGCGCCGCCATCCGTCGTCTTCCACAGCCCGCGCTCGTCATTCGCCGAGTAGAGGTGGCCGAGGACCGCCACCCACGCCGTGGCGGGATCCTGCGGGTGGACGACGATCCGCCCGATGCGGTGCGAGTCGGCGAGTCCGGCCGGCGTGAAGGTCTTGCCGCCGTCGGTCGAGCGCCAGACGCCGTTGCCGGCGTAGCTCGAACGCTGGTTGTTGCTCTCGCCGGTGCCGATCCAGACCACGTCGGGATCGCTCGGCGCGACGGCGATGTCGCCGATCGACAGCGCGTCGTCGAACACGCACGACCAGGTCGTGCCGTTGTTGGTCGACTTCCAGACGCCGCCCGACGCCGACGCCGCCCAGAGCTCGAACGGCCGCTGTGCCGGCACTTCGACATCGACGATCCGGCCGCCGGGAGCCGCCGGACCGAGCGGGCGCGCCTTCGCCGCGGCGAGCAGCGCCGGATCGACCGACTGCGCCGCCGCCGGCAACGACGCTCCGGCGAGCAGCAGCGCGACCCGCAGACCGATCGACGCCGCCGCACGGCGCTCCCTCGTCCTCGTTCCCACCCGCTCCTCCTTCAGCCGGCGCCGTGCCGGTCAGTCGTTGACGATCTCTTCCGCGCCGGCGCCCTGCGCCGCGCGCCGCGACAGGCGCAGCTTGCCGCGCTCGTCGACACCGAGCACCCGCACCACGACGACGTCGCCCTCGCGCGCCACCGCGGCGAGCTGGTCGGTGCGCTGGACATCCCACTCCGACACGTGCACCAGCCCCTCCGCGCTGCGGAAGATCTGCACGAACGCGCCGAACTCCTTCACCCCGGTCACGCGGCCGCGGTAGAGCCGGTTCACCTGCACCACGCCGGCGAGCTCCCGCACGCGCTTCACGGCCGCCCGCGCCCGCACCGCATCGGTCGCGTAGACCAGCGCCCACCCGGCGTCGTCGATCGCCACCTCGACCCCGTATTGCGCCCGCAGCTCCTTCAGGTTCGCGCCACGCGGCCCGATCAGCTCCGGGATCGCCGCCGGCGCGATGCGCACCGCAGTCACGCGCGGCGCGTGGGGCTTGAGCTCCGCGCGCGGCGCGGCGAGCGCCTTGGCCATCTCGCCGAGGATGTGGCGCCGGCCGGCGGCCGCCTGCTCGAGGGCGCGGCCGAGCACCGTCTCGGGCAGCGCCCCCATCTTGTTGTCCATCTGCACCGCGGTGATGCCGCGCACCGTGCCGCACACCTTGAAGTCCATGTCGCCGAGGTGGTCCTCGTCGCCGAGGATGTCGGACAGGATCGCGAAGCGCGTTCCGTCGCCGACCAGCCCCATGGCGATGCCGGCGACCGGCGACCGGATCGGCACACCGGCGTCCATCAACGCGAGGCAGCCGCCGCAGGTCGTCGCCATCGACGAGGAGCCGTTCGATTCCGAGATGTCCGACTCCACGCGGATCACGTACGGGAACTCGGTGAACGGCGGGAGCACGGGTACGAGCGCCCGGCGCGCCAGGTTCCCGTGGCCGATCTCGCGCCGCCCCGGCCCGCGCAGCGCGCGCACCTCGCCGACGCTGTAGGGCGGGAAGTTGTAGTGCAGCAGGAACGGCCGCGACTCCATCCCGAACAGCGTCTCGACCTCCTGCGCCTGCTCCTTCGCGCCGAGCGTGCAGGTGACCATCGCCTGGGTCTCGCCGCGGGTGAAGAGCGCCGACCCGTGCGGCCGCGGCAGCCAGCCGGCCTCGATCGCGATCGGGCGGATCTGCTCCGGAGTGCGGCCGTCGAGCCGCTTGCCGCTGGCCAGCACGCGCTCGCGGATGCGCTGGTCGGTCACCTTGCGCGCATGGCGACGGGCGAACTCGTGCAGCGCCGCCGGCGCCGGTGCGATCGCGGCCGCGGCCGCCACCGCCGCCGCCGCCAGCGCCTCCTGC
>Ga0194131_10007034_pt1 | contig 15331 bp, 12 predicted proteins | sample TA2KigO120mmetaG_FD_148631 | JGI IMG/M metagenome (GOLD analysis project Ga0194131, IMG submission 148631) | Freshwater microbial communities from Lake Tanganyika, Tanzania - TA2015053 Kigoma Offshore 120m | ecosystem: Environmental > Aquatic > Freshwater > Lake | place: Tanzania: Lake... | reverse complement strand
GCGGCCCCGCGACGGCGTTGACCAGTCCGATGACCTCGCCCTGGCTGAGCGGCGGGCCGTGCCGCAGCGCGTACACCCGGGAAACCTCGTCGTCCCACTCGTCGTGGAGCCGCTGGGCATGCGCGCGATATTCGGTGGCGGTGTGATATCCCGCAAGGGCGTCGGCGAGTTCCTCAAGAATTGCGCGCGCGTCGCCGCACAGCCCGATCCCGGCGTGTTTGCAGGCGTCAAATTCCGTGACGTTGACGTTGACGAAGCGCGCCTCGGGGTGCTGGAACGCGGTCTTGGAGGCGGTGGTGAAGTCGCTCCAGCGCGTCCCCAGGCCGATGACGAGATCCGCCTCGCGCGCGACGCGGTTGGCGGCCAGGGTGCCGGTGACGCCGACCGCGCCCAGCGAAAGGCGGTGGTCATAGGGAAGGGATCCTTTGCCGGCCTGCGTCTCCGCCACCGGAATCCCGCTCTGCTCGACGAAGCGCAGCAGCGCCTCGCTGGCATCCGCGTACAGCACGCCGCCGCCCGCCACGATCAGCGGACGTGACGACGCGCGGATGGCTTCCGCGGCCTCCAGGAGCCGCCCGCGGTCCGGACGATTGCGGGGAATGCGCCACACGCGCCGCTCGAAAAGCGCTTCCGGGTAAGCGTGCGATTCGGCCTGCACGTCTTGCGGCAGACACAGCGTGACCGCCCCGGTCTCCGCCGGGGAGGTGAGCACCCGCATGGCCTCGGGAAGCGCGTAGATAAGCTGATCGGGACGGTTGATGCGGTCCCAGTAGCGGGAGACGGGGCGGAAGCAGTCGTTCACCGAGACGTCCTGGCCGTGGGGCGACTCCAGTTGTTGCAGCACGGGGGCCACGTTGCGGCGCGCGAAGACATCTCCAGGCAATAGCAGCACTGGAAGCCGGTTGATGGTGGCGCCGGCCGCGGCCGTGATCATGTTGGTGGCGCCGGGGCCGATGGAGGTCGTGCAGGCCAGGGTGCGCAGGCGGTTGCACACCTTCGCGAAGGCGGCCGCGGCGTGTACCATGGCCTGCTCGTTGCGGGCCTGGTAGTAGGGGAACTGGGGATACTGGTGGAGCGCCTGCCCGATGCCGGCGACGTTGCCGTGGCCGAAAATGCCGAAGCAGCCGGCGAAGAAGGGGTGGCGCTGGCCGTCCCGCTCAACGTCCTGGTGGATGAGATACTGCACCAGGGCCTGCCCCATGGTCAGCCGGCGCGTGCGCATGGCGGGTGATTCTTGCGTGGGCGCGGCGGCCCCTTTCTGTTCGGGCCGACTTCCGTCGGCGCGTCGCCGGGCTGCAGGATGCAGGAAGGCCCCCCCAGGCGCCGAAGTGGCCGGGCCGTTCGCCGCCTGCACGCGGCGTGTTTTGCATAAAGGAATGAATCGCATGCAGCCAGGCATCCTGCTCCTCGAAGACGGTGCGTTCTGGAAGGGCAACCTGCACGGCCCGCAGGGCTCGGTCTACGGCGAGGCCGTGTTCAACACCGCCATGAGCGGCTACGAGGAAGTTCTCACCGACCCGTCCTACACGCGCCAGACCGTGGTTTTCACCTCGTCGCACATCGGCAATACGGGGATTACCGTGGCGGATCACGAGTCCACCCGCGTGCATCCCGCGGCGATCGTGGTGCGCGCCCTCACGCTGGTTCCCTCCTCGTGGCGCAGCCAGGCGCCGCTCGGGGCGTTCCTTTCCGAGCGCGGCGTGCCGATTCTGGAGGGCGTGGACACCCGCGGCGTCACCAAGCACCTGCGCGAGCGCGGCGCGATGCGCTGCGCGGTGATGGTGCTCGACGTGGAGCGCCGCGACGGCGAGCTGATGGGTTGGCTGGCACCCCGTCTGGCCACCCTGCGCGAGCAGCCCGGCATGGACGGAGCCGCGCTGGCGCCGCTCGTCTCGCGCACCGAGGTTGAGCGGTTTGAGGGGAGCGGGCCGCGCATCGTGGCCTACGACTTTGGCATCAAGCAGGGGATCGTGACCGAATTGTGCGAGCGCGGTTTCGAAGTGCTCGTCGTCCCGGCCGGCACGCCTGCCTCCGAAGCGCTGGCCATGAACCCCGCCGGGATTTTGCTGAGCAACGGCCCGGGCGATCCGGCGGCGACGCCGGAAATTGTGGACGAAGTCCGCAGGCTGGTCGAGAGCGAGATTCCGCTCATGGGCATCTGCCTGGGGCATCAATTGCTCGGCCTTGCGATGGGCGCGAAAACGCACAAGCTGAAATTCGGCCACCGCGGCATCAATCATCCGGTGATGGATCTGGCCACCCGGCAGGTGGAAATCACCTCTCACAACCACGGATTCGCGGTCACTGAAGAGGGGCTTCCGGAGTGTCTGGAAGTCACCCACCGCGATCTGTACGACGGCTGTCTGGAAGGCTATCGACACAAGACCCTGCCGGTGTTTTCGGTGCAATATCATCCGGAGAGCCGGCCGGGGCCGCGGGACTCTTCGTATCTGTTTGAGCGATTTCGAGAATTGATTTCCTCAGCGCGCAAGCGGCCGGTGGAGGTGGCGTCGTAATGCCGCAGCGCACCGATTTGCAGCGTATTCTGGTCATCGGCTCCGGGCCCATCGTGATCGGACAGGCGTGCGAGTTCGACTACTCCGGCACGCAGGCGGCGCGCGCGCTGCGTTCCCTGGGGTACGAGGTCATCCTGGTCAACTCGAATCCGGCGACCATCATGACTGACCCGGAAGTGGCCGACATCACCTACATCGAGCCGCTGCACCCGGATATCATCCAGGACATCCTCGAAAAAGAGCGCCCCGACGGCGTGCTCTCCACCATGGGCGGTCAGACCGCGCTCAACCTGGCGATGGAGATGCACCGCCGCGGCGTTCTCGAGCGGCTGGGGATTGAATTGCTGGGCGCCGCCGCTGACGTGATCCACCGTGCGGAGGATCGCGGCGCGTTCCGCGAGGTGCTGAAAAAAGCGGGCGTGCCATCGCCGCGCTCGGCCATCGTGGAAAGCCTGGATCAGGCGCGCGAGGCCATCGAGCGCATCGGATATCCGGTGATCTTGCGTCCGGCGTTCACGCTGGGCGGCGGCGGCTCCAGCCGGGTGGACAGCGCCGAGCAACTGGAATCTCGGGTGCTTACCGGGCTGCGCATGTCACCTTCCCATCAAGTGCTCCTCGAAGAGGTCCTCGACGGCTGGAAGGAATTCGAGCTGGAAGTCATGCGCGACGGCAAGGACAATGCTGTGATTGTGTGCTCCATCGAAAACATTGATCCGATGGGCGTGCACACCGGCGACAGCATCACGGTGGCACCCATCCAGACGCTGACCGACCGGGAGTATCAGCAGATGCGCCGCTGGGCGCTGGCCGTGATGCGCGAGGTGGGCGTGGAAACCGGCGGGGCCAACATCCAGTTTGCCGTGAACCCGAAAAACGGGGACATCGTGTGCATCGAGATGAACCCGCGGGTGTCGCGCTCCTCGGCGCTGGCTTCGAAGGCCACCGGATTTCCGATCGCGAAAATTGCCGCCATGCTGGCGGTGGGGATGACGCTCGACGAGATTCCCAACGACATCACCCGCTGCACGCCGGCCTCCTACGAGCCCAGCATCGACTACGTGGTGGTGAAAATTCCCCGCTTCCAGTTTGAGAAATTCTCCGGCGCCGATCCGGTGTTGGGCTCCTCGATGAAGAGCCTGGGCGAGGCGATGGCGGTTGGTCGCACCTTTCAGGAGGCGCTCCAGAAGGCGTGCCGCTCGCTGGAGGCCGGCCATCAGGGCCTCGATGAGGCGCACCGCGCGGCCTGGGATCGCGGCCGCGCTCCGGGCGGACTATCCTGGGAGCAGATGCGGCTGCTGGTGGAACCCACCGAGTCGCGCCTGTTCCACGTGAAGTACGCGCTGGAGGACGGGCACGACGCGCAGCGGGTCGCCGAGGCGTCGCGCATCGATCCCTGGTTCGTGCGCCAGATCGAGGCGCTCGTGCTCTTTGAGAAGGGCCCGCGGTTCGACGGCTGGCTGCGCGAGGGTAAGCGGCTCGGGTTCAGCGACGCGGTTCTGGCGCGCCTTTCCGGACAGTCCGAGGCCTCCATTCGGGCGGATCGTCCGGCGGTGCAATACCTGGCGGTGGACACTTGCGCCGCGGAATTTCCGGCGGCCACCCCGTATTATTATTCCTCCTATGAGGATTCCGGGGATTTCACCGCGCTTCCCGGCGAGAGCATCTTGATTCTGGGCAGCGGCCCCAATCGGATCGGCCAGGGCATCGAGTTTGACTGCATGTGCGTGCAGGCGGTGGGTACCGTGCGCGAGGTCGGGCTCAACGGGATTATGGTGAACTCGAATCCCGAGACGGTGTCGACGGATTATGATATCTCCACGCGGCTGTATTTCGAGCCGCTGACTTTCGAGCACGTGATGGACATCGTGCAGCGCGAGAAGCCGCGCGGCGTTGTCGTGCAACTGGGCGGACAGACGCCTTTGAAGCTGGCGCGGCGTCTCGCGGAAAACGGCGTGCGAATTCTGGGCACCCAGCCGGAAGGGATCGACGTCACCGAGTCGCGCGAGCGTTTCGCCGAAATGGCGGAGTCGCTGGGGTTGCTGGTGCCGCCCAGCGGACAGGCGGTGAATCTGGACGAGGCACGCGAGGTGGCCGCCCGGCTGGGATATCCGCTGCTGCTGCGCCCGTCATACGTGCTCAGCGGCTCGCGCATGGAGATTGTCTACGACGACAAGAGCCTTGCCAACGCGTTCCCACAGGCGCTGGAGGCGGGCGGCGGGCGGCCGGTCCTGGTGGACAAGTTTCTCGAGGACGCGGTGGAAATCGACACTGACGCTATTTCAGATGGCGAGGACGTGCAGATCATCGGAGTGATGGAGCACATTGAGGAGGCCGGCATCCACTCCGGGGACTCCGCGTGTTTCATGCCGCCGATCTCGCTGACCCCGGAGCACTACATGCAGATTCGCGAGGATCTCGCGGTGCTGGTGCGGCGGCTGAAAATCGTTGGATTTTTGAACGTGCAGTGGGCGCTGCGCGGAAACCGCCTGTACGTGCTGGAAGTGAATCCCCGCGCATCGCGCACGGTGCCGTATCTCACCAAGGCCATCGGGATTCCCTTCGTGAAAATTGCCACCCGGGTCATGCTGGGCGAGCCGCTGAAGTCGTTCGGCGACCTCGAGCGGCGGCTACCCTATTACGCGGTGAAAACGGTGGTGCATCCGTTCAAGCGGCTGGCCGGCTCGGACATCACGCTGGGTCCGGAAATGCGCAGCACGGGCGAGTGCCTGGGCCTCGACGACGACCTGGGCGGCGCGTACTGGCGCGCGCAGCTCGCGGCGGGGATGAACCTGCCGCGCAGCGGCGCGGTGTTCGTCAGCGTCAAGGCGGAGGACAAGCGGGCCATCGTCCCGGTGGCGCGCCGCTTCGCCAACATGGGATTTAAGTTGATGGCCACCGGGGGCACGGCCCGCGTTCTGGAAGAGTCACGAATTCCGGTGGAGCGCGTGCGCAAGGTGCAGGACGGCTCGCCCAATATTGTGGATTTAATCGAGCAGGATCGGGTGGGCATCGTCATCAACACGCCCAGCGGCTCGGAAAAGAAACTGGCCGGCGCGGCCATCCGCGCGGCCTCGGTAAGCCACGACGTCCCGCTGGTCACCACCCTGGCCGGCGCCCGCGCGATGATCCTGGCCCTGGAGCGCGCGAAGGAGGGCCAGGGTCCTCTGCTGACCCGCAGTTTGCAGGAATACTACGAAAACTACCAGATCCCGGTCCGGCGGTAGGCTTGATCGATCGCGCGCTGCGGGATGTGAAGGACGCATGCCTGCAGCCGGTGGCGCGCCGAATGAGTTCGGTTTCCCCGAATGCGATCACGCTGGTCGGCTTCACTTTAGGACTGGCCACCGCCGGATTCGCGGCGGGCGGGCACTTTCACATGGCGGTCGGGTTGTGGCTCGCCAGCCGGATCTGTGACGGTCTCGACGGCGCCGTGGCGCGTGCTCACGGTCGCCAGACCGATTTCGGCGGCTACCTCGATCTCTTGCTTGACCTCGTCGTATACGCAGCCATTCCCATCGGTATTGCCGCGTGGCGGCCGGACACGCTGGTGCTTTTCACGCTGGCCGTCCTGTTGGCGTCATTTTACGTAAACCTGGGCTCGTGGCTCTGCCTCTCCGCGATCCTCGAGAAGCGTGGCCGCCACGACGAGCAGACGACGATCACCATGCCCGGCGGGTTGATCGAGGGCGCCGAAACGATCCTCTTCTACTGCGCGTTCCTGCTCTGGCCGGCCCACGCGGCCACGCTGTTTGCCGTGATGGCGATCGGTGTCTTGATCGGCGCGGCCCAGCGGCTGATCTGGGCGTCACGCTCATTGCGGTAGCCAGTGTTCGCTGACACCCGCCACGGGCGATTCGTGTGGTATTATTGGCCCATGCCCGAGCCCTACGTAATGATGCAAGTATTCTGTGTTGTGCTTCGTGCGGTGGTGCGTCGCAATTGCGGTTGCGGCGGTGCGGGCCTCTCGGCCCGCGACAGCTGCCTTTGCCAGGGCACGGCACAACGTTCTCTCTCCGCGTCGATTGGTCGACGGCCGATTCTCTGAGCGGCATGCGAACGCGCTTCGACGACTGTACCGGACTGGTGTCGTACTCGCTGGTTCGGGCTCTGTTCTCCTGGTCGTTTGCACGATATTGTTGGGGAGCGGACTCGCAGTCGTCTCTCACACTCTGTGGACTGTTCTGACCGTCATCGTCGTTCTCGGTTCGTTCCTGACTCAGGGCGTCGAGTTCTGGATTCTCTACCAGACTGAAACCGCCGAAACACGTCATCCGCCAGACGAAAATTCCCCAAAATAACGGTTAACCGCGCATTGCGTGGTAATATTGCCACGTAGTGAACGGTTATCCCCGTATTGCACGGTAACAGGGCCGTTGCTCGCACAGGGGAACTGACCCTCGCATGGTATACTCCCCCTTCACCTTCAGCAGACGGGACGGTGCGCGGCATGGGGAAGATTCGCCTGGGAATCGGGCCTATCGGGTGGGCCAACGACGACCTTCGGGGGTGGGGTCCCGAGGTGACTGGCGAGCAGATCATGCGGGAGATGGCCGAGGCCGGGTTTGAGGGCTCTGAGATGTCCTACCTGTACCCTCAGGACCCGCTGGTCCTCAGCGAGACCCTGGCGCGGCACGGCCTCGTGCTGGCTTCCGCGTACCACTGGACCAATCTCTCCAACGCCGAGAAACTCGACCTGGAGATGGAGAAGGCCCGCCGCCACGTGGACTTCTGCGCCAACGCGGGCGCCCGCCACGTCTTGTTCGCGGAGGGCGGCGGGAGCCTGCACTGGGACGCCGACGGGCCGCGCGACACCGTCCGCCCCCTCGACGACGCGGCCTGGGAGCGCTTCGCGAAGGCCATCAACGCGATTGGCATCTACGGCCGCAGCCGCCTCATGCAGGTGTGCGTGCACCCCCACGCGGGCACCGCCATCGAGCGCCAACCCGAAGTGGAGCGCTTCCTGAGCCTCACCGATGCTGAAGTCGTGCACTGGTGCCTGGACACCGGACACGCCGCGCTCGGAGGCCTCGACTCGGTGGCGATGATCCGCAGGTGGGGCCACCGCATCCGCTACGTCCACACCAAGGACGTGCGCGGGGACGTGTTGGAGCGCGTGCAGCGCGACCGCCCGACGTTTACCGACGCCGTCAGGGCCAACGTGTTTGGCGCCCCCGGCCAGGGATGCCTGGATTTCGACCTGATTCTTGAGGCCCTCCTGGGCATTGGTTACGAAGGATGGCTCATCGTTGAAGCCGACCAGGATCCAGGCGCCAACCCCGCGTTGCAGGTGGCGAAGGACGCCAACGCCTGCCTGCGCGAGATTCTCTCTGGCCTGGCGGTGGCATGATGCTGGGTTTCGCGGTCATCGGCGCGGGCCGCATCGGGGCCCTGCACGCGGAAAACGTGGCCCGCGTCATCAAGGGCGCGCGTCTGGTCGCGGTGATGGATGCCGACCTGGAACGCGCCCGCGCCGCCGCCGTTGACGGATATTCCACCGACGAATTCGACAAAGTCCTCGAGGACCGGCAGGTGGATGCCGTACTGATCGCGTCTCCCACCGATCAGCATGCCGGCCAGATGATTGCCGCGGCCCGGGCCGGAAAGGCCATTTTCTGCGAGAAGCCGGTGAGCCTGGATGTGCAACTGGCCAGCAGCGCGCTTCAAGAAGTCAGCAAGGCCGGGGTGCCTTTTCAGATCGGTTTCCAGCGCCGCTACGACCCCGGCTTTGCGGCTGCCCGCGAGCAGCTCGACAAGATCGGCCGGCTAGAAATGTTCCGCGCCATCACCTGCGACCCGGAGCCCGCGCCCTTCGAGTATCTGAGCGGCTGCGGGGGGATTTATGCGGATATGGCCATCCACGACATCGACATCGCGCGCTTTTACGGTGGGGATATCGTGGAAGTGACCGCCATGGGCGCCGCCCTGATCGTCCCCCAGCTCGCCCAGGTCAACGACGTGGACACGTCGATTCTCACCATGCGCTTCGCCAGCGGGGCGATCGGCGTCATCCAGAACTCTCGGCGCGCCGTGTACGGCTACGAAATTCGTACCGAGCTCCTGGGCTCAGGTGGAAAGCTGGTGATTGAAGAGGAGCGCGCCACGCCCCTCTTTAGGTACGACGCCAGTGGGATTCACGGCGATTTTCACGGCTGGTTCATCAAGCGATTTCGGCAGGCGTATCGCGACGAGTTGCAGGCATTTGTGGATGCAGTGCGGGCCGGCAGTCCCCCGGCCCCGGGGACGCGCGACGCGCTGGAATCGCTGCGCGTTGCGCTCGCCGCCACCCGTTCCTTGCGTGACGGCGGCAGCGTGCGGGTGGAATAGTCAGTTTTCCGAATTCCCCTCGGTGAAGGGGGGGGCCAGACCCATCATCTGGGTCCAGCGGACCATCAAGTACACCATCATGGTCCAACAGAAAATGTTGAAGACATCGGGGTCGAACCCCTCAGCGGCAGGGCTCAGGTCCAGTCCGAGAAGCGCGAGGGCGGCGACGAGAATGTAGACCATGCGAGTTCCTCCATCGTGCGTCCCCATCCCCGACGCTCTCGGGGGTGTCCCACCGCACGTCCCAACTTTAGCAATCGTATGTCCATCTCTGAATGGCTAGAGATCACTATCTTTACGCAAGATTGTGTGAAGATAGTGCGCTATTTTATGAAGGAGAATGCGTTGCGAGGTGCCAATCCCCGCCCGGTGAGCAAGCCGATTCCGGCCACGGCCGGCGCGCTGGCCGTTGAGATCACCCCGCAATCCGCCGGCTGGCGATACCTGACCTTCCGTGTCCACCGCGCCTCGCCGGGCGAACCGTTCAAGGCGCGTACCGCCGACCAGGAGGCGGTTCTGGTGGTGCTGGGCGGCAGCGGCCGTCTGGAAGTCGGGGACCAGTCGCGCGCCTTTCAGGGCCGCCGCGACGTTTTCGACGGCCTGCCCCACTTCGCCTACGTGCCGCGCAACACGTCCTGCTGCTTTACTCCCGAGGGCCCCGCCGAGGTTGCCTGAACGACCATCCCCCGCGCATCCTCGGACCTGGCGATTGCGCCGTGGAAATGCGCGGCGCCCGCAACGTCTCGCGGCAGATCACGCATCTCATCGACCCCGGTTTCGGCAGCCAGCGCCTGCTTTGCGTGGAGGTGTACACGCCGAGCGGCAACTGGTCGAGCTATCCGCCCCACAAGCATGACGTGCACGATCCTCCCCACGAAGTGGCCCTTGAAGAAATCTACCACTACCGCTTGCCCCCCGACGGATTCGCGCTGCAGCGACTGTACGACGAGACCTCCGACGAGGTTGTGATGGTGCGGGACGGCGAGACGGTGCTGGTCAAGCGGGGATATCACCCGGTGGTGGCCGGCCCCGGCTTCGATATCTACTATTTGAACGTGCTGGCCGGAGATCATCCTTCCTGGGCGGCGTCCGATGACCCCGGCCTGGCCTGGGTGCGGAAAACCTGGAACAGCCGCGAGCCGATTACCCTGCCCATGGTGCCATGAGCCGCAGATTCGACCTGATCTGCGTCGGCCGCTGCATGGTGGACCTGTACTGCGACCAGATCGGAACGCCGATTTCTGGCGGCCAGTCGCTCTCCATGTACACCGGTGGATGTCCCACGAACATTGCGGTCGGAGCGTCCCGCCAGGGCCTGCGCGTCGCCATGCTGACCCGGGTCGGCGCTGACGACACCGGCCGCTTCGTGATCGAAACCCTGGCCCGCGAGGGAATTGACACCACCCACGTGCGCGTGGACGATGACGCGCGCACGCCAATGGTGCTGGCCGGAATCGAGCCTCCGGACCGATTTTCGCTGACATGGTATCGCGAGCGGGCCGCCGACCTCGAAGTCGATCTGGGCGATTACGACGATGCGTTTCTCGCGGACGCGGCAGCAATCCTGATCTCCGGAAATACCCTGTCTCGTCGTCGCGGCCGCGTTCTCGCGCGCGATCTGGCCTCTCGCTGCCGGCGCCTGGGAACCCGCGTGGTCTACGATATCGATTTTCGTCCGACCCTCTGGTACACCGAGAGCGCCGCGGGGAATCGCACTCCCGTCCCAGCGCAGGAAATTGCCGAGACGCTGCAAGCGATTCTCCAATATGTGGATTTGCTGGTCGGCACCGAGGAAGAGTACGCCGCGCTGAGCGGGGACGCGGGATTTGACGGCGCGCGCGCCCTCATCCCCGGCATGGCGATTCTCAAGCTGGGAAAGGACGGCGCCCTGGTGGCCCCAAGGGGGCAGGAGCCCGTGCGGGCCGGCGGCTTTCCGGTGCGGGTGTTCAACACGCTGGGCGCCGGCGACGCGTTCATTTCCGGATTTCTGGCCGGCTGGCTGCGCGATCAGCCGCTTAAAGCATGCTTTGATCGCGCCAACGCCAGCGGGGCCATTGTGGTCACGCGCCACGGCTGTTCCCCGGCCATGCCCTACGACGCGGAAATAAAGCATTTCCTGGCCGAAACCCATCCTCGCGGCGTTTCCCCCCAGGACGACGCGGCGCTGGACCGCTTGCACGCGGCCGGCGCGCGCCCGCCGCGACGCCGTCCCCTGTGCGTGCTGGCCATCGATCACCGGGTGTGGTTCCAGGACGTCGCCGGGGCGGGCCGCGACGAAGAGATCCGCGGCTTCAAGCGGGTCGCCGTGGAAGCGGCGCGCGCCCGTTTCGAGCGCGAGGGATTGTCGTCGGCGTTCGGCGTGATCCTCGACGCCCAGTATGGCGACCCGACGCTCGCCCAATTGCGCCGCGATTCCGGGATATGGCACGCCGAGCCCATCGAGCGCGGGGGGATGTTTCCGCTGGCGCTGCTCGGCCCCGGCGGCGACCCCGGGCTGGCGCTGCGCGAGCGCCCCCGGGGCGGCGTCGTCAAGCTGCTGCTCTCGTGCACCTCGGACGCGGCCGTGCAGCGCGCTCAAGCGGCGGTCGTGTCCGCGGTGCAAGCGGCGTGCGTGGCCTGGTCCCGGGAGCTGCTGCTGGAGCTGATTTTGCGCGATGAGCGGGTGAATCTCGCGGATTGCATGGCTGAGCTGCTTGACGTCGGCGTCACGCCGGATTACTGGAAGATTCCAATACCCAAGGATGAAGCCGCGTGGGCCGTGCAGCGCGCGGTCGTCGCGCGGGATCCCTCCTGCCATGGCGTGCTCTTCCTCGGTGGACATGAGCCGCTTGACGCCTTGCGGGCGCAGCTGGAATGTTATGCGGCGGATCCCATCGCGCTGGGCTTCGCCGTGGGCCGCACGCTGTTCGAGGCTCCGTTCCGCGCCTGGCTGGAAGGCGCGCGCGGCAATGCCGCCGTCGAGCCTTTGTGCGACGGACTGGTAGCGCTGGCGCGCCCGTGGGCCGCCCTTGCCGCGACTTCCTGAGCCTCCTTCAGGTATCCAAAGGGCGGCCCGGGTGCTACAATGACCAAATGAAACACTGAACGGCACGCCTTTCATTTGCCCGGGTCACCGTCGCGATCGTCGCTGGCCTGGCGACTATTTTCTGGAACGGCGCCAGCGCCCTTGGCGCGCCTGCTGAGGGGAGCACCGACGCGGCCGTCGTGTCTGCCCTTGCGGACAAGATCAAGGAAGCCAGCGGGATGACTTTCACCGTTCCGGGCGATTATTCACTCGAGGCCCGCGCAAACGGGGAGCTTCAGGGCACGCTCAATAATGAATTCTGGGCCCTGCAGCCGGGAAACACTGTCGACGAGCTCCAGGCGGACACCATTGCGAAGCTGAAGGCGATCGGCGGCGAGAGCTTCAAGATGGGCGCTCCAACAACCAGTGAGGAAAAGGGCGTCCGCGGTAAAATCACCGGGGGACCCTCAACCTGCGGGATCGGCCGCTGGAGTGGTGGGTTTTTGTCTTCGAGGCGGGCAAGCAGCCGGTGCGGCTGATCGTTATGGGAAAGGATCTGGGTGAGAGCAAGACCCTCAAGGCCTTCGTCGACTCCTTTGGTGCCCAATAGGTTTCAGCACCGGGTCATCATCTGCTTTGGAAGAGTCGCATGCATCGCGACTCCTTTTATTTCTGGGCGTCCGGGGCGCGCACCGGCAAGTCCCGTTGAATGCGGCTGAAAACTCCGCTCGACTCGCGGAGCACCTGGAACACCGCCTGCAAGCCGCGATAACGCTCGGTCATCTCCTGCTCGGTGGGAAATCCTTCGGGCCCCGTGTGGGTGATGGGGCGGTCCAACCCCGTCTCGTGCGCCCTCACGCTGGCTTTCTGAAACAATGCCTGGAGCGCGGGCCCCTCTCTGGCGAGGATCTCCAGCGTGCGCATGATGACCGGCACGCCCTCCTCCATGCGCTTCACGGCCTCGGTGATCTGGGTCGCGTCCGGCGTGGACGGCGTTTCGGCGTGCACCGGGCAAGGGGTTGCCAGGAGAGCCAGGACGGGGGCGGCGGCGAGGGCCATGCGCAAGCGAGCGATCATCGTGAGGTCCAGCCTTCCTACTAAGCGGCGCATGCGCCGCGGACTAAATCATGGGCCGATTCCCTTGCGACCCTGTTTGGCAAAATAAGTTTCCGGCCTCGCAGGGACGCCGTTGGACGCGCGTGGAAGCGCACCGCCATGCGAATCTTCGGCTTCCTGGTCCTGTCTTTCTGGCTGCTGGCCGCGCCAGCACTCGCCGCTCCGACTCACGGCAGGGCTGCCGCACTGGAGCGCAAGCTGCGGGCTATCGCCGCCGACTATGCGGGGAGGATGCGCATCGGCGTGGCCGTCATCCACATCCCCAGCGGCGAGCAGGTCTCCGTTGATGGCGCCCGCGCGTACCCCCTGGGCAGCGTTTTCAAGCTGCCCATCATGGTGGAGCTCGCCCGACAGATGCAGGCGGGCGGAGGAACGACCCTGCAAACGCGCCTCACCCTGCGCGAAGTGGACAAGTGCATCGGCAGCGGCAATCTGCAGTACGCCCGCGTCGGCACTCAGGTGACCGTGGCCCGCCTCGTGGAGCTGATGGAAACCATTTCCGACAATACCGCCACCGACATGATTTTTAATCGCATCGGGGTGCCCGGCGTGAACGCCATGATGTGGAAGCTGGGCCTGGAATCCGCCGATATCTCGCTCACCAACCGCGCCGCCTACCTGATTTCACTGGGGATGGGGAGCGATTTCCGCGGGTTGGGCGCACGCGCAATCGCGAAAAAGTGGCTGGGGATGTCCGCGGCCGAGCGGCAGGCGGCGGTCTCGCGCATTCTGGCGGAGAACCGCGGCCTGACGCGCGCCGCCTTTCAGCAGGTGGAGAATGCGTCCGCCGCGCGCCAGACCGGCCAGGCCTATACCGACGACGTCTTTCTGGCGGCCACCGTGGACAACCTGGCGTCGCCGAACGACATCGCGGGATTGCTCCGCGCGCTCTGGCAAGGCGAGATCCTGGACGCGCGCTGGACCGGCTATTGCTTTGACGTCTTGAGCCGGCAGCAGTACAACACGCGCATCCCCCGCATGCTGCCGCCTGCCGTGCGCACTTATCACAAGACCGGCACTATTGCCGGGATCGTGAACGACGCGGGAGTAATTAAAATCTCCAAAGACAGCGCGATTGCCCTTGCCGTTTTCGTACGCGACGTTCAAGAGGGCTCGCGCTCGACTGCCGAAACCGCCATTGCCCGCATGTCTCGAGCGGCTTACGATACTTACGCCGGTGATCATTGAGGAGTGGCCACGGGGGGCTTTAGGGGGTGTTGTGGAGTTTCGGGCGGATATTATCGCGGCAGCCGTAGCCAGGCGTGGAAGACGTCGAGGCCGTCGGGGACGATTTCGTGCTCGGCGGCCCAGTTTTCCAGGTCGGACTCGGGAATCCAGCCGCCCCAGGCGATTTCGTCCTCCTGGTGGACGATCGGGCCGTCCCAGGTGACGTCGTACACGCGGATCCACGAGCGGTTGCGGTCGCCCTGGTAGAGGTGCTCGAATAGAAACTCGGGGGTCGGGCCGCGAATTCCCAGCTCTTCCTCGACCTCCCGCATGGCGGCCTCCTCGTAGCTCTCGCCGCTGCCCACCACGCCGCCGACGAACATGTCGTACATGCCGGGGAACACGTCTTTCGTGTCGGTCCGCTTGTGCACGTAGACCTCGGCCCGCGAGTTGCGGCACAATATCCCCACCCCGCGGTGCAGCAGGTTGTTGCGCCGCACGTCCGCCCGACTGGTGCGGCCCACCACGCGGTTTTCCAGATCCACCAGGTCCACCCATTCGGTCATTGAGGCCGACGCTCCGTTCCGATTGTTCGCTGGAGCGATTCAGGGCCTCGCGAGCCGCCTCCTCCGGGCTGCAAAGCCGCGCAGCCATGCGGGGCTCTCTTCCTGGCCCCTCTCTTCCTGGCCCCTCTCTTCATCGCCCCTCTCTTCATCGCCCCCCTCTTCACCGCCCGGCAGGAGGGGGTACTTTACAGCGGGAAGCGACCTTCCGTTCAGGAGGAAACGCTGCCGTGCCCGCATATCCATGCGCTCAGTGCCGCAACCAGGTGGATCTGCGCGACCTCACCTGCAGAGGCTGCGGCTCCAAGACCCCGTTCAAGTGCTCCAAGTGTGAGGTCAACATGGGCACTTTCGACATCTTCGCGGTCGACACCATCACCTTTCAACGTCCGCTGTTTTGCGGAAAGTGCGGCAAGGAAACCGAGCGCATCGCCTGCAAGCACTGCGGCGCGGACGTCACCCGCCGGGACGCGGTGGAAGAGGACGACCTGATCTTTCATCCCGACTGTTTCAAGACCCGCCAGCTCCAGGCAAAGGTCAGCAAGGGGCTGATGGTGGCGCTGATCCCGCTGGGCGCCTGGATGGGATGGTCCTTGCTCGGATTCCACGTGAACTACTACATGGGCTTCATCGGCCTTCCC
>Ga0194131_10007033_pt1 | contig 15332 bp, 13 predicted proteins | sample TA2KigO120mmetaG_FD_148631 | JGI IMG/M metagenome (GOLD analysis project Ga0194131, IMG submission 148631) | Freshwater microbial communities from Lake Tanganyika, Tanzania - TA2015053 Kigoma Offshore 120m | ecosystem: Environmental > Aquatic > Freshwater > Lake | place: Tanzania: Lake... | reverse complement strand
CGCGGCGCCCCCCGGGTCACTGGCGACGATCTGTTTTGCAGCGGTGACCCAGGCGGATCCGGGGCCAAAGATTTTGTCTACCTTCGGGATCGTAGCCGTCCCATACGCCATGGCGGCGATGGCTTGAGCACCGCCGATCGCGAATATCTCGTCGATGCCGCATAAACGTGCCGTAGCAAGGATGATGGGGTCGATTCGCCCTTCTCGTGTTCCCGGTGAACACATCACCCGTCTTTTACACCCTGCGATGCCAGCGGGGATGGCCGACATGATGAGTGCAGAGGGTAAAGGCGCACGACCGCCGGGAACGTAAAGCCCGACTGCATCGATCGGGCGAACAATGCGCTCGCACACAACTCCGGGAGAGGTTACGACCGATAACGGCGACGTCCCTTGCGCCGTATGGAAACGCCGAATGTTATCGATTGCACGCCGCAAGGCGACGAGAGCGTTTTCACCGACGCGCTGCAGGGCAGCATCGACCTCTGACCGCGGGATATGAAGATTGACCGGCGCGCCACCGTCAAAGCGTCGTGCGTAGTCGAGGAGGGCCGTGTCTCCTTCATTGCGGACACGCAGGACGGTCTCGCGGACAAGCGCCATGATCGATTCGCGATCTTCGGCGGCGGGTCGCGATAAGGCCTCGCCGCGCTCCGCCGCGCTCAAGCTCGAGTAATGGAAGATCGGCAACATCATGTCAACATTTTCTCGACGGGAAGGACCAGCAAAGAGCTGGCGCCTGCCGCCTTAAGCGCCTCGAGCGTTTCCCAGAAGACATTTTCTCGGCATACCGCATGAACCGCGACCTTATCGGCGCTGCCCTCGAGAGGCATGATGGTTGGAGACTCGCTGCCAGGCAGAAGGCTTCGGATAGCCGGTAGCGCTGCGCGAGGCGCGTGCAGCATGATGTACTTGCTCTCGCGCACTTGCTGAACGCCGTCGATACGCATGAGTAAGCGCTCTACCCAGTCGGACTTCTCTTTGGGGAGTTTGACGGGCGTTCGTACGAGCACTGCGTGACTCTCAAGAAGCACCCCGACCTCGCGAAGTCGATTAGCCTCAAGGGTTGAACCGGTCGACACAAGGTCGCATATGGCGTCCGCTCTGCCGAGTCGTGGCGCGATTTCAACGGCTCCGGAGAGCGTCACGATTTCGGCGCGTATCCGTTGATCGGTCAGCCACTTCGCCAATGCGTAGGGATAGGTCGTGGCAATACGACGCCCTTCGAGTGAGGAGGGGCCGTTCCAGCTGACTTCATCGGGTACGGCGATGGACAGACGGCAGCGACCAAAGTCGAGTGAACGAAGGATTTCGAAGCGAGCAGAGTGTCCTCGTGCGGCCAGTTCGAGTTTCTTTTCTTCGATGACGTTGAGGCCCACGAGGCCGAGATCACATACGTCTTCCTCGACCAAATCCGGAATGTCATCGTCACGAACAAAAAGTAGATCGAGCGGCATGTTCTCGCCGAAGCCGAGGAGTTGATCCTTGGCACGCGAGAACTTCAACCCACATCGAACCAGCAAATCGGTCGACAGCTCGGTGAGACGACCGGATTTTTGAACGGCAAGTTTGAGGCGTAAGGGTTTGTCCATGGGGTGCTCCTCAGCGACCGGTTGAGTGGACGGTCTTTCCGCTGGCCACTCGGCGTGCCGCGATGTCGTATCCGCCATTGCCGGAACCGACGTACCTCGCCACTCGGGTAATGGTGGTGACACTGACGCCGGTGAGCTTATGAATCTCGCGATAAGGCAGACCGCGCTCGAGCCACTCGACAACGGCCCACCGGTCGGACATCGCTTGGAGCTCAGCCGGGGTGCAGAGGTCACGGAAGAACGCACGGCACTCCTCGACGGATCGGAGGGTTAGCACGGCCTGATACAGATTGCGTTCCGCCTTGGCTTCTTGTCGAGGCGATTGCCGAGCATGGGTTTTCATGGGATCTTCCGCGTGATTAATCGTGCTAATGTTTTAATACGTTAAAACATTGTAGCAAGTTTGGCAACCGGACCATTGACTCCCCTTATGGCGGCGGATTATCATCCGCTTGTTCATCGAGACCGGCTGAGGGAAAGGCCCATAGACGCCGGGGCAACCGCCAGAGCTCGCCAGCTTTGGTTAAGGTGCCAACTCCGCGCAATCCCGAAAAGGAGGCGTCAGATGAACGATCTGGAGGCTCGCATGACGTCATCCACTCATCAAAAATCCGGGTCCGGGAGCGCCTCCGTTGAGAGGGGCGAGGTCTATTCCGACTGTCGTGAAGGGATGCTGGAGTCGGTCACGACGCTACCCCTGCGTCACGGCGGACGAGTCGATACCCTCAAAATTGGCTGGCGCCTAACTGGCCCGCCGTCTGCGCCGATTGTGGTCGCCCTGGGCGGCATCTCTGCTCATCGCAAGGTCTTCGCTGCGCGAGGTGAGGATCCGAACTCTGGCTGGTGGTCGGAAGTTGTCGGGGTGGGCCTGGCCTTGCCTGCCGAATCTTATCGCATTCTTTCCTTCGATTACCTTGGCGGAAGCGGTGCGACCAGCGGTCCCAAGGACGGTCGGGAATTTCCCTCGGTGTCGACCTACGATCAGGGGGAGCTTCTCCTGCGTCTCCTGAATCACCTTCAAGTCGACCAGCTGGATGCGATCATTGGAGCGTCGTACGGTGGCATGGTCGCCTTGGCGTTCGCAGAGCGATACGCCCACCGAGTGAAAAAATTGGTGATCATCAGTGCGGCTGATCGCACGAGTCCCATGTCGACGGCGTGGCGAAGCGTCCAACGTCGAATCGTGCGCTTCGGCGTCGAGTCGGGTAAACCTGAGCGGGGACTCGAGCTTGCGCGGGCGTTGGCCATGTCGACCTACCGCAGTGCGGAAGAGTTTTTGAGTCGGTTCGCCGGGGCAGCGGAGGTTCGCGACGGGCGTTTTGTGTTTCCGGTTGAGGACTATCTGATGGCACGAGGCGTCGACTATGCTCGTCGTTATCAACCCGATTCCTTCCTGATACTCTCAGAATCGATTGATCTACATCAAATTAACCCCGATCAGATTGCAGTTCCGGTGGTTGCCATTGCGGTGAAGCAAGATCAGTTGGTGCCGGCGGTCGATATACAGTCGATGTGTTCGCGACTGCCGAACGCAAACGTTCATGAGATCTCGTCGGTATTCGGGCATGACGCGTTTTTGAAAGAACACGATGCACTTAAAGCGATTTTCAGCGCAGAGCTGCCGCCGACCGCGTAAATGATTTCGGGGATGATCCAACTATGACGAGTCAAAAAGATCCGAGAACCCAGGCGGTGAGGGCGGGCCTCGAAACCGACGTCACGACGGGTGCCGTCGTTCCGCCGATTCATCTTAGTTCCACGTATGCGTTTCCGCGTTTTGGAGAGAAGGGTCGCTACGACTACTCGCGCTCGGGCAACCCCACACGCGATCTTCTCGCCGAAGCGCTGAATGGGCTTGAGGGCGGCGAAGGCACCGTCATCACCGGCTCAGGGATGGGCGCCATTGCGCTCGTGGGTCAACTCCTCCCTCGCGGTTCGCGGATCATCGCGCCTCACGACTGTTATGGCGGGACGTTCCGCTTGCTTTCGGCTTGGCACCGCCGCGGTGATTTTGTCGTCGACTTCGTGAACTTTGGCGACCCTCAGGCCCTGCAATCGGCATTCAACACTCCGGTCGCACTGTGTTGGATTGAAACCCCAAGCAATCCACTTCTCCGAATCACGGACATCGAGGCCGTCTCCAAGCTTTCGCATGCCGCAGGCGCGCGGGTGGCGGTGGACAATACCTTCTTGTCTCCAGCCCTCCAAAATCCTCTGCAATTTGGGGCGGATATCGTTGTTCATTCGACGACCAAGTACATCAATGGTCATAGCGACGTCGTCGGTGGTGCGGTGATCGCAGCGCAGGCGGATGTCGCGCAGCAGCTTGCGTGGTGGGCGAATGCGCTTGGCATGACGGGTTCCGCTTTCGATAGTTTCTTGACCCTGCGGGGACTCCGTACCTTGCACGCGCGAATGGCGTTGCACGAGGCGAACGCGAATTCATTGGCGGCATGGCTCGCACGACAGCCAGGCATCAGGACGCTCCACTACCCGGGGCTCGTGACACATCCCGGACATGCGCTCGCGCGACGGCAGCAAAAAGGGTTCGGATCCATCATCACCCTCGAACTCGATGGCGGGACGCCCGCGGTCGAACGTTTCGTCTCGTCGCTGGAGTTGTTCTCGCTTGCTGAGTCGCTGGGCGGCGTGGAAAGCCTGATCGCGCATCCTGCCACGATGACTCACGCGGCCATAGAGCCAGAAGCAAGAGCGATCGCAGGATTAGTCGATGGTTTGCTGCGGCTGTCGGTGGGAATCGAAGCGGAGTCGGATCTTCGGCGAGATCTCGAGCAGGGCTTAAAAGCGATTCACTGAGCCTCGATTAGAGCGCCGATAGAATTGCATCGCCCATCCCGCGGGTGGTGATTGCGGAGGCGCCACGCGGGGCGATGTCCGCGGTTCTGGCGCCATGTGTCAAAGCCTTGGAGACAGCCGCCTCAATTGCCCGAGCTTCTGTTTCGAGGTCTAGGGAATGACGCAGCAGTAAAGCCGCGCTCAAAATCGTCCCGCAAGGATTGGCAACGCCACGACCGGCAATGTCGGGGGCTGACCCGTGTATCGGCTCGTAGAGCCCCCGACGGTTATCCCCCAATGCGGCAGAGGGCAGCACGCCGAGCGATCCGGCGAGCATGGCGGCCTCGTCGGTCAATATATCGCCAAACAGATTCTCCGTTAGGACTACATCAAAACTTCGCGGATTTCGAATGAGATGCATGGCGGCCGCGTCGACGAACATATGCTCGATAGAAACTCCCGAAAACTCATCTCGAATGATTCGCTCGCTGACGGCGCGCCACAAACGCGAGGTCTCCAGGACATTCGATTTATCGACCTGCGTAACTTTACCGCGACGCTTCTTGGCCAGTAGGCCGGCCACTCTCGTGATCCGCTCGATCTCGGCGACGGAATACGCGCACTCGTCTGTTGCGCGATCTTCGTACTTGGTTTTCCGCCCAAAGTAGATTCCCCCAGTCAGTTCTCGTACGAAGACGAGGTCGACGCCCTCGATGTACTCTCGTTTGATCGGGGACGCATCGAGCAGCGCAGGCTGAACCGCGACCGGTCTGAGATTCGCATACACGCCCAACTCTGCGCGGAGGCGCAGCAGGGCCGTTTCCGGACGAACCGGAGCGGTGGGTCCCCACTTGGGTCCGCCGATAGCGCCGAGTAGTACTCCATCGGCTTCGAGACAGGCCTTCAGCGTGTGAACGGGTAAGCCGTCATTGAACTCGTCGATCGCGATGCCCCCAAAGGGGAGTTCGTCGAGGATGAAGGCGTGCCCAAACTTTTCGGCAACCGCTCGAAGGATGCGTACGGCCTCAGCCGTTACTTCAGGTCCAATGCCGTCGCCGGCGAGGATCGCAATGTGAGCTTTCATGCTCGGCGACGGGCCTCGTACTGTTCAATCTCGCCGTTCTTGGACAAGAGAAAGCCCAACTCGTCGACGCCGTTCATCAAGCACACACGCGCAAAAGGGTCGATGGGGAAGCTTACCGCCGGTCGACCGGGTACCGTCAGCGTCGAGGCGCGGAGATCGACTTCGACTTCAATACCGGGATTTTGGAGTAGCCACGCGTGGGTGGCGCCGTCTACCACAATTGGCAGCAGCCTGTTCTTGAGCGAGTTATTTTTGAAGATGTCTGCGATCTCGTTGCTGATGACTGCTTGAAATCCGTAATCGACCAGCGCCCAGGGGGCGTGCTCGCGCGATGAGCCGCAGCCGATGTTGCGACCCGCCACTAAAATGCGGCATCCTTGTGCCTCAGGCTTGTTGAGGATGAACTCGGGACGTGGATGGCCGCTCGCGTCATAACGCCAATCGGCAAACAGGGCGTTCCCCAAGCCTTCCTTCGACGTGGTGGTCAGGAATCGCGCCGGTACAATCTGATCGGTATCGATGTTAGTCGAGGACATGACAACGGTACGCGAACGAATAGTGGTGATGGTCATGTTGGATACTCAGGCGCGCAAGAATTGACGAGGGTCGGCGACGCGGCCCAGCACAGCGGAGGCGGCAGCCGTCTCCGGGCTCGCGAGTAAAGTTCTCGCGCCGACACCTTGCCTGCCCTCAAAGTTTCGGTTGCTCGTGCTGACGGAGTACTCACCTTTGTTGACGGTGTCACCGTTCATCCCGAGACACATCGAGCATCCGGACTCGCGCCATTCCGCGCCAGCCGCCTTGAACACATCAGCCAGGCCCTCGGCTTCCGCGAGGCGCTTGACCTCTTGAGATCCCGGGACGACGAGCATCCGTACGCCCTTTGCGATCTTTCGTCCACTCAACACCTTAGCCGCCGCGCGAAGGTCCACGAGGCGTCCGTTGGTGCAGCTACCGACGAACACGACATTTACGGGGGCCTCGGCAATGGGCTGACCCGGCGAGAGTCCCATGTATTTCATTGCGGCATCGAACACCGCATCGCCTCGGCGGTCTGGAATTCGCCCGGTGACCGATACAACCATGCCGGGATTCGTTCCGTACGTGACCATTGGTTCGAGTGACGAGGCGTCGATCTCGACGACCTTGTCGAAGGTCGCGCCGTTATCGCTTGGCAGTGTTTTCCAATAGGCGAGGGCATCATCCCAAGCCTTTCCTTTCGGCGCGCGCGGCGTATTTTTGAGGTATTCATACGTGGCTTCATCCGGCGCAATCATTCCTGCGCGGGCACCCGCTTCGATCGACATGTTACAGATCGTCATTCGCTGATCCATCGACAATGCGCGAATGGCTTCGCCTCGGTACTCGAATACATAACCGGTTCCGCCGGAGACACCGACCTTACCGATGATCGCCAGAATCAGATCTTTGGGTGTGACGCCCGCGGGCAGTTTTCCTCGAACCTCGATGGCGCAGGTTTTCGGTTTCTTTTGTAACAAGCACTGGGTCGCCAACACATGGCCGACTTCGGTTGTCCCGATACCGAAGGCCAGCGCACCGAATGCCCCGTGCGTCGAGGTATGACTGTCTCCGCACACGATGGTCTTTCCGGGCTGGGTGATGCCGAGTTCCGGTCCGATGATGTGAACGATGCCTCGCCGCGCATCTTGCAGACCCAACAATTCAACGCCGAACTCCGCGCAATTGATCTCAAGTTGTCGAATCTGTTTCGCTGCCGACTCGATGGAGATCGGCGCACTCCCAAACACTTGCTCGGTCCGCGTGGGCGTTGAGTGATCCATCGTGGCGAGGGTGAGGTCAGGTCGTCGAACCTTCAAGCCACGCTCTCGCAACACGGTGAACGCCTGGGGTGAGGTGACTTCGTGGGTGAGGTGCAGATCAATGAAGATCACGGCCGGTGTCTCTGCGGTTTGAGGAGTCACCTCGTGTGTAGACCAGACCTTTTCAAACATGGTTTTCGCGGAGGTCATCGATTCTTCCTTATCAAATCCCAGTGATCAGGCAGCGACCTGAGCGCGTTGCGACTGCTCAATGCGGTTGATCACTTCAAGAAACGCTCGCGTCGCAGACTCGACGATATCGGTGGTGGCGCTTGTGCCGCGGTAGCTTCGCCCGTTGAAGTTGACATAGACCACCGCCTCACCTTGGGCATCCTCGCCCTCGGTCAAACTTCGCAGTTCAAACTTCTGCAGGGCAGGCTTGATTCCCGTCGCCTCTTCGATCGCCTTGAACGCGGCATCGACGGGTCCGTCTCCTGAAGCGCTCCGTTCGATCCTTGCACCATCAGCGTTGAGCAGGGCGACCGTGGCTTTTCCGCCGCCATCGACCTCCGAGGTCGTGCGCAAGACAGACAATGTCCAAGGACCCGACTCGGTACCCTCCGTGCGCAGCACGAGGGCCTCGATATCGCCGTCGAAAAGCTCTTTCTTTTTATCTGCAAGAGCTTTGAATTCCGTGAAGACGCGCTCGAATTCTGTTTCGTCGAGCTCGAAACCCAATTCCTTGACGCGCTCACGTAGCGCGTGACGTCCACTATGTTTACCGAGAACCAAGCTCGATCGAGCGAGACCGACATCCTGCGGACGCATGATTTCGTAGGTGCTCGCATGTTTGAGCATGCCGTGCTGATGAATACCGGACTCATGTGCGAACGCGTTTTCGCCGACCACCGCCTTGTTGCGCGGGATGGGCATACCCGTAATGCTTGCGACCAGTCGGGACGTCGGATAAAGACGCTGCGATTGGATGTTCGTCGTCGCGTTGAAGAACGTCTCTCTTGTGCGCAGCGCCATCACAATCTCTTCGAGCGAGCAGTTTCCTGCGCGCTCGCCGATACCGTTGATGGTGCACTCGATTTGTCGTGCGCCTGCGACGACTGCGGTGAGACTGTTGGCGACGGCCATGCCAAGATCGTCGTGGCAATGCACCGACAGGCGAGCCTTCTCGATATTGGGCACGTTCTTGCGGAGATATCGGAAGAGTTCAGCGAACTCGTGTGGGACGGTGTAGCCCACCGTATCGGGAATGTTCACCGTCGTGGCGCCTGCGTCGATGACAGCCTCGACCACCTGTGCCAAGAACTCCACCTCCGTGCGCGAGGCATCCTCGGGCGAAAACTCCACGTCATCGCAAAACTCGCGAGCGATCCTGACGCCCTCGACAGCTCGTCGGATGATTTCATCCTTGGCCATATTCAGCTTGAATTCTCGATGGATCGCGCTGGTTGCGAGAAACACGTGAATTCGTCGCTTCTCGGCCGGGGCGAGTGCAGAGGCTACCTTTTCGATGTCTGCACGATCGCAGCGCGCAAGCCCGCAAATGACCGGCCCACGAACCTCCCGAGCGACGGCGTTCACGGCGTCCCAGTCGCCCTGCGAGGCGGCGGGAAATCCAGCCTCGATGATATCGACACCGAGCTCTGCGAGGGCTTTCGCGACTCGCAGCTTTTCGGACTGCGTCATGCTGCAGCCCGGCGACTGCTCGCCATCGCGCAACGTAGTGTCAAAGATCATCACTCGATCGGTGTTCGAAGTCATGGCAAAAATGCTCCGTCAATAAATCGGATCGACTCGGTGTCCGTCGCTTAGCGCCCTTGGTCCAACCACGGCATGCGTGCACGAAGAGCAAACCCCACTTTTTCGATCGGTCGGTCAAGATCTTTCTTCATCATCTCGTCGTACTTCCGGCGACCCGTGGCGTTCTCGCGCATCCACTGCTTGGCGAACTTGCCTTGCTGGATTTCTTTGAGGATCTTTCGCATCTCTGTTTTGGTGCGCGCGTCGACCACACGCGGACCGCGAGTGAGGTCGCCGTACTTCGCGGTTTCGGAGATGAACTTGTGCATCTTCCAAATGCCGCCCTCGTGAAGAAGATCGACGATGAGCTTGAGTTCGTGCATGCACTCGAAGTAAGCAACTTCAGGCTGATAGCCGGCTTCGACGAGGGTTTCAAAGCCCTTGACGACCAACTCGGTGGCGCCGCCACACAGCACCGCCTGCTCACCGAAGAGATCGGTCTCAGTCTCCTCGGCAAAGGTGGTTTTGAGCACGCCGCCGCGAGTACCGCCAATGCCGTGGGCGTATGCCAGAGCTTTCGAAAAAGCTTTTTTCGACGAATCCTGGAACACCGCCAGCAAGCAGGGCACGCCGCGACCTTGCTCAAACTGTCGACGAACGAGGTCGCCGGGTCCTTTCGGCGCGATCAGGATGACATCCAGATCTTTCCGCGGTTTGATTTGTTTGAAGTGGATATTGAATCCGTGGGCGAAGAGGAGCGAAGCGCCTTTCTTGACGTTCGAGATGACGCTGTCGTAGAGCGCCTTCTGAGCGAGGTCCGGTGCGAGCATCGCGATGAGATCCGCGTCCTTGACCGCTGTGGCCGGTAACGCGACCGACAGTCCGTCTTTGCGCGCTTTTTTCCAGCTGTCACCTTTGCGTACGCCGATGACCACATCGAAGCCGCTATCCCTGAGATTCAGTGCGTGGGCGCGGCCCTGGCTTCCGTAGCCCAGCACGCAGATGCGGGCACCACGAAGCGCTTTCTGATCGACGTCTTTCTGTCCGAACAATTTCATCTCTGCTACTCCCGGTCCGTATCTCGAACCAACTTAGAACTTAGAGCGTAAAAAAACCCCGCATCGGCCGGTGCCGGTGCGGGGTCTGGTGTTGATCCTCGTCCGCTTTTGAGTTCTGGCGTTAGCCCAAAAAACGAAGGAACGACCCGCTCCGGCTACCGGCAAGGGGTAGTGCTAGGTTGCGCGATAGGGCGAGCGCGGCGAATGCCGACAGGCCGATCGAGGGCAGAATTGAGACGCGGGACATGGGTGAATACGAGCATGGGCGACGGGTTTTTGTCAACGGTGCCGTCGGCTGGAGCCTGTTTCCAGCTACTATTTCCCCATGTCTCACGATGCGTCGATCTGGCCTAACGAGGCCACGTGCTTGCCCCTCTGGTTGGTTCGCGATAGCGAGCTCGCTGCGTTCAAGGCGACCCATCCGGAGCTGGCGAGTTGGATCGAGCAGAATGGGTTTACGGGGGAGAGGCATCGCGTCCTCGTCGTCCCGGGGGCTCGCGGCGAGATCGCTGGCGCTATCGTTGGCCTCGGAACGATCGCCGACTGGGGCCAACTCGCGTGGTGGCACATTTCGGGGTTGCCCGATCGACTGCCGGCCCGCGACTTTCGTCTGGCAAGCGAGTTGCCGTCCTTGTGCCTCCACCAGGTGCTGACAGGCTGGTTCCATGGAAGCTATCGGCTCAGCCGGTATAAATCGGCGGTGCCGGCCGTTGCGCTTGCCCGTCTGGCGTGCCCGATCGGGGTCGATGGCAGCATACTGGTCAGACAGGCCTCGGCCCTGCATTGGGCGCGAGATCTCATCAATGCGCCGTCCAATGAATTGGGTCCTGACGAACTTGCCACCGCGGGTGCAGATCTGGCGCGCGAATTCGCTGCGGAGTTTCGATCTCTAAAGGGCGATGAGCTTCTCGTGCAAAACTTTCCTCTTATCCATGCGGTGGGTCGGGCGAGTGCGCGGGCACCTCGGCTGATCGATCTTCGTTGGGGCGACCCTCGCCATCCGACCGTCACGTTGGTGGGTAAAGGGGTGTGTTTCGATTCCGGTGGGCTCGATATCAAAGGCTCCGCCGGAATGGCCTTAATGAAGAAAGACATGGGGGGCGCGGCGATTGCGCTCGGTCTCGCGCGCTCACTGATGGCGCGCCAGGCACCCATTCGGCTACGCGTAATGATTCCCGCAGTGGAGAACAGCATTTCGGGGACGGCCTACCGACCGGGTGATGTCGTTCGATCGCGTCGAGGACTGACGGTCGAAATCGGCAACACGGACGCCGAGGGTCGTCTGATTTTAGCGGATTCGCTGACCGAGGCCGATAGCGAGCGCCCGTCGTTGCTTCTCGACTTCTCGACGCTCACCGGCGCGGCGAGGGTCGCGCTGGGGCCTGAACTGCCGGCTGTTTTTAGCAACGACCCCGTGCTCGTGGAGGAGATCCGCCGCTGTGGCGAACAGGAGTCGGACCCAGTCTGGCCGATGCCCCTATGGGATCCGTACGACGAGGAGTTAGCCAGCCGCGTGGCTGACCTGAATAACGTCTCGAACTCAGCATTTGCGGGCGCCATCTTTGGTGCTCTTTTTTTGAGACGATTTATCTCCTCGACCCAATCCTGGGCGCACTTCGACCTCTACGCCTGGAATGCGCGCGAGCGCCCCGGGCGTCCGGTGGGTGCAGAGGCTCAATGTCTTCGTCTTGCAGATCGATTGATCTTGGAGCGTTTCGGACAATGAAAAAGAAAGTTGATCCCCGTAGATGGTCGAAGCAGGTCGTCGACGGTCCCAAACAAACTCCGTCGCGGGCGATGCTTCGAGCCGTAGGATTCACGGACAAAGATTTTAAACGTCCTCAGGTCGGAATCGCATCGACCTGGGCGAATCTCACGCCATGCAATATGCACATCAACGCTCTGGCTGCCGAGGCCGAGGCGGGCGCCAATGCGGCGGGAGGCAAAGGCGTTCTCTTCAATACAATCACCGTATCGGATGGCATCTCGATGGGCTCGCCGGGTATGCGTTATTCCTTGGTGTCCCGAGAGGTCATCGCGGACTCGATTGAGACGGTCGTCGGCGCCGAGGGCTTCGACGGATTCGTTGCGATCGGCGGATGCGACAAAAACATGCCGGCTTGCGCGATTGCGATGGCTCGACTGAATCGTCCGTCCGTATTCGTGTATGGCGGAACGATTCGACTGGGCGCGAAGCGTCGCGATATCGTGTCGGTGTTTGAGGCCGTAGGCGGTCATGCAGCCGGTTCGGTCAGCGATGCTGAACTCGCTGAAGTCGAGCGAACCGCCATTCCGGGCCCGGGCAGCTGCGGAGGGATGTACACCGCGAATACCATGGCGTCCGCGATGGAGGCCCTCGGTTTGTCGCTTCCGGGAAGCTCCGCTCAAGAAGCGATCAGTCGGCAAAAGCGAAGCGATTCGTATCATGCGGGCGAAGCAGTGGTTCGGCTCATTGAAGCCGGCATCACTCCCTCGATGATTCTGACGCGGAAGGCATTCGACAACGCCATCACTGTGACGATCGCACTCGGCGGCTCGACCAATGCCGTACTGCACTTGCTGGCGATCGCGCGTGCGGCGAATGTCAAACTCACGCTCGATGATTTTACCCGAATCGGACGTCGTGTGCCCGTTCTGGCGGACTTGAGGCCGAGTGGGCGCTACGCCATGTCGGAGTTGGTCGCCATCGGAGGCGTTCAGCCGCTGATGAAGCGGCTGCTCAATGCGCGTCTCCTTCACGGAGAATGTCTGACGGTAACAGGCAAGTCCCTGCGCGACAATTTGTCGGGCGTTCGTGACTACCCGACATCGCAGACCATCATTCGTGATTTCTCAGACCCGATCAAAAAGGACAGTCACCTCGTGGTGCTGCGCGGCAATGTGGCGCCCGAGGGCGCTGTGGCGAAGATCACAGGCAAGGAAGGGCTGTCGTTTGTTGGACGAGCAAAAGTATTCGACGGCGAGGAGCGCGCCACGCAAGCGATTCTCGGTGGACGGGTGAAGGCAGGCGATGTGATCGTGATTCGGTACGAAGGTCCGCGAGGCGGTCCTGGGATGCGCGAGATGCTGAGTCCGACGGGCGCCATCATGGGCCTCGGTCTCGGCGACAAAGTCGCCTTGGTGACAGATGGGCGCTTCTCTGGGGGGAGTCACGGATTCGTCGTGGGGCATATTTCCCCGGAGGCGGCGAATGGCGGCCCGATCGCGCTTATTCGAGATGGAGACCGCATTCGGGTCGATACGCTCAGCAAGCGGGTAGATGTCGACGTCCCTGTCACTGAGATGAAACGTCGCCGTCGCGCGTGGAAAGCGCCGAAGCCCTACGCCGTCCGAGGGGTTTTGGCAAAGTACGCTCGGGCGGTCAGTAGTGCAGCGGAGGGGGCCGTTACCGACTAGCGCCTTACGAATAACGACGCACGGTTGTATCGGTCACGCGGGGCGGGTAAAGTTAGGAATTTGGGGGCCCGCAAGGGATTGCAAGGTCAGTAATGTTCGGCTTCGCGCCGGTGTAGAACTTGCTTTAGGGAATGCAGCCCTCCAATTTCTCTGTTCAGGTTTTACGACTCGCCGCGGGTCGGCATGGAGAGGTTGTGACTTGTTAAAGGGTGTAGGGTCTTCGAATCGTAACCATCGATGCGTGGGCGGCGATTTGGGGGATGAGTTGCGATTGGAAAGGAAGCCGGGTAGTTTCCGATCCCCGTCACGCAACTAGGCGCAACGGCCACGAGAGAACATGGCAACGTTAATACATCAGAACCAGTCGCGCCGCATGGCGATCTTCGGGTTCATCCTGGGGTTACACGTGCTGATCGGGTATGCGCTTGTTAGCGGACTCGCCCGCAAGGTCGTTCAAGTCGTGGCTCCGCCACTTGTCACGGATCTCATCGAAGAAATCAAACCGGAGGATAAACCGCCTCCGCCGCCGCCCCCGCAGATTGAGCGTCCGCCGGTTCAGGTACCGCCGCCCGACGTGACCATCGACATTCCGATGGAATCGAACACCACGGCCATCAGTAACGTGACCGACAAGGTCGTTCCCCCTGCGCCGCCGCGCGTCGTAGTGGGTACCCCAGCGAGGATCGGCCGCATGCCCTCGAGTGAAGACTATTACCCGGCCGCCTCGAAGCGCGCGGAGGAACAGGGCTCGGTTACCGTTAGAGTTTGCGTGGACAATAAGGGTAAGATCATTGGTAATCCCTCCGTTGTCACGTCGTCGGGCTCTGTTCGACTCGACGAGGGCGCGGTTAAGCTCGCCCGTGCCGGCCGTTATCAAGCTGGCACGTCGGGTGGGGAGGCACTGCCGGAGTCCTGCGTTTCGTTCCGCGTGAAGTTTGAGATCAAGTAAGGCGTTTCATTCCTCGAGGAAAACATGGAAAACACTGAAGCCACCGCTGTCGTCGAAAACCCGTATGGTCTTACGGCCCTGTGGGAGCAAGGCGATTTCGTAGCCAAGGGCACACTGATCATCATGGTGATTATGTCGCTGACTTCTTGGTACATCATCATTATGAAGCTGCTCGATCAGCGGAAGCTCATCGCCTCCGCAAAGGTTGCCGAGCAGAAGTTCTGGAGTGCCGGTTCGATTCGCGAAGCGATTGAGCGCCTCCCGAAAAACGACGTCTACCGTCAGATCGCTGAGGACGGTTTGCGCGCGTCGCAACATCACGAAGGTCGCCTCGGCGAGCGCATCGCGCTTCACGAGTGGGTGACAATGTCGCTTCAGCGGTCCAATCAAGGCGTATCGATGGCGTTGACCGGGGGCCTGCCTTGGCTCGCGACGGTCGGCTCAACAGCGCCTTTCGTCGGTCTGTTCGGAACGGTGTGGGGTATCTACCACGCTCTCGTCGCGATCGGTGTGTCCGGACAGGCGTCGATCGACAAGGTCGCCGGGCCGGTCGGTGAGGCGTTAATTATGACGGCCATCGGCCTCGCGGTCGCCGTGCCGGCGGTCATGGGCTATAACTGGCTGATTCGTCGGAACAAGGAAGTTCAGGAGGAGTTGGGCAACTTTACCTCCGACCTGCACTCGTTCCTAGTGAGCGGCGCGCGCGTGGCGGTGCCGGTTCCGGCGGCTGCCCCGGCGGCGGTCAAGAAGTAGGACGTTTGGTTTAGGTTCCTGACGGGGAGCCGTCCGGACACGGGCCGGACGGCTGCCGAATCGGGACCACACGAGGTTTAGACTCATGGCGATGAGCGTTGGATCCAGCGGCGGCGATGACGAGCTGAACTCGACTATCAATACGACCCCGTTGGTGGATGTTATGTT
>Ga0194131_10007031_pt1 | contig 15333 bp, 17 predicted proteins | sample TA2KigO120mmetaG_FD_148631 | JGI IMG/M metagenome (GOLD analysis project Ga0194131, IMG submission 148631) | Freshwater microbial communities from Lake Tanganyika, Tanzania - TA2015053 Kigoma Offshore 120m | ecosystem: Environmental > Aquatic > Freshwater > Lake | place: Tanzania: Lake... | reverse complement strand
GATGCCTGTATCCTGTCCATCGGGGTGCTCCCTTGCTGGAGGCCGATCGCCAGACCGGACCTCGTTGACCGCCTTGTCAGGCGAGGTTGCACCCCAACCCTTTTTCCAGCAAGCTTAAGACTTCACCATGGAGGGTGCTCGTGACTGCAAACGACGCTAGTGAAGAAACAGCTATTCGCCGCCTCCGCAGCAGGCTCAATCCGTGTGAAACGCCGGGTTGTGCCAGTAACTGCACATACGCTTGGAGTTGTCACAACACACGCCTAGGAAAGGTCGGGTTCTTCTGGCCCGGAATCGTCTTGGTCGTCGTTGTGGCGACGGTGGTTGTTTTGCAATAGCCACCTCACGTTTCCGGCGCGGCCCTCGCTCGGTATTTGTATTCGTGACAAACCCGCAGCCTGACGGATGGTTCTCGCGCGACTAAGGCGAAAGCTATTAACCAATAGAATTAATAGATTTTACAAACCGACAACCCCAAGCCGATACTGCCCTTTACGTGGAGGCTTGCTAATCCTCACTCGCAAGTTGAAGCTTAAGTACGAGCTTACGGCTGATTAAGACCGGCTTGCGACGAGGGGGGACGGGGAGGGGGCGTAACCGATGCGCCGCGTCAGGCGGGGCATCTCGATCTCTCGAACGTCCGGCGTCCGAATAGCCGTGCGGCCATAACTCGGCCGTTTGGCGAATGCTGCCGCGCCGACTGGCGCCACAACATAGGGAGATTCTTAATGAGCGAGACCAAGCTCTACCCGATCGAATCGGAAAATCGTCCGCCGAGTGCGCCGCCGGCCCCGAGCCGGCGTCAGGTGCTGTTAGGCGCGGCCGCGGCGGGCGGCGCGCTCGCCGCGCTCGGCGTGGGCGCGGCCAAGTCGGCCAAGGCCGCGGCGCTGGCGGTGCCGGAAACCGCGAAAAGCATGGGCCGGCCGATCGAGGCCGAGGCCTACGGCATGCCTTCTAAGTTCGAGACGCAATACAAGCGCCGCCGCACCGACGTGTTCGTCAACAAGCAGAACTTCTCCGATTGGAGCATGTCCCCGCTCCAGCACCAGAAGGGCATCATCACGCCGAACGGCGTGATCTTCGAGCGCCACCACGCCGGCACGCCGGACATCGACCCCAAGACCCACAAGCTCGTCATCCACGGCATGGTGAAGCAGCCGCTGGAATTCTCCATGGACGCGCTGCTGCGCTATCCCTCGGTGTCGCGGTTCTATTTCCTGGAATGCTCGGGCAACGGGCTCACCGACTGGCTCCAGGCTCGCTCCAAGACCGTGCAGCAGACCCATGGTCTTCTGTCGTGCTCCCAGTGGACCGGCGTTCCGGCCTCTTGGCTGCTCGACGAGGCCGGGCTCCAGCCCGGCGCCAAGTGGGTGATGTTCGAGGGCGCCGACGGCTCCAGCCACGTGCGCTCGATCCCGATCGAAAGAGTGATGAAGGACACGCTGATCGTCTATGGCTCGGGCGGCGAAATGCTCCGGCCGGAAAACGGCTATCCGCTGCGCGCCTTCATCCCGGGCTGGGAAGGCAACTGTTCGGTCAAGTGGCTGCGCCGGATCAAGGTGTCCGACCAGCCGTGGTACTTTCGCAGCGAAACCGCGCGCTACACCGACCCGATGCCGGAAGGCAAGTGGCGCCAGTTCAGCTTCACCATGGAGTGCAAATCGGTCATCACCAATCCTTCGGGCGGGATGAAGATGCAGGGCCCCGGCCATTACGAGATCCAGGGTTTCGCCTGGTCCGGGAACGGCCATATCAAGGCCGTCGACATCACCACCGATGGCGGCAAGACCTGGCGCGAAGCGACGTTGGAACGGCCGATCCTGGATAAGTGCCTGACCCGCTTCACCTACCGTTGGAACTGGAACGGCCAGCCCGCGAAGATCGCGAGCCGCGCCGTCGATTCCACCGACTACGTGCAGCCGACGGTGGCCGACATTGCTAAGGTCCGCGCCATAGTCGGGTTCGTTCAGCACCACAACGGGGTCCACCCGTGGTCCATCGATGCCAATGGGGAGGTCAAAAATGCGATCGCTTAATATCGTCGCCGCGCTCGCGGCCGCGGCCGCGTTCACTATCGCCGGCGCCGCTTACGCCCAATCGTCGAAGCGTCCGGCGGCCAAGTTCGGCAAGCCGATCGCCGAATCCGACATCGCCGCCTGGGACATCGACATCCGCACCCCGGACGGCAAGGGCCTGCCTTCAGGTTCGGGCACCGTCGCCCAAGGGAAGGAAATCTACGCGGCCAAATGCCTGCCCTGCCACGGCGCCGACGGCAAGGCCGGCGACCAGGTCGGGCCTCTGTTCGGCGGCATCGGCTCGTTCAAGACCAACGCGCGGGTTCTGACCCCGGGCAGCATGTACCCATACGCGTCGATTTTGTTCGACTACACCCGGCGCGCCATGCCGATGACGGCCCCGCAAACCCTCAGCAACAACGAGGTCTACGCGCTCGCCGCCTACATCCTCAACCTCAACGGACTGGTGAAGGAAGATGCGGTTATGGACGCCAAATCGCTGGCGGCGGTGCATATGCCGAACAAGGACGGCTTCATCGTCGATGACCGCCCCGACGTGAAGGCGACCCGTTGCATGAAGGACTGCCAATAACCGTTAAAGTAGCCCGATCCTCTCGAACACGTTAGGCTACGCCCGGCGGGCAAAAACCCGCCGGGTTTTCTTTTGAGGGGTACCGTTCATGGGCAAGACCAAGGCCCCGGTTCTGGTTGAAATCGACGTCCAATCCCGCTTGGCCGCCGAATTGCCGGCCTGGAAGCTTGCTGGCGGACACCTGGAACGCGTCTACCGCACCAGCGGCTGGCGATCGAGCCTCTTATGCGCCAACGCCATCGGCCACCTCGCCGAGGCCGCCTGGCACCATCCCGATCTGGTCGTTTCGTTCCGCACCGTCACGGTCCGCCTGATGACCCACGATTCGAACGGCATCACCGACTTGGACTTCGCGCTCGCGAAAAAGATCGAGGACGTCATCGGCTGGCGCCCGGCGGCGGAAGATTCTCCGCTTCCAGGCACCCCCGACAGCCCGCAATTCAAGTATCTCGATTACGGTGATCCACCCATCCCGAAATAAGGGCGCCGCTTCCCGCCGCCGCCGGACTCGTGCTAGGGTGCCCGGCCTAAAGGTTCTAACAATAGAATAAGTCCGGGGAGGCCATTCCATGGCCCGCGCCGCCGCCCAAGACGACCCCCAGACGCTGCGCCAATCCCTGCGCGGCTTTCTTGCCATGGTCGAGCGCGATTTTCCCGACGAAATCGTGCGCATCAAGGCGCCGGTCAAGACCGATCTCGACATCACTTCGCTGGTGTTCGAGCTCGAGCAGACGGGGAAAAGCCCGGTTGTCGTCTACGAAAACGTCGAAGGGCACACGATCCCGGTCGTCACCAACATCGCCGGCAACCGAAAATTGCTCGCCGCCTGCCTCGGCGTCGCGCCCGCCGACCTACCGACCGCGTTCCGCGAACGCTGCCAGAAATATATTCCCTGCAAAACGGTCACCAGCCCGGCGTGGAACGAGGTGGTGATCGAAGGCGATGCAGTCGATCTGGCGAAGCTACCGATCCCACGCCATTTCTCGGTCGATCAAGCCCCCTACATCACCGCCGGCCAGATCGCGGCGCGCGATCCGGTTTCGGGGGTCGACACCACCGGGTTTCACCGTCTGATGGTCAAGGGCAAGAATCGGCTCGGCGTTTCCCTCCACTCGCGCCGGCGCATGTACGAATTCCATCGCCGTGCCGAAGAACGCGGACGCTCGCTGCCCGCCGCTATTACCCTCGGCATCCATCCGCTCCACTACATGGGTTCGATGGTTTACGCCTATCCGCCGCAGGTGCGCAAATTCGAGATCATCGGCGGCCTCTTTGGCGAGCCTTATCGCCTCGCCAAGTGCGGAGTTTCCGATCTCGAGGTTCCCGCCGGGGCCGAAATCGTGATCGAAGGAGAAATTTTGGCGGGCGTGCACGAGCCGGAAGGTCCGTTCAGTGAATTCACCGGTTACGCGTCCTACCGCAGCACGCAGAACGTTTTCGTCGCGTATCGCATCCGCATGCGCCGCGACGCCATGTTCCATTCGGTCGTGTCGGGCATGTCGCAGGACCACATCCTGATTTCCTGTGTTACCCGCGAAGGGGAAATTCTCAACACGCTTCGGCGCAACTTGCCCAATGTGATCGCGGTGCATGTGCCGCATCGGACCTGCGGCGCGTTCATGGCCTTTATCAAGATGAAGAAGACCGCGCAGGGCGAGCCCCAACAGGCAATCATGGCCGCGCTCGGCACCGAGTTTTACACCAAGTACGTGGTGGTGGTGGATGATGACGTGGATATCTTCGATATGAGTGACGTGATGTGGGCGATCGCGACCCGGGTCCGGGCGGAAAAGGACGTTATTCTTATTCCCGGCTGTAAGGGTGCGATTCTCGATCCGACCTCGGATCCGGAAACGTTCACGTTGACCAAGATGGGAATCGACGCCACCCGTCCGATTGGCAAGGATTTCGCCGAGCGCCTGACGATTTCGGACGAACAACGCGCGCGCGTGCGCGGTATTTTGAGTGCCGCCGGGATCAAGTTATGATCCAAACCAAAGACACGATTGTCGGAAAACAGGGAGAAATATCATGAAAATCATCCACGGAATTGCCGTCGCCGCCGTAGTACTGCTTATCGTCCCCGGGGTGCACGCCCAACAAAAAGTCGATCTTGTTTTCGGCACGGTCGGTATCGGTTCGGCGTGGTACAACTACGGCGCCGGCATGGCCGATCTGGTCAAACCCAAGCTGCCGGCGGGGTCCTCGATCAACGTGCTACCCAAGGCGGGCGGCGTCGGCAACATCAAGCTGATCCAGTCGGGCGAAATGGATTTCGGCATCAGTTTTGCCGTGACCTCGGCCGAGGGCTGCGGCGGCTTTGGCGCGTTCAAGGAAAAGCAAACCAAGGTTCGCGGTCTGATCGGTGGTCTCGACATCTATTACTTCGGTACTTTCGTTTCCAAGAAATCGGGCGTCAACTCGTGGGACGAAATCGCCGCCGGCAAGAACAAGTTTCACCTGCTCACCACGCGCGCCGGCGGCACCGGCGAACAAGGCGTTCGCCAGGTGCTCGAACTGCTGGGATCGAGCAAGGATGACGTGGCCAAGAAAGGCGGCATGATCGAGGCGACCGAACGCACCGGCGCCGCCGAAGACATCAAGGACGGCCGCGCCCACGGTTGGGCCCACGTTGTGACCAAGGGCCACCCGGCCGCGACCCAGATCGTTACGCTCAACGAGATGATCATGCTGCCGTTGCCGGACAAGGTCATCAAGGGCATGGTCGAGAAGAACGGCTGGGCAGCATCCGAAATTCCAGCGAACACCTTCAAGGGTCAGGCCGCGCCGGTGAAGACCGTGATGGCGGTTTCCAACATCCTGGTGTCGTCATCGGTCTCCGACGACGTCGCCTACACCTTCACCAAGACAGTCATCGAAAACGCCGACAAGCTGCCGAAGATCCACGCCGCGCTCGGCGATTTCGATCCCAAGCGGGCGGCAGAACCGGCGCTCAACGGCAACTGTCCGCTTCATCCGGGCGCGATCAAGTACTACAAGGAAGCGAAGATTCTGAAGTAAGCGGCCGAGGGCGGCCGGATGTTCGAAGGGACATAAGGTTCCGTGACTCTTGCGGCCGCCCACGCTCGCCTGTTCCTCGGCCTCATCGCGCTCGCCCTGACGGCGGTCGAATTCGCGCCGCTCGTGCTCGGTCGCTCGATCTATGAAGTCGCCTTTCTCGGCATTCACGTCGGGGCGACGACGGCGATCATTTTCCTGATCATCGGTTGGACCGCGCGGCGCAAGCCCGAAGACGGCGTTCACCTGATCGACGCCTCGTGCGCGATCCTGGCGCTCGTCTGCGCCGGTTACTTCGCGTCCCAGGGCTTTCGTATTTCCGAACGGATCGAGGGCGTCGATGATGTGCTCCCTCTCGATTACGTTTTCGGCATTCTTCTCATCCTGCTTTTGCTCGAAGCCTGCCGCCGTATCGCCGGGATCGTGTTGACGCTGGTGGCGGTGGTTTTCATCGCCTATGTCTTCCTCGGGCCCTACCTGCCGGGAGTTCTTGCGCATCGCGGCATGACACTGATGCGCTTCGTCGATCTGCAAGTGCTCTCGACCCAGGCGATCTTCGGCACGCCGATTTCGGCCTCCGCGCACATGGTGTTCTACTTCGTCGTGGTCGGCGCGTTCCTGGAGCGCTCCGGCGCTGGTAAACTGTTCGTCGACCTTGCCTATTGCATTACCGGGCGCGCCTGGGGCGGTGCGGCCAAGGCGTCTGTCATTTCATCCGGCCTGTTCGGCACCGTTTCGGGCAGCGCCGTCGCCAACGTGTTGGTCGACGGGATTATGACGATTCCGCTGATGAAGCGAACCGGATTCAGGGGCACGGTCGCCGGTGCGATCGAGGCGACCGCCTCGACCGGGGGCCAACTCGCGCCGCCGGTGATGGGCGCCGCCGCCTTCATTCTTGCCGATATCGTCGGCGTCAGTTACGCCTCTGTCGCCTTCGCCGCGATCGTGCCGGCCGCGCTCTATTACCTCTCGCTATACGTGGTGGTGGACAGCTACAGCCGCCGTCATGGGTTGGCGCCGAGCAATATTCTTCCGGTTTCGGAATCGATCGCGGGGTTCAAGGAACGTGGCCATATCCTGATCCCGCTCGGAATCATGATTGCGCTGTTAATGGAGGGGTTCTCGCTCAAGCTGGTTGGCGCGGCCAGCGTCGCCGCCATTGTGATCATCACCGCCATGCGCCCCTCGACCCGCATGAACCTTGTCGCCATGTATGAGGCGGTGGTGAACGGCGCGCGCGCCGCGGCCGAGGTCGCGATTCCATCCGCGGTCGCCGGCATTATTGTCGGCGTGCTGGTGCAAAGCGGCATGGCGCTGAACCTGGAGCGCTGGTTGCTCGACGTCGCCGGTAGTTCGCTGATGATCTCGCTTTTCGGTGCGATGGTGCTGACGCTGATCTTCGGTATGGGCATGCCGACCTCGGCCGCCTATCTGGTCGCCGCCGTGCTGGTCGGGCCGGCGCTGCAGCACCTGGGCGTCCCGGCGCTCGCTGCGCACCTGTTCATCTTCTATTTCGCGGTGCTATCGATGGTAACGCCGCCGGTCGCGCTTGCGGCCTACGCCGCCGCCGGCATCAGTGGCGCCAGCCTATGGACGACCGGATGGTACGCTTTTCTGATCGCCGTTCCCGGGTTTATGATTCCGTTCGCGTTCGTCTTCGACCAAGGCCTGTTGCTGCAGGGGGATCTGTTGCACGTCGCGCGGGTGGTCGCGACCGCCGGCGCGGGGATCGTCTGTTTTTCGGCCGCGCTCGGCGGCTACGCTTTCGGTCCGCTGGCGTGGCCGACGCGGCTTGCGTTGATGATTGTGTCGCCGCTACTGGTCGATCCCGACCCGCTGACCGACTTGATCGGGATCGCCGGTATCGCTCTGATTTGCGGCTGGCAATTTTGGCGCTACAGAATCGCGCCCAAGCGATTCCAACATGCCTCTGGTTCGGGGGGCTAGATCATGCGCGTAAAAATCCAGGGCGGATGGGTGGTCGGCTTCGAGGGGCGTGGGCATATACTGATCCGTGACGGAGTCGTGGTCTACGAGGACGGCCGCATCGTCCACGTCGGTCGAGGGTTCGATGGCCGCGCTGATCGAACCATCGACGCCAAGGACAAGCTGGTGGCACCGGGATTCATCGACACCCATGTTCACTCCGGGCATCGCGCATCGCATCGCCTGATCACCGACGTCGGCCGTCCCGAATACTTCGGCCAGCCATTCCTCGAAATCTCGGTGCCGAAGGAAGGCAGGGTGGTCAAGGGCGATCCACGCTATTTGAAACATGGCGACGAAGGCGCCGAAGCGGCGTTCCGGCTCAACGCCCGCTTCACGGTCGTCGAGCTTTTGCGCAACGGAGTCACCACTTTCGTCGAATACGGCAGCCAATTGAAGGTTCAGGACGCGCTATTGGCCGAAGTCGAACGCCTCGGTGCGCGCGCCTATCTTGCGCCTGGGTACGACTGCGGACGCTGGGTCGGCGACGAAAAAGGACGCCTGAAGCGGGTGCGCAACGATCAAGCCGGCCTCGACGGGCTGGAGGTGGCGTTGCAATGGATTGCCAAGCACGACGGCGCGGCGGACGGGCGCGTGCGCGGCATCCTGGTGCCGCGCGAGGTGGAGACATCGAGCGTCGAGGTCCTGAAACGTACCCGCGCCGCCGCCGATCGCCTGAAATTGCCGATGGCGACGCATGCCGCCTACAGCGTGCTCGAATTCCACGACGTGGTGCGTGAGCACGGGATGACGCCGATCGAGCTGCTGGAATCCTTGGGTATGCTGCGCCCGACCCTCAACATCGGCCACGGCAATTTCGTTGCCGACGTGCCCAACCTCAATTACGCCGCCGCCCGCGACATCGCGCTAATGGGCCGTGCTCGGGTTTCCATCTCCCATTGCCCGATCAATATAGCTCGTCGCGCTCGCACCCTCGACAGCTGGAAAAAATACAGCGAGGCGGGGATCAACATCGCCCTTGGTTCGGACACTTACCCGCGCGACATGATCCTCAACATGCGTACCGCCTCCTATCTCGGCAAGATCATGAGCCACACCTATCGCGCCGCGACGGCCGGCGAGGTATTTGCCGCGGCGACCTTGGGCGGTGCGATTTCCCTCGGGCGCGACGATCTGGGACGGCTGGCGCCCGGCGCGCGCGCCGACATCATCATCATCGACTTCGCGGGGCGCAACTCGCTGCGCTTCGGCCCGATCCGCGATCCGATCAAAAGCCTGATCGAATGTGGGGTTGGCGACGACGTCGATACCGTAATCGTCGACGGCCGCGTCAGTATGGAAGGGGGCGTCATTCCGGGAGTCGACTTCGCGGAATTGCGCGCCGAGGCGCAAGCGGCGGGCGAGAGGGTCTGGGCGAGCCTCCCCGAATGGGACCCGCTCGGCCGCGCGGCGGAGGAAGCCTGTCCGTGGAGCTACCCGGCGGGAGAGTAGGGACACGCCGTTCATGCGATGTACCGTCAAGCCTATGTTATAATTACTGTCTCTGCGATGGAGCTAACCATGATCCGATATTTAACCGCGGCGGCGATCGGGATGCTCGTATTTTTCCAAACGCCGCTTCTGTCCGCCCACCATGGCTGGAGCGGCTACGATTCGGCGACCGTGCTCAATCTCACCGGTCCGATCGCGCGGGTTTCCTACGTTAACCCGACGTCGAAATCGACGTCAACGCCGACGGCAAGACCTGGACCGCGATTCTGGCACCGCTTTTTCGCATGCAGGCGCGTGGGCTTCCGGAAAAAAGCCTTAAGGTCGGTGACCGCATAACCGTGATTGGCTTTCCGCACCGCGACAAGACCGGCGAAATGCGGGCCGAGCGCGTCGTCGTTGCCAATAAGACCGTCGAGCTGCGCTGATCCGACATGCACGCCGCCGAAGGACCGGCTTGGGCGCTCGCTCTCGAGCATACGGCGCTCGGCAAGGCGATGCGCGGCGGCGTGTTGCTTTATCCGATCGTTGAGACCGGGCACATCCTGGGATTTGCATCCCTGGTTGGCTCGATTCTGGTGTTGGACGCGCGCCTGATCGGTTTCGGCCGGGGCATCCGGCCGGCGGCCCTTTTGCGTATTGCCGTTCCCATTGCGGCGTGCGGGTTGTTGCTCGCGGCCGCGACGGGGGCGATGTTGTTCGTCACCGAGGCGACCAGTTACGCACGCAATCCGGCGTTTTATGCGAAACAGACCTTGATTCTGCTCGGCTTGGTGAACATCACCGTCTTCCATCGCACGCTGTTGCCTGAAGCCAGCTCGTGGCCCCAGGACGGGCCGCCCCCGAGTCTCGCACGCATTTCTGGGGCACTCTCGGCGGCGATCTGGATCGTCGCGCTCGTTTGTGGGCGCTTCATCGCCTATGTTTGAGACGTCGGCCGATCAAGCCGTGGCTTCGCGCCGAGTCAGGAACGTACAAGCCCCAGTTTGCGCGCAACCGGCCAACCCCAGCCGAGGGGCAACGATTGGGCGGCGAACAAACGCTCTCGCAGCACGCTGCCGAGGTCGGCTTCTGTGAATTCGAAACCAAGGTTCCGCCCGCGCGTGACGATGTCGGAAGGCGTCGGGTCCGGCGGAACCCCCTCGGCGCCGTCGCCGGCTTCAAGGCGTCGAATGAACGCGGCGGCATTTTCCTTGCTCATGGAGGGTGCTTTTCCGTCCGAGGATCCCGATCAAGTCTTGGCTTCGCGCAACAATCGGGCAAGGCGTTTCATCAGCGGTTGAAGGATTTTTAGCGAAATCACGTATTCGCGCCGGATGCCTTCGTCGTCGACCATGGTCAACTTAACGTCGTCGCCGTCGGGCGTGAGGTAGGCGCGGGGAACGAGGGTTATTCGCAACATGACGTTATTATTCGATCGGCGTCAACCGTCATCGTCGCTTTGCGCGACTGCCGCGAATGCCTTCGCTTCGGATTCGCGCCAGCGTTTGACCAATCCAGCCTCCAACCCGAACAGGTCGAGCACCCGTCCGACCGTATGATCGACCAGATCGTCGACGGTCTTGGGTCGGCTGTAGAAGCCGGGCACGGGCGGCGCGATGACGACGCCCATCTCGGCAAGCCTCGTCATGTTGCGAAGATGGATCGCGTGGAGTGGAGTTTCGCGTACCGCCAGCACCAAGGGGCGGCGCTCCTTCAAGATCACGTCGGCGGCACGAGCGAGCAGGTTGCCGGTCACGCCGGTCGCGATCTCGGACATGGTTTTGACCGAGCACGGCATGACGATCATGCCCATGGTGCGGAACGATCCGCTCGCGATCGGCGCGGCGATATCATGGGCGTGATAGACCCGCGCCGCAAGCTCGCGTACCGCCTTGCCCGTCCAGTCGGTTTCGTAGGCGAGCGTTTGTTCGGCCGCCTTGCTCATCACCAAATGCGTTTCGACGCCGAGCTCGTCCAAAACCTGCAATAGGCGCACGCCGAGAATCGCGCCGGACGCGCCAGAGATTCCGACAATCATGCGCCGGACATCCGGCCGGAGCTTGCGCTTGCGAGGACTCATGGGGGCGGCACTATAGCAGCCCGTTTGGGGCGGAGCGACTGTCCCCAATCACCTGAATTGGGGGGCAATTGTCCGAGCCGCCCGGGCACGGTAACGTCTTGGATCACTTTCGGGGGGAGGAAACCCATGTTGCATCGTTTCTCGCATTTGGCCCGCGCCTTGTTCGGGCTCGGTCTTCTCGTCTTCGCGCATCCGGTTCACGCGCTCGATCAGCTTTACGTCATGGCGCCGGCCGCACCGGGCGGCGGCTGGGACGGCACCGCGCGCGCCATGCAGGAAGCGCTGCAAGGCGCCGGCATCGTTCGCGCGGTTCAAGTCGAGAACGTGACCGGCGCGGGCGGAACCATCGGGCTCGCCCAGTTCGTGAAGCGCGAGCGCGACGGCAAGGCGCTGATGGCGACCGGCCTGGTGATGGCGGGGGCGATTCTGACCAACAAATCGCCGGTCAATTTTTCCCATGTCACGCCGATCGCGCGCCTTACCCAGGAATGGCAGTCGATCGCGGTTTTGAAGAATTCCGATCTCAAATCGATCGCGGATCTGATCCAACGGCTCAAGACCAATCCGGGATCGGTGTCGTGGGGTGGCGGTTCGGCCGGCGGCGCTGACCAGATGACCGCGGGTCTGTTCGCCAAGGCGGTCGGGGCCGATCCGGCCAAGGTCAACTACGTGGCGCATTCGGGCGGTGGCCAGGCAATGGCGACGATCCTGGGCGGCCATGTGACCTTGGGTGTCAACAGCGCGTCCGAATTCCTCGACCAGGTTCAGGCCGGGCAGATGCGCTACCTCGCGGTTTCGAGCGACAAGCGGATTCCAGGGATCGATGCACCGACCTTCCGTGAGTTGGGTATTGATCTCGTTTTCTCCAACTGGCGCGGCGTCATGGCTCCGCCCGGAATTTCGGCAGCCGATAAGAAGGCGCTCGGCGAAGCTATCGACAAGATGGTCAAATCGCCGCAGTGGAAAGCGATCCTGGAAAAACGCGGCTGGATCGACGCCTACATGCCGTCCGCCGAGTTCGAGGCCTTCCTCAAGGACGAACGCACCCGGGTTGAGACAACGCTCCGCTCCATCGGCTTGGTGCGCTGAGAACGGCATATGGTCGGGCGCTTGGTGCGTTCGCCCGAGGCACTATTCGGCTTGGGGCTGGCCGCACTCGGCATTTTCACGCTCGTGGCGGCGGGTGATATCGTTTCGCCCGTGGTGTGGGGCCCCGCGCTGATGCCCCGCATCGTCGGCATCGGGCTGCTACTACTCGGGCTCGCGACCGTGATCGAACGGATTCGGATTCCGGCCGAAGAAAGTAATAACGCGAAAAACGAGTGGCGAGGGTTCGCCTGGACGCTCGGAAGCCTCGCTGCGTTCGGTCTGTTGGTCGGGCCGGTTGGTTTTCCGTTGGCCGCCGCCGCTCTGTTCGCGTGCGTGGCGCGCGGCTTCGGCTCGCCGAGGCCCTTGCGCGATTTCGCCATCGGTCTCGCTCTTGCGCTGATGGCGACTTTGCTGTTCGCGCATTTTCTCGGCCTGCCGCTGTCGTGGGGCGGAGCGCTCGAGTCTATTCTAAGGTCGCGCTAGGGGGAATTCGGGCATGGAAGCGCTCGCCGGCCTCGCCTCGGGATTCGTGATCGCCTTCACGCCCGTCAATCTGCTCTGGTCGCTGGTGGGCGTGACACTCGGCACCTTCATCGGCGTGCTGCCCGGGATCGGTCCGGCGCTCACCATCGCGCTGCTGCTGCCCGTCACCTACAAGATCGACCCGACCGCCGCGTTCATCGTCTTCGGCGGCATCTATTACGGGGCGATGTACGGCTCCTCGACCACCGCGATCTTGATCAACACGCCAGGCGAAACCGGCTCGATCGCCACTACTCTCGACGGCCACCAGATGGCGCGGCGGGGACGCGGCGCGGCGGCGCTCGCGACCGCGGCGATCGGCTCGTTCATCGCCGGGATGATCGGGACTTTGCTGCTCGCCTTTCTTGCCCCCGAGGTGGTGAAGCTCGCGCTTCTATTTGGCCCGGCGGAATATTTTGCCTTGATGTGCGTCGCCTTCGTCGCCATTTCGTCCATGCTTGGTACATCGGTTCGACGCGGGTTGGTCGCGCTCTTCCTTGGTCTCGCTCTCGGACTTGTCGGCATCGATCAGCAGTCTGGCCAGGCGCGTTATGCTTTCGGTCTGCTCGAACTGCTCGATGGCATCGGCGTCGTCGTGGTCGCGGTCGGGTTGTTTGCATTAGGCGAGGCGCTTTATTTCGCCTCGCGCCGGGATTGGGACAAGGACGCGGCCATTCCGCTCAAGGGTTCGCCGTCGATGACCGCCGAGGAATGGCGGCGTTCGTGGAAGCCGTGGCTGCGCGGCACCGCGATCGGATTTCCCTTGGGCGCTTTGCCGGCTGGAGGAACCGAGGTGCCAACGTTCCTGTCCTATCGGATCGAGCGCGATCTGTCGCCGCGCAAGGAAGAATTCGGCCAAGGCGCGATCGAAGGTGTCGCGGGACCCGAAGCCGCCAACAATGCCGCGGTCGCGGGCGTTTTGGTGCCGCTGCTCACCTTCGGGTTGCCGACTTCGGCGACGGCGGCGATCATGCTCGCCGCCTTCCAACAATACGGCATCAATCCGGGGCCGCTTCTGTTCGCCAACAACGCCGCCCTGGTGTGGGGATTGATCGCGAGCCTCTTCATCGGCAATGCCATGCTGCTGGTACTGAACCTGCCAATGGCCGGGCTCTGGGTCCGCCTCCTTCACATCCCGCGGCCGTGGCTGCAAGGTGGCATCGTGTTGTTTGCGGTGCTTGGCGTCTTCGGCGCTTCCCGCTCTCTCACCGACGTCGCTATTCTAGCTGGCGTCGGGTTGCTCGGATTTATCCTGAAACGCCTCGAATATCCGTTGGCGCCGGTGGTCGTGGGGCTGATCCTCGGGCCGATGGCCGAGGTGCAGTTCCGCCGCGCGCTGCAGATCGCCCAGGGCGACTGGTGGGTGTTCCTGGAGAAGCCGCTCGCGGCGGCATTATTCGCGCTCGCCGCGATCTTGCTCGTGCTTCCATCGCTAATTCGCTTTTACGTGAAACCCTCGTCCCGATAGAGGCGCGTCGTCGAAAGAGCACGTGCCATGCCGTTAGGCATGCGTTCGCATGACGATTCGCCCGCGCGCTTCAGCCCCTGAACCTCCGGATCAGCGACCACGCCGCCGGCAACAGCGCGCCGCCGAGCGCGATTTTGAACGCGGATGACAGCAAAAACGGCGTCACGCCAACGGCGACCGACTTGGAGAACCCATACATCAGCACCAGCCATACGAGGCCGAAGAGGAATACGACCGCAGTCGCGGCGAAATTAACCGCCGTTGCCTTGAGAAAGGTGCGGTCCCATCCCTTTTCGGCGAGCCAGCCGGCAAGCCACGCGGCGGCTACGAACCCAATCAAATAGCCCCCGGTCGGCCCGAGCATGTAGGGAATGCCTATCCCTTTTTCGGGCGTGCCGGCGAACACCGGCAGGCCGATCGCGCCCTCGCACAGATACAGAGCAAGGGTGGCGAAGCCGAGTTTTGCGCCGAACGCCATGGCAATGACGACGATGGCCAGCGTCTGCATGGTCATCGGCACCGGCCAGAACGGCACCTGGACCTTGGCGGAAATGGCGATGATCGCGGTACCGGCAAGCGCGAGCAGGGTGTTGCGCACCGCACGCCCGAGCGGCGTCGTCTCGGGCAGGACGGAAACCAGGGTGGCGGTGCGTGGGGTCATGTCATAGCTCTCCTCTATAAATATGTATAAGGCCTTGGTATGCGGTTCCGATCCAGAACGCGACTATAACCGAGAGAGGGTTGAAAAGCGACACGTTAGCGGTCGGTTGCGAACGGTATTAGGGCGCATGCCAGGGGATTGTCCGACCGTGATGAGCGACATAGACTTGGTTATCTCGGTGCCCCGAGCGACCCGGCAAATCCCGGGCAACGGTACGCCGCTTAACCATGGGGAGGAACTTTTGGAACCTCTGCAAAAGGTCGCTGACTGATTCGATTTGTGAGAGAATCGGCTGAAGGATGAACGGCTGATTGGGGGTTAAGATGCGGCAGATGACCTTTTCGCGGGCGGGTTTTGACAAGCACGGCAAGGCGACGCGCCGGGCCCTGTTTCTGGCCGAGATGGACCGGATCATGCCGTGGCCCGCGCTGCGCGGGCTGATCGAGCCGTTTTACAGCCAAGGCATGACGG
>Ga0194131_10007030_pt1 | contig 15333 bp, 13 predicted proteins | sample TA2KigO120mmetaG_FD_148631 | JGI IMG/M metagenome (GOLD analysis project Ga0194131, IMG submission 148631) | Freshwater microbial communities from Lake Tanganyika, Tanzania - TA2015053 Kigoma Offshore 120m | ecosystem: Environmental > Aquatic > Freshwater > Lake | place: Tanzania: Lake... | reverse complement strand
TACCACCATCAGTTACGAAGACGTCGCCGGCAAGGGCTCAAAACAAATTCCTTTTGCCCAGGTGAGTCTCGAGCAGGCCGGCGAATACGCCGCCGAAGATGCCGATGTCACCATGCGTCTGCATCGAGCGCTGTGGCCGGCAATCGAGCGCGAACCGTCGCTGAAAAAACTGTACGAAGAATTCGAGCAGCCACTGGTGGCGGTGCTGCAGCGCATGGAGCATCGCGGGGTACTGATTGATCGCGAGATGTTGCGTGTGCAAAGCAGCGAACTCGCACGCCGTGCCGAAGAATTGAAGCTGGCAGCGCACACCGAGGCCGGCAGCGACTTCAATCTCGATTCCCCCAAGCAGCTGCAGCAAATTCTGTTCGAGAAAATGCAGATCCCGGTACTGCGCAAGACGCCCACCGGGCAACCCTCGACTGCCGAAGACGTGCTCGAAGAGCTTGCCGACTCGTATGCGCTGCCGCGTCTGATTCTCGACTATCGCAGTATCGCCAAGCTGCGCAGTACCTACACCGAAAAACTGCCGCTGCAGGTGAATGCCGAAACCGGTCGCGTACATACGTCCTATCACCAAGCCGTGGCGCAGACAGGGCGTCTGTCCTCCACCGATCCCAATCTTCAAAATATTCCGATCCGCACGCCCGAAGGCCGGCGTATCCGTCAGGCATTCATCGCTCCGGCGGGGCAGGTGCTGCTTGCGGCGGACTACTCGCAGATCGAACTGCGCATCATGGCGCACCTTTCCGATGACGCCGGCTTGCGCGGGGCCTTTGCGGCCGACCGCGACGTGCACCAGGCGACGGCCGCCGAAGTCTTCGGTGTGCCGCTCGACGCCGTAAGCGCCGAGCAACGTCGCTCAGCCAAGGCGATCAACTTCGGTCTGATCTACGGCATGTCGGCGTTTGGTCTGGCGCGCCAACTCGGCATCGAGCGCGGCGCGGCTCAAAGATATGTCGATCTTTACTTTGAGCGCTATCCGGGCGTGAAGGCCTACATGGATCGCGCGCGCGCGCAGGCGCGCGCCACCGGCTACGTCGAAACCGTATTCGGTCGTCGGCTTTATCTGCCCGATATCCGCTCGCGCAATCGAGCGCTGCAGCAATACGCCGAACGCAGTGCGATCAACGCGCCGATGCAGGGCACCGCCGCGGATCTCATCAAGCTCGCGATGATCGCGGTCGATGCCTGGTGCAGCCGAGACGGCGGCGACGATGCACGACTCATCATGCAAGTGCATGACGAGCTCGTGCTCGAAGTGCGCACGGAGGCCGTGGCTAGAGTCACCGCGACTGTCCGCCAGTGCATGGTCGATGCCGGTCGCGGGGCGCTACGCGTGCCGCTGAAGGTCGATGTAGGTACCGGTAAAAATTGGGACGAAGCGCACTGAGAAGGGTGTTGTTAATGCGCAACATGTGACGTTCCAACTGATTGATAGGGAACGAAATTTAATCTGAACCTTTGCCGAGCTCGAGAGTCCGATCTCTGGAACGCAGCGCGTTCCCCGCTTCTCCTCCCTCCCTGAGCGGGCGCCCGGCCTCAAGACCTGTGCCGGGCTTCGTCTGCCCCCGGCCATCGCAAGGTGTCCGGGGGTTTTTATGGGGTGATCGTCCGCGCGGTGCTGTTGCGTCAAGCTGCGGGTGCCACGGCCCAGAGCGCTGCCAGCCGCTCGCGAGCAGGCTCCACTCCCAGCCCCGAATGGGCGGAAAAAAGCTGCACCGTAGCGATCTCGCACAGCAATGACGTCGCCTCGCGCAAGACCCTCGCCCGCTCGGCCTGATTCAACTTATCCGCCTTAGCGAGCAGCACATGCACGCCGCGACGCGCCGGCTCGGCCCAGTCGATGAGCGCCCGATCCTCATCCCGCAGCCCGCGACGGATGTCCACCACCAACATCAGCCCGCGCAAGCTCGTCCGCGAGCGCAGCGCATCGATCAGGGGTACCCACTTGCGGCGTTCTTCGGGATTGACGGCCGCATAGCCGTAGCCCGGCAGATCGACGATCCGATGGTTGGTTTCGAGTTCGAAGTAATTGAGCAGCCGCGTCTGCCCTGGGGTCTTGCTGGTACGAGCGAGCGCCTTGCGCCCCGAGATGGCATTAATGGCGCTCGACTTGCCGGCGTTGGAACGGCCCGCGAAGGCCACTTCGGCGCCAAGGTCGGCCGGGAACTGTACGGGAGCGGCAACACTCAAAAGGAATGTGGCCTGCGGATATTGCGACACGCGGTTACGCCCCCGGGGGCCCGAAGCAAAGGGCAGCTAGTGTAAACTTTCGCGCCATGAAAGACGTCCGGAGCCTCGAGAAATGCTGACCGTCAAGACCTTCGCCACCACCCTTGCCACTGTTGTCCTCGCCGTCGTGCTAATGCCCGCCGCGCAAGCCAAGGGCAACGCCGAAGCGGGTGCCACCAAAGCGGCTGTGTGCTCGGCCTGTCACGGCGTCAACGGCAACAGCGTCAATCCCGAATGGCCGAACCTCGCCGGACAAAACGCACGTTACACCGAAGAACAGCTGCGGCTATTTCGAGCCGGTCACCGAAACAACTTGGTGATGTACCCGCTCGCGATGGCGCTCACTGACGAGGACATCGCCGATCTCGCAGCGTATTTCTCTACCCAGACACCATACGGTCTGGAAGCCGACGCGGTGAACTACAAGACCGGCGAAGCGCTGTACCGCGGCGGTGATCCCACTCGTGGAATTCCTTCGTGTACGTCGTGCCACGGCCCAGCTGGCCTCGGCAATCCGGCCTCCGGCTACCCTGCACTGCGTGCACAGCACTCGACCTACACCCTAAAGCAATTACTTGAGTACGCATCCGATCAACGTTACATCGATATCGCAACCAATACGCCGACCAAGTCACGAAACGGCCATATGATGGCGTCGATCTCCAAGCGTCTAAAGGAAGACGATAAAAAAGCGCTTGCCAGCTACATCCAAGGACTGCGCTGATGAATCTCGCCCGCGGCAGTTTCATCGCGCTCTTTAGTGCAGCACTGCTGGTCGGCGTGGTCGCTCTGATCGCGGATGCGCAAAAGGCTGCAGACGCCGATGCTCGGTGGCAAGAAGGCCGTCACTACCGCCGCATCAGCCCCGCGATTCCGACCAATGTCGCCCCAGGAAAGGTCGAGGTCCTCGAGATCTTTTGGTACGGATGTGGTGCTTGCTATTCGCTCGACCCGTTCCTCGAGAGCTGGAAGAAAAACGGCAAGCCGGCAAATGTGGAGTTCGTGCGCGTTCCCGTGACCTGGAACGCTGGCGCGAAGTTGCACGCGCGTCTCTTCTATACCTTGCAGGCACTCAAGCAAGACGAACGCCTGCACACCAAAGTATTCGATACCATTTTCCGTGGTGGCAATGGCTTGCTCGGGCGCGACGAAGAGTCGACCCTGCCGGTAATGGTGGCGTGGGCCAAGCAACAAGGTATTCAGGAAAAAGCCTTCACCGACGCCTGGAACTCGATGTGGGTGAACACCAAGTTGCGACAAGCGGATGAGCTCGTGCGCCGCTACCGCGCCGAGGGTACGCCCTTCATAGCGGTGAACGGCCAGTTCTCAACCGACGTCAGTATGGCGGGCGGTGTTCCGCAAATGCTCGGCCTGATCGACGATTTGGCCAAGGCGGAGAAAGCTCGCTGAGCCTCTCACGCGCGACTCCGGACAGGCGCGCGTAATCCTCTACTTCAGATTGGACGCAGTCGGCCTGCACGGGGAAACCGTGCACGGCGCGGCCGCCGTTCCCGAAGACGCACTCTGGATCGACCTGCTCGAACCCACTGCGGGCGAAGAGTCGCGGATCGAACAGTTTTTGCGCATCGATGTGCCGACTCGCGAAGAAATTCGCGAGATCGGGGCATCGAATCGCTTTTATCAGGAGAGCGATGTCCTCTGCCCGTCCAGAGGCCCGTAAGATCGAGCACGGCTGGCTGCGCACCGGTCTCATGGCGCTCATCATCCATCCGTTCGACGGCGGAGGACGCCCCCCTTGGGACTCGAGATCCCGCGAGCCGTCCTGCTTAGGGGTTGACACCTCATGGTGACGGCGATTGTGGGTGCCGAAAGCCATCTCAACGAGCGGTCAGTGCGGCCCGCAATGCTCTGACCCGCTGCGCCACAAATCCACTAGAATTAAATGCGTTCGGGCACATACGCCGCACTTTAAGATAGGATATCCAGCCCATGCCGACCGCTACATTGCGTATTTCGTGCGGTTTTACGCTGGCACTTATCGCCTCGATGCTGGTTTCTGCCTGCGGTGGCGGTGGCGGCGGCGGCTACGGAGGAGGTACCGGGGCCAACACCGGCGGCGGCACAGGTGGAAATATCGGGAGCTCCGCTCCGGGTTCGCCAACGGGCATCACTGTCGCCACCGGTAACGGCACGTTGACCGTGAGCTTCACGCCTCCGGGTAACAGCGGTTCTTCCGCGATTATTGATTACACCGTGTCATGCACCGGTGGCGGCGTAACGCGGACAGCGACCGGCTCCTCAAGTCCGCTAACCGTGACCAATCTTACCAACGGTACAAGCTACGCCTGTGCAGTCACGGCGCGGAATTCCGTCGGCAGCAGCGCAGCATCCAACACTGTCACCGGCACCCCAGTTAACAACACCGTAGCGGCCTGTAGTCTCACCGACCGGCAAAACTTTGTCGTGGCGCAGCTCAACGAGTGGTACCTCTACCCCGAAACGCTACCTACTAACATCAACATCGCTAACTATTCTTCGGTCGATGCCCTAATCAGCGCTATGACAGCGACTGCACGGGCGCAGAACAAGGACCGAAACTTCACCTACATCACCTCAGCGTCCGAAGAGGATGCGTTCTTCAATTCCGGCGCGACGGCCGGGTTCGGCATTCGTCTGGGCTATGACTCGGCAGCGCAGCGCGTGTTCATACTCGAGGCCTTCGAGGGCGCACCGGCGCTCACAGCTAACATCGATCGTGGCGATGAGTTGACCGCCATCGGTACTTCGAGCACGAACCTGCGCCTGGTATCCGATATCTTCGCCGCCGAGGGTGTGCAGGGCGTCTCGAATGCACTTGGCCCTAGCACCGTTGGTACAACTCGTGTGCTGCGGATCGTTCGCGGGACGACCCCGCGCGAGGTGACGATCGCTAAGGCCGACTACTCGATTGAACCGGTATCGAGTCGCTATGGCGGTCGTATCATCGAAGATTCGGGTAAACGCTACGGTTACATCAATCTGCGCACGTTCATCAGTACAGCTGATAACCGCTTACGCGAGGAAATCCAGAAGTTCCGTGAAGCGGGGATCACAGAAATCATGATCGACTTCCGTTACAACGGTGGTGGGTTGGTTTCGACCGGTAATTTAATGGGCGATCTGCTTGGCGGTAATCGTCAAACTAGCGAAGTCTTCTCGCAGCTAACGTTCCGTTCATCGAAATCGGCTAATGATTCGATCAAGCGCTTTGCCCCGCAGACTCAGTCTGCTTCGCCCATCAAGCTTGCCTTTATCACCACAGGTTCTTCGGCTTCGGCCAGCGAACTCGTAGTCAACGGCTTCATTCCGTTTTTCAATGACAAGCTCGCACTGATCGGCAGCAACACCTTCGGCAAACCCGTGGGTCAGATTGCCCGCGACAACGTAGCCTGTGACGATCGACTGCGCGTCGTCGCTTTCACCACGCGTAACTCGGCAAACTCCGATGCCTACTTCAACGGGCTCGCAGAAGCGGTGAAGGCAAGCTGCCGTGCTAATGACGACTTCACGCGACCGCTCGGTACCGCGAGCGAAGCCTCGACGCGGCAGGCCCTCGATTGGTTGCAGGGCAAAGCCTGCACTGCCATTCCCGTCACCTCGGCTGAAGCGGCGACAGCCTCCGGACTCGGCCCAGCGACCATGGTCAGTGATCAACTGACGCTCGACATCGAGCCCATGCCATTGCCCGAGCAACCGACGCCTGCGCAGCGCGAGATCCCAGGCCTCTTCTAAGCATGCACATCGCCAGCGCGTTCTCGAGGGCCTCGCTGGTTGCAGGACTACTAGCGGCTTTGCCAGTAAGCATCGACGCAGCGACTCTGCTCGAAATCGCCGAGCCACAACGTGCGCCGGAGCTACCGATCACGCAACTCGTCGTCCGCTTTCGCGATGATCTCGCGGCGGGGCGGCTCAGTCGCCCCTCGGCATCGCGGCTCGAAACTTTGAGCACGCGCGGCGGCGTGACCGTCGGGTATCGTCGACCCACTGCCGACCTCTCGCATGTGCTGCGGTTGGTCGAGCCGCTCGAGCGTACCGTAGCCGAGCGCGTTGCTCAAAGATTGCGGCTCGATCCGGCCGTGGCCAGCGTCGAGATCGATGAGTACCTGTTTCCGCTGCTCGTGCCTAACGATCCCTTTTTCGGGGACAGCCGCGATATTCTTTGGCATCTCAAAGCGCCCACTCTCGAAAAGCCAGGTGGCGCCAATCTGCCTGCAGCCTGGGACATCACGCGCGGCAAAGGTGTGGTTGTGGCGGTCATTGACACTGGTATCACCACCCACGCCGATCTCGATGCGAACATCATCCGCGGACACGATTTCATCTCTGCGGACAGCGACGGCAAATTTTTGGTCGCCAATGACGGTACCGCGCGCGACAACGATCCTGCGGATCCCGGTGACTGGATCGATGACGAAGATCTGAAAATCACGCTGTTCGGAGGTGGCTCGAATCCATGTCGAAAGGCCTCGAGCTCGTGGCACGGCACCCACGTCGCCGGAACGGTAGCCGCCGTCACCAACAACGGTACCGGCGTCGCCGGCATTGCCTACGAAGCCAAAGTGCTAGCCATCCGCGCGCTCGGCAAATGTTTCGGTTACAGCTCCGATATCACGGATGCGATTCGCTGGGCGGCCGGAGCACAACCCGCCAGCGGCAGCTGGTCCGATCTCGGCATACCGAACAATCCCAATCCGGCGCGAGTGATCAATCTCAGCCTCGGGGCCGCGAGCACAAGCTGCCCGGCCAGCAGGCAAAACGCCATCACCGCCGCGCGTGCCGCAGGTGCAGTGCTGGTGGTCGCGGCAGGTAACGGCAGCCAGTCTGTGATCAGTTCGCCCGCAAACTGCACAGGTGTCATAGCGGTGACAGCGCACACCCTGGAGGGCGATAAGGCCAACTATGCAAGTTACGGCACAGGTACGACTTTGAGCGCACCGGGTGGTGGCTCGTGCACGACGACTGCACTCAACTGCCTGCCGCAGGGCAATACGGGCGCCGCAGGTACGTTGTGGCGTTTGGTCGCTTCAACAACCAACACCGGTACTACGACCCCGACTGGCGAAACCTATGCGGGTAAAACCGGCACCAGCATGGCAGCCCCCCATGTGGCGGGTGCTGCAGCACTGCTGATTTCGGCCATGCCCTCGCTATTGGTCGATACAGTCAAAAATTTGTTGGCCGCTACAGCCCGCGAATTTCCGGCAGGTACTTTCTGTGCCGGCAAAGCCGACAATCCCTGCGGCACCGGCATGCTCGATGCGACTCGTGCGCTGCAGCGACTCGCGGATTTGACGCCGACCGTCACGGCGCAAGCAAACGCAGCCGTCGTCGAGAACGGCGCTGCCGTGACGCTGAGTGGTACGGCGACACCGAAACCTTCGGGTAATACCAACCTCACTTACCGCTGGCAGCAGACCAGCGGACCTGCCGTCACGCTTACGAACGGCAATACACCGCAAGCTACGTTCGTGCCGCCGAATGCGGCACGCATGAGTTTTCGCTTTACGGCGACCGATGCCGATGGCATCGCAGCGACCAGCAGCGCCGTCGACGTGCGCTCGAACGGTACGCCGGTGCTCGCGTTGCTCACCCCGATCACGACCACGGCAGGTGGCACCGTCAGCTTCAAAGCTTCGGCCACTGATCCCGATGGCGATACCTTGACCTATGCACTTACCGGGGCGCCGCTCAATTCCACCTTCAACGCCAATACCGGCGAGTTTTTATGGCCGAGCTCTGTAGCCGGCAATTACACGCTCACGGTGACCGCAACCGATGGCACATTCACGAGCGCGCCGCAAAGCCTGACCCTGACCATCAATGCACCCCGCGGCGGCGGCGGCAGCTTCGATCTCTGGTGGCTGTTGCTGCTTGCCGGCGTCGCGCTCTGCCAAGAAAGACAAAGACTCGAGCGACTGCTGATTCGACGGCGGGCGCCCAAGGCTTGAGTTCGCGCGCACGACTGCTGTTGTGCTGCGGTATCTTCACCGCCATCGCGTATCTGCTCTGCTTGCAAGCCGATGCACCGGCGCTGCGCTTGGCGCTCAAAGGTATCCCCGTCATACTGATGGCGCTCTGGCTCGCACCTTGGCAGGAGCGCGAAGCAGGTCTCGTCGCGCTCGGATTGCTACTCTCGGCGATCGGCGATATTTGTCTCGAGGCTTCGCCGCGGTTTTTTCTTGCTGGGCTCGGCGCTTTTCTCGCCGCACATTTCAGCTATATCGCAGCCTTCCTGCGGTACTCGCGTCGGCTGGCAATAATGGCGGCGATTCCGGTAACCGGTTTTGGCGTCGGCACTTTTCTTTGGCTGCAGCCGCATCTCGGCGCAATGACTTTGCCAGTGCTCGGTTATGTGGTGGTAATTTGCGTGATGATGTGGCGCGCATGGGCGCTGGTGGCAGACGAAGGTGTCGCACGTCCGCTCGCTTGGTCGGCGGCTTTGGGTGCCAGCAGCTTCGGTCTCAGCGACACGCTGGTCGCCCATAACCGTTTTATTGCCCCGGTGCTCGCGTTCCAGTTATTGCTGGTGCTGCTCTACTGGGCTGGACAGTGGGGCATCGCCGCATCCCAGCGCGCGACTCGCGCTACTTGAGCTCCTCGATCAGGACCGCCGACAAATCGGCGATCAGCTTGTTACCGACGTTGTCGGGCGAATAATCGATCTGCGGCATGTCATCGACCGTGATCGCAATCGCGATACGGCCGTGCTTGGTATGGACCACGCCAACATCACTGCGCAGGGCATCGAGGCTGCCGGACTTGCTGGCCACGCGCAGATCACCAGTCTTGCGACCAATGCCATCCTTGTACTGCTGCCGCTCGAGTACTTCCAGCAATTCTTTTGAACTTGCCGCATCGACCATCTTGCCCTGCTCGAGCAACTCGAGCAGCCACACCATCTCGCGCGGTGTCGAGCGGCCGATTCCGAAGCGTTTGTTTTCTTCTTTTTCGCCTTCGCGACTCCAGCCCTCGGCGGGTTTGAGACGCGCACCATCGCCGCGAATCTTGCGCATCGAACGAGTGGCCGAAAAACCCAGTTGCGCCATGAATTCATTGACCGTGTCGGCGCGGATACGATCAATGATCAAGTTGGTCGCGGTGTTGTCACTGACCACGATCATGAGGTTACGTGCGGTACGCAGACTGACCGCCTCGCCATCGGCATACTCCGAAAGTACACCAGAGCCCGAAACCTTCGCGGCATTATCGACGACGAGCGGCTCATCCCAACGCGCACGACCGGCTGCGACTTCGGCAGCCAGCGCACAGGCGATGGGCAGTTTGATGGTGCTTGCGGTGCGAACCGGCCGGTCGGCATCGATGCTCGCTTCGCGACCCGAATCGAGATTGCGGGCATGGAGCGTGACCGTACCCAGAAAACCCCGGGTCATGCTGCGCAGACGCGCCTCGAGCGGGTCGCCCATGCTCGCGGGGACGGCATACAGCAGCGGCGCGAGGGCCGCCAAGCAAATAGTCCAAATCGCGACATGGACCTGCCGCAGGCGCATCGAAGCAATCGTCATGGTCACCACCTCGCCAAACTGTCCGACTGCGAACGCTCCGATATAATGCCGATGGGATGCGCCCGTAGCTCAGCTGGATAGAGTACTGCCCTCCGAAGGCAGGGGTCGTGAGTTCGAATCTCGCCGGGCGCGCCATCAAAACCCGCTGACGCTTATTTTTTGACCGCAGCGGGTTTCTGCGTGCGCGCGTAATTCTCGAGGCTGGAAAGGCTGGGGTCGACCCACTTCTCTGGAGCCACTTGGTATTGCGGGAAGCGCTCGAGCACGCGCTTCGCCACCGCAGGCGGCACAGCATTCACACTGGGCACAGTCGTGAACGAGCCAGCGTAGAGAATGTGGCCGGGCGCCGGGCCCATCAACATCCACGGCAACCACGGGGTCACGCGATTCCACACGCCGGTATGCGGCAGATGAGTCAGCGCGGGATTTTCCAGATCGTCACGCCGGATCTGATAACGGAACATCTCGGACACGCGATTCATCGGTCCTGAAGACTCGCGCTGCCATACGGTCGGATCGAGTGCGTTGCGGTAATAGAGATGGATGTCGCTCTGCATGATGACCGTGTCGTCGTTGAGCAAAGCCCAGTCGCGCAAGAACGGTCGACGCGGTGGCTTCGCGGCATTGAGGCCGCCATAGCTCGGTGGGTCGGGGTAATACTCGGAGATCACATAATTGAACGGATCGTTGGCCACATCGACCACACGCACTTCTTCGTTGGTGTACGGATTGAGCCAGCTATCCATCATTTCGCCGGTCTTGAGATCGCGATAAAAAATCAGTTCGCGACACATGCGCTGATACGAATCGTTCGGCTGTTTGACCACGCGAATCGAAGAAAACACCTCAAAACCAAACAACGGGCGAACCGCCTCGCCGTCACGCACGCCGAGCACCGTACCCGTCACGTAACCATTGACGTACTTGCCGAGTGCCGTGTCACCCTCGATGCGCGCCGTGGTTTCGCGGTTCCAGACCGGATCTTTGAAGAGCGCACGCAGAGCGTCGTTCGACATGCGTGGGCGTGATGATGACGTCGAGATCGCTGCGTCTGCGCCCGACGACATTGCCAGCGTTCCCGCGGCGCCTGCTGCCACCGTTCCCGAAGCCGTAATGAAATCGCGGCGACTGCGTACGCCAGTGGGCTTGATCTCTGCGGTCATGGTGACGCTCCCTCTGCTTTGATTTGTGTATTGCGACAGCTTGCGAACAGGTCGAGTGCAGGCTTGCGGGCTGCGGTATCGACCTGCAGCAAACCTAGCACGGAGTGAAAGACGTTGTCGTGGGAGAACGGTTGTCCGCGTTCAGCCTGCAGGCAGCCGCCATCGAGGCCCATACGCTCGGCAAACCCGCTCGAAGCCCAAAACACCATGGGTAGGCGGGTCTGCACGTCGGGTGCAATCGCGTACGGCAGCGCATGCAAGAAAATGCCATTTTCGCCAAGCGATTCACCGTGATCCGACACGTACAGCAATGCCGTATCCGCGCGCTCGGCCAGCGCCTCGAGAGCGCGGACCGTACTCGCCAAAAGATGATCGGTGTAGAGCACCGTGTTGTCGTACGCGTTGACGATATCGCTCACTGGACACTTGGAAAAATCGGTCTCGCGGCACACCGGGGTGAAGCGCTCGAACTCTTTTGGATAGCGCAGGTGATAGCCCGGTCCGTGACTGCCCAACATATGCAAGACGACAAAGCGCCGACCCGCAGGCTGCATCAAAGTTTTTTCGAATAAACCGAACATGGCACCGTCCATACAGGGACTGTCGCCAACACAAAACTGCGGATGCTCCGCGCGGACTGCGCGAATCTCGGGAACTGCGCGACACACCCCCTTGCAGTTGGTGTTGTTGCCGAACCAATCGACGTCGAACCCCGCCTTGGAGACGATGTCGATCAGGTTATCTCGCGTACGGGCCTTTTCGACGGAAAATCCCTCACGACCGAGGTCAGAGAACATGCAGGGCACGGAGATCGCCGTCGACGTGCCACACGAGGAGACATTGGTGAAATTGACCAGGCGCGGAATTTGCGCAAGTTCAGGCGTCGTCTGTCGAGCGTAGCCGTTGAGTCCGAAGTTGGTGGCACGCGCGGTTTCGCCGACCACTAATACCACGATCAATGGACGCGAGGCATTCGCTTGCTGCCAAACGGCGCCGGGCTTGGCGTCACTGCCGATGGCTTCATAGGGCGGCTCAGGCTTGGTGATATCACCGACGTAGCTGCCAAGGCCCGTCAGGTAATTGACCGGCACCAGAAGGTGCCGAAGCTCGCGGTTATTGCGCAACGTGGAGGCGTGATCCTGGTAGAAAAATGCCGCGATCACGCCGATACTCAGCGCCGTCAGCCCCAAAGCCGCTCCACGATGCGCAAGTTCCCGTCGCCAGCTGGCGACGATCAGACCAACGCGCATCACCAGCAAAGCCGGCAACACGCCGAGCAAGCCCACGTAAACAAGCAGGTTGAGATTGACGAGCTCGTCCGCTTCGACGCCATCGGTTTCGAAGACGTTGCGAATCATCACCTTGTCGATGCGCACGCCGTAGGCGTCAACAAAATATGCAGCGAGACCCGCCAGGAACAGGGCGACCGCCAATAACGGCCGGGTCAGCGGTCGCAACAAAGTCAGTGGCAACAAAAACATGTTGATCACCAAAAATGCCAGCAAACCGAACGACGCCAGATACATCACATCGCCCATCGAAGCAGCCGGGCGGATCTCGAGTATGCGGGTCCAGAACGGCAGATTGAGGGCGATCAGACACCAGAGCGCCGACCATGCGGTCAGGGTCGTGGAATGAAACTGCGGACGAGGAAACTTGAATTTCATGAGAGATGACATGCCAGATGAGGCGGTTTATCCGTCAGAAGCTGCGCTTGGTCTCGACGACGACCTGCATGCTCTGCAGTGACTTGTCACCGTTCACCGGAAAGGCCAGATCGATATGCAACACGTTGCCGAGCGCAGAGCGACTGTTGCCGAGTCGCAGACCCACGCCGACGTCGCCAAGTATTTCGTGTGTCTTGCTCGCGTAGGGATCGCGGCCCCAGGTGCCACCGACGTCGACGAACGCCGCAGCGCCGACATGCACGAGTCGAAATGGGTACCAGTCGGTGAAAGCGCGCTGCTCGAATGTCAACAACCAGCGGCCTTGACCACCCTGATAACGCAGCGGATAGCCACGCAGGCCGGTATCGCCACCCAGCATCAGCTCGCGATCGATATCGAGTTTCTCGCCGGCATCTACCGCGAGCCCTGCAAAGAAAAGCCGTCGATCTGACTGACGATGGTAATAACGTGCCGTAGCACTCCACAAAGTATCGGCAAGGTTTCCCTCTTCGTATCTGCCATTGAGCGAAGCCGCGAGCAGCAGACTGCGCTTGCCGCTCAACTCGAAGCCCTTGCTGGCGCGCGAGTTGAACACCAGCGCATTGCGATCGGCACCGAGGCCGGTAGTCGCATAGCCGATACCCAATGCGGCGTTCAAACCATATTGAAAATCTTCGGTTCGCTCGATCTGATCGCGGTTGCGCACAGCGCGAAAATCATTCTCGACCCACTCGACGGTGGCCCAGGGATAAACGAGTTTGCGATCCGGGGGTAGCGCCATCTTGAAGGCGCTGCCTGGAACCTTGGAAAACCGCCATTCATCGCTGGTGACCCCCACCGTCCACCGGGTCACGAAATTGCCTTGTAGCCCCTGCGAGAGACCAAACCAAGCACTCTGCAGCCGCTGCTCGGCGCCATATTCGGCCACCCGCTCACCGAGGTCATAGCGCGAATCGATACGGGTCGTATCAAAGAAAGAAACACCACCCGCACGACGGGTGTCGAGCGCGTAAAAGGGCTGCTCCAAAGAAAACCGTTTGGCGCCACCATCGCTGAAGTTCGAGTACTCGGCCTCAAGCGCCCACCACGTACTACCGAGTTGTCGATCAGCGAACCTTATCGCGGTGATATCGCGCTCGCCCTCGTTCAATTGCTTGACGTTGATCTGCGGGCCGCGACCGAGCAGATTCAACTCCTCGATCTCGATACCCGAAGTGCTTTTGCCACCCGTGCGACCAAACGAGACGCCAGGATTCAGCGTCCATACATCACGCGTGACCACTTCGATATCGACGACGCCCTCGGCGTAGCGCACAGGGCGTACCGCGGCGTCGTAGAGATAGCGAGTGTCGCGCAGCAATCGCTCGCTCTCCTCGAGCAGGCGACCCTGGTAGATGTCACCCTCCTTGAAAAACAGCCGATTGACGAGGGTCGATTCGCGCGTATTGATATGCAGACGGTTGACCGTACGGAACAGCCAGTTGTCCTCGTCTTCGCGAGCGGTATCGAAGACGTCGAGGGCGCGTACCGTGACTTTGCCGATCTTGGCGCCCGCGGACTCGAGCGTGGCGTCATCCGGAACGTCGGCCGTTCGGTTCTGCTCGAGAGCATCGTTGCGCGCAGTCAACAGCGAGCGAACGCCGGAGGCGGCGGCGGCCGGCGGCAGGGCCACGAGCAACGCTGCGGTCGCTAGCAGTGCGAGGCGCAGCATGTTGATCGATCTTGCGCGCGCGTCAAGCCTGCGTTGCATCCGGTTGTTTTCCATAGTCAAAGAATTGCAGATAAAGCCCGAGGCAGATCAGCCAGGCGATCAGTGCCGACGCCAGATCATGCGACAAGAAGTGTGCGCCGCGTGACTGCTGGGCGAACGAAAACAACGCGCCAAGCACGAGTACCCCGACCAGCGCGACCCTTGCACGCTGCGGCTGCGGTTCTCTCCAAAGAAAATAAAGGGCAAACAAGGCAAAGGCCGAAGACGAATGCGCACCCGGAAAGCACGCCGCGTGCGGCAACGCTGCGGGTCGGGACAGATACCACTCGAGGTAGAGTCGTGTCCCGCCGAATCCGGCGATGTCCCACGGACAATCTGCATTGGTAATCGTTTTGAGCCCGCCCACGATGCGCGGAACCAAGGCCATGCAGAGCGCGAAATAGCCGAGTGAGCGTCGATGCGCGCCCAAGCGCCGATGGCAAGGACGCCGATCAGACGCATCAGGTTACGACCCGCAATGTGCAGCACTTCATTCATCCAAAAGCTGTCTCGGCCGACCCACTGACCGTCGCTCGTACTGAAAAAAAGCGCACTGGCGATCGCCCGATCGGCATCGAACCAATCGAGCGCAAACAGCACGGTCGTAACGAGCAGCAGCGGGATCCCGAGGTGAAAGCGGCAAAAGCCTGGCGGAGTTAAGGGTGTGCGCACTAATCTTGACGGGTGGCCGGTGAGGAACTGGCGAGGCTGACCGACCCGTCACAACATTTGACGGTGAGACCGAAACTTGCCACGCAAGTTCCGGTACCCCGTGCCTACAACCCCCACGGCCATTGTCCATGACGACCGTAGCACCTGAAAAGAGCGAAGCGCCGCGTTAGCCGAAGCGCTTTGACCCCGCGTGATCACGCGTTCATGATGGTCGCTCATCGGAGGATCCTTCATGAAAACACTATTCGCATCGCTGCTGGCGCTCGCCGCCCCTTTTGCTCTGGCCAACGCCGAGGTGGGCAAGGCTGCCCCCGAGTTCCGCT
>Ga0194131_10007023_pt1 | contig 15347 bp, 15 predicted proteins | sample TA2KigO120mmetaG_FD_148631 | JGI IMG/M metagenome (GOLD analysis project Ga0194131, IMG submission 148631) | Freshwater microbial communities from Lake Tanganyika, Tanzania - TA2015053 Kigoma Offshore 120m | ecosystem: Environmental > Aquatic > Freshwater > Lake | place: Tanzania: Lake... | reverse complement strand
TCGCTGGGCCACGGTCAGGTTCGACTGTCTCGGCATGAGCTTGACTCCTTCGGGCTCGGTGACCATAGTCTATCCGCACCGCCCAAAGACTCACACACGCCGATTCCCAGGAACCCTTAGCAATACACCAAGCCTGTAGCAACACTGCTTGCCGAGATAGGTGAACGTATAGCCTACGCCCAATTCGTTGACGGCGTCGACGCAGTGGATCACGTTCAGCTCCAGCATGAGCGCGATGGATAGATCCATAACCGTCGCAATCCGGTTTTGCCGCTGCTCCTCTTCCTCCGGCTCTTTGCCGATTCGCTTTTCAAAAAACACATCGGACGGACCATGCTTCTTCATGATGAACCTGGAATGAGACGAAAGCCGCGCCAAGGTCGCATCCACCAGGTCGTATTCCGCCATCAGGCATCCGCGGATCTGCTGTTCAAGCTCATCGATCAATTCCTCCATCACCTCCGGTCCCTTAGCAGAATTCGGGCCTAGTTCGTAGGTGATCGGGAAGCGGTGGTTTTTAAGATCAAACGGCAGCCAACTCGGCCCGCCGTACTTGTCATTCATTACCAGGATCACGCGGTTCCAGCCCATGACGGCGGCCCCATACCCAAGCTCCAGCATCACGTTCGGGTTGGGATTCTTCTTTTTCACCTTGCCTTGCGGGCCCTCCTCCTTGATCTCACTGCAACAGGTGAGGTCCGCGATGATAATCGCGCTATGTTTGATCTTGCGGAGAATGGTCTCTGCGATCGGCGGCGAGCCCGCTTCGTTCTTCGTGTCATGGTCAAGCCGCGGTGAATCCTCCAGCCGCATGCGTGACCCAGCGCGGTGGATCGCCTCATCGGCCGCCTTATGGATAAAATCGCGCGAATCGCGCGTGATCTCTCGCGGTCGATCATTCTGCCAGGCATAGAACACGACAGGCGCGCTCACGTTACGTTCTCCCCTTACACATACACCTGCCACGTACCCGCGCCGTTTTTTCCTCTATCAGCGCTTTACTCCGATAAGCTCCCAATGCTGTCACCGGCTCCCTAAGCCCATGGATCAATCACACGAAAAAGCCAGGTGATTTGTTCCGGGCGGGAGAATGTCTGAAATGTGCTCGACACATCCGTGACATAAGCGATCCTAATTACGTCTGGGCTCAGGGCCGCATACACAGCCCAGTTGGATGATCAGTGATGCTTGGACGCATTCGAGAGAGTTAGCGGGGAGGCATCGGCGTCACACGCACGCATGTGCCGCGGTCCCACGCATTTTTGGGTTCCCGGGCCAGCGCCCGCGCATGAGCATCCGTCCACAGGTGGTATTAGAGTATGATGTACAACCTTGATCATAGGCTTCTTCCAATCAAAACCGGCCATCAGTATTCTATCAGGCTTGCTTCTCTGCCGGCGGCTCCGCGGGCTCAATCTGCTCCACCAACATGAACGCCTTGCCGAACTCCCACAACAAAGCGCAAGCGGGGGTGAGCCTGGCGCAATTTGGCCGGCAACTCCGCGCTTCTGCATAAGTGCAAAGCTTGCAAGCGAAACGCAATCCAAATCGCGCGCAAAAAGCCTGGGACATGCTGCCCACGCCACCATCATTGACGATACTCCTCCGGATCAAACCGATCCGACGTCCCCGTCGGCCGCCAGCCAAGGATCTCCTTCGCCGGGCTGGTATCGCGCCAGCGGTACTTGTTCTCCGAGATGGCGTCGAACACGCCGTACTCGAGCGATAGCGGGGCGGCCAGGCATTTGTCGATGATCTGCACGGCGTCGGCTTGCGAAAGGTAGCCGGGGAAGTGGCGGATCAGCTTGGGGCGGTCCGTGTCCAGAACGGCGCCGAGGCGGATGCACAGGACCGACATGCCGTACTTGTCCGCGAACCAGCGGCCGCAGGCTTCGCCGAAGATCTTGCCGACGCCGTAACGGCTATCGGGCCGGGGTGGATCGCGGTAGCTGATGAGCGGCCAGGTCGCGCCGGCCTGGTCGTACTCGCCGCGGGCCAGCTTGCCGTAGGGCTTGTAGTCGTCCCACTCGTAGCCGCACATCGTGCTGCCGGTGCTCATGAACACGACGCGCTTCACGCCCGCTTCCTGGGCGGCGCGGAAGACGTTGAGCGTGCCCATGACGGTGACGGCCATCGTATCTTCCCAGTTGTCCTCGCCGGTATAAGCCGACAGGTGCAGTACCATGTCCATGCCGCGAAAGGCCGGCTTGATCGCCTCCGCATCGGCGATGTCGGCCTGGAGGCACGGAATGCCCTGCACTGCCCGGCGATTCAAGCCGCTGAACTCGTATCGGTCCGCGAGCCCGGCAATTGTCAGCCGGCCGATGAGGCCGCTGGCGCCGGTGATCAACACTTTTGGCTTCGGCATGATAGCATCTCCCGGTGTTTTCGGAACGTGACGCCCATACAAACTCCAGAGGTGAATGATATTCGCGCAGGCATCTTCAATGGATGAGCAACAAGCCATCTCGGCCACGCGCCGCTGGATTGCCGACGTGGTGATCGGGCTCAATCTCTGCCCCTTCGCGAAGCGTGTCTTCGAGGCCGACACAATCCGCTACGTCGTCAGCGCCGCTGCGGATGCCGACGTGCTCTTGAATGACCTCGCGATCGAGCTTGAAACCCTGGCCGTGGCGGACGTCGCGGACATCGAAACGACGTTGCTCATTCACCCATTCGCGTTGCGAGACTTCCTCGACTTCAACGACTTCCTCGGGCCGGCGGATCGGCTGATCAAGAAGTTGCGCCTGCGCGGCGTGGTGCAGATCGCCGGCTTCCACCCAGACTACCAGTTTTCGGGCACGGACCTGGATGCCGTGGAGAACTACACCAACCGCTCGCCGTTTCCGATGCTGCATCTGCTGCGCGAGGACAGCATCACGGCCGTCGCAAGCGTTCCCGATGAGCTGCTGCAAATCCCCGAACGGAACATCGAGACCTTGAGGAGACTTGGGCAGGCGAGAATCGTCGCGCTGCTCAGAAAAGCGACGGGCGGGGGAAGTGACGCGAATGCGTCGTAGGCGACGCTGCCAGCGTCGCCAGTTTCGCCTGGGCGACGACGCTGGCCGCGTCGGCGCGCTACACCATCTCGGCGGGCGTTTGGTTCTCGGCGACGCTGGCAGCGTCGCCTACGATAAGGCACATGATCTCGATCTTCTGCTGGAATATGACGACACGATGCCGGGAGGCGCTGGCGGCGGAGGCGCTGCGCGAGCGCGGCCGTGAGCTTACAGACGGCGACAACGTCCTGTGGATCGACCTGTCGGCGCCGACCGCCGACGAGGAACGGCTGGTTTTCGAACATGTCGTGCCGATTCACCCACTGTCGCTGGAAGACGTGACCCGGCTGCGGCGTGAGCCGGAGTCGCCGCCGCACTTTCCCAAGGTCGAGGAGTTCGCCGATCACCTGTTCGTCATCGCCAATCCGCTGACCGATGCGTTCCTGCGCTCGATTCGCGCGGCGGACAAGGACGGTGTCCACCCGACCAGAAGCGTGACGCAGCTCAGCACCGTGCTCACGCGCAAGGTCCTGGTCACGCATCATTACGAAACGCTATCGTGCATCGACAATCTGAAGGGGTTTCTGGGCCGGCACGAGAACATGGCGCAGCGCGGACCGGATTTTCTTTTTCACCTGGTGCTGGACGCTCTCGTCGACCAGTATGCCCCGGCGCTCGATCACTTCGACGATGCCCTGGACGAGATCGAACCGCTGGTTTTCCAGCAGCCGACGCAACCACTTTACCTGCGGCTGCTGCACATGAAACGGCAGATCATCGTACTCCGCAAGACCATCATCTACGAGCGCGAAGTGCTGGCTCGGTTGTCGCGCGGCGAGTTCGACCTGGTCGATGACAAGGAGATGATCTACTACCGCAACGTCTACGATCATCTCATCCGCTTCACCGAGCTGATCGAGAGCTCGCGCGACCTGGTGACCGATCTCATGCAGACCCACCTGGCGGCCACGTCGAACAAGCTCAACAGCATCATGAAGCTATTGACCATGATCTCGACGGTGATCCTGCCGATGACGCTGATCGCCGGCATCTACGGCATGAATTTCAAGCACATGCCGGAGATCGACCAGCATTGGGGCTATCCGTTCGCGTTGCTGCTGATGGGCGCGACGGGACTTGGCGGCTACCTGTTCTTTCGCTGGACCAAATGGCTCTAGCGAATTGATGAATGATGAGGGATGAGGGATAAATGGAAGTTGCTTGGGGCAGGCGGCCGTTGCGAGCTTTCATTCTTCGTTGTTCATTTTGCATTGCTTCCCGCCATATAATGGCGAAGTCAAAATGAACGCAAGGGGGTTGCATGATCATCGATTTCGACAAGGCGGGCGGCCTGGTTCCGGCCGTCGCTCAGGACGCCGTCAGCGGCGAGGTGCTGATGCTTGCCTGGATGAACCGCGAAGCCTACGAGGAGACGCTGCGCACCGGCCGGGCCTGCTACTTCAGCCGCAGCCGCAACAAGCTCTGGCGCAAGGGCGAGGAGAGCGGCCACGTGCAGCACGTCCACGGCATCTTCCTCGACTGCGACGCCGATACCATTCTCCTGAAGGTCGAGCAGGTGGGCGGCGCAGCCTGTCACGAGGGCTACAAGAGCTGCTTCTTCCGCAAGGTGGAGGCAAGCGGGCTGAGCGTGATCGGCGAGCGGGTGTTTGATCCAAAGCTCGTTTACAAGAAATAACCGGGTGACTTGCATCTTTCAAAGGAGAAAGGCCATGAAATCTCGGCTTGTACTGTCGGGCGCATGCGTCATTGCGTTTCTGCTTGGCGTCTGGCACAATCAGCCGTCGGCAGGGCAAACGGCAGGGCAAAACGCAACCGCGGGAACCAAGCAAGCATCCAAGATCGGCAAGTACCAGATCGCAACCGTGAACAACGTGCTGCACATCTGCGATACGGAGACAGGCCACGTCTGGGGAAAGTCCCCGGCAGGATGGAATCCAGTCGCGTGGACGGCCCCGGTACCTTACAATCCTGCTCCTCCAAAGAAGTAAAGGAATGCGGATGACCCCGCAACTTCGTCTCGGCATACCCGCCGGCAGCCTGCAAGAAGCGACCGGTGAGCTGTTTCGCAAGGCCGGCTACAAGATCACCTATGCCAGCCGCAGCTACTATCCGGCCATCGACGATCCGGAGATTCACTGTACCCTCATCCGCGCCCAGGAGATGGCCCGCTACGTGCAGGATGGCTCGCTGGATTGCGGCCTCACCGGCCACGACTGGGTGCTGGAGAACGACGCCAAGGTCGTCGAACTGGCCGAGCTGGTCTTCAGCAAGGTCAGCAAGCGCCCCGTCCGCTGGGTACTGTGCGTGCCCAACGATTCGCCCGTGCAAAAGGTCAAGGATCTACAGGGCAAGCGCATCGCCACCGAGGTCGTCAACCTCACGCGTCGCTGGCTGGCGGAGCAGGGCGTGACGGCACAGGTCGAATTCAGCTGGGGCGCCACCGAAGTGAAACCGCCGCGACTGGCCGACGCCATCGTCGAGGTCACCGAAACCGGCAGCTCGCTCAAGGCCAACAACCTGAGGATCGTCGCCGAGCTGATGCAGAGCACGACGCGCTTCATCGCCAATGAGAAGAGCTATCAGGACCCCTGGAAGAAGCGGAAGATGGACGACATCGTCCTCATGCTCAGGGGAGCGATGACGGCAGAGAACAAGGTCGGCCTCATGCTCAACGTCGAAAAGACGAATCTGTCCGCCATTCTCAAGGTCTTGCCGGCGCTGCAGAACCCGACGATCTCGTCGCTTTCCGATGAAAAATGGGTGGCCGTCAACACCATCCTGGACGAGGACACGGTCCGCCACATCATCCCGCAGCTCAAGCAAGCCGGCGGCTGCGGCATCGTGGAGTATCCACTCAACAAGTTGATACCATGATACAGGGCCGCGTTTCTCAGCAATCTCCGATTTTCGGATTTAATTGAAATACGCGAGCGCAACACGTAAAGAATCACCGCAAAGACTCGCACTGCCGCAGCGAACAAGGTTGCGGTGGGCCGTGCGCCCTTGACAAGTGGATTTTCTGCCTCCAGACTTGATAGTTGACGCAAGTGAACTACTTGCCCCGATTACCACGAGAACGCACCCATGGCGATCACCCCGTCGCAGCGGCCGACCCGAGAGTGGCCCTTGCTGGTCCTCACCCTCGGCATTGTCGGCTTGATTTGCGTGCCGCTCTGGCAGGGGCTGTCCGGCGACAACGCCGAACTGGCGCCGTGGATGAGCTGGCCGGCCGAGCGCTGGGGCCGCTTGCTCCTTGGACCCGAGCAAATCGCCTGCTACTGCTGCTTCACCTGGGCGGTTTTTATTCTCGCCAGCCGTTACCTGGAAGTCCGCCGGCAGCGCAGGGCATTCGACCTGCAACTGCTGCCCACCGAGGAAGGTAGCCGCATCCTGCAAGAAGATGCCCGGCCGCTGCAACGCAAGGTCGATCATCTCGCCGAAAAAACCGGGCCCTTTATCCTCGCCGGCATGATTCGTGCCGCCCTCGCCAAGTTCTCGCTCAGTCGCAATGCTCAGGACGTCAGCGAGACCGTGCGCACCCAGGCCGAGGTGGAGCAAGGCCGGCTCGCCACGGGGCTATCGCTGGTCCACTACCTGGCGTGGGCCATCCCGGCTCTTGGCTTCCTGGGCACGGTCCGCGGACTGTCCGGCAGCATGACCATGACCGGGCACATCGACGATGACAACGTGCAGAATTTCATCGACCAGGCGACGCGCCACCTGGGCGTGGCCTTTGACTGCACGCTGGTGGCACTCACGCTGAGTCTGGGTGTCATGTTCATCCTGCATTTCGTGCAGCGCGAGGAGGAGGCCCTGGTCATCGATTGCCAGCAATACTGCCTTGAGAACCTTATCAACCGCATCTACGAACCGGAGGATGGCAACGGTGCGCCGCGCAGCACGGTTTATGCTTCGCGAGAGAACGTACCGCACGCATGGCAGTCCGCCGGCCTTCCCATGACGCACGAGGTTCTGCCGCGATGACGCTCCTGGGACTAGAGCTGAATGCCAGCCGGGCCCGAGCGGTCAACGGCGCCCTCGGGGATTTTCCCTGCCCGCTGCCGCTGGAACCGCCGCACGTTGAGCTGGCAATGCTGTTGAGCCTGGAGCGTTCCACGCCGGCCGTCGGCCAGGCCGGCCTTCGCCTGATCCGTCAGACGCCGCATCTGTGTTATCGCGATTTCCTGGCTGGCCTTGGTGCGCCGTCAGCGCCGGAGCGAAGCTGGCTCGGCCGGCCCAAGACGCTTGATGTCGCCGAGGCGCTGACGCATGTGTTTCGCCGCCTGCAGCCAATTACACAGTCGTCGGCCGGTGTGGTGCTGGCGCTACCGGGTTACTTCAACTCCACTCAGGCGGCGCTGCTCCGAACCCTGGCAACCCAGAGCCGTGTGCCAATCATGGGCTCGTTGCCGATTCCGCTGGCGACGGCATTGTCCGCGTATGCCGAGCAATCCTGGCATGGCATGGCGGTCATCCTCGATGTGGACGACCACGCCTTGACGCTATCGACCGTCGAGGCCGTCGAAGGTCAGGCCCACCTGCTCGAGACGCGACCATATCCGATCCTCGGCCTGAAACTCTGGAAGGAGCGTTTGCTGGACGCCCTGTCCGACGGTTGTGTGTGGCAGAGCCGCCGGGATCCGCGTGCTTCGCCGCTGGCCGAGCAGGCACTTTACGAGCAGTTGGACGGAGTGATGGACGCCTGCCGGCAAGGCCGGCTCCTGCAGATCGCGTTGCCGGCCGCCAACTGGTTTCAGAACTTGATCGTGTCGCCGGACCAGCCGCCGGAGTTCTGCCAGTCGCTGGTACACGCGACGATGCAGGAAGTCGAGCATTTCCTGGGACGCCCGTGGCCGGAGGGGCCTCCCGGCGTCATCCTGCTGACAGCGGCTGCCGGCCGGCTGCCGGGTCTGGTACAGGCGTTGCGAGCCTTCCTGGAAGACTGGAAACCAGCGCCGTTTCTGCGTGCCGCGCCGATTTCAAGTGAAGATTTCGGCGAGCAGCTGTTCCACGGCGGCTGCAGCGGTTCGACGACGGTCCTGGTACTGTCGGCCGACGCGCCGGCGCGTGGCGCACACATGATTGCGGCCTACTTTCAGCGTGGGGAATTGCTGGTGGGACATCTTGAGCGGATGGCGCCGCTGCCGTTGCCACAGCCGGTCGAGGCCGGTCCGGCTCGATTGCACTACCAGGGCGAAGACTACTTCGTTAACGAGCCGCGTTTCTCGCTCGGCCGGCAAGCCGGCTGCAACCTCGTCTTCGACGGCGATTTGCACCAGGGCGTCTCGCCCAGGCATTGCGAGATCGTCCTGGATTATCGCAGCTTCCTGCTCATCGATCGCAGTCGCGAAGGCACTCTGGTGAACGATGCCCCGGTCTCCGGAACGACACTGCTACGCGCCGGCGACTGGATTCGCCTTGGGCCGCAAGGACCGCTGTTGCGTTTTCTCGGCCAGGGACCGGGCTTCAGCCCCTTGAGTACGACGGCTTAACCGACCACGTCACGAGCAGGCATGAGGGCATGAAGACAACTCCATGAAGACACGCCATCGCATCCCGACGATCTTCAGCATCTACATGGTGGACGTGCTCTGCTGCGCCCTGGGCTGCATGATTCTCCTGTGGCTGGTGAACTTTCGCGAAGCGAAGCGACGCACCAAGGCGGCCAGCGAAGTGAGCAGCCAGCTCGCCCGGGTGCAATCCGCGCTCGCCGTCGCCAGCGCCGACCTGGCCGGTGCCCGTTCCGCCCTTGCTGATAGCCGTTCCCAAGGGAGTATCTTGCAATCCCAGCTCGCACGCCTGCAATCACAATACGATTTGTCACTCAAGGACCTAGCGATTCTGAAGAAAACCAGGGACGAAACGGCCATGGCGCTGGCGCTGAGCAAGAAGGACGTCGCCAGCCTGCGGATCGACCTCAAGAGCTTGCAAGCGCGCGCCCAGGCAGCGGAAACGGCGCTGGCCGACAAGACTGCGGCTCATGAGTCGATCAGCAAGAAGCTCTTGACGACGACGGCGATGACGCGAACCCTGGAGAAGGATCTGGTCGCGAAATCGACAAGGCTGATCGAGGCCGACTTGATGTCCAAGCAGCTCGCCAAGCAACTCGAGGACCTCGGCGTGCTCGCCAAGCTCTATCGCGAGAAGCTGACGACGGCCGACATACGCGCCAGGCTGCTCGAGGACGATCTCAGCAAGGGCAAGAAGGAAAGCGTCGATCTGCGCAAGCGCTACGAGGACCTGCTGCTGGCCCAGACGTTGCTCTCGCGGCGGCTGGCCAGCAACAGCAAGGAGCTGGAGGTCGCCCGCTCGGCAGCCGATTCATTGAAGCTGGAGAAACTGAATCTCGCGCGGCAGCTCCGCCAGATCCGCGAGGCGGCCGACAATCGCTTCGCGGGCATCACTCTCACCGGGCAGAACGTGCTTTTTCTGGTGGACATGTCGGGCAGCATGGAGATGCTTGACGAGAACACGGCCGACCCCGACAAATGGCCCGAGGTCTGTGCCACCATCGCCAAGATCATGCGCAGCTTGCCGGACCTCAAGCAGTTTCAGGTTATCCTGTTCTCGGACAAGGTACGCTATCCCCTCGGTAAGGAGGGAAAATGGCTCCCCTTCGATCTTGACACCACACCGAAAGCCGCATTCGAGGCAGTCAAGGCAGTCAAGCCGAAAGGCGAGACGAACATGGCCGCCGTGTTCGAGGAGGCGTTTCGCTATCGCTCCGAAGGACTGGACACCATCTACGTGCTATCGGACGGCCTGCCCAACGCCGGTCCCGGTGTCCCCCCAGGCGCCTCGGTGCTGAGTGCCACGCAACGGATCGACTACCTCGGCAAGTACGTCCGTACCCGGCTCAGGTACGTCCTGAACCGCCCGGGTCCCGGCCAGCCGCGCGTCCGCATCAATACCATCGGCTTCTTTTTCGAGAGCCCCGAAGTCGGCGCTTTTCTCTGGGCGCTGGCCCGCGAGCACGATGGCAACTTCGTCGGCATGAACAAGTAACGCGGAAAGCTCAAGTCCGCTTATCGCCGGCTTCTTGTCATTCCTCGACGCAATACAGCGCTTTCTCGCCGCGCAGGAACAGCTGCCGCCCCACCGCGACCGGCGACGCGTCTACCGCATCGTTCAGTCGGTTGATTGCCAGGATTTCGACGCGATCGCCCTGGCGCAGCACCAGCGCCGTGCCGTCGCGCGTGATCAGGTAGATGCGGCCGGCGGCGGCAATAGGGGACGCATAGAACTGGGCGCCGTCAACCGGCAGCCGTTCGCGATCGACGATCGGCTTGCCAGTCTTGCGATTGAAAATCGTCAGGAGCGCATTGTTGGCTTGCGTGAAGATGAGCCGATCACCGAGCAGCAGTGGCGAGGGAACATAGGGTGTCCCCTTGCTGATGCGCCAGAGCACCTTGCCGTCCGTGCCTAGGTCGCCGGAGCTGTCGAGCGGCACGGCCACGCCCGCGGCGCCGCGATAGCCGCTCAGACAGTACGCCACGCCATCGGCGCTGACAATCGACGGAATCGGATTGACCGTCATCCCGCCGCATTCCCATAGCACCTTGCCGGTCTTGAGGTCGTGGCTGCGAATCCGCTTCGTGCCGTTGACGATGACCTGCGCAATCCCCTTGTGTTCAACGACCAGCGGCGTGTTCCAGGACGACTTCTCGTCGCGCTCCATCTTCCAGCGCGTCTTGCCGCTGGCCGGGTCGAGGCAATAGAGTGCCGAGCCGGCTTCCTGGTCCCAGTTGAGCAGGAGCGCGTCGCCGTGAATCACCGGCGTGACCGCTTCGCCCCAGCCATATCGCGTCAAGAGCCGTCCCAGGTCGCGCTGCCAGAGCAGCTTGCCGTCAAGATCGTAACAGTACACGCCGAAAGAGCCGAATGAGACATAGAGACGCTTGCCATCGGTCGTTGGCGAGCCGGCGGCGTAGGAGTGCGACGGATGATGCCCTTCGTGCGGCACGCGCTCGGCCGCTCGATGCTGCCAGCGTAGCTTGCCCGTCGCACGCTCGAAGCACAGCACGACGAAGCGATGGAATTGGACTGGCGCCTTGGTCTTGAGATTGCTGCGTGGATCGGGCTTCGGCAAGTCGGCCGAGCCCGCGACCTTGTCCGTTTTGATCGCCGCCACGATGAACACGCGCTCGCCCCAGACGATGGGCGTCGCGCTACCCCGGCCAGGAAGCTCGGCCTTCCACTTGATGTTCTTCTTGGCATCCCAGACGACCGGCGGATTCGCCTTGGGCGCGACGCCGTTGGCATGCGGACCGCGCCAGTGGTGCCAGTTGTCGAGACGCGGGTCGCCGCCGGCGGCACGCGCTCCCAGGATGAACGTGACCAGAACCGCAAGCGATGTCATCTTCATGAGGATTTGATACAGCTTTTGCCGCAGACAGTGCAACCCATCCTCCGGTTTACGTTTCGCGTTCGCGCGGCGCCAGACGAACACGAAACGTAAACATGCCTCGGCAGCGCTTGACTGCGCTTGCATGCTATGACCATAGTGGAGCAGTGCTATTCATTCAGGGGGGCGATCATGACTATCACACACAACGGCCACTTCGCGCATCCATTGCCCACGCGGCGGGATTTGCTGCAAGCCGGCGCCATCGGCATTCTCGGCCTCGGCGCCGCCGAGCTTTTGTCGCTGCAATCCCTCGCCAACGCGCCGGCGCCGCGGGCCCGCTCGGTCATTTTCGTCTTTCTCACTGGCGGGTTGTCGCACCTCGATAGCTTTGACTTGAAACCGGACGCGCCCGATAGCATCCGTGGCGAGTTTGCTTCCATCGCCACGCGCACGGCTGGCCTGCGGATCTGTGAGCACCTGCCGATGCTCGCACAGCGGAGCGACCGCTGGGCGCTGGTCCGCTCCGTCGGCACGGAGAGCAGCGGGCACGAGGTTGCCTGCCACATGCTGCTGACTGGCCGGCTAGACCTGCCGGCTGGGTTCTCGGTGCAGAACGTGCCGAACCCGAACGAATGGCCGTCGATCCCGGCGCTGGTCAACTATGTCCAGCGCGGCCAGGGCCGCAACAACCTGCCGCCGGCCATCGTGCTGCCGGAACCAAGCGTCAACGAGGCGGGACGCGTTCGACCTGGACAGTATGCCGGCCGTCTGGGGTCGCGCTGGGATGCCTGGCATCTCAACATGGCGTCGCGCTGCCCGCGTGGTAACGGCGCCTGTCCGAACTGTTTTCGCTTTGACGCTGCCCCGTTCCGACACGAACCGGCGACCATCTTCGATACGCCGATGCTGGCCCTGCCTGACGGCGGCGCCGGGCGATTGCAGGGTCGCGTCGGGCTGCTCGGCAACATCGAACGCCAGCGACGTGATATGGAACGGCACGCCGAGAGCGAAAGCCTGGATCGTCATCGCCAGCAGGCGTTGACCGTCCTGGCCGATCGGCGCACGCGCCGGGCCTTCGAGGTCGAACGGGCCGATCCGCGGACGCTGGCCCGCTACGGCCGGAACAAGTTCGGCCTGTCGCTGCTGATGGCCTATCGCCTGGTCGAGGCGGGCGTCAACCTCGTGCAGGTCAATCTCGGCAAGAACTCCTCGTGGGACACGCACCGCCGCAACTTCGTCAACTTGAAGGACAATCTGTTCCCGTACTTCGATCGTTCAGTGTCGGCACTGCTCGACGATCTGTCCGAGAGCGGATTGCTGCGCGACACGCTGGTGATCGTGACGGGGGAATTTGGCCGGACGCCGCGTATCAACCGCGACGCCGGCCGCGACCACTGGGGCCCGGTCATGAGCCTGATCATGGCCGGTGCCGGCATCCGCGGCGGCACCGTGCTGGGCGCCACCGACCGCATGGGCGCCTATCCCATCGCCGACCGGCAAACGCCGGAGAACCTCGCCGCCACGCTCTATGCAGCGCTTGGCATCCCAAGCAACACCACGTGGCACGACACCGACGGCCGGCCGTACGAACTCTATCGCGGCGAGCCGATCAGCGGGTTGACGTGATGTGTCGTTACGTCTGAATTCAATACGGGCCCCTCTTCCTCCTGCGCTGCCGGGCGGCGTTTTTTCTTGGCTCCTTGATGCTTTTGGCCTCAGCTGCACGCCGATCATCAACTGTCCCGCGGATTCAGTCCTGTATACCCGGTTGCGGCAACATCCCTGGCATCCGCTCGTGAGTTGGACGGGCAACAACGGCGGGCACAACGGCAGTCACGAGACCGAATTCTTGCGCGCTTATGTGTTGCCGCTGCTGGGCCGGTCGGCGGCTTGACTTGAATCCAGACGAGTGTAATACAGAACACGTGGTTCGATCGTCTTTTCCGTGGCGTGAAGCATTGCCGCATCCAGTCATGCAAGATCTTGCTCCGACCACGACTCCCGCCAATGCCGTCGAACCGGAGCGTCCCGAGTTCATGGTCAAGCTCGGCCTGTTGCCGCCTTACACTCTTGAGGATGTCGATGCTGCCTATCGCGACAAGGCCAAGGCGGTGCATCCGGACCGGAGCGGCTCGGCAGCGGCCTTCAATGAACTGAGAGAGGCCGTCGAGTGTGCCCGTGCCCACGTGCAGATTCGCCAGGGCCGCCGGCAGTGGCTGGCGGTCAACGTCGATCGCTATGTCCGTCAGGAGGAGGTCTGTGGCGAGATTCGCCGGCGCGGCGGCGAGGTCGAGCTCGAGGACATCAACTGGTTGAAGCAATCTCTGGGCGACTGCGCCGTGGTCACGGAGCGGCTACGCGGCATTCGCCTGCGCGACCAGGCCGACGCCGATTCGTTCCTCGACTATCTGGCACAGAACAGGCCGGCTCTGGAGTACCTGGTACGGCTCGATCTGGCCGGCTGCAGCGTCAGTGACAATGGCATGTGGCAGCTGAGGCTTTTCAGCGAGCTGAAGCACCTCAACCTGGCTCGCACTTCCATCACCGACGCTGCACTGAGGGTCATTCCCGTCTTGCCGAACCTGGAACGGCTTAACCTGACCGGTACGGCCATCGGCTGCTGGGCCCGCTACCGCCTGCGCCGAGCTTGCCGCCAACTGGTCATCGTCACCGCCGAACCAGAGTGACAGGCCATTTGCAGGACGGCTGGCTGTTCTATTCCAGATGTTGCACAACTGCCGCGTCATGGGCTGCCAGATACTCCGCGACGTGTCGTCGGTGGCAATCCGCAACATGCTTCTCCGCGCAGAGCAGGCAGATTGGCCCAGGGATCTCCCGCAGGCGCTCCGTCAGCAGCTCTCCAGCGGACTCCAGCAGCCGTCGATAGCGATCTTGCCAGTCCGGCAAGTCACGGAACGGATTTCCGAGCTCGACCAGGGATCGATAGCCAATACCGGCCGCCGAGAGCCAGCTCTCGATGCCCTTGTCCGGAGTCTTCGCCTTCACCCATATGCCCATGCTGGCTCGATCCGGACGAAGACGAATGTCAACGACCGTCTTGACGCCATGGGCGGTGACCCGTCCCAGGAAATCGTCCTTTGGCCGCCCGCCGTAGCCAATGGTAAACACGGTCATGCGCCGCTCCGGCCTATGCCTTGAAGCCACGAAAAAATCGAAAGTCATGGCGCCCGTTCATCAAGCCACGGCAAGCCCACGTTGCCCAGTGTCAGTGCGAGTCGAAACGCACATGTGCATCCAGCCCACCTCGACCAGAATTGAAATGGCCCGCTCATCGACATTGCCTCAACTGAGGATAAGACATTCCTGGCGTATCTGCGGCAATGCGATCAGCGTCAGGGGAGCACATGATTATGTCGAAAACGAGGCAGTTTTCAACCTGTGTCGCGCTGCTATTGATGCTCGGCATGGTAACGAGTGAGGCGGCAGGGCAAAACAGGAAGAAACTGCAGATCTTCATTCTGGCCGGCCAATCGAACATGGTAGGCCACGCCAGCTACATTACCATTCCTGCGCTGCTGACGGCCGAAGATCCAGGCGTGAGGCAGCTAGCAAAGTTGATCTTCAAAGGCGCGCTGGCTCCCGGTGCAGCCAGGGATCTCGTTGAAACCCGCCTGAAGCGCGACAAGCTGAGCGACGATCTGCGCGCGAAGAAGATTACCGACCCTGACAGGATAACGGCAGCCCAGGCTGAGCTCAAGAAACTCAGCACTGCGATTGAGGATAAGAGCAAGAGGTATTGGTTCACGGCGCGGGCAATAGAGATATTGCCCTTTGTTGATTGTGGTGGGCTTGGACTGCCTCGACAAGCCAGTCGAAGACGTTGCAGGATTGGCGGCGGCAGGTTTCGATGACAGTCAGCAGTCGCTCGACGAACTGACTGCCGGACGCTGATTGCGTGCCGAACGAGAGCTTCCGCCAGATGACCGCGTGCCGCAGCGCTTGCTCGGCGGCATTGTTGG
>Ga0194131_10007022_pt1 | contig 15348 bp, 12 predicted proteins | sample TA2KigO120mmetaG_FD_148631 | JGI IMG/M metagenome (GOLD analysis project Ga0194131, IMG submission 148631) | Freshwater microbial communities from Lake Tanganyika, Tanzania - TA2015053 Kigoma Offshore 120m | ecosystem: Environmental > Aquatic > Freshwater > Lake | place: Tanzania: Lake... | reverse complement strand
GCTTTCGAGTCAGCGCTCTCGTCAACTGATTCTGTCTTTCTTCCAACTTGCTGAGACTAAGTATGCAGCAGAGACCACTTAGTGCTGGTACTTTCGCAACTATTGATAACGTTACCCGCCTCTGAAAAAAGGCCTTGACAACAGGTCCCCCCCCCATAAAATACTCTGTTTTGTGTTCCCTCACTGAAATCTACAGAGCGTCTTCTCTCATTCAAGGGGTTAGCCTCTCAAAGGAGCCAGCCGTGTTACTCTCCAAAACCTGTGTCATTACTGTTCTCACTCTCTTGTTAGCGAGTCTCGTCGGAATACCTCGGTTGATCGCCCAGAACGTGACCCAGGGCGAGCTGTCCGGCGTGGTTACCGATACCTCCGGAGCCCGGGTGCCACGCGCTGCCGTGGTGGCTACCCACACAGCCACCAAGTTTTCACGCGAGACTCAAACCAACGAGAGCGGTTTCTATGTCATCAATTTTCTGCCGATCGGGGACTATACCCTAACGGTGGAGGCGTCCGGTTTCCGCAAGCATGTGCGGTCGGGCATCAGCCTCAGCGGCGGGGACCGCAAGGTGCTCGATATTACGATGGAAGTCGGAGAGCTCATTAACACGGTTGAAGTGACGGCGGCAGCGCCACTGGTGGACAAAGCCGATGCATCGATCGGAGTCAACCTGGATGAAAGAACCATTGAGAATCTTCCGGTGAACGGCCGCGACTTCACGGCGCTATTGAGCCTTCAGCCGGGCGCAGTTCAGGGCGGCGGCGGCGCCTTTTCTTCTGGCAACTCGCTGCAGGCAGGCGGGACCCATGAGCCCGGCGAACGATACTCCGTGAGCATGAACGGAGCGCAGGACTCCTGGAGCTCGAACAACTTCACGATGGACGGAATCGATGTGAGCGAGATTCACTTTGGCGTGCTTTTGTCCAATTCGATCAGCATGGAGTCCATCTCTGAAGTCGTCGTCGACAGCAGCAACTATTCGGCGGAGAACGGGCGGTCTGCATCCGGTAAAGTGAACTTCATCTCGAAGGCCGGCGGAAACAATATTCACGGTTCACTGTTCGAGTTCTATCGAGGCACGAAGTTCCAGGCGAATGACTACTTTTTGAATGCCACAGGTAAGAAGCTGCCGCCGTTCAAGCGAAACCAGTTTGGCGGAAGCATCGGCGGGCCGATCAAGAAGGACAAGCTGTTCTACTTCGGCACGTTTGAAAGGATCCAGATCGACAGGACTGCGAGCTTCAACCTCAACACGTTGACCAAGGCTTTCAAGAGCACGCTGGACCCGGCAATCCGGTCCTATTTCGATTTCATGCCCGAGCCACACACCATTTCCAGAGACGACCCCCGCGTCGGACTCGCCACGCTAGCGGGCCCGCTGACCAATTACAACAATGTGTTCCTGGTGAGGCTCGATTGGAACCTCGGGAACCATCAAATTTTCGGCCGTTGGAATCGAAGCCGGCAAGACAACTCGAACGGCGCAATCACCGGCGGGTATCCTGACTACCCAGTGGTCGAGGAAACCGCCATGGACAATCTCAGTCTGACTTGGAACTCCACGTTCGGACCGACCGCGACCAATGGATTCAGCTACGGGTTACAGGACCGGTTTCAGAACCGCACGCAGTACGATGGTTTTCAGTCGTTGGCGCCCAAGTGTCCGGCGTGTGGAGTTTTGACGGTCAGTGGTGTTTTCGCAGGCGAACTGCATCCCAACGTCTTCATCGCGCCGCAGGAAAGCCGGGCTTATTTCGTGAACGATGTCTTCCGAAAACTGGTGCGGAATCACAGCCTGTCGATGGGAGGCGAGTGGCGAGAGAGTTCCTCAACCCAGGGGCGCCTCAACGTGCCGGGCTATAACTATCTGAACTTGGACGATCTAGCGAGGAACAGTCCTGTTTCGGCCAGCAACACCTGGGGCTACGATCCATTTACCATGGGACCGGCAATCCAGCAGGATTGGGGCTTCTTCTTGCAAGACGACTGGAAGGTCAACCCCAGATTGACTTTGAATCTGGGTGTGCGTTACGACTTCGTGACTGCGAACCCTGACAACGCCGAACGACCCGGCAGGCGCCCAGTCTGGAAAAATGCACTGCAATTGGGAATTTTGAACTGCAAGATCTGTACACCTGGGAACTTCCTGGTTCCTGGCACTCAGGTTAGCGATCGCGTCAACGACAAGTATTTCACGCGAGCTGGTGAGAAGTTTCGCAACGGAGATTACGATAACGTGGCGCCCCGTTTTGGATTTGCCTATGACCTGTTCGGTTCAGGCAAAACCGTACTGCGAGGCGGGTACGGGATCGTCTATCAGGTCTTGGAGCCGGCCACTTTCGGAGGACAGAGATCGGCGGTCAATGGATTGCTGAACCTGACCATCTCCCGCAATGACGTTCCCAACCTGAAGTTCCCAACCCTGGACTTCAAGGCCGCGGGCGGTCTAAAACCGCTGGCATTCATTGACCGGGATATCGAGCAGGGCTGGACGCGCCAGTGGAACTTGTCCATTCAGCGTGAGCTTGGCACCGGAAATATGGTGCAAGCCGCCTATCTCGGCAATCGCACTCGAGTGTTGTCTATTTTCAACCCGAGCTACCAGCTGAATCCGTTTTATCCCGATGCGACTCGTCCGGGCGGGGGGTTTTACCTGGATCCCTGCTGTGCTGCGGTGACGATGAGATCGGCTCCCATCCATACCGACTATCATTCTCTGCAGATGACGTTCAGGCGCTCTGTGGCCAAGGGTCTGGCGTTCAGCGCTTTTTACACCTGGTCGCATGCCATCGCCGAGTATCCAGAAGCGCAGCTAGGCGGCTTCTACTTCAGAAAGCCAGATATCACCTATCCGGATGGACCTGGCACGAACTTTTACAGGTTTGAGAGAAGCGCTGGTTTTAACGATGTCCGGCACAACTTTATTACAAACTTCCTGTACGAACTGCCATTTGGAAACCATGCAGTCGGTCGAGGGTGGCGGCTCTCGGGTGTCTTCGATGCGCGAACCGGGGTTTCTTTCGGCACGCCGAGCGCCGGGTTAACGAATCGTTTCCGAGGGACGTCACGAGTCGATGTGCTGCCCGGTGTTCCGATCTACACGGGTTATGTGGGGCCCGACAAGCCATATCTGAATAAGGCCGCCTTTGCCGTTCCAGCGACCGACTCGCAGTTTCCTGTCGGCCCAAGGGGAGAGAGGCAAGTGTTGCAGGGAAATACCGAGCAGCGCATGATTTATGGCCCCGGTCGCTGGAACATGGACCTTGGTCTGCTCAGAGACATCAACATCAAAGAAAGTCACCAGCTTCAGATCCGCGTCGAAACATTCAACGTGTTTAACCACATGAATTGGGGCAACCCGAACGGTATCAACCTCAATTTCGCTGCACCCAATTTCGGATTCATTACTCAGCCAGCCCAGGCCAATCGCCAAGTTCAACTCGGCATTCGGTACGTTTTTTGATCTGCTCCTTCGCAAGACATAAAAAGGCGCGTCAGGCAATGGCGCGCCTTTTTTCTTCTCATTGTGATTCAGTTAGCCTGTTCGGCAGGGGAAAGTGCTTCGCCCGAGGTTCTTAACGCACCAATGTGGCTGTCTACACGACCGGGAGGCGTTTGCCCGTTCCCTCAAGGTTTTTGCAGACGCCCCTCCTGCTTTGCACAGTCGGCTGCACCAACATGGCATTCCACACTAGGGAGGCCGATAGCCCAAATGATCAAGGATAGACATCAAGCGCACGGGCGGTGGTCTGCACCTCGAGCTTCAACCCCGTTCCGCTAAAGGTGGAGCGGGCGCTCCTGCGCACGCTTTCAGACAGAATACTCGGCAAAACGAGGTCCCAGTCTTGACGTTCAGGCAGAATAGCTCTGCAATCCGGGGCCTGTGCTGATGACTGCAAGAGCGAAACCAGAATGAACTACAAAGCGACGGGAGATTTGACATTCAGCCGAAGGACTTTCCTGGCAACAGTGGCATTGGCCAATCCCTTGGCGATCTCTCGGAACTCAGCCCAGACCGTTGCCGGCACCCGTAGTCCTCAAACGAAGAATGGAGGGGTCAAGACAACGGACTTTGCAAGGTCATTTTGTTACTACATTCCTAAGAAAGAGAACATCTGGGTTCGGATTCAAATCGAGTGCCGCTGCCAGGTCTTCGACCGCACTACGGGCACTTCCGACGAGTATCTGCTGAGCGTCAGAACGCAGACTGGCTTGCGGACGAACCCTCCGTCAGACAAGCTCGATCCAGGATATGACTTTTGGATGATCTTTTCCAAAAAGCATGTCTTCATCAAGCGCGTTCACACTTCCTCGTACAATCGCAACCCGACCCGCATCGGAGTGGACCAATTTGCGAACAGCGGCTGGCATCTGCAGCCTTGTGCGGCCACGGCTCTTCGCTCCGGTGCCGAGATCCGAAAAGCCCTCAGTGCTTGGCGTCCCTTGGTGGCTAGGAGCGAGTTTGTGAGTGCCGATGGTCGACGTGGCTACCTCATCGAATACCCCGTGAAGTGGGCGGATGGGAATCCGGACAACACGTTCCGTGTGGAAACGGGCCCAGTGGTCCTGCTGGACCCCGAAAGAGTGCAGGTCGGCAGAAGCCCTGAGTTCGACGATTTCCAATGGGCGTACCTGGATTACCGCTCACACGACCAGGTACGCTGTTTTTTGGAGCGTCCCACCTCGATTCTCTCGGGTGCGACGTATCAGTCATCGGCCACAACGCCGCGGCGCAATCCCGCGCTCAATGACGAACAGGTGGCCCAGATCGAAGGCCGGCTTTACACAGGATGGAATCCACCGATTCCTACAGAATCGCTGCGACGACTGCTCGAGACGGATCATTATTCCGCCATCGAGCATCGCAAGGCTGCAACGACACTTTATGCGCTCAACCTTCCAACATCCGGATGAGATGCTGCCGCCGGCGCACCGCTTTTGGTGGCCGGCCAACGCCTCGCCGAAACTCCGATAGACCGCTCTGGAGCAAAACCATGCCGATGAAATACTCCACACTCTTTGTCTTGGCGTTGCTTGTTGTTGCCAGAACGACCCACGTCCATGCGGACCTCAGAGAGGCCGTCTACGCACATGACGGGCAGATACTGCGGGTTTCCGTCGACAGGATCGACACGTTGATCCGATCGGACACCGATGTGCTGAACTTTCCAGGGATGATCGCGTTCACCGGCAAACTGATTCTTCCCTACGGACGGGGCCGGCACGGTGGCAAAGAAGGCCGTCCCGCCGCTATTTCGACGGATGGTGGCAAGAGCTGGCAGGACCTGCCGCCCGATTCGCCATTTTCTGACAACGTTCAGAATTCCGGCATCTATGGCTTCCTGCGTGACGGGAGCACACTGTACGTGGATGTGTTCCCCCTCGAAGTCAAATCGAGGCGAGAGGACTGGGGCGGAAAGGGCTATCACGCCTCGCAGCGCATCACGGACCCCACCTGGCGAGTACGTCGTTTCTCGAAGAGCGGCGAGTTGGTTGACACGTTCACGACCAAGGTCGCCGGCCTCCCCTGGAAAGAGGCCTCTTACGAAAACTACGGGAGCGTCGTGGAACTCAAGAATGGAGACTTGCTCACAGCCTTTCAGTGCCATGCCCAAGCTCCCAGCGAGACCGAAGGGTACACTTTCACCACGTTCATCGCACGATCAACCGACGGTGGAAAGACATTTCAACATGTGCAGACTTTCGTGCCGAGGACGGATGGAAAGAAAATCGGCAGCCAAGGCCTCTGTGAACCCGACGTGGCGCTGCTTCCCAACGGAGACCTGTTGTGTTTGATGCGAAGCGGCTCGGATACTCCCTTGTACCAGTCGCGCTCAAAGGACGATGGCAAGACCTGGAGCTTGCCAGTGTCGATCGGCTGGCCGGGAGTCAAGCCCAGGCTGCGGGTTCTCAGCAACGGGGTGTTGGCTTGCAGTTCTGGGAGAGGGATCTACGGCTCCCCTCAGGTAACTTACGCAATGTTCAGCATCGACGGAACCGGCGAGAAGTGGGAAGCTCCTTTCAACTTTCACACCGGACCGGGTTGTTCCTATACGTGGAACCTGGAACGGAACGGCCAGTTCTATGTCATCTATTCCCACTCAGACTTCAGGAAGGCGCTGGGAGCTTACAGACTTCCTTACCAGGCCATCAAGTGGGCAGTTCTCAACGTGACCAAAGAAAAGCGCGTGCGCTAAACGGACGGAAGCCACGAACGCGCCCGAGGACTCTCTCGCGGCGGCTCAGCTTCGTCAGGCGATTTCCAACGGGAGTACTCGACTCGAAAGGCTCGACTCGCGCGCAGCGTTTGGTCTTCCGCAGCTCTCAATGAGAATCGGCAGCCGAGGGAGGCCAGAAAGGTTTGCGGCTGGTCGCCGAAGCGCTCGGGCTCTGGAAGCGATTCGTCGCGAGCCGGCGGTGATGTGAAGCACTGTCCGCCGCAGGCACATGAAGCAATGGTCGTGCGCAGTCCTTCGGCGAGTTGCTCACCGGAGTGGTGACCCACTTTCTGAGGTGCGGCGCGCCACGCGTCGTGGGTAAGGTGGCCAATGTGAAGCAATCCTCGATCGTCTGCGCCGCGCATGAACGACCCCGGTTTTTGAACGAAGAGGACATTGGCCATCTGAAGACGGGCTGCAGGTCTAGTTGACACCGCAGGTCTGCCGGCTTCGCGTGCCCACCGTCGAGCTGATCTTCAGTTTGGCTCCAGGGTAAGCGCAAATCCTGTACCCCCAAGAACCAAGCAGAGGCAGGCGTAAGGCCGTCCAGCATGGGCCGCGGCACGATGTCTGTCTGCGCTCTCAAGACACGAGATCAGCTAGACCTGTGCTGCTCGGCGCCTTTCGGCCTTTTCGAAATTTGCCTTGGCTTCTCCGACTACCAGGTTTCGCCCTTTGAATAGAAACCCGTTCAGTCGCTTGGTCTCTCTTTCCATCTCCTGGCGTGTGGTGACTTCGACGAATCCGAAACCTCGCGACTTCCCGGTGTTGGAGTCGTTGACGATCTTCACAGCTTCCACCCGGCTGCCGTCGCCGCTAAACAGGTCTCGTAATTCCTGTTCGGACGCCCGATACGACAGATTTCCGACATAGATCCGGTGGGGCATGGAACTCCTTACCTTTCCGCTAGAGCTGCAATCCTGACCCCTGGAATACAGCAACTCGCTTCAGTGGGTTTGGGAATGTTAAGCGCGAATGGCTTTTCGCTTGTTGCGTGCCTCTGAAACGGCTTTGAGCCGCTACCGCGAAGGGCGCTGCCGGGCGATTGGGAATTCGCGGCGGCGAAGAGCAGTGTCGTGGAACCGCTCGCTTCCGCAGAAAGTGGTGGCTGTAACCCTTCCACTACAGATGCGCGGAAACACCGGCTAGAGGCAGTGCTGCTTCGGTTGTGCGACATAGGAACGGTGAAACAGAGAGAAAGTTGAGCGGAATTTACCCCAGATCGACGAGCAGTGTCAAAGACTATTTGGAGCGCCGAACTAGGCTCAGAGCAATGGCATTCCAGTCATGAGCCTCTCGTGTTTGGGGCGAATCCAGCACATTCATGATGAGGCTCAACGAGCGATCAAGGCAGGCGAATCGATCGGCTCGACGGTCGTGTCGCGACAGCAGATCAGCTGATCCCGAGCGCGCGTTGCAATCCTTTTGTGGTGTCGACCAACCAGCCTCGCCCGAATCCAGGCAATGCGGGACGAGGATGCTAGGAGCGAGGCATGCGGTGTCGAGGAGTGCTTTGCTGAAGGTGCGGTCTCAAGACTCGAGGTCCGAGAACGACTGCAAGGTGCGGGTCAGACGAAGCCAAGTCAGAACTGTACTGGGTAGTTCTGTCGAGCGTCCTGCATGCCGCCGTTCATCGCCGCCTCGCTTGGTTGGCTTGGTTCGTTCGCTTCCCAAAGTTACAAGAACCTGCTAGCATTTGCGCCGTTCATTCAGTAGAAACTCTTTTCCGCGGCCTCAGCCGCCGTTCAGTTTTCAGGAGGCGACATGCAGACGATTTGTCTTTCCCGGCTCGGGCGCTGGGCTGGTCTTGGTTTGGCCGTAACGCTGTTGGGATCGATGCCACTGCGCAGCCAAGACTTTCAACCAGAGGTCCTGCCATTGCCGCCGCAGCTGGCGACCTATGAGGAAATGAGCGTTCCTGCGGATAATCCGTTGACCCCAGAGAAGGCGGCGCTAGGACGGCAGTTGTTCTTCGATAAGCGACTGAGTGTCGATGGCTCGCGTTCCTGCTACTCCTGCCACCTTTGCGAGCATGGGCTGACGGATGGCAAACCGAAAGCGATCGGAGTCGGTGACAAACCGTTGAAGCGCAGCAGTCCGACGCTGTGGAACATCGGCTATCACAAAGAATTCTATTGGGACGGCCGAAGCCCGTCGCTGGAACCGCAGGGCGCGGCTGCTTGGCGTGGCGGTAACATGGGGGCAGCGGGTAAAGAGAACGAAATTGTGGCCAGGATCAATGCGATTCCCGGATACAAGAAGCAATTCCAGAGCATTTTCAAAAGCGACGCTACGGTCGATGCCATTTTCAAAGCCATCGCCTCGTTCGAACGAACGATCATCAGCGGTGGCACGGCCTATGATCGCTTCAAGGCCGGCAACAAGAAGGCGATGACCAAGCAGCAGCAAGCCGGATGGAAGCTTTTCCAGGATCTGAAGTGCAACAACTGCCATGATGGCGTGCTATTCACCGACCAGCAGTACCACAACGTCGGCGTCGGCATGGAGGGCGACAAAGCCGACGATGCAGGACGCTTCGACAAGACCAAAAAGATCGAGGATACCGGAGCCTTCAAGACGCCGACGCTGCGAGATGTGACGAAGTCTGCCCCTTATTTCCACGACGGCAGCGTGAAGACACTCGAAGAGGCAGTGGACTTCATGCTGGGCGGTGGCAAAGCCAACAAGTTTCTCGACAAAAAGAACCTGGAGAAGCGCAAGGCAACGCCCGTCCAGAAGAGGCAGTTGCTGGCGTTTCTTGAGGCGCTGGAAGTGAATTGCACGTTGACGGCTCCGAAGCTTCCGTAGCCGCCAAGGACCCATCCCTATTGGTGGCACGGCACACAGACTTCAGGTTGAAAGACCAAATAGCCAGTCACTAATAGCCAATTGCAAGTGCATTTCTTCACGCCAAACCTGTCTTCGCGGATTGCCGCTTTCTGAGGAGATTCGCTACGCCCAGAGCTGCCGAAGTCGAACTGGTCAAAGGGTTGGGGCTATTCGACGCCACGATGCTCATCGTGGGTTCGATGGTCGGGTCTGGCATCTTCATCGTTTCGGCTGACATTGCCCGACAGCTCGGATCCGCTGGCTGGCTGCTGATGGCTTGGGTGGCCACTGGCTTGTTGACCGTGGCGGCGGCCTTGTCCTGCGGCGAACTGGCGGCCATGATGCCCAAGGCCGGCGGCCAATACGTTTATCTGCGGGAGGCGTTTTCGCCGCTTTGGGGGTTCCTGTATGGCTGGACGTTGTTCCTGGTCATCCAGACAGGCACCATCGCCGCGGTCGCCGTTGGCTTCGGCCGGTTTCTCGGCGTGTTGCTTCCCGCTGTTTCGCCGACGGCTTGGCTCGTCAAGCCTGTCAACCTCTCGACCCACTATGCCATCAGCCTTTCCATGCAGCAGCTGGTGGCAATCTTGCTCATCGTATTTCTGACCGGCATCAATTCCCGGGGCTTGAGCGTCGGAAAGTGGATTCAGAACATCTTCACTTCCGCCAAGATGCTGGCGCTGCTGGCGCTGATTGTCCTTGGCACCATCGTTGGGCGGAACGCCGAGGCGGTTTCGGCCAATTTCTCCGATTTCTGGTCGGTGCGAGGCGCTAGCGCCATCGAACCGGACTTCTACTGGCTGACCGCCGTCTCCGCGACGGCAGGGCCCTTCGGTCTTTTGGTGGCATTTTGCGTGGTGCAAGTCGGTTCGTTGTTTTCGAGCGATGCGTGGAACAACATTACCTTCACGGCGGGTGAAGTACGGCAGCCGCAGCGAAACCTTCCGCTTGCGCTGATTCTGGGGACCGGCTCGGTAGTCGTGCTCTATCTGCTGGCCAACGTAGCCTATCTGAGTACTCTGCCCCTGGAGAAGATCCAGCAAGCTCCGGACGACCGCGTGGCGACAGCCATGCTTTCGGTTGTTTTCGGAGACAGTGGCGCACTGATCATGGCTGCCGCCATCATCGTCTCCACTTTTGGCGCGAACAACGGCATCATTCTGGCCGGCGCCCGTGTCTACTACGCCATGGCGCGCGACCGATTGTTTTTCGGCGCGACCGGAAAGTTGAACCGGCACCACGTGCCCGGCGTTGGGTTGGCCCTGCAGTGCGTTTGGGCCTGCCTGCTGGTGCTTCCGCGAACGCGGTTGCGCGACAGTTCTGGAGCACCGCTCATCGACGCGGCCAGTGGGCTGGAGCGCTACGGCAATCTGTACAGCAACCTGTTGGACTATGTGGTGTTCGCCGTGCTCTTCTTTTATGTCTTTACCATCGCCGGGCTCTTTCGTCTGCGCCGCACGCAGCCAGAGGCCGAGCGCCCCTACCGGGCGGTCGGTTATCCGTTTGTGCCGGCCTTGTATCTTGCCGCAGCGACGGTCATCATGGCAGTCTTGCTGCTCTACAGGACTCAGACAACCTGGCCTGGTCTGATCATTGTCTTGAGCGGCATTCCGGTCTACTTCGCATGGCGAACAGCGGCTGGTAGGCGACAAATGCAGGGTGCGTAGGTTGCTCTGAAAGCAATCTGGTTTGCCTGGAACTCAAGTTTGCTCGATTCTGACAGGCCCACCGCAGCAGGCGCACACTGCGCTGTTTCGCCGGCAAGATCACAGCCCACCGGAATCGGCCCAGAAGACGAGCTCTGCTGGCGACTCTACAGGTCTCTTCCGATCCGGAAGAATAAACTCTGTTCTCAGGAGACTGTTCGATGGATTCCAATCTGCTAGCGACGAAGTCAATCGAGAAACTAGTGGGAGACGTCGAACACGGCGCGAAGGCGCTCAGGCGGTCTCTAAGCGCTCTAGACCTCACGCTGCTAGGGATTGGAGCGATTATCGGCACAGGCATCTTTGTGCTGACGGGAACAGCAGCCGCGAATCAGGCAGGCCCAGCCATTGTCGTTTCCTATGTCGCGGCGGGACTGGCTTGCGCTTTTGCCGGGCTCTGCTACGCAGAATTCGCAGCGATGATCCCGATTGCTGGCAGCGCTTACACCTATGCCTATGCGACACTTGGAGAGGTGTTTGCCTGGATGATCGGATGGGACTTGATCCTGGAATACGCCGTCGGTTCCATGACCGTCGCCATCGGGTGGAGTGGCTACTTCCAGCGAATTCTCGCCGGCTTTGGATGGCACCTTCCTGTCTGGATGACTGCAGCCCCGACGGCGGCACCTGGTGCAGCAATCAACCTGCCGGCGATTGCCATCGTTCTGCTGATCACAATCATTCTGGTGATTGGAGTTCGCGAGAGTGCCCGCTTCAATGCGGTCATGGTCACCATCAAGCTCGCCGCCATCCTGTTTTTCGTCGTCGTGGGGGCACGTTACGCCAAGCCAGCAAACTGGTCGCCTTTCGCTCCTTATGGCTGGCCGGGAATCATGGCGGCGGCGGCAGTCGTCTTTTTCGCCTATATCGGGTTCGATGCGGTTTCCACGACCGCAGAAGAAGCGCGGAATCCTAAACGAGACCTGCCCATCGGCATCATTGCCTCGCTGCTGATCTGCACCGCTCTCTATCTCGCGGTGGCAGGAGTCCTTTGCGGCATCATTCCCGTCACCGAACTGAGGGCCGACGCCAAGTTTCTGAATGCTCCTGTGGCTTACGCGCTTTCCGTGATCCACCAGGATTGGGCTGCGGGACTGGTCTCGGCCGGTGCCGTCGCTGGCATCACCAGCGTGTTGCTCGTGATGCTGATGAGCCAGCCACGCATTTTTTTCTCCATGAGCCGCGACCAACTGCTGCCCGCCGGCGTCAGCAAAGTGCACCCTCGCTTCGGCACTCCGTACATCACGACGATCATCACCGGCTTGGTCGTCGCGCTGTTTGCCGGCCTCCTGCGCATCGACGTGGTTGGTGAGATGACGAGCATCGGTACTCTGTTCGCCTTCGTCGTTGTCTGCCTGGCCGTGATGATTCTGCGCGTCAAACGCCCCGACGCGCACCGACCTTTCAAAGTCGCTGGAGGATTTGTCGTTCCGGTTTTGGGGACACTTTCTTGCGTCTATCTAATGGCGAGCCTGCCGGTCATTACGTGGGTGCGATTCCTGGTGTGGCTGGACCTGGGGATGCTGATTTACTGGTTCTACGGGCGCACGCATAGCCCTTTGGTCAATCAAGCTGAGCGCCGCGCGCGCAGCGCCTTTGAAGGCATGGGCAACTTCGTCTCCTTCGCCTCTTATCTGATCCTTTTCAACGGCTTCTGCATCACCGTGCTGGCCTACCTCACAGAGTTTGGCGTGACCACCGAGAACTCAGCTAAGTGGCATGAGATTTCGGTGACCCCGGAACAAGCCGATATCGTGGGGTGGACGATTCTCGGGATCGGTATAGCCATCCTCGCCGCCGGTTTCCTGCTCAGGAAGTTAGCTCCCAATTCGAACGCGGCGTGACACAATGAGGCGTGGGGCTTGAGGGTGAGCGGTGAGGCCTCAAGGAAACGACGGACCATGCTATTAGGCCTGATAGGCGTTGTCGTTTTCATCGTTTCATTTCTGGTAACGACAGGGCTTGCCGTTTGGTTTGTGGTGAAGTTGCCTGCCGACTATTTCGTTCAAAACAACCGAAAGACCGCGAAGCGAGTTTCGATCACACACTGGGTTCAATTCCTGTTGCGCAATCTGGTTGCAGCTGGACTGATCGCGCTGGGCATCGTCTTGTCACTTCCCGGCGTCCCCGGACAAGGCTTGCTCACGATCCTTCTGGGAGTGATGGTTTCCGATTTTCCAGGCAAGGAGCGTCTGGAGCGAAAGATTGCGAGCTACCCCAAGGTACTTGAAACACTCAACCGGCTGCGGGCACGCTTCAGCAAGCCGCCGCTGGTGATGTGAGTTCATTCGGTTGAAAGATCCTGAAAGCTATGAACTCTAGTTCGTCCTCGTCGTCGTTCTCGTCCTCGGCTTTAACTCGAGAAGATGGACGGAGAGGCCGACGACGAGTTCGAGAAGGACGAGGATGATCTCCGATTCCGCCAAGCGCGTGCTTCGAATCGAAGCAGAAGCGATCACCGGCCTGATCGACCGCATCGACCACCGGTTCGAACGAGCCGTCGAGGCTCTCGATGCTTGCCGCGGCCGCGTGGTCGTCAGCGGCATGGGCAAGTCCGGCATCATCTGCCGCAAGATTGCGGCCACGTTTGCCAGTACAGGGATGCCTTCTTTGTTCTTGCACCCGGCTGAAGCGAATCACGGCGATCTCGGGATGATCGTCAAGGGTGATGTTGTCCTGGCCGTGTCTAACAGCGGAGAAACCGAGGAGCTTTTGTGGTTGGCCGAATCGCTCAAGCGCCTCGGCATTTTCCTGATCGGTCTCGTCGGCAACCCAACTTCGTCGCTAGCTCGCGCCAGTGACATTGTGTTGGACGTCAGTATCCGGCGCGAGGCCTGTCCTCTCGGACTGGCTCCAACGGCCAGCACCACCGCGGCCCTGGCGATGGGTGATGCCTTGGCCATCGCACTTTCCGAAAAACGCGGCTTCAAAGCCGAGGATTTCGCCCATCTGCATCCCGGCGGCAAACTGGGCAAGCGATTCCAGCGCGTGGAGAACCTGATGCACAGCGGCAGCCAGCTTCCAGCTGTCGGCACAGAAACACCGATGCGCGACGTGATCTACGAGATCTCCAAGAAAGGGCTGGGCGTAACGGCGGTGGTGGGTGAGAACGACAAGGTTGCGGGCATCATCACGGATGGCGATTTGCGCAGGCTGTTGCAGAAGGATGAGAGCATGGTTAGAAGCACGGCCGGCGCTTGCATGCATCCGAAGCCCTTAACCATATCCCGCGATGAACTGGCCGCAGTGGCGCTGCGAATGATGGAGGAGAGGAAAGTGACCTCGTTGCTCGTCGCCTCATCCGACGGAGTTCTGGAGGGCGTCATTCACATTCACGACCTCTGGCAGACCCAGATGTTCTGAGACGTGGCGGTCTCACCGCCTCGATCGTGGGCTTGGATCCTGTCCAGCAGAGGCAGAGGCTGGCCCTCTTTGCCTTGGCCTTATCTCCGAAACTCTTTCGGGAAAGGGAATCCGAAATCGGGCTACACTGCTTGTCGATGGAAGGCTTCCGATGCGTTGTGTCCCATGATGGTTCATTCAACCAACCCAGGAGGAAACCATGAAACTTGTTGAGGCTTTACAGTCGGAGTTCGAGACGGAAGTCGCCATCGCTCGGAAGTTTCTGGAGCGCGTTCCCGAAGACAAATTATCTTGGACCCCGCACGAGAAGTCGATGGCGCTCGATCGCCTGGCTTCGCACATCGCCGAGATTCCCATGTGGACGATTCCAACGCTTGAGCAAGATTCTCTGGATCTTGCGCCGCCGGGCGCGCCGCCTTACACGCCCCACGTTGCGGCCTCCCGAAAGGAGATGCTTGAGATCTTCGATAAGAACGTCGCAGCGGCCCGAGCTTCGCTGGCGGCAGTTAAGGACGACCGTTGGACGCAGCCCTGGTCTCTCTTGATGGGAGGACAGGTGCTGCTGGCTGAGCCGCGCATCGCCATATTGCGCAGCTTTGTGTTCAACCACCTGGTGCATCACCGCGCTCAACTAGGCGTCTATCTGCGCCTGAACAATGTGGCGGTGCCTTCGACCTACGGTCCGTCAGCCGACGAGAACACGATGTAAACCGCTTGGGCCTCCTCTGGTCAGCCTTGAGTCCGGACTTCTCACCCACGGCGCGATAAGCTGGAACATTGCTTTCGTGAAATGCTGTTCGCCTGGCGGGGACACCCGCAAGCCTCAGCCATGCTAACCGAGCCAAGAACCCTTGGCACCAACCCGCTTGCTGACCGCATGAGCGTCACTCAGCTGTCCCCGCAGAGACTGTACAAAGTTCCAGGGGAAGCCGCAGGGTTGTTAGCCACTAACCGGTGGTCGAACGTTAGCGACATCACGTGTTCTGAGGTCGTCTCGCTCACCCCCCTGGAAGGCTCCCAGGCGGCGTCTGGGTGAAACGGGTCATCGATGAGTGCCACAACGCCTTGTACCACGGGTCTGCCGAATAGTCTGGTTATTTAGTGGACACTAGACTAGTTTCTGTCTTCTAACTAGTTTCTGTCGCGAAACGGTTGAAAGTGGCACTGGGAGGCTGGGGGGAGCCTCGGCAAGTTGCGATTATCAGGGTGGGAGTGTGGAAGAATCTAGAGCAAA
>Ga0194131_10007020_pt1 | contig 15350 bp, 12 predicted proteins | sample TA2KigO120mmetaG_FD_148631 | JGI IMG/M metagenome (GOLD analysis project Ga0194131, IMG submission 148631) | Freshwater microbial communities from Lake Tanganyika, Tanzania - TA2015053 Kigoma Offshore 120m | ecosystem: Environmental > Aquatic > Freshwater > Lake | place: Tanzania: Lake... | reverse complement strand
GCACACGCGCCCGAGAGTGTGCTCCATGCGCTGCAGCCGCCGAGGGTCGCGGTCGAGCACCACCACCTGCGCGCCCAGCGCTGACGCCTCGGCCGCCGCCGCCGAGCCCGCCGCGCCCGCGCCGATCACCAGCACCAGCGCGGGCGGCACCCCCGGGGAACCCCCGATGAGGATGCCGGGCCCGTTGCCGGGGCCGGTGAGGTGCCACGCGGCCAGCGCCACCGCCACGCGCCCGCCGATCGCCGAGAGGGGCTCGAGGATCGGGTACTCGTCGAGGCCCTCGCGCACCAGCTCCAGGGAGATGGTCGTCACGCCCGCCCGCGCGAGCGACTGGTGGAATTTCGCCGGCTGGGTGGAGAGGTGGAGGAACGACACCAGCGCCTGTCCCTTCCGAAGGATCGCCAGCTCGCCCTCGCTCGGCGGGTGGATCTTCAGGAGCACGTCGCTGCTCGCCGAGACCTCCCTCCCGTTGAACACGACCTGGGCGCCCGCCGCGAGGTACTCCGTGTCGGAAAACCCGGCGCCAAGGCCTGTCCCCGCCTCGACAACCACGCCGTGGTCGGAGGACACGAGGGCGCGAGCACCCTCGGGGGTGAGCGGCACCCGGCGCTCGCCGGGCAGGGTCTCGCGGAGCATTCCGAAGCGCATGGCCGCGAAGCCTACCGGCCAGGGCGGCGGCATTCAAGCGGCGACCTGATAGATGACGCCACAGATGAACGAGAGTGAGCCGGCGCGCACGCGCTATTGCAGCCGCTGCATCACGACGTTCTTTGCCGACGAGGCGCGCTGCCCCAACCTCGGCTGCCGGCACGCGCGGCCGGCCGTTGGCTGGGGCGAACTGATGGAGGCGGGCGACTTACTCGACCGCACGTACCGGATCCACTCGCGACTAGCCATCGGCGGTGCAGGCGTGACCTACCTCGGCCGGGAGCTTGGCGAGGGTGACGAGGAAACCGGGCCGCTGCTGGCCTTGAAGGTGCTCTACCAGCAACGCGACCAGGGCGCCTACCTCCACCGCCTCGCCACCGAGGCCAATGTCTTGCAGCGGCTCAATCACCCGCAGATCGTCGAGTGCCGCGGCTTCGTGCATCGCTCGGGACACTCGCCCTACCTTGTCACCCGCTTCGAGGCCGGGGGCTCGCTGCTCGACCACATCCGGCGCGTGGGCACCCTGTCGGTCGAGACCACCGCCGCCATCGGCGTGCAAATCTGCGATGCGCTCGGCGTGGCGCACCGCCAGGGCGTGATCCACCGCGATCTGAAGCCTGAGAACGTGCTGCTCGAGACCATCGCCGACCGCGACGAGGTGCCGCGCGTGCGCGTGGCCGACTTCGGCATCGCCAAGGTGATCGGCGGCGTGGGCGACCGCCTCACGCGCGTGGGCGCCTTCGTCGGCACGGCACAGTACGCGGCCCCCGAGCAGTTCGAGGGGATGACGCCCGAGCCCGCCACCGACGTGTATGCCGTAGGCGCCCTGCTCTACTTCTGCCTCACCGCCCGCCCCGTCGCCGAGTACATGGCCGAACTCGACGCGGAAGACCAGCGCTACCACCTCTTGCGCCACCTGCCGCCGCGGCTGCCGCAGCTCGACGGCCCCCCCGGGCGCTGGATCGAGGACTCGCTCGCCGGCGCGATGACCCCCGAGCCCGGCGACCGCTGCGCGATCGAGGCCCTCGCCGCGCGACTCCTCGCCATCGCAGCGGGGCGCGACCCCGGACCGATCCACACCGGCAGCGCCCCGCCAACCAGCGGCGTCACGGCCGATAGCGGCCCGGTCGACATCACCATCTTCAACCACCCGAAGGGCGCCCCGGTGGGGGCGCGGTCGGCCCCCACCTCGGTGCCCACCCTCGACGAGCCCACGGCGTCACAAACGTCTCGCGCCCCGGCCGGCGTCACGCTGCGCCCGGTCCCCACCATCGAGCGCATGGCGGCCGCTCCCGCCGCGCGCACCGCCGGCGTGGGCTGCCTGGCAGGCGGCCTCCTCCTGGTTTCCCTTGGGCTGGCGCTGGGCGGCGCCCTGTGGTGGTTCACGCATCGCGACACCTCCCGCGCGCTCACCGCCAGCGACCCCGACGCCACCGCGCGCAAGGAGTGGCAGGCCATCGCCTACCAGGTCGGCGTCGAGGGCGTGCGCGCCGAGCGAGCCTGCCAGGCCCCGCCCTACCTCGGCATCGAGGTGACCCTCGACGCCACGGGCTCGGTCACGCGCACCCGCCTGCTCAACTACCCCCACGCGCCCACGGAGGAATGCGTGGGCGAGCGCCTGGCGCAGGTGAAGTTCCCGCGGAGCTCGGCGGGGAGCGTGCGGGTTGCCGTCACGATGACGGAGTAGGAGGCGACGCGCTCACACCGGGATGATGGTGTTCTCGTCGCCGTCGGACTCCTCGTCGGCGGAGGGGGCACCGTCGATGCGCACCACGAGCGCGGTGATGTTGTCGTCGCTCCCGTGCGCCAGGGCGCGCTCGGAGAGCGCCAGCGCGCAGGCTTGCGCCTCGGGCACGCTGGACACGCCGTGGGCGAGCTGCGCGTCTTCGAGGCGGGCGTGCAGGCCGTCGGTGCTGAGCAGGAGCCGGTCGCCTGGCCGCACGGAGAAGGCCCCGGTGTCGATGCCCGGGTCGATCCGCAAGGACTCGTCGTTGCCAAGACCGCGGCTGCCGAAGACGAAGTTCTGCGCGAGGTAGCGCGGGTGGTCCGGGACGGCACGCCGGTCGCGCATGGCAAACTCCTCGCGCGTATGGTCGCGAGTGATGCGCGTGAGACGCCCCTCGCGCCAGTGGTAGAGCCGCGAGTCGCCCACGTGCACCCACACCACGCGGCCGCGAGCGAGCCAGGCCACGGTGAGCGTGGTGCCCATCTTCACCTCGCCCGATTGCGACACGCGTTCGCGCACGCGAGCGTGCGTCTGGAGGAAAAATTCGCGCAGCGCCAGCTCCGGCTCGCGTGGCAGCTCAGCGAACTGCAGCCGGCTGACCGCCTGCACCGCCGCCGCCGAGGCGACGTCGCCGTCCTCGTGGCCGCCCATGCCGTCGGCCACCGCGAAGAGAAGGTCGCGGCGGGGTGGCGCCCTCACGACCGCCTCCCCGTCGCCTTCGCGGAAGCGAATCGTCCCGCCCCGGCAAACCAGGTAGTTGTCCTGGTTGGTGGCACGCCCGCCCCGCTCGGCGCCGATCCCGACCGAGCACACCAAGCCCACCGATACGAGGGTCTCGAGCATGCTAGCCCACTTCGAAACGGTAGATGTTTGCGCCTGCGAGCAGACCATCGCCGGGGCGGAGCGACGCCGGCGACCCGTCCTCGGGCATGGTGCGCCAGGGACGGTCGCCCTCGCGGTGGAAGAAGGGCAAGAAGCCGGTGGCGCCGGTGCGGTAGCTGGGGAGGTAGTCGCTGATCGTCAGCTTCTCGCCATCGAACTGCAAGGTGGCGTGGATGGGGCCGAGGCGGCAAGCGCGCGGCGTGCGGAGGGGGAAGCCCACGGTGAACAAGGCCGACGCGAGGCGATCGCCAACGTCGATGGCCAGCAACTGCGCCCGGGGATCGGGCAGAACCGCGCCCTCGGCGAAGGAGAGGCTCACGTCGAAGTCGGGCTCGAGGTTCGCGTCGCGACGGATGATGGCGATCCGCGCGCCCTGGGGGCTCTCGGTGCTGCGAACCTTGCCACCGGCGATGGTGATCGATGCCTCTCCTTCCTGGATGAGCTCGACGCGGACCTTCTTGCCGCGCGCGTACACCCGCACGTAGTCGAGCGTGAGAAACACCTGCTCGGCGAAGGACTTCACCTCGGGGACGATCATGTCGACGCCCCGGTGGTTGCCGATGGAGAACTCGCCGTGGACCGACCAGCCCACCTGCAACAGGCGCGCCGGGCGCGACAACTCTAGCTGCCACTGCCTCTCCTCCACCGACACCACCGGGTCGAGTTCCGACTCGTCGAGGATCATCGGCGGAGGTGGCTTCGTGACCTGTTTCGAGGGCTTCGCCGCCACGGGCACGATGTCGAGAGAGTCGTTCTTCTCGCTGCCCAGATCGACCTCCACCGGCCGTGGCGGCCGGCTGCGGTCGGGCGCCTCGGCGATCGACAGGCTCGGGGCCGGCCCCTCGTTCAAGCTGTCGGGGAAGGTCTTGGACTTCCCCTTTCGCCGAGACGGCGCTTCGGGCACTCCCTTGACGGGACGGGGCGCGAGACCCGCGCCGCCGAGACCCGCGGGGGCCACGGGATCGAGGGTGCGCGAGGTGAAGACACGCACCTGGTCGACGACCGCCGCGAGATCGGCAGCGGAGAACTTGGGGAGCGAGTTCGACGGCGGCGACGCGATCTGCGGCGCGGCCGCGGGCGGGAAGGCCACGTGGAACAGGCAGTTGCCCACGAGGAGCTCGTCGCCCACCTGCACCGCGGTCTCGTGCCTGCCGCCGGGTCCCTCGCGGGGGAAGAGCGAGATCACGTCGGCGCCGCGGCGGACGTAGGTGTAGCAGTGGCGCGCCAGCGAGCGCACCAGGGGCTCGCCGTTGAGGTCGATCTCGGCGTGGGTCGACGCCACCATGATCGAGTCGGTGTAGAAGCGCGCCTTCGGGATGTCGCCGGTGCGGGAGCGAATCGTCGAACCGCCTGCCACGCTGGGCAGCCACGCGATGTTCTCGTTGTGCGGCTCGTCGGGCAGGCAAACCTTGCAACGACGGTCGCGACCCACCTGAAACACAGCGCCGAACTCGAGGTAGGTACCGGCGCCGGACCGGCGCAGCTCGCCGAGGTACGGCCAGCCCTCCGCCTTCACGCCGGCGAGGTCGCGGTACTCCACCTTGATGCCGTCGACCTCGATCTCCACCGTGCCGCGCAGCGCCAGCGTGCTGCCCGGCGCCGCCGCCTTGCCGTCGAGCCTCACATTGGCGTCGTGAGGCACGAGCGTCACCCGGTTGGCGCGCACCTGGATGGTGGCGCGCGGCGTGGCGTGCGCCGTGGCGATCTGCGCCTTCGGTCCAAGGTAGACGTCGTACCCCTCCATGAAGTTGTTGAAGTGCACCTTCTGGAGGAGGGCACCGCGCTCGTGGAGGGTGAGGATGCGCGCCTCGAGGGCGTCGGGGATGATCGTCCTCTGGCGGCCCCCGAGCCCGGCAGCCCGGGCGGGGGTGGTCTCCGGGGGCATCGGCGCGGGCACGGCCGGCAAAGGTTCGAGCGCGATCTTCGGGGGCGCATCGACCCCTTTTTTACCCTTCGGCTTCGCCGCCTCGGCGGCCACCATCGCCGCCTCGACTTCCGATGGCGCGGCCGCCTGGGTCGTGCCGGACTCGAGCACCGCGAGCACGAGGAAGGCCACCGGGCGACCGCCGGTTTCCGTGATGGTGAGCACCGACGGGCCCGCCTCGGAAGTGTCGGCGCGCACGAGGTAGCGATCCTGCAGTTCCGGGCTGATCACGTGGACCAGCGAGCCATCGGGGTATTGCTGCAGGCGGTAAAGGCCGGGTTCGAGCAGGCCAGGATGGTGGAAGTTGTCCAGCCAGTGGCGACCGAGAGTGAGCACGATCTGGTCGCTGTGGAGGCGCGCCACCTCGCGGTAACCCTCCCAGGCGCCGGGGAGGTTGAGGTGGACCCCGATCACCGGTCGGCTCCGCGAGGCGGGGGCGACGTAGAGGTTGGGCAGCAGGCCCGTGATGAACTCCCCGGGCGCCAGGCCGAAGGACTGGTGGAGCATCTCGCTCCCACCGTCGGCCACGATCCAGAAACGCATGGGGCGCGTGCCGTAGAGAAGCTCGAACTTCTCCTTCACGCAGTACTCGGCGAAGTCGTCGCCCACCCGGCGGGCGGCGCGGTCGGTCCACGCCTCCCGGTTGTCCCCGGCGCCCTGGCTGGCCACCCGTTGCGCGTCGGGCTCGTTGATCACCATGAGCACATCGGTGAAGGAGGCGATGCCCGCGCCACGCTCCGCGTGGATGTGGGCGCGCAGGCCGCCCTTGCGGCCGCCGTAGCTGGAGGTGGACCAGAGCTGGCCCGGGTGCTCCACGAGGTCGTCCTCGGCGTGGTGTTTCCTCAGTCGCGAGAGGTAGAAGGCGCTCGCGGGGTCCTGATCGAGCACCACCTCGGCGCCGCCCGAGAGGCCCTGGGTACGGCCCGACGAGAAGATCCGCGAGATCAAGTCGACGAGTTGCGCCATGCACAGGCTCCACGTCCCGGCGGGGATAACCGGGCCACCATGGCGCAGCGTATCGCGATCAGCGGGTCGGCCGGAGTCGGCAAGAGCACCTTGGCCCAGGCGGCAGCGGCCGAGCTCGGGTGGCCCTGCCTACCCGAGGGCATGCGGGAGTACCTCGAGTCGACCGAGGTCGACATCCACCACCTCGGCATCGACGGCCTGCGCGCCCTGGTCTTGCGGCTCTGGGACGAGCGACAGGAACTAGAGGCCAAGTACCCGGCTTTCGTGGCCGACCGCTCTTCCTTCGACACGGCGGCCTTCTGGATGTTTTACGGCTACGCCAAGGACGAGCCTGACACCCTGCGGCTCTTCGACGAGACGCTCCGTCGCGACCGCTACGACCGCGTGTTCCTCCTCCCCTGGGGACGAATCCCGCTGGTGGCCGACGGCGTGCGCCACCCCAACCGTCACATCCAGCTCCACGTGCAGTCGATGATCGTCGGCCTCGTCCACGAGTTTGGGCCCGCGCCAACCTGGGTGGAGCCCACCAGCCTCGCCGAGCGCGTCCGCTTCGTGGTGGAGCGGGCGTCGGGATAAAGCCCCGGCCATGTCGAAGATCAGCCCCTTCCGCGCCTGGCACGCCCCCCCCCACCTCGCGGCGCAGGTGATCGCCCCGCCCTACGACGTGATGAGCGAGGCGGAAGCTCGCGAGGTCGTGCGGCAGAACCCCTCGTCCTTCGTGCGCGTGTCGCGGCCCGAGGCGGTGATGCCCGATGGGGCCGACAGCCACTCGCCGGAGGCCTACGCCACGGCGCGGCGCGAGTACGAGGGCATGAAAGCGCGCGGGCTCATCGTGCAAGACCCGGTCGAGGGCTACTACCTCTACGGCCAGAAGATGGGCGTCCAGCACCAGGTGGGGCTCGTGGCCTGCTTCTCCACCGAGGAGTACGACCAGAACCTCGTCAAGAAGCACGAGTTCACCCGGCCCGACAAGGAGCGCGACCGGGTGAACCACATCGACGCCACCAACGGCCAGACGGGCATGGTGTTCCTGGCCTACCGCGACGATCCGGACCTCAACGAGCTGATCGCGGTGGGGTCCGCCACCGACCCGCTGTTCCAAGTGACGACCGAAGACGGGGTGGAGCACGCGCTTTGGCGCATCGACCACCCCGTGGCCGTGGCCGCGATCACCGCCGCCGGCGCGCGCCTACCCGCGGTGTACGTGGCCGATGGGCACCACCGCTCGGCCGCCGCCTCGATCGTCCACCGCGAGCGCGCGGGACAGCCGGGTCGGCACGGCTGGTTCGTGGCCTGCCTGTTTCCCGCCTCCTCACTGAACATTCTCGCCTACAATCGCGCCGTGAAGGACCTCAACGGTCACGCGCCGACGGCCCTGCTGTCCGCGATTCGCGACGCGGGCTACCACTGCAACGCCACGGTGGAGCCCGTCCCCAGCCGCGCGGGCACCTGCACGATGTACCTCGGCGGCCAGTGGTGGTTGCTCACCGCGAAGGACGTCCCCTCCGACCCGGTGGCCAGTCTCGACGTGTCGATGCTCCAGGACCGCGTGCTCGCGCCGCTGTTGAACATCGACAACCCGCGCACCAACAAGCGCATTGACTTCGTGGGCGGCATTCGCGGCTGGCAGGAGCTGGTGAAGCTGGTCGACCAGGGCAGCCACGCGGTGGCCTTCCACATGTTCCCCACGCAGATGGACCAGTTGCTCGACGTGGCCGACGCCAACTGCGTGATGCCGCCGAAGTCCACGTGGTTCGAGCCGAAGCTGCGCGACGCGGTCGCGATGCACGAGATCGGGTGAAGCCCCGGCACCGACTCGTCGCCAACCTCAAGCGTTTGCTCGCGCCCGGGATGCGCGCCTACGCGGCCGCGCCCGGCGAGGCGCCGGTGGAGGTCGAGGCAAACATCATGGCGATCTGCGCCGCCGCCGACGCGGGCAGGGTGAAGCTCAGCCTCGTCGACGCCGAGGGCGCGCGCGTGGCGATCGACGCGCGACACGGGGCGATCAAGGGGGCAGTGAACGGGGACCCGGGCCCCGCGAGTCAAGGCGCGCGGCGGGCGGGCGGGCTGGCCCAGAGGCAGCAGCCCCCTTCCCGGGGGCACCAGCCGGGGGGCCAGGGGGGGGGAGGCGCGAGCCCGCCCCTCCTGAGGGCGATTGGCATCGCGAACGCCGACGGGACAGTTTCCGCGCACAACGCGAAGAAGCTCAAGCAGACACGCCACCTCGTGGAGCTGCTCCGCCCCGCGTGGGAGGCCGCGCTCGCCGCGCGCCGCGACGACCGTCCCCTGCGGGTGGCCGACCTCGCCTGCGGCAACGCGTACCTGTCCTTCGTCCTCTACGACGCCCTGCGCGCCGAGGACATCGCCTGTCGCCTGCACGGGATCGAGTCGCGACCGGAGCTGGTCAAGAACTGCGAGGAGCGAGCCCGTACCTTGTCCTTCGAGGGCATGAGCTTCGCCACGGCGAGCATTCGCGACGCGGACCTCTCGGCGCTCGGCGGCCCGCCCGACCTGGTGCTGGCGCTGCACGCCTGCGACACCGCCACCGACGAGGCGATCGCCCTCGCGGTGCGGGCGCACGCCCCGGCCCTCTTCGTCGTCCCCTGTTGCCACGCGGAGCTGGCACGACAGGTCAAGGGCAACACCGCCGCCTCGCCGGCCCTGTCGCGACATGGCCTGCTGTTGAACGACTACGCCACCACGCTCACCGACGCGCTCCGCGCCGAGATCCTCGACGCGGCCGGCTACGCGGTGGACGTGGTGGAGTTCATCGACGCGGGACACACGCCGAAGAACCGGCTGATCCGCGCCCACCGGCGCACCTCCCCCGCTCCGGGACGGTCACTCGCGGGCACGCTGGCGCGCATCGCGGGCGAGGGGCTGGTCCCGTCGCTCGCAAGGCTGCTCGGCGGGGTCTAGGGGGAGTCCCAGCCCCCTCACGCCCAGAAAGGCATCGAAATCCCGATCTCGACGGCCTTGCGCTCCATGTCGTGGCCCGGCTTAGCCAGCTAACCGTTGTCCTCGTCGTCCTCGCGGAGCATCTCCTCGCGGGTCTTGTTGCCGCGCACGAACACGCGGCTCACCTGCTCGACGCCCTCGCTCATCGCTCCCTTGGCCGTGACCTTCTTGCCCTTCTTGCGGAGGGCCAGGACGCCCACGACGATGAGGATGATGAACACCCAGAAGAGGCAGCAGCAGGTGCAGGAGAGGATGTACCAGAGGTTCGCGAGGAGGATGTCCATGGGGGCGAAGCCTATCGCACTCGCGGCGCCAAATGAAAGCGCGTCACGAAGATAGGGGCGCCCGATGAGCGATGAGCTCGATCTCTGGCTGCACGCGGGCCCGCCGTGGCGGCGCCCTCGGCCCGGCGCGCAGCGACTACGCGAGGGCGCGGCGATACCTCGTGAGCGGCGACCCCGGGGCGCAACGTCGCCTACCCCCGGAAGGCCGCCAGCGCCTCGCCGATCACCTCGATGCCGCGCCGGATGTCTTCCGGGCGCTTCACGGCCGCGAGGCGAATCTCGTCGCGACCCTCTCGCGGGTTGGCATAGAAGCCAGGGCCAGGGGCCACCACCACGCTCTCGGGACGCCCCGTCCTGGTGCTGCGGAACTCGGTGACGAGGAAGCGCGCGAAGGCCTCGGTGTCGTTCACCGGCAGGCGCGCCATGGTGTAGAACGCCCCCTCGGGACGGTGGTACGACACGCCGGGGATCTCGGCGAGCGCGTCCATCATCGCGTCGACCCGCGCGCGGTACACGGCGCGCAGCTCGTCATAGAAGCCGTCGCCCAGCGCGAGCGCGGCGATGGCGGCGTTCTGGGCACGGGGCTGCGCGCCGAGGCGGGCCTGGCCGAGGCGCTCCACGCGCTCCATCAGCGTGAGGTTGCGACTGATGAGGAAGCCGATGCGCAGGCCGCAGGAGGAGAAGGTCTTCGAGGTGCTATCGACCACCAACACGTGGTCTTCGTGGCCCTCCAACTCCAGCGCCGACACCGGGCGGTGAGTGAACCAGATCTCGCGATACACCTCGTCGGCCACGAGCCACAGGCCGCGGCTGCGCGCCCACTCGGCCACACGCCGCAAGTCGGCCTCGCCGTAGACGGCGCCGGTGGGATTTCCAGGGTTGGCGAAGAGGAAAATCCTCGTCTTGTCGGTGACGTACCGGTCGAGCTCCTCGTTGCTCGGGATGCGGAAACCCTCGTCGAGGCGAGTTCGCACCGGGACGACCTTCGCCGCCGCGACCGTCGCGAAGCCGTTGTAGTTGGTGTAGTAGGGCTCGGGGACGAGGATCTCGTCGCCCGGGTCGCACAGGGCGCAGAAGGCAAACAACAGCGCCTCGGAGCCGCCCTGGGTGACGACGCAGTGCTCCCAGCCTAGTCCCGGCGAGGTCCGGCTGTGGAAGGCGGCCGCCGCCTTGCGGCAGGCGGGCAAGCCGCTCGCGGGACCGTAGGCCAGCACCGGCGAGTCGGTCGCCGCCAGGGCGTTCATCACCTCGATCGGCGTTGCCACGTCGGGCTGGCCGATGTTGAGCTTGTGAAAGTGAACCTCCGGGGCCTGGACCACGAACTGGTCGAGTTTCCGGATGGCCGATTCCTGCATCGACAGCGCGCGGTGGCTGAGTCGCATCGGCAGGCGCTAACTCGCCGGCCAACCCGGTTACTTCGTGGCGATGCTGCTTCTCCTCGGAACGGCGTTGGCCGCGGACGTGGTGACCCAGGGCGAGTTGTCGTCGCGCGCGAGAGATCTGGCGCGCCTCAACATGGGCGGGGTGGTGCTCGTGGCAGAAACCGAGGCCGACCGGCCGTTGATCGACGCGCGCGTGGCCGACGGCGTGTTGCCGCGCTTCGCCGTCGTCACCGCCACGGTGCTCGACCCGGCCGCTGCCGCGCTCGCGGCGGCCACCTCCACCGGCACGCGCTGCGCGCTCCTGTTGTCGAGCCCGGTGCAGTCGATGTGGAAGGCGGCGGCCTTCGGCGAGTGCGCCGGGGTGTTCACGGAGACGGCCTTGGCCCTGCCCCCTCCGGGCATCGTGCCGGGGGGTGGCGCCAAGCCCGTGCCCACGTGGCCGAGCGGCGCCGAGCCGAGGGCGACCCCCGCGCCGGCGGGCACGCCCGTCGTTGTCCCCCCGGAGCCCAGCACGGAGCCCAGCGCGCCGCCAGCCACGCCACCGGTCGCCCCGGCACCCCAGGGCGCGACGCCCGAGAAACTACGCACCTACAAGCAGCGACGGTTGGCGCGGGGCCCGCTCAACTACACCATCGGCGGGGGCATGACCTACTCGCCCGCGCGCTGAGCGTCAGCGCAGCGTTCTAGCTGCGATTCCTCATACTCGTCCCCCCAGCCGCGCCCTGAGCTGGTCGAGGCGGGCGAGCACCTCCTCGGTGGCCATGTCGCGGTAGCGGGCGGGGAGCATGCCGCGCGAGGACGACTCGAACACCGCGAGCATCTCCATGAACTCGAGCATGCGCACGTCGCGCGAGGGCACCACGTCGGCGAGCGCTGCCGACAGGTCGGCCGTGGTGATGGTGTCGCGACCATCGATGCCGGCGAGGTTGGCGGCGGCGAGCACCACCGCCTCGATCTCGGCGGCGCTGTAGCCCTGCGCCTTCTCGGCGATCGTCGCCCAGTCCACCCTCTTCTTCCCGAGCAGGCCGGCCCGGCGCGCGATGGCGCGGCCGATCTCGGCACGTTCTCCAGATGTTTCCGGAAAGAAGAATGGGATCTTGAGGTCGAAGCGACCGGGGCGCTTAAGGTCGGTGTCGAGCTTGTCGGGGCGGTTGGTCATCATCACCACCAGCACCCGCCCACGGTGCCGGGTGTCCGACATGAACTCCTTGAGCCGCGCGATGACCCGCGACGAGGTGCCGCCGTCGCCGTCGTGACCACCAGAGAGCGAGCGATCCGCCTCGTCGATGATGAGCAGCGCGTAGCCGAGCGCGTCGACCACGTGCAGGATGCGCTCGAGGTTGGCCTCGGTTGAGCCCACCCACTTCTCGCGGAAGTTCTTGAACTTCAGGCAGGTGAGGCCCGAGGAGGCCGCGAAGGCCTCGGCCACGAAGGTCTTGCCCGTGCCCATCGGGCCCACGAAGATGACGCCCATCGGCACCGCGCTGCGCCGGCCAGCCTTGATCGCCTCGGCCACGCGCTGGAGCGTGGCCTTCACCGAGCTGTTTCCGCCCACGTCGTCGAAGCTGTGGTGCGGATCGACGAACTCCACGAGGCCGTGGCATTCCTGCTCGATGATGGTCTTCTTGCGTCGCGACACGACGCGGAAGGTGATCGCCTCGCTGCCCTGGCGTGCCTGCCGCAAGAGGCCGCGCACCTGGTTCAGAGAGAGCCCGGCGGTGACCGTGGCGAGTTGCTCGACGCTCAACTCGCTCGGGACGCCCGCGATCTCGCGGTCGAGGAAGGCGCGGCGCCGGGCCTCGTCGGGCAGCGGGATCTCGAGGGTGGCCACGTGGCCCTGCGCCACCAGCCGCCGCGACACGTCGCCAAGTTGCTCGGTGACGAGCACCACCACGCTGTTGCCGGCCAGCAGGCCCGGGTCGGCGCCGAGCTTCATCAAGGTGACGAGGTTGGCTTTCTCCGCGTCGCCCATGAAGGCGAGATCGGCGTTCGGCGCGATCGTCTCCACGTAGTCGAGGATGATGGCGGCGTTCTGGGCTGGCGAGGTGACGACGTCCTCCACGACGGGGAGCACGCCGCCGATGGTGCGGGGCAGGTCGAACACCGACTCGCGCCCGGCCACGGTACGCACCGCGTTGACGGCGCTCAGGAAGGCCGCGCGCTGGTTGCTGCTGGGAAACTCGATCCCCTCGGCCACGTTGTAGTAGGCGACGATGTCCTTGGTGCGGCCGAAGAGGCGCTCGAGGAACACGCGCAGGGCCACGTACTGGCCATCGTCGCCCGGCTGCACGTCGCGGGTGTTGCCATGCAGGAGGAAGACGCTGGCCTCGCCGGCGAGGTAGCGCTGGCGGAGCTCCTGGGCCCAGGAGGGGAGCTGATCAGGGAGCGAAGAGGAGGACATCGACGGTCCCGCTATCCCCCGCCGAGGCGCCGAGCGCCCGCCCAAGGACCGGCCCCTCGCCCGCGTGCGCGAAACCGTCGCCCGCGCTGGCGAGCCGGTCGCCGGGCCGAACCGCCCCGCGCACCCGCACCGGCGCGAGGCCCGCCACCGCCACCGCCACCGTGCCCTCGCCCACCTCGAGCCCGCCCTGCTTCACCACCACGCCCAAGGGTTGCTCCCCGGGTCGCGCGCGGTGTATCGAGGCGAGCTTCTTCCGGGTCTCCACTGCCACCACGTCGCCCGGCTGGATCGTGTCGGCCCCGCTCGCGAGCAGCGCGACCACCTTCTCGTGGCCCACCGAGCGGCCCCCGCGCACGGCGCCCGTGACCACCACGCCGCCGCCCTCGGCCACGTGGATGCCCCCCTTCGCGGCCGTCAGCGGGCCGGGCACCGTGCCGCTCGCGAGTTCCACCTTGGCGGCGATGGACTCGAGCGCGACCTGCAGCGTCGCCACCTGCGTCCCCAGCGCCGCGATAGTCGCCTCCGCCTGCTTCAGGCGCTGGTGAGCGTCGTCGGCACGCGCCGCCGCCGCCGTGGCGCCCGGGCCCTCCGCCGCCACCGCGCCCACCCCGCCTCTCTCCAGTGCCTCGACCCGCTCGATCAGGTCGATGATGTCGCCGTCAGGGCCGACGATGTCTTCCAGCTCGTCCTCGATGCGGACCACGCGACCGTGCTCGTCGTCGTCGAGGCGAGTGAGGCGCGCCTCGTGGGTCGATACCCGCGCCGCCAGCGGGCCGAAGATCCCCCCCCCACGCTCGATTGCCCGGAGGCGGCGGTGGAGCTTGATCACGCGCCGACGGGCCTCGGCATCGACCTTCTCCGCCGCGGGCAGGCTCACCGGGCCGTCGAGCCGTTCGAGCCGCTCCGCCAGCTGGGCGACCGCTTCCGCGAGCTGCACCTGCGTGCCGAGCACCGGCACGCGCTCGCTGGCCTCGCTAACTCCCTGCCCATCGTTGATGCAGACCCCCAACCATCGCGGCGCCTCGCCGAAGATCTCAGCGTGCAGGGGGTGGCGCAGGCCGAGCACGACGTGGAAGGCGCCGGTGGGCGCCACCGGGACGCCGGCGTGTGACTCCTCCCAGATCGCCCCGTCACCGTCGCGACCGGGAAAGAGTCTGAACACGAGATCCAGCCGCCCGGCGCTGAGCCGACCGTCGCCGCGCCCGATGCGGCCATGGAACTCGATGGCCTGGCCCATCGCCTTCCTCCCGTCGTGACCTGTGACCGTGATGGTAGCGCCTCCCCGGGGGGGTCTCGCAAGCGGCGGCGGCCGGCGTTCCGGTTAGGGGTGCTTCGATGAGGATTGTGGTCGTGGGCGCAACGGGGCTGATCGGTCGCGCCGTTGTGCGCGCGGGTCTCGAGGCCGGCGTGGACATCGTCGGGCTCGGCCGCCACGACTGCGACGTCACCCGCGATCGCGAGGCCGCGCTGCGCGCGCACCGGCCCGACGCCGTGATCTTCTGCGCCGCCGCGACCAATGTGGACGCCGCCGGCAACGGCACGCGCGCGGTGAACGTCGACGCGCCCGGGGCGTGGTCGCGACAGGTGGCGACGTGGCTCCTGTCGAGCAATTTCGTCTTCGACGGCTGGGGACCACACGCTCCCTCGGCCACGCCTCGGCCATGCAACACCTACGCCGCGCAGAAGGTCGAGGCGGAGCGCCTGGTGCTCGCCGCCGGGGGCCACGTGGTGCGGGTGGGCTGGGTGCACGGGCCGGGCGGGAAGACCTTCGCGTCGACCCTGCCGTCGCGACTGGCCCGGGGCGAGACGGTGCGCGCCATCAGCGACGTGCTGGTGCAGCCCACGCGCGCCGTCGACGTGGCTCGTGCGCTCGTGCTGCTGCCGCGTGGCGTGACCCACCTGGTCGGCAACGCCGACACCACCTGGTACGGCTACGCCTCGGCCCTCGCGGCGCGCCTCGGCGGCAAGGTGGAGCCAGTGCGCCTTGCCGACTTCGGCCTCGACCCGCGGCCCCGCGACGCGCGCCTGTGGCCGGCCACGCTACCGGGGTGGCACGAGGGGATCGAGGAGGGCATCCCCCGGTAGCGCCGCGGTCGACCAGGCGGCCGCGGCCAGCCGGGTGTTGAAGCTCGCGTCGGTGCGCAGGCCCTCCCGCAGCGGCTCGTCGCCGGGGCGCGCG
>Ga0194131_10007016_pt1 | contig 15354 bp, 13 predicted proteins | sample TA2KigO120mmetaG_FD_148631 | JGI IMG/M metagenome (GOLD analysis project Ga0194131, IMG submission 148631) | Freshwater microbial communities from Lake Tanganyika, Tanzania - TA2015053 Kigoma Offshore 120m | ecosystem: Environmental > Aquatic > Freshwater > Lake | place: Tanzania: Lake... | reverse complement strand
GAACCAGGGCGCGCCCACGCCGTCGAGCCCCACCGAGGCCTCGTGTAGCTTCAGCGAGAAGGGGCGGAGGATCTCGACCTCCCCGCTGTCCTCGAGGGCCTCGATGTCGGTGGGTCCATGCGCCCGGATGTCGCCGCTGGCCACCACGCGCACCTGCCTGCCGAAGCGCACGCGCAGGTCGCCGCCGAGCACCGCCGCGTCGTGGAAGTCCACCCAGCCGCAGCCCTCGGCGCAGTCGGCGAGGCCGAGGCGCAGGTTGGCCTCGGCGCGACCGGTGGCCGCGACGTCGGCCGCCCAGGCCGCGCCGGAGATCGCCGCGACGACGAGGAGTGTCAACTAGATGCGCGAGGCGGTCAGGTCGAGCTTGATGTCACACGGGTCGTCGGTGACCACCGGGCAGGAGCTCTCGTCGAAGCTGCCGGTGTGGAGCACGGCGTTGCCCTCCACCTCGTTGTCGCCGGTGATGGTCAGGTAGATGTCGATGTCGGCGTCGATGAGGCAATCCGGCCACTGGTCGCCGTCGAGCTCCACGCCGGTCTGGGCGGCGCCGAGCACCTCCATGGTCTCGTCCTGCGCACCAGCCTCCACCGTCACTTCCATGCTGCCGAAAGGGTCCTGGATGTCGATGCTGTAGGTTTGCGGTAGGTCGGCGTAGCTTGGCAGCTCGATGGCGTTCTCGAAGTTTTCCGGCGTGCCCTCGGGCATGAAGATCGTCTCGAAGGCGCCGTCGTAACACTGGTCGGACACGGCGATGGTGGTGAACTGGAACTTACCCCCCTCGAAGCCGGTGCCGTCGGTGGCGGTCGACTCGCAGGCGAGGAATAACAGGGCAAACATGCGGCACTCCTACTGGCGGGTGAGTTCGGTGAGGGTGAAACGATCGTCCGCGAGCCCGCTGTCGAGCTCCGAACGCATCACGGTGGCCACGGTCTTCTTGTTGTTGACGAGGTCTTCCGCCACCAGCAGGTGGGCGATGGGGCGGTTGGACACCGTCTTGAAGTCGGAAAATGTCACTCGGCGGGTCACGCGACCGGCGGCGTCGACGTGCTCGATCTTCTCGACCATGTCGTCGCTCTCGCGCACCCACAGGCGCACCGCCGCGTCGCGGTGGGCGCTGGCGTCGAGGGGCGCGAGGGACAAGCGGGTGAGCGTGCCCTCGTCGGCCTCGACGGTGGCCCGGTACTCGTCGGCGTAGGTGAGTCGCGACAGGTCTTCCAGCGAGAAGTCGGTGCCCATGAAGGCGTCGCCCCGGCTCTCGCCCACCACGCGGCGGGCGCGGCCGTAGCTCGGCAGGTAGAGGTACACGGTGTCGCCGTCGGGCACGAGCAGCCCCGTGCCGGCGAGGCGGGCGGGCGCGGTGAAGCGCACCAGTCGCTTGTCGCTGCCCTTCTGCCACACCTCGAGCACGCGGTCGGCGGTGGTGCCGGTGCGGTCGGTCACGCTGATCGACAGCGCCAGGTGGGCGTCCTTGCCACGATTGGCCGCCGCGTCGACGCGGGCGAGCCAGGCGGCGCCGTCGTCAGCGAGGGCGAAGGTGAGGAGGGAGGGAAGGAGCACGGCAGCGCCGCCTATCGCGTGGCCTGGCAGGCGTCCTCCTCCTCGCATAGTTCCTCGGCGCCGCCGAACGCTTCCACGCAAGAGCCCTCGAAGGCGGCGCGGTCGTCGTGTCCCGTCCACTCCGACCAGCTCGATCCGTATTCCGCGATCTCCGCGGCGAGGCAGTCGGCGCGCTCGCTGCAGAAGGTCTCGCAGGCGGTGGGGCCGCAGCCCAGGGTCAATAGAACGAGCGCCAGCACCGGCATCTCCGCTGGGCTGCTGATATCGTGGTGGCATGCGACGTGCGCTGCTCTGTTTCCCGCTGGCCGCCTGCGCGCCGGGCAGCGTCGTCTGGGACGCCACCACCGGCGACGACGTCGGCGGCGACGTGGCCATCGCCCTCTTGTCCCTCGGCTACGCCGCGGAGGACGACCGCGCGCTCCTCGACGTGCCCCACGTCACCGGCTCCACGCTCGAGATGAATGTGCTCGACGAGCACAACGGCGCGGTGTCGAGGTGGACGGTGAAGAGTCTCGCCCCTGAGGTGTGCACGGTCACGACGGGCACCACCCGCAACGGGCAACTCCCGGTCACCCTCAGCTTCACCGGGCAGGGCACGACCGAGGTGCTGGTCGTCGACGAGAACGACGTCGTCGTGGACTGGCAGCCGATCGCGGTGCGCGACGTCGTGGGTGCCGATGTGCGCGTCTACGACGTGCTCCGCCTCGGCGAGAGCGTGCCGATCGAGACGCTGCACGTCGTGGGTGGCAGCGAGGGTTCGCTGGTGGTGAACTGGTTCGGCGCCAACGGAGAGGCCCTCGGCGGCTCGGGGCTCTTGTCGGCCACGAGCCCGGCCCCCGAGATCGTGCTGGAAGCACAGTCGAGCGACGACAGCTACGAGACCCTCGGCGTGTGGGTAGATCCCGGCCTCGCGAGCGGCGAGACCAGCATCGAGCTCCTTGCGCTGGGCACCTCGGTGCGGGCGCTACCCGTGGTGGTGCACGACCGCGAAGAGATCACGGAGATCCTGCTCCTGGACTCGACCAGCGTGGACGAGGACGGCGCGACCGGCGGCTACGTGCGGGCACAAGTGCTGGCGGGCGCGGACGAGATCTTCGGTGCGATGGTCACCTGGTCGGTCGACGGCGAGGAAGTGGGCGAGGGCACGTGGGCGCGCCTCGCAGGTGAGAACGAGGACGACCTGCACGAGATCACCGCCTGCCGGGGCCGGCTCTGCACCACCGAGACCCTTCCCGGCACCATCACCTCCGTGGAGGACGCCTTCGCCGAGCTGCCCTGCGGCTGCAACGTCGCCCCGGGCCTGCCCTCCGCCGGCCTGATCGCCGCCATCATCGCCGCGCGCCGACGCCGCCAGGCCTAGCCGCCAAGGGGCGGCCGGCGGGGTGACGGATGTCCGTCGCCGACCGCCGACATCCGTCAGGCACCGCGAAAAAGAGTGCAGCTTTAACCGTGGGCACGACGCTTGCACGTGCCCCGGGCCATGTCTACCAGCGTCGAACAGGCCCCCGCCAAGACCACCGCCCCGGCCACCACCACCGCCACCTCGTCCACGAGCAGCTCGACGTCGAGCGGCACGAGCAACAGCGAAGCGCAAGCCAGAGCCGGTCTCACCGGCGAGGTGCCGCCCAGCAGTAGCGAGGGCGACTTGCTCGCCACGCTGCCGACGCTCGGCGAGGTGGGCACCGTGGTGCTCGACGCGATGCCGCTCTCGTCGGCGCTGCCGGTGGCGCTGCAGTTGATGTCGATCGACTGGGTGGCGGAGTGGGTGGGGGCGCTGGCGCCGGGGGCCGTGGCGGCGGTGGGACCCACGGCGGTGAAAGGCGTGATGGACGCGCTGTTCCCGGTGGGAATCGGCGTCGCGGCAAACCTCGACGTCGAGGTTTCCCTCCCATCGGCCTCGCTGGAGCCAGGTGCGCTCGTTGCGGTGAAGCGGGAAACCGAGGGTTGGCGGCTCACCGTCACCGGGAAGGTGGCGGCGTCGCTCGGCATCGACGCCGAGGACACGGTCGCGGTGGGTGGCGCGGGCGACAACCGGGCTGGCCTCGGCGCGAGCGCGGCCGGGGAGGGCGCCGTGGAGGTGGAACTGTCGACCATCGTCGACGACGAGTCCTTCATCGTCGAACTCGCTCGACTCGGTGCCCTGTCAATCACCAGCCTCCTCGGCGGCGTTCCCGGGTTCGCCCTGGTGATGCTCACCGACGGCGAGGGCAAGATGGTCGCGAGCGGTGAACTGGGCGGAGGCGCGGAGGCCTGGGCGGGGACGACACCGGTGGGCGTGTCGACCGACGGCAGCCTCGGCGAGGCCAAGCTCGACATCGTAGAAGCGCTGGGCAAGACCGCCGGCGCTGCGGGATTCACGGGCAGCATCAAGGGCGGGGGCGGCGTGGACAAGGGCCGCTTCTACGGCTTCGCCGAGGGCGGGTACGCGGTGAAGGCGGGCGGGCCCAAGACGCTCGATGGCAAGGAGACCACGGAGTCGCGGCTGCGTGTCGAGGCTTGGGCCGACCCCATCGTGGAGGCGCCCGCAGCCGACGCGGCTGCCGGTGAGTCCACCGACACCTGCCCGACTGGAGAGGCCACCGCGCCATCGTCCAACCCGCTCGACCAGATCAACGAGGTCCGGGTGACCTACATCGACGGCACCGACCGGGACAGCGCGAAACGCAGCCTCACCGGGAGGAAGTGGACCGACGTGGACGACCTGATCGCCGGGAGCGCGAACTGCGACGGGGCGGGCGAAGTGGTGGGCGACCTCCGGGTCTCCCGCCAGCACCGGGTGGATGATCCCGAGGGCCTCGCTCCCTTCCTCCCGGAGGGCATGCTGCCCCAGTCCGCCGAGTTGGACGTCCTCATCTTCGAGGCGAAGATCGAGTTCCGCAACACCGTGGAGGTTCTCGTCGAGGAGGCCGACGCGCGGGCAGCAGCGCCCGCAGGTGCCGATGCGGACGCGGTCCGGGACGTGCAACGCTCCATGGCCGCGCACCGGCTGGGCGAGGTGTTCGAGGCGCCGGGATTCGAGCCTAGCGACGAGGACGAGGTGGCAGTCGAGGCGGCGCACGTTGACATTCGCTCCTCGGCCGAGGGCGGCCTCTCGCCGGCCGGCACCGGCGCCGACGTCGGCATCGCGCTCACCCGGGAGATTGACCTCAGGGCCGAGGCACAAGCGGATGTCGAGTTGCCCCGCGAGCTGCTCTCAGCCTGACCCCTACTCGCACCCCGACGACACCCAACCAACGGGCTAGGAGCCACGGCATGCACCTCTCCGGCACCCTTCGTCGCGAGGGCACGCGCTGGACGCTCCGCGACGGCGCCTCCGGCAGGACCTACGACCTCGAAGGCGCCGACTTCCCGCCGCGAATGGATGGTCTCGCCGCCCGGATCACGGGCACGCTCGCCGACAGCTTCGGCGCGGGCCTCGGCAGCGAGTTGCCCGTGGTGCAGGTGCAGCGCTGGAGCGCGGCGTAGGTCTCGCGAAACCCGCGACCGGCGTCGCCGTCTGGCCCGGCCCGGCGACCTGGACAAACTCGGCGTCACCGCCTTCACGCCCTGGGGCGAGGCCGAGCCTTGGATAGACGAACTCGGGGACTGAGGCTTCACGCGCTCGGTCGCTTCCCGTATAAGGGAGCATGCGGCCCTGGCTCCCCTGCCTCGCCCTCGCCTGCTCGGACTACGAGGTCGTGGCCACCCCCGCGGACGCTGCGCTGGTGGGATTGCCCGGCAACGGCTGGCTCGACTCCGCGAGCGGCTCCAACGCCGGACCGGACAGAGGTGACGAGGGCGCGGGCACGGTCGGCGCTCCCGAGTGTCGCGAGGACTACTCGAGCTCCACCCTGGTGTCGTTCGACGCCGAGTCGCTCGCCGCCTACGAGATCGACCTCGACCAGGGCGCGGCCCGGCAGCTGGCGCTCCTGTCGGGCGCGAGCGACCCGATGGCCAACCTGAACTCCTCGGCCTTCCGCGAGGATGGGCTCGCCTTCGTGTCGGCCTCGGGCGTGGGCGAGTTGTGGCTCGTCGACCCGTGTACCGGCGCGGCCGAGGTGGTGGGGGCCACCGGCCGCGGCGACGTGTGCGGCATCGCCTTCGGCCCCGGCGGCGAGCTCTTCGGCCTCGACCGGACCAGCGACGAGCTGGTGCGCTTCGACCAGTCTACCGGCGCGGCCGCGACGGTTGGCCCCCTGGGCATCGACATCGAGCTCTGCGGCCTCGCCTACGACTGCGTGGACGAGGAGCTGTTCGGCGTGGACAGCGCCACCCGGCAACTCTTCGCCATCGACAATCACACCGGAGCGGCCACCCGCCTCGTCCCCACGACCGTGCCCTTCCAGTCCGTGGGCCTCGAATACGACCCGGCCGACCGGAGTTTCCTCGCCTCCACCGGAACCGAGCTGTGGCGCGTCGTCGCGCGGACCGGCGAGTCGACCCGGATGTCCGCGCTGCCGGATGGGACGACCTGGGACGACCTCGCCTACTCGCTGGTGGAGCTGGAGTGCGCCAGCGGGGCGAGGTGAGCTGGCCCCGAGCCGCGACGGCCGCGAGTGTCTCGGGCGCGTTCGACCCCCGGCCCTAGACCCCCGGCTTGCCCACCCGCCGCTCCCACTCGGTGCCAGCCATGTAGTCGACGAAGGCGATGGCGAAGCCGACGAACCAGGCGTAGACGTACAGCTCGTCGAAGAAGTCGGGCGGCCCCTCGCGCAGGCCGGCCGCCTTGAGGAAGCCCGGGACGTTGGGGAGCACGCCCAGGACCAGCGCGCGGATGGCAATCCAGTTCGTGCCCTTGTAGCGGCCGTCCACCCGGTAGAGTTCCCTCACGTCGAGCCCCTGCTTCCGGTGCAGCCAGTAATCGGCCACCATGATGCCGGCGATCGGCCCGAGCAACGCCGAGTAACCGATGAGCCAGGTGAAGATGTAGGCCCCGGCCGAGGCGAGCAGCTTCCACGGCAACATCGCGATGCCGAGCACGCCGGTGATGAGGCCGCCCGTCTTGAAGCTGATGTGCTTGGGCGCGAGGTTGGCGAAGTCGTTGGCCGGCGACACCACGTTGGCCGCGATGTTCACGCTGATGGTGGCGATGGCGATGCCGAGCAAGGCGATGATCGCGACGATGGCGCGCGTGGCCGCCGAGAGGATCAGCGGCTCGGCGTGGCCCGCCGGCGGCGTGGGGCTGGTGAGCTGCTGGAGGATGAACTCCGGCTTCCACAGCTCCGACAGCGGCGCCTCGGTGAGGATGGCCTGCGAGGCCGACGTGATCATCACGCCGAGCATCGAGAAGAAGATCATCGTGGTGGGGAGCCCGAGCGTTTGCCCGAGCATCTGCTCCCTCTGTCCCTTGCCGAAACGCGTGAAGTCGGGGATGTTGAGCGATAGTGTAGCCCAGAAGCCGATCATCGCCGTCAACGAGGGGACGAACACGGTCCAGAACTCGCCGAAAGTCGCGAACTTCGACGGCTGTGTCATCATCGGGCCCAGGCCCCCGGCCTCGCTCACCGCCCAGCCGAGCAGGGCCACCGCCATCACCAGCACGATCGGCGCCGCCCAGTTCTCGAACACGCGGACCGCGTTCATCCCCTTGAAGATGATGAAGATGTTGATGGCCCAGAAGAACAGGAAGGTGAGCGCCGAGGGCAAGGTGAGCCCGAGCACCGCCCAGCCGCCGCCGATGGTCGCGTAGCCGGGCCACAGCGCCTCGAGGAAGATGCGGCAGGCCTCGCCGCCGATCCAGGTCTGGATGCCGAACCAGCCGCAGGCCACGATGGCGCGCAGCACCGCCGGCACGTTGGCGCCGGTGGTGCCGAAGCTGGCCCGGGCCAGCACCGGGAAGGGGATGCCATACTTGGTGCCGGGGTGGGCGTTGAGCAGGATCGGCACCAGCACGATGATGTTGCCGAGGCCGATGGTCAAGAGCGCCTGCCACCAGTTCATGCCGCTGGCGATGAGGCCGCCCGCCAGCATGTAGGTGGGGATGCAGTGCGCCATGCTGATCCACAGCGCGGCGAAGTTCCACGTGGTCCAGTCGCGACGCGCCTGGGGCACGGGCGCGAGGTCGCCGTTGAACAGCGGGCTGTCGGCGAGGTCTTCGCCTATCTCGGCGAGGGCCTCTCTCTCGAGGTTGGGATCGTGCATCACGGGCTCCGGTGCGCGCGGAGCCTACCAAAATCGGCGCGGTTGGGGGCGACGTCGTGGAAACCCGTGGCCAGCGGCGACCGGCCGCCAGCCGCCCGGCCGGACTACTCCTTGCTCGAAACCAGCTGACCCGCCTCGGCGACGAAGTCCTTCTTGCCCCACTCGGTGTCGCGGTTGGCGAGCTCGGCGGCCTTCGCCGCCTTCTTCGCGGCTTGCAGCTCCACCAGGTGGTGGTGCGTCGAGAAGAACTGGAGCGAGTGCCCCACCACCGCCTGCACCGTCGCGAACTGGTGCTGCTGCATGAGCGTGGCCACGCCCTCGCCCATCTCCGACACCATCTCGAAGCCCTGCAACATCGGCCCGGTACAGCTCTGCACGCTGTTGGCGCCCATGAGCAGGAACTCGAAGGCGTCGGCGCCGCAAGTCACCCCGCCGATGCCGCTGATGCTGAAGCCCGGCATGTCCATCGCGATCTCGCCCACCATGCGCAGGGCGATGGGCTTCACCGCCCGGTAGCTGTAGCCGCCGAAGGTGCTGTGTCCCTCCACCGTGGGCGTGGGACGGAGGTTCTTAAGGTTGATGCCGATTGTCGACAGGATCGTGTTGATCGCGCTCACCCCGGTGGCGCCGCCCGCCTTCGCGGCCCGGGCCGGCACGCGGATGTCGGTGATGTTGGGCGTCATCTTCGACCACACGGGACGCCCGCCCGCCACCGCCACCACCCAGCGCGTGACCTCCTCGACCATCGCCGGGTTCTGTCCCATGGCGGCGCCCATGCCCGTCTCCGGGTGCCCGTGGGGACAGGAGAAGTTCAGCTCCAGCGCGTCGCAACCGGCCGCGAAGCAGCGCGAGGCCAGCTCCTGCCAGCGGCCCTTGTCGTAGCACTCCATGATCGAGCCGATGAGCGCGCGGTCGGGGTAGGCGTCCTTCACCTTCTTGAAGTCCACCTCCCAGTCCTCGAAGGGGCGGTCGCTGATGAGCTCGATGTTCTGGAAGCCGATGGCGTCGCCGGCCGGGCTGTGGAGCTTGCCGTATCGGGGCTGGACGTTGACCACCTCGGTGTCGGTGAGCGAGGTGGTCTTGGCGACGACGCCCCCCCAGCCCGCGGCGAAAGCCTTGTTGATGACCGTGGCGTTGGTGGACGGCGGCCCGCTGCCGATGATGAAGGGGTTGACGAGACGCATCCCGTCGACGGTGACGGCGAGCGAACCGTCGGTGAGCAGGCTGGACACGGGGAGACTCCGGGCGAAGGGCGAAAGTACCACGCGGGCACATCCCGTCGAGAGGGGGCGGCGTTACGGTCGGTGGCATGTCTCTGGTGCTGTTCCGCGACACCCGCTGCCTCGACGCGCAGGTCGACGTGCTGTGGGACGACGACCGCGGCATCGCCGCCGTGGCCCCACCCGGCACGCTCTCGGGCCACGAGATCGTCGAGGGCGGGCTGGTGACGCCGCCCTTCGCCGAGCCCCACGTCCACCTCGACGCGGCCTTGCTCGGCGCACGGGCCCCCAACCGCTCGGGCACGCTGCGCGAGGGCATCGCCAACTGGGCGCGGCTACGCGAAGGGCTCACCCGCGACGACGTGATCGCCCGGGCGCGGACCACCCTGGCGATGTACCGCGAGCACGGCTGCCTGCGGGTGCGCACCCACGTCGACACGGGCTCGTTGCTCGCGGTGGAGGCGCTGCTGTCGATGCGCGACGCCAACCTCCAGGTGGTGGCGTTTCCGCAGGAGGGCATCCTCCGGGCGCCGAGGCGTCGCGAGGCGTGGGAGCGAGCGGTGGAGATGGGCTGCGACGCGGTGGGCGCCATCCCCCACTTCGAGCGCACCACCGAGGAAGGCTGGGAGAGCGTGCGGATCGCCTTCCGGCTCGCCGAGAAGCACGGGTTGCGCGTGGACCTCCATTGCGACGAGACCGACGACCCAGGCTCCAGGAACCTCGAGGTGGCCTGCGCCGAGGCCATGAAAGAGACGGTGCCACACGTCGTGGCCGGGCACTGCACGGCCATGCACTCCTACCCGCAGCCCTACGCCGCCAAGGTGATGGAGCTCGTCGCGAGCGCGGGCGTGCAGGTGGTGTGCAATCCGCTCGACAACGTCGTGCTCCAGGGGCGCTACGACGGCTACCCGCGGCGACGCGGGCTCGCCCCCGTGGACCAACTCTGGGCGCAAGGGGCCACCGTCGGTATCGGACACGACTCGGTACAAGACCCCTGGTATCGCCTCGGGACGGCCTCGCTGCTCGACGCCGCCTACATGCTGGTGCACGTGGGGCAGCTCACCTCCGAGACCGACATGAAGCGGGTGGTGCGCACCCTGCACACCGAGAATCACGACGCCTTCGGCCCGCGCCCGGAGATCGCGCCCGGCGCGCGCGCGATGCTGTGGTGGGATGCCGCAGACGAGGTGGAGCTGCTGCGAACCCGAGGCAAGCCGAGGCTGCTGGTGGCCTAGCGCCGCCGGCGAGCCAAGCCGCATCGCGACCCGACGCGACGCTCGTTCGGCAGAGCTAGGCTCCCAGGAAGCGATGTCCCGTCAAGGCACTGATCGTCGACAGGTGCCGCGCCGCGTGGTCTGCCGCGCGAACTCCGCCGACTTGCCGAGGCTTGCCCAGCCCCCGCGCGGCGTGAAGAGGATCTAGGCGGCCTCAGCAGCCATCTGCGACGAGCGAGCTGTCGAACACGATGGCGTCGCATCTGGTCTTGTTCGCCCCGGCCTCCGCCATCACCGAGCTCCCGTTCTCGTAGTAGATCGTCGTGCCCGAGCCCGACACCGTCGCGGTGGTGCCCACGGTGAACCAGCCGGTGAAGTTGTCGCCGGTGACCATCACGGTCACACCCGTCTCGGCGTAGACCGTGAGGTTGTTGCCGTCGAGGAAGGCGCTGGTCCCCTTGCAGAGCCAGTAGTACCCGCCTTCGCCTTTCTCGTTCACCGATCCCTCCAGCGCCACGGTACTCGCGTCGAGGGTCACCGTGCACGGGTCGCCGTCGGCATCGGCATCGGCATCGGCATCGGCATCGGCATCGGCATCGGCATCGGCATCGGCATCGGCATCGCTGTCGCTGTCGCTGTCGCTGTCGCTGTCGCTGTCGCTGTCGCTGTCGCTGTCGCTGTCGCTGTCGCTGTCGCTGTCGCTGTCGCTGTCGGTGTCCGCGTCGGTGTCTTCGAGGCCGCTGTCAGCGCCCGGGGCCTGCTTGCCGTCCAGGGTGATCGCCGTGTCGTCGCACGCCAGGATCAACATCATCATGCGCGCCAGTGTACCCCACCCGCACCAGCCCGACGCGCGGCCAGAGCCCTCGCCTTCCTCCGCGCCGGAACGGTGGTGCGCGCGGCCCCCGCCCTCGCGGGCACGGAGCCTGGCCGATAGCCGGGGGTCATGATCGTCCTCGCCCTGCTGGCCTGCGGTTTCGACGACACCGCGCCCGCCGCCGGGCAGCTTGCGTTCGGCCTGCCTCTCGTCGACGATGGCCAACTCTACGCCGGCGTGGCCCGCGTCGACATCACGCCGTCCATCACCGAGACCTTCGACGACCTCGACGGTGACTACTACTTCGACGGTTGTCCCACCGATCCGACCGCGAGCCGGAGCAGCTGCCTCGAGCCCTTCGACGATGCCAATGGCAACGGCCGCTTCGACGCCGTGTGGATGGGCGGCTGGGGCGGGGGCGGGCGCGCCGCGCGCGGCGTCCACGACCCGATCTACGCGACCGCCCTGGTGCTGGCGCTCGACGGCGAGTACCTCGCGCTCGTGTCGCTCGACGCGGTCGGCCTGCTCGAGTACCGGACCACGAGGATGCGCCAGCGGCTCGACGAGGCCGGGTTCGCCGCCGATCGGGTGGTGGTGGCCAACACGCATACCCACCAGGGTCCCGACACGGTGGGGCTCTGGGGCAATCTCGACGAGCTCATCACCGGCCTCGACCCCGAGTACCAGGCGTCGCTCGAAGACGCGGTGTACGACGCGGTGTACGCCGCGTCCACCACGGCGGTGCCCGTGGCGCCGACGCAGGGGGCCGTCAACCTCGTGAGCCTCGACCCGGCCTACTCGGGCGCACCATTCGGCGGCACCAATCCCGATGACCGGATGCTCGGCCTCGTGCGCGACGGTCGCGACCCCATCCTCGTCGACGACCAGGTGCTCACCCTCGCCCTCGACGGCGCCGACGGCCGCCTCGCCACGGTGGTGTCCTACTCCGCGCACCCCGAGGTGGTGGGCTACGAGAACGATCTCCTCGGTGCCGACTACGTCGGCGTGACGCGGTCGCTCATCGAGGACGACGCCGGCGGCACCGCGATGTTCCTGCCCTCGGCGGTGGGCGGCATGCAGAGCGCCCACGGGGGCACGCTGCCTGCTGTCGACGAGGCGGGCGCCCCGGTCTACGACGACGCCGGCGAACGCGTCTTCATCACCGGCGACGGCTACGATTACGCCCGCGTGGCGGGCACCCTGGTGGCCCAGGCGGCGCTGGCCGCGCCGGTGGACGACACCCGCTGGGACGCGCTGCGCGTGCGATCCACGGCGGTGATGCTCCCGCTCACCAACCTCGGCTTCCAGGTGGCCCTCCGCACCGACGTGCTCGACCAGCCCTGGGACAGCCTCGTCACCAGCAGCGACTGCCCCGGGATGGGCACCGATCCGGAGGTGATCGCGTGCGTGTCAGCCGGCGTCTGGCACCTGCAGCTCGGTCCCATCTCGCTCGGCACCGTGCCCGGCGAGCTCTTGCCCGAGTTGTTCTACGGCGTGCCCAGCGAGCCCGGGATGGAGAGCGCCGCCTCCCGGTCGACCGACCCCCGGTTTCCCCACCACCCCGCTGCCTGCGACGACGCCGACTGGAGCACCTGTCGGGAGCAAGAAACCGATGGCGACTGCGCGTGCGAGGACATGCACGCCGCGCCCTACGCGCTGAGCTACGACGAGGCGATGCCGCCGCTCGCCGACACGCTGCCGGGGCCGTACCGCGCCGTGATCGGGCTCGCCAACGGCTACATCGGCTACGCGATCCCCGAGCCGGACTACTCGAGCATCGCCAACGCCATCACCGGGATCGAGGGCAATCACTCGGAGGAGTGGTACTCCGGCGGGTCGCGCATGGCGCCCGCCATCCAGGACGGCTGGCTGGCACTCGAGCCCTGAGCCTCGGGCCGCGGCGGGCGCCGTCAAGCTCTCGGGGGGCGTAGCGGGCGTTTCCGCCAGCCGCGCCAGATGGCAGGCCGGGGCGGGTTAGGCGAGCCGCCTTTTCCGGAGAGCCCATGTCCACCCTCGCCGCCGCCCAGAAGCTCTACGCCACCTTTCCCGCGCGCCACGCCATCGCCCGCCGTCGCCTCGGCCGGGGGCTCACCCTGGCGGAGAAGATCCTCTTCGCCCACCTCGCCAACCCGGAAACGGCGGAGTTTGCCCGCGGCAAGTCCTTCCTCGATCTCAACCCCGATCGCGTGGCGATGCAAGACGCCACCGCCCAGATGGCGCTGCTGCAGTTCATGCTGGCGGGCAAGGAAGAGGCCGCCGTCCCGAGCACGGTCCACTGCGATCACCTCATCCGGGCGCGCCAGGGATCGAACGCCGACATGGCGGTGGCCCTCGACGAGAACGCCGAGGTCTACGAGTTCCTCCGCACCGTGTCGCAGCGCTACGGCATCGGCTTCTGGAAGCCCGGCGCCGGCATCATCCACCAGGTGATCCTCGAGAACTACGCGCTGCCGGGCACCCTGATGATCGGCACCGACAGCCACACGCCCAACGCCGGCGGCCTCGGCATGCTCGCGGTGGGCGTGGGCGGCGCCGACGCGGTCGACGCGATGGTGGGCATGCCCTGGGAGGTGCTCTGTCCCAAGGTGATCGGCGTGAAGCTCACCGGGCAGCTATCGGGCTGGACGGCCCCGAAGGACGTCATCCTGAAGCTGGCCGGTATGCTCACGGTCAAGGGCGGCACGAACGCGATCATCGAGTACTTCGGGCCCGGCTGCGAGAGCCTGTCCTGCACCGGCAAGGCCACCATCTGCAACATGGGCGCGGAGCTCGGCGCCACGTGCTCGGTGTTCCCGTACGACCGGCGCATGGCCGACTATCTGCGCGCCACCGCCCGCGCCGACCACGCCGCGCTGTGCGACAGCGTCCGGGGCGCGCTGGTGGCCGACCCCGAGGTGGAGCAGAACCCCGCCGCCTACTACGACAAGGTGGTGGAGATCGATCTCTCCGCGCTGGAGCCCTACATCGTGGGCCCGCACACGCCCGACCGCGCCCGACCGATCTCGGCGCTGCGCGAGGAAGTGGCGAGGGAGGGCTGGCCCACCTCGGTGAGCGCCGGCCTGATCGGTTCCTGCACCAACTCCTCCTACGAGGACATCGAGCGCGCTGCCCACCTCGCGCGCCAGGCGCGCGCGAAGGGGCTCAAGAGCAAGGCGATGTTCATGGTGTCGCCGGGCTCCGACCAGATCTTCGCCACCATCAAGCGTGACGGCCAGATGGCCGACCTCGAGGCCATCGGCGGCATCGTTCTTGCCAACGCCTGCGGCCCCTGCATCGGCCAGTGGAAGCGCGACGACATCCAGAAGGGCGAGAAGAACGCGATCGTCACCTCGTTCAATCGCAACTTCCCCGCGCGCAACGACAGCAACCTGGAGACTCTCGCCTTCATCTCCGGGCCCGAGATGGTGGTGGCGATGGCCATCTCGGGCGAGCTCGGCTTCGACCCCGAGCGCGACACCGTCCGTCGCGATGGGGTGGAGCTGAAGTTCGACGCCCCCACCGGCGACGAGCTGCCAAAGAACGGGTTCATCCCTGACTTCGTCGGCTTCGCCGCCCCCTCAGCCGAGGGAAAGCACACCGAGGTGCTCATCAAGGACGGCTCCGACCGCCTCGAGCGCCTCGCCCCCTTCCCGGCCTGGGACGGCAAGGACCCCTCGGGGCTGGTGGTCTTGCTCAAGGCCAAGGGCAAGTGCACCACCGACCACATCAGCGCCGCCGGCCCCTGGCTGAAGTACCGCGGTCACCTCACCAACATCAGCGGCAACCTGTTCAGCACCGCCGTCAACGCCTTCTCGGGCGAGGTGGGCAAGGCCCGCGACGTGCTCGCCGGTGAAGACGGGGTGGCCTACCCCGACCTCGCCAAGCGGTACAAGGCGGCCGGGCAGGGCTGGGTGGCGATCGGCGACGAGAACTACGGCGAGGGCTCGTCGCGCGAGCACGCCGCGATGGAACCCCGCTACATGGGCTGCCGTGCGGTGATTGCGCGCAGCTTCGCCCGCATCCACGAGACGAACCTGAAGAAGCAGGGCGTTCTCCCCCTCACGTTCGCCGACCCTGCCGACTACGAGAAGGTGCGGGTCGACGACCGGGTGAACATCGAGGGCGTGGCCGGCATCCCCTCGGGGACTGCGCCCACGCTGGTGCTGGCGCACGGCGACGGGACCGTCGACCGCGTCGCGACCAGGACCACGATCTCTCCGGACCAGTTCAACTGGTTCGTGGCGGGGAGCGCGCTCAACCTCATCCGCAGCGGCGGGAAGTAGCGACTACTTGCGCGGGGGGACGTTCAACTCGTCGTGCGAGCGGATCTTCGCGCAGGTCACCGAGACCGTGTAGGGGCCCACCGCCCCGGCCTTGCCGTCGATGCCGACGAGGTAACTACGAGCATTGAAGGCCTGTAGTTTCACTTGTCCCCCGCCGCGCTTGTTGT
>Ga0194131_10007015_pt1 | contig 15357 bp, 14 predicted proteins | sample TA2KigO120mmetaG_FD_148631 | JGI IMG/M metagenome (GOLD analysis project Ga0194131, IMG submission 148631) | Freshwater microbial communities from Lake Tanganyika, Tanzania - TA2015053 Kigoma Offshore 120m | ecosystem: Environmental > Aquatic > Freshwater > Lake | place: Tanzania: Lake... | reverse complement strand
TTGTTTGCGGGGGTCGTCGCCTGGATGTTCAGCGGTCAGGGCCAGGGCGCCGCGGCGGCGGTCGAATACCTTTCCGGCTATCTGATCGAAAAAAGCCTCTCGGTGGACAACGTGTTCATCTGGGCGATGATTTTCGCCCATTTCAAGGTGCCGCGCGAGTACCAGCACCGGACCCTGTTTTGGGGTATTTTCGGGGCGCTCGTCCTACGTTTCGTGTTCATCCTTGTCGGCGTAGAGGTGATCGAGCGCTTCCAATTTTTGCTGCTGATATTCGGCGTATTCCTGGTATACACGGGCGTCAAAATCTTCACCGCGAGCGACGAGGACGGCAACCCTTCCGAGATGCGGACGATGAAGTTGTTCAAGAGGTTCGTACCGTCGGTGGAGGAGTACGACGGTCAAAAGATGTTCACCCGGGTAAACGGACGCAGACTGGCCACACCCTTGCTGTCGGTGCTGGTAGTGATAGAAGTTTCGGACATCATTTTCGCCGTAGACTCGGTTCCGGCCGTCCTGGCGGTCAGTCGCGAACAGTTCATAGTCTTCGCCTCGAACGCGTTTGCCATACTCGGTCTGCGCGCCCTCTACTTTTTGCTAGCAGACATGCGCGAACGCTTCGTGTACATGCCCCACACCATCTCGCTGCTGCTGGTTTACGTCGGCGTGAAGATGTTGATAGCGACCTGGTACCACATTCCCGTGGCCATATCCCTGGGTGTAATCGTCACGGTACTGACCGCCGGAATCCTCGCCTCGATGAACAAGGACAGGCGGCAAAAACGCGCGGCCGCGAACACCGACGCCCAATAAACGGACGGGAGCCGCCGAGTGACAGAACACGAACCTCGGGATGGGTTCCCTGACGCTAAAGCCGAAGGCGCGACTACAGAACCAATGCGAGAACCCACCCCCGAAAGCCCGACAACCCTCGTCACGGACCGAGGTGCGAACCGCCGGCAAAAACGCTACCCGTTCCCCCATCCGGTCAACGAGACGTCGGCGCGAATCGTCGCCGCGGGGGTCGTGCTGACGGGCGCGGCGTACGTTTCGACAGGGTACCTTTTGTTGCTCCTTGCCCTGACCTACGGGTTCCTGGCCAGGGTGAGTACCGGTCCGGCATTCAGCCCGCTGGCGCTTTTAGCCACACGCGTCCTCACACCCCGCATAAGGAAGACCCACCGCATGGTTCCCGGGCCGCCGAAACGCTTCGCGCAGCTCGTAGGTTTGCTGTTTTCCGCCACGGCGTGCATACTGTGCATCGCGGACATGCCCGTTGCCTCGCGCGTGGCGGTACTGATGCTCACCGCGGCGGCGTTCCTGGAGGCGGCGTTTGGGTTGTGCCTGGGCTGCATCATGTTCTCCTGGTTGATCAAAGCCGGGCTCGTACCGGAACGCGTCTGCGCGGAGTGCACAAACCTAGGCACGCGCCCGTAGGGCATTGCCCGGCGAACGACGACCGTAACAGTGTAAGGTCATGCGATCGGCCACCTTCGACCACATAACCGGAACGGTACGCCCGCTGTGGAGGGGCAGGGTACACGCGGCCGCCGCCGTAATCTATCCTCTCGCCGCCGCCTACCTGGTTAGTGTGTGCAAAACCGTGGCCACAATCGCCGGTTCCTTGGTGTACGCGACAGTGATGCTGCTATGCTTTGGGATTTCCGCGATGTACCACACCCTGTGCAAAAGCCTGAAAACCCAGAAAATTTTCAGGCGTCTAGACCACAGTTCCATCTATTTTCTTATCGCAGGGACGTACACTCCGGTATGCCTGATCGTCCTCTCCGGCCCGTACCTGTGGCTGACCCTGGGGTTGGTGTGGACGGTTGCCCTGGCCGGGGTTTACATGAAGATGAGAGCGCGGGCCTTCAAAGTGGCGACCGCCCTCTACCTGGTGCTGGGCTGGTCCTCGCTCGTGATGCTCCCCCGTCTGTACGAGGCCGCAGGCTGGCTACCCCTGACACTACTGTTCCTGGGAGGAGTGACCTATACTTTGGGGGCGGCCTTATTCCGGATGCGGGTCCCCGCCCTCAAAAAGGACGTCTTCGGCTACCACGAGGTCTGGCACCTGATGACCTTGATCGCTTCCGGACTGCACTATGCGGCCGTATACATCATCAGCGCTGGGGTGGTTTGAGCGTCGGGACGCCATAGCGGTCGACAGGTTCGCGGACCGGATGCGTACAGGGTTTCAAGATCCCCGATAACCGGAACCCCCACCCCGCAGCATGCGGGGTGGGGGTTCGTGCTCAAATGAGTTTGGAGATCTTTACGACCTCCTCGAACGATGCGGCCGGGCCGTCGTTGCCGTGCTCATACAATTTCGCGATTATGTCCCGGTCGGCATCGCCGACGTCGACACACTCGCTTGCACAGATGGCACTGATGTACCCGTAGCCGGGCAAGCGCGGCGAGACGAGGACGAGTTCGAAAACCCAGCGCGGCGAGAACACCACGCAGGGCGCCAACTTCGTCTCACGACCGGCAGGTTCCCCGTCGACGGTGACGTACTCGGCCAGAAGCCTTTTGGTCGCCAGGTTTTCCGGGTTTTGCAGAAGATACCATGCCGTGGGCGCGTTATCCTGTGCGAATTCCCCGATTACCCGCAGATAGGCCCCCCGCAGATAGGCTATCGCCCCCGCAAGAGATCCCTGCCAGGCGGCGTCGAGTGCTTGACCCACGATCCGGCGTTGACGAGCCCAGAGCATCCACAAGAACCGTTCCCGGAATCTGGCGTCTGGATGTCTCGAGTCGTCGGCGTGGTCGCGCAGATACTTCCCGATGCTTTCCAGGTGATCGAAAGACACCTGGGGACCTGCGTCCTTCATCGCTGCACGGAGATTTCTCATCTCCCTGAGCATCTTTTTCCGGCGATTTCTGCCCGGTTGGGCGCGCTCGGAAACGATCAAACATACGGAGAGAACGAGCGCGGGGAACGCGGAAACCGCGAACACGAATGCTGTGGTCAGGCAGATGCCTGCCAGGGCGGACAGCGCCGCCAAAGTGACGGTGAGATCTCCGCGCGCGTGTGCCTCGTCGGCGAACATGGCGTACCCGATTAGGATCCCCGTGAGGGCCGACATGACGAGCATCGGCGACTTTATGAAATTAGATCCGTGTATCTCACGGCACGTCTGCTTAAACTCTGCAATAATCGCAGGGACTATACTTTTTTCTTTTCCCATGATTCCCTTTCTTCCGCGCCCTGCGCGGAAAAGAGTAGATGATTGTTGTATGGCCTAACGAATACGGTAAGCGCAGGGCGGGAGTGGCACAAGGGGCGGCCGCGCGTTTACGATAACAGGTCCCGGTCTCTGTTTCCGGATACCGGGACCCTTAGTCATGATGTCCACCCATTTTGGTGCGCACCGGGGTGCGTCTCTGGCAGGAGTCGAACCTGCGACCTCTGGTTTAGGAAACCATCGCTCTATCCAACTGAGCTACAGAGACCTTGAGAAGGTCGCACACCTACCGTTACGGCAAACGCACCTGATCGGCGTCGAGTTCTATGGGGGTACCGCGACCGAAAACATCCAGTACCACCTTCAAACGATTCTGCTCAGGAAGGATCGCGGAGACCACGCCGAGAAAGTCGGCAAAAGGCCCGGAGACCACGCGTACGGTCTCCCCGGCTGCGAAAGAGTCGTCACGCAAAATCGCGGGCTTGGCATCCTCTTTCCCGCCGGACAAGGCGGCGGACTCGCGGGCACTCAGCGGGGTAGGGCGCTGCGCCTTCTCACTTTGACCGGCAAAACCAGAGATACCGGGAGTATGGCGAATGGCGACCCATGTCTCGTCATCCAGATCGCAGCGCACAAACAGATAACCCGGGTAAAGTTTGCGCCGGACGTTGGTTTTACGTCCCTTCTTGAACTCGATGACCTCCTGCATCGGTATCATAACCTCATGTATCCGATCACCCAGTCTCAGGCTAGAGATGCGTGCCTGAAGACCCTTAAGGGCCTTCTGCTCGTGGCCCGTCAAGGTGGTCAGGGCGTACCATCTGCCTTTGTCCCGTTCGACGGCGGATTCGCCGGCACCGGAAACTCGTTCGTCGCTCACGCGGCCACCTTCGACCAGACGACTGTCCCCCGGCATCTACCCACGGTCATACCTACAACCGTGAGCGGTACCCCCGTTTTTGGTATAAATCGACACACCGTATACTCTACGGACGAACCCGACCAAATCACGGGTTCGGGGACTTCCACGGTTCCCCGGGCAGAACCACCACACGGTAAGCCCACCAGTCCCCGAGGCGGATCTCCCCGACAAGATCGTCGCCGCGATAATGGAGAAGAACACCTTCCAGGTACACGGTGAGGTCCTCGCCGAGCACGCTGCCGGGATTGGCGAGAACCTCCGCTAGGCCGTCTTCCTCACCGAGAACACTTACACTGCCCATCATGATACTATAGCAAGGCCGCCCGTGACACTCCAGATCCACGTCGGCGACCAGTTCCGCGGTGCGGGCAGCGGAATCCACGCGATAGCGCACGTAACGGCTCTGACCCCTGAGACTGTTGTTATCGAGCAGATGCAGGTAGACCTGACCGCCGACCCGGGTGATGCGGGCGTCGTGAGAAGCCCGCGGGCCGCCGAGCGGATCTTTTGTCACCTCGAGTGCGCGATCGCCTTTACCGCCGAGCGTCCACACAACATCGCCGGCCGGCCAGGTCAGCAGGGCGACCGAGAATACGGAGTTGCGGAAACCGACGACGACCTCCCCGTCGGGGGTGACATCCACGGCGTTGGCGTGCTCGACGTCAATGGCGCAAACCTCGCCACCTTCACCGGGGGTGCGGAGTACGACCGGCACAGGTATCGCGGCACGGGGCGGGAAATGATCCTCGCTACGCCAGACCCGAACCTGGGAACCGGCAGGGGAGTACTCGACGATACGCGTACGCAAGGTGTAGCGGTAATCCTCGATGCGCGCCGGGCAACCGGGAACGGAACGAAAGAGACGGACGTCGGTTGAGGGCGTCTCCTCCACCGTCTGATAGCCGATGGCGAGAACGTTCCCGCTCGGGAGAACCGCGTAGTCGTGCCAATCCAGACGCAATTCGGGATCTGCGGACGCTATCCTCCCGGTGACCGGGATACCCGGCTTGCGCGGCGGGATGTCATGAAGCAACAGCATGGCTCCGGTCGGCGGTACGCCCATGGGGGACGTCTCCGGTCCCTCTTGGTACCCGATCAGGCCACCGGTGACAGGATTGTACTCCAGGGCCGCCGGAAGCCCCTGACCTTTGGCGTAGTGCCGTATCACACCGCTGGGATCCACCACCAACTGATAATACACGGGCTTACCCCCCGGTTGCAGGGGATTGGTACTGTCACTGCCGGTGAGCAAGGAGCGCAGGATGTCCCGCCAGGCCTCGTTTTTCATCACCGATACGGTCGCCCAACGCCCTATCCATACATCCCCGAACCTGGGAAAATCCGAAGGTACGCAGACGATGGTCGAGATCTTCCCGCTAACGGGATACTCCAGGTCGACGCTCTCACCCTCACGTATGTCGACCCCCCCGCCAGGATAGAACCCCTTGCCCCAAGTCCCGTCCTCGCAGGTCACGTTCACCACCTCGGCGCCCGCAACATGGGGCAGAAACTCCGAGGTCGGAGGAGAATCCGCACACCCGGGCAGCACCACGCCCGAACAAAGCAGGAACGCCATCAATGCACGGGCGCGGCGGACGTTCACGACGCCTCCCCGTCCTCGAGAGCGGGTGTTGACCGGGAAGGACGGCCGCGGTACGACCGGGTCCCGGAGAACGCCCCGACAACCAGCAACAACGCGCCGATACGCATAGGAGTGGTCATGGGTACCTCGTTGAAACGGGCGGTGGCCACGGACGCCGGTAACGCCCCCACGGCCAGAGCCACGGACGCCGCCGCGGGCCCGGAAACCCGCATCAAGGCCTTGAAAGCCAGCAGGGTGAAAACTATCGCGGCACCCGCGGCCAAAGTCCAGAAGTTCACGACCGGCAGATAACCGCCGACAAACGAGAAAACAGACAGGACAAAAACGCAGGGAGCCAAAAGCAGGGCCGCGCTCCTGCCGCCGCGAGCGAGAGGAACGACACCGGGGAACGTGCGCAGAAACCTCGCGGTAAGAACGGCCGCCGACACGAGGGCGGCCACCCCGAGCAAGGTACCCGGGCCGGGTCGCACACCGCCCACGGTTAGCACAAAGTACATCGACGGCGCAAACCCCAGCCCCAGCCCCGCGACCTTCCCCAGGGACAGGAAGACCACCCCCGCGGACACCAGCAGGAGCGGGAGAACGCTACGAGGACCCTTTATGCCCCTGTGCAACGCGAGCAACGGCACCAGCAACAGGAGAACAGTAAATGTGTGAGCGGTACGCGCCGACGCCCATGCGGTCAGCATCATCGGCAGCAACAACCCGCTGGTACCCGCCCTGACCAGTTCCCGGTCGCCGCGCAGATCCAACGGCCAGTCACGCGATCCGGAAACCCGCCTTAAGGCGAGCGGCAAAACCCTGGTCAGAGTGGCTACCAGTAGCGCCACTACAAACCCCAGAAGACTAACCCCGGCAACATACTGCCAGACACGAGACCCGGTGGGAGTCTCCAGGAAAGCCCGGCGTTGTATACCGGCCATAACCGCAATCAATGGCAGCAACAGGACCTGGGGACGTTTCATCAGCGACCTTCGCCCAGAACCAAAGTAACCGTACCACCGTAGCCGTCGGTGGCCCGCAAACGCAACCCGTCGAGAACACGGAAGGGCAAGGTCCGCGGTTCGTCGCCGCCGCAAACCACCAGCCGACCCACGTCTATGGCGCAAGTAACGACGCCCGACTTCTCGGCGTACACCCAGTTCCCGCCGTCTTTAAACCATCCCGGGGCCGACCCGACACAACTGTGGGTGATGGAGCCCGCCGAATAACCCAACAACATAGTCTCCCGCCGGCACTCCAGTTCACCGCCGTGAACCTCGACGTTCCCCGATACGTCTTTATCCTGGACGTAGATACGGCTACCGTTCCGTCCCCTGCAGTAGGCCGCGTCCAGGGTCGAGACGCAGACCCTCTTTTTTCCCATGTACATCCATTCCACGTTGACGGACGCAGGATTCTCGGAAGGACCCGGACGCAGGTCCCCTTCCCAGCAATTTACGTCCGCACCGTACGCGCAAAATTCCTCCCCGTGGGCCACGATGCCGCGGACGGGTTTAGGTAAAGATACCCGGGACCATGCCCCGCCCATCAGGCAGGATACTTCGCCTACCGCAGTCACCACGCATACAGCACCCCGGTCGGCGGCGGAGGCGGTGACATCCACGGCGGCGAGCGAGGCACGATAGTCGTCCCACCCCCAGCAATGGAATGCGCGATCCGCGAGAATGGCGCACCCCTTCTTAACACCAGCGGTAACCCCTACCGCCGCGGACGGAAGAAGTACGGGCGAAGGGTCGGGTCGTTCCTCCGTCCAGCACCACACCAGACCGCCGGTATCCAGACCGCATCCCGAGGACTCGACGATATCCATCTCCACGATCTGACGCCCCCCCGGTTCGGGCATTAGGCGGCCGGTACCCGCATCCACCGCGAAGCCCGCTACCTTCCCCCCGGTCTCCGTCTCAATGGTGTAGGTAACCGGTCCGACGAGTCCGATCGTCCTCGCCCCGCCGTAAGGACCGTCGAGTAGTTCTATGCGCGGACCGCCCCTTGAGACGACGAGAACAACGACAATGGACGCCACAGAGGCCGCGAGAACACCGATTTTTGTCAAGGAACGTGCCACCTGAGCGACTGTGCGCTCACGCCGTGCCCTGTCTTGGGGTGTTACGGTGAGGGAAACCGGGAGTTAGATATCCTCGTCCGGGTGCCTTTGCTTGTCGGCGCGGAGGCGGCGCAGCGCCTTGCGACGCTTCCATGCCTTGATCTTCCAGTGCCTGAGCACGCGGCGCTTCTCGGCCTTCTCGGAAGCGTGCCCCTTCTGGTGATGGTGGGCCGGTTTGAAACCCACCGCCGGTTCGTCGCACTCGTCGACGTCCCGGGACTTGCCCACTGATTCGACGATGCTGCGTAACTCGCTCTTGATGCGCTGACGTTCGGCGTGGTTCCGCGCCCGGTACTCCGCAGTCGACAACCTGGCCGACTCACTATCCTTACTGCGATAGCTCATTGTTGCCTCCGAGAGGTGTACGCTTACCACTATGCGGCGGGCAGGGGCGGATTCACCCATGGCCTAACACCCGTAGTTTTTCCGTTGACTGCCGCTCGCGGAGGGCAACAAACGGCGGATTAAAGGAACTCTAGGCCTACTACGTCTTCGGTGAAAGTATCGTGGGGGATGTTGGTGTCAGCCAGGATGAGGGCGCGCTGAAGCCAACGATCCGTGCCGTCGAAACGAGGAGTGAAGGAGCTGCGGCCGTGCACCAGTATGGTGTTGTCGATCAAGAGCAGATCCCCGGCCCCGAGCACAAGAAAACTTTGAACCTCCCGCACGGCGGCCTTGAGGGCATGCAGTGCCGAGCGGGCACGCTCGGAAACACCGCTGGTCAGAGACCAGTCCCACGATATGCGCGGCCTGTTGGGGGTGCCGTCGAGAACCTTGTGCGGCGCGGAAAGCGCCACGGAACCACCCCGAACGTACGAAGTGTCCACCCCGGTAACGAACTCGGACGTATGCAAAACCTCGCAGACGTCCTCGGAAAGTGCGGAGACGATGTCGTAGACGTTGCAAATGGTTGTGCGGGCCGAAGGGTCCCCGCGCAGACAGAGCAAAGCCAGCCACCTGGGACGGTACGGATGGAAAACCGCCTCGGTATGGTAATAGAGATCGGTGAGGGACGAAGTCGAGGTCTGCTCGTTGCGGTCCTTCTTGGTGGGGACGATGTCTTGTACTATCCTGCCGCCCATCTCCGGACGATAACCTACCGGGTGGCCGACGATCGAGGCGATGGTCATAAGGGAGATCTCGCTGACGCAATCCTTACCGGTGTACCCGCCCGGAACGGAGGGAGTGGGAGGAAGGTTTCCCAAGGGGCAGTCGCGTACCAGCAGCGAACCCCCGGATCCGGGGTTCCGGGCGAAACCTTTTAAAGCGCCGTAAAGAAGCGGATCAACCTGCTGACCGAGCAGCGCGGAGGTCCTCAGACCCCCCGACGATAGGGGTCCCGCGTGACGACCATCAAGAGACACGGTCAACGGATAACGTTTCCAATCGGGCCGGCAAACCTCTGTGCGGTCCGCATGAAGACCCGCGGGAGACGTATCTTTCAAGAAAACCTCCCGGACAAAGAGGTTCTTGCCCCGGTCACGGAAACTCGAGTACTCCAGGCTCGGCAGAATCCACAACTCGCCACTACCTATGCACTCCTTGGCCCCGACCACCCCACTGGACGAACGGAGAATAGGGGTACCGCCGCCGAGCACCCTGGCGGAAAGAGAATAGAAACTTGTGCGGTCCCCGCTGACCTTAACATAGCCTTTCACGTGGGGGAACTCCGGATTCTCCTCGAACTCGCTCTCGGCTCCAATCGAGATGGTGCAACCCAGGTAGTTCAAGAGATCCTTATCGTGGGTGGAGAAACACACCACGCGGCCGCCCGCTTTTAGAACCTCCAAGGCGGGGACCGGATCGTCTTTGAGAACGTGAACTTGCATACATGTATGGTGCTTGCGGGCCCTTTTTGGGCATAAAACCCCTTAAGTCCCGTCCGATGAGCGGGGATGCGTGCCTTGATCGTACGGGGCGAGACGATCAGTGGTTGTGACAGGCGACACAAAAAAGAAAAGCAAAACCCTGATACTGGCAGGAATCTTGGCGGCTTTGGCCGTAGCCGTACCCTTGTCGCTTTACGGGCAGGGAAGGCTTTCGGACAAGTCCTCTTTAGAGGAGAGACTGGAACGGTGCGCCATAGGCGCCATCCTGCTAGAATCCCTGAGGACTCCCGCCGGGTACGAGTGCTTCTCCGACCTGGTCCTGGAGATGGCGGACAGCGGCAGAATGGTGGAGTTCCAAACCATGCTGATAACGAAAACCGCGGAGGACCAGCGGCTATACTACCCGTGCCACGACGCGCTACACGCCATCGGGGCGGTGTACTACGAAAAAAACAGGGATTTGAACAAAGTCATACTGGAAACCCCCATCGACGCCTGCGGTTACGCCTTCGTACACGGCAACATAGACGCCTTCGGTAAAAGCGACCCCACCGAGGAGCAGATGTACCAGGCGTCCGTGGCCTGTCAGAGCATGAACAAACTAGGGGAGGCCTCCAGGGTCGAGGGGTTATGCTACCACGGTCTGGGGCACGCGGCATGGCTGGCACGGGCGCGTACCTACGCCACCAAAGAAGAAGGGGCGGCCGCGCCCTTCGAGTACGACGTCCTCAAACGTGCCCTGGAGTTGTGCGAAGCCACAGTCGTTTCCGCTAAAGCCAGCTGCGGGGACGGGTTGCTGATGGACGCATACGTCCCGGTCAACGGAATAGCCCGCGGTATCGAAAACGGACAAAAGGAACTGCCGGGAATTTGCGAGAAATACTGGAACACCAGCGACGAACTGCTGGGGGGATGCTACTCGGGCGCGGTATACATAGTTAACTACGACATAAGCGAGGTGTTCGCTAACATCTCGATAAGAGAAAAGTTCCGAGACGTGCTGACCCCCGCTGACGAGGAACTTATATGGACCATATTCGAGAAAACCATAAACATGTGCGACAACATCAAGGGGGCAATCACCATGACCCACAACGAGCCCCTGACCCCCAGGGACCGGTGCTACTCGGCTTTGGAGCGCGAGGTGTTGACCGTGATATACACCAACGAAAAACTGGTGGACAAGATATGCTCCAGACTGTACAGGTTCGAGGACTGGTGCCGCCAGAAAGTGGCGCCCCTGCGCTGATCAGCTGGCCGCCAGACCGAACACGAACCATCCGTCGGTCGCCCCACTTTTAGTGGTGCACAAGTCGAAAGAAACCTTGGTCTTCCGCGACACCTGGGATACCGACACTTTGGTGGGCGTGGCGCCCCTGTGGCGGAGACTTACCACATGTACGCCTTGACCGGATGAACGGCCGCGGGCGGCCTGCTCGATGCATTCCTCGCGGGCCGCGAGGATGGCCTCCCGCTCGGAGTTGAAGCGCTTGTCGCCAAGCAGGTTACGGGCATTACCGTCCATGAGGACCCACTGGGTCGTGTATTTTCCCTGGAATTTCTCGACTTCATTGCGGTACCTGACGGAATCGTCCAGGATGCGGACATTGTCGACCCATGCGTACCGTGGAGCGTTAACGCGCTCCCGCAGGAGAGGCAGCAGTCTGTCCGTGGACAGGTACCCGCAGAGGTCGTGCTTGAGGGAAACGGTCTTGGATCTGATCGCCGCGTCCTTGCGGGAATACACCGGGATCGCGAAAGCCGAAGACCACTTGCGGGGCAGCACCAGTAGACTCCCCGACGCGTTGGCCACGGACGCCAGCATCTTGTCGCGCAGATACGGGGGTATCTGCAACCCGGAGAACATGGCGTAGGCTACCGTCTCGGCGTCCGACAGACCCATGGGGTCGGACACACGCATCACCGAGTTGCAGGTGGCGAAAGAACCGGAATAGGAGTCGGTACCATGGAGGCTACGGGCATCGCCGTAGATGTCCTCCCAGGTCTCGTGGAGACTCCTGTCGGTTTGAACGTATCGGGTTAAAGTGTGGGCTCCCACTGGGTGTCCTTTCGGGGTCGATGTATGCTACCTGTACTATGCCCCAAAAGGGGTCGGCGGCTTACACGGAAACCGGGATGTGACCCAAGTCACGTTTTACTGGGCGCGGTCTCGACGGGATTTGAACCCGCGACCTCCGGCTTGACAGGCCGGCGTGAACTCCAAACTTCACCACGAGACCCGGTTGTGCCGGCTCAGGCGAGGATTTTTGCGACCCTGCCCGCCCCGACGGTACGCCCACCTTCGCGGATGGCGAAACGCAGACCTTCGTCCATGGCGATCGGCTTACCGAGATCCACGGTCATCACCACGTTGTCACCAGGCATCACCATCTCGGTACCCGCGGGCAACTGGATGGTACCGGTCACGTCGGTGGTGCGGAAGAAGAACTGCGGACGGTAGTTGTTGAAGAACGGCTTGTGGCGGCCGCCCTCTTCCTTCTTCAACACGTACACCTGGCCCTCGAACCGGGTGTGCGGGGTGATCGAGCCCGGCCTGCAGAGCACCTGACCGCGCTCCACGTCCTCCTTCTTCGTGCCGCGCAAGAGAGCACCGATGTTGTCACCGGCCTGACCCTCGTCGAGCAACTTGCGGAACATCTCCACGCCGGTGCAGATCGTCTTCTGCGTGTCGCGCAGACCGACGATCTCGATCTCGTCGCCGGTGTTGACCTTGCCCTGCTCCACCTTGCCGGTGACGACGGTGCCGCGACCGGTGATCGTGAAGACGTCCTCGATCGGCATGAGGAACGGCTTGTCGAACTCACGCTTGGGCTGCGGGATATACTCGTCGCAGGCCTTCATGAGTTCCATGATCTTCTCCTGCCATGCGGCATCGCCCTCGAGGGCCTTGAGGGCCGACACGCGGACCACCGGCACATCCTTGCCCGGGAACTCGTAGGAGGTGAGGAGGTCGCGAACTTCGCCCTCGACCAACTCGAGCATGTCCTTGTCGTCGACGACGTCGGACTTGTTCAAGGCGACCACGATGTACGGCACACCGACCTGACGGGCGAGCAACACGTGCTCGCGAGTCTGCGGCATCGGGCCGTCGGTGGCGGCGACCACGAGGATCGCACCATCGACCTGGGCGGCGCCGGTAATCATGTTCTTGATGTAGTCGGCGTGACCCGGCATGTCGACGTGCGCGTAGTGGCGCTTCTCGGTCTCGTACTCGATGTGCGCGATCGAGATGGTGATACCGCGCGCCTTCTCTTCAGGCGCCTTGTCGATCTGGTCAAACGGTGTAAAGGTCGCCAAACCCTTGCCCTCCAAGGTCTTGGAAATGGCGGCAGTCAAGGTGGTCTTACCATGGTCGATGTGACCCATGGTGCCAATGTTGAGGTGCGGTTTGGTGCGTTCGAATTTTGTTTTACTCATGGTGCTCTCCTGTTACGCGGGTACCTATACGGTGCGGAGGACCCCCGTTTGCGCATACTTCCCGGTGGCGGCAAGAACCGCGAAAATCGTCAATATGGCGGGCGAAAAGGCCCCCTTGAAGGACGGTCGTGGGCATGGGGTCGGACACAAAAATACAGGCAAGAGACCGACGCGAAACGCCCCGTCTCCGAGGGTCGCGGGGGACACGGAAGCCCGCGAGAAACTCATGAGATTTTGGTTGGCGAAAACCGAACCCGGGGTCTACTCCTACGACGACCTGCTGGAAAGCGGCTACTGCTGGTGGGACGGGGTAAGGAACTACCAGGCCAGAAACAACCTTGCATCCATGCTGCCGGGCGACCTGGTGGTGATCTACCACTCGAACGCCGAACCCCCCGGAGCGGTCGGGGTCACGCGAGTCACGCAGGAAGCCCAACCGGACCCGGGCCAATTCGACCCCCCCCGGTCCCCGTACTACGACGCCAAGGTGGTGCCGGATAGCCCGCGATGGGTGCAGGTGAAAATGGAACCAGTCGGTCGGTACGCGCGGACCGTACCGCTACAGGAGCTCCGCGAACACGAAAACATGCGGCACTCCCCGCTGACCAGAAAATCAAACCGCCTGTCGGTGATGGAACTCAGCGAAAAGGAGTACGCGACCATCGGCGACCTCGGGGGTTCGATCCGGTAGACGGCTTGACGGCCCATGGCGGCCCGGCTGGCACGACGATCCCCCGGCCAGCGGGGCTGGTACCCGGGTTTAATTCCGTCTTTTTGATTTGGCGAGGAGACGGAGAATCTCCAGGTACAACCAGATAATGGAGACCAGCAACCCTAACCCGTAGTACCACTCCATGTACTTGGGATGAGTTTCTCTGGCGCCGCGCTCTATACTGTCGAAATCCAAGAGGAGGGAGGAAGCGGCCAGGAACGACACCAACACCGAGAACCCGATGGATGTCAGACTGGAACTGTACATTACGGAGAACTGCACGCCGAACAATAAGGCGACGAGCGCCACCAGGTAGAACAGCAAGACACCCGCTGTCGCCAAAGTTATGGTCGCGCGCATACGGGCAGTGACCTTGACGACACCCGTACTGTACAAAGTAAACGCGGCCATGAACACCGCGACGGTCACGCCTAAGGCCTGCACGACTATACCGGAATAGGCGTCCTCGTAGAGCCGGGAAATGAAACCCAACACCATCCCCTCGCAGATGGCGTAAACGGGCGCGAGGGCCGGAGACATCTTTGGTTTCAGGCGCGTAACGACAAGGAGGACAACGCCGACCAGGAACGACACCGGGAATAGGAGCGGAATGGCCGTCAGGTAAAGCCACGAGACCGCGGCGACGACGGTCATGATAAAAACGAGCAGGGCGGAGGCCTTTATCGCGCCTTCAACGCTCATAGACTGGCTGACTGGTTGTGGGCCAGATTCGAAACCCCTACTAATTTCGCTGATTCTCTTCTCGCTCAAGAGTGGACTTGACATGGTTACCTCTTGGTTTTCCTCCCTCGTACTGTCGCGGACCGACCGAAAAAGCAACCAGCCACGGACATCTCGCGGGAACTTTCCAATCAAGAGGCCTTTCTCCGGGACGATAGTCCTTGACTGCGCAAAGGTTTCATTCACTGTACTCGTCATGCGTCCCTTGCCTGTAAACGATACCGCCGATGCCATGACCCGCAAAACCCCTGGAAAATTACGCGAGGGTGCGGACAGGACGAGGAAACCTTGAAAACCCTACTAGCCGCATCTATGACGGCGGTGCTCGGCTCGCTGACCCTCTTAGGGGGCTGCGGAAACCCGCAAACCGTCGAGGACCCCTACACGACGACGACCGCGGACCAGAACACCGGCATACCTCCCTCAACCACGAGTATTGAACCAACAACCGGTACGAGTATTGAACCAACAACCGGTACGAGTATTGAACCAACAACCGGTGAGACGGCGAACGCGCCGGGAGACGACCGTCCCGAAGAGCCCGAAGAGGAGTTTCACACCCTTGTGGACGCAGGAGGCAACGTGCGCCGGTACCTCCTAACCGACCTGTCATCGGGCGAAAACCCGCCCTTACTGGTGGTCCTGCACGGTTTCGGGGGGAGCTCACAACAAATGCGCGAGTACCTGGAAACAGAGGAAACCATCGACCTGCTGGCCGAACATGCACCCATCGTGGCGTACCCTGACGGGATTGGGTACGGCGGCCTGCCGCAGGCGTGGAACGCGGGAAAATGCTGCCCTATGGCCAGCATCGACCTGGTGG
>Ga0194131_10007014_pt1 | contig 15359 bp, 15 predicted proteins | sample TA2KigO120mmetaG_FD_148631 | JGI IMG/M metagenome (GOLD analysis project Ga0194131, IMG submission 148631) | Freshwater microbial communities from Lake Tanganyika, Tanzania - TA2015053 Kigoma Offshore 120m | ecosystem: Environmental > Aquatic > Freshwater > Lake | place: Tanzania: Lake... | reverse complement strand
CCAACAATGCCGCCGAGCAAGCGCTGCGGCACGCGGTCATCTGGCGGAAGCTCTCGTTCGGCACGCAATCAGCGTCCGGCAGTCAGTTCGTCGAGCGACTGCTGACTGTCATCGAAACCTGCCGCCGCCAATCCTGCAACGTCTTCGACTGGCTTGTCGAGGCAGTCCAAGCCCACCACAATCAACAAAGGGCAATATCTCTATTGCCCGCGCCGTGAACCAATACCAAGCGCCCCCATCTGCTGACTGCAACCAGGGGCCGCATGGCGCTGACCTGGCGCTTCCCGGAACCCGTGCGCGGCTCGCTGGCAGAAGTGCGCTCCTGGGTGGAGTCCATCACGGGAATCGAAAGCATCGCGGCAAACTGACGGCCGACTTGCCGCTGCTCGGAGCGTCCGGCATGCGTGCCGTGCCACGGCTCAGCGCCGACACGCTTGCCTCATCTCGCTGCAAAGCTAAGAATGCATCTGGAGCCGCGCCAATTCGCATGCTCGCACACAGGAGCCATGAGCATGGCACGCGGATACGAACTGAACAGCAAACGCAACTGGAGCATGCTCATGCGGATCTGCCATCCAGGAAAGCCATTTCGATTTTCGTCGAGCCACCTGTTCGCCGTCGCGGCCCTGGTATTCACCGGCGGCTGCGGGCTGGAAGATTATGAAAAGCGCATGGATGAGCAGAAAGCGTATTTGCAGCTATTCGACGAGGAGAATGAATTGCTGGGCCCGCCGCTGGACATGCCGGTCCGCACGATCAAGGACGCCAAGGGCATCCGCGCCGAGTCGCCGCTGGCGGTCGAGTTCTACTTGCGCCCGCCCAAGGGCATCGCCAGCAAGTTCAAGACGGATGACCCCCCGTTCATGTACGAGGGAGTGCCGGTGTTTCGCTACCAGGATCCCAAGGGTTACAACGTGCTGGCCACCACCGGCTTCGTCGCGCCGGAAAAGAAGGATGGCAAGCCCACGGTGAAGGACGCCTTGAAGGTAAAGGAGTTTCAACAGCGCGTTCGCGGCGCCCTGGCGGACTACTACCAGAAACAAACCGGGCGCGTTGTCTCGTGGCTCTCTCCGGAGCACGAGACGACCAAGCCGGAAATCCGCACCGTTCCCAATCCGCGCGGCAAGCCGACGCAGCTTGTCTTCCAGACCCAGGAACTGGCCGAGCAACCCGGCAAGAAAGTCGGTTCCGTCTTCTTTCTATATTTCAACAGCAACGCGCTTCAGCAGGGGGCGTTCGCCTATCAGGTTCCAGCCGAACTGGCCGATCACGCTGTCGTCAAGCGGGCCATCCAGCTGAGCGTCAATTCCTATGGCCTGGGCATGGAGGCGGCGAAGAAACGCGCCGACTACCGGCGCATGCGCAAGATGTGATACTTCGGCAAACGTTGGCGCGGCGAGGGATGTTCATGTGCTTGCCAGCCCCAGGTTGTTGACGATCTCGCGGCAGCTCGGCACGCGATTCAGACAGTAGAAGTGAATGCCGGGCACGCCGTGGTCGAGCAGCTTGCGGCAGATGTCGCTGCAGACTTCCACACCCAGCCGGCGGACGGCCTCGTCGTCGTGCGCCAGCGCTTCCAGCTTCTTCTTCAGTCCGTCGGCCAGCTTGGCGCCGCACAGCGCCGTGAAACGCTTGATCTGCTCGGCCGTCAGGAAAGGCAGCACTCCCGGCACGATGGGCACGGTCACCTTGCGGTTGTTGCGCAGGTAATCCTCCATCTCCAGGAAGTCTCGGTGATCGTAGAAGAGCTGCGAGATCAGAAACTCGGCGCCGGCGTCCACCTTGGCAGCGGCGCGGTCCCAGTCAAGCTTCTTGTCGCTGCATTCGACATGCCCTTCCGGATAGCAGGCGGCGCCGACGCCGAAACGTCCCTGGCTCTTGACGAAGGCCACCAGTTCGTTGGCGTGGCCGAAGCCGCCTTCTGTCATGTGAAACGTGGTCGCGCCCTTGGGCGGATCGCCGCGCAGGGCCAGGATGTTCTCGATGCCCAGCGAGTGAGCCTCGTCGAGCACGGCGGCCAGCATGTCACGGGTCGAGCCAACGCAGGTGAGATGGGCCATCGCCTCGATGCCGAACTGCTTGCGGATGCGGTCCACGACGCGCAGCGTGGTCGCGCGCGTGCCGCCGCCGGCCCCATACGTCACCGAGATGAACGACGGCCCCAGCTCTTGCAGGCTGGGCACGGTCTCGGTGAACAGCGTCGCCTCCGCCTCGGCGCTCTTGGGCGGAAAAAACTCGAAGGAAATGGTCGGCTCCGGCTTGTCATACAGTTGAAGGATTCGCAAGCTGGTCTCCCCGGGCAACGCGCATCGTGTCGGTCGAACTCGCAAGTCATTCTAGCCGGGAGACTTGAAAAAATGCCAGACCATGCTGCCAGGCAGCATTCGAGGTCCACCGTGGCGGGTGTCCGGCCGATTGGCGGCCAGAGCGCCAGGGTTGCCAACCAACCGGCTACACCCATGTGGCCGACACCTTGTCGTCGCCGGCACGCAGTCGAGTTGTCGGCCAGGTTTTGCGCGTGTCAGCACACGATTTTCAGGCAAGAAACGCGCCGACTGAGCTGACAGCTCATTGGCTCACGTGACGCAATCCCATCACCCCAGCACCTCGCGTATCACGTGCCCGTGCACGTCCGTCAGCCGGCGCTGAATGCCGTTGTGGTAGAACGTGAGCCGTTCGTGATCCAGGCCGAGCATGTGCAGGACGGTGGCATGGAAGTCGTAGATGGTGGAGACGTTTTCGGCGGCGCGGTAGCCGAACTCGTCGGTGGCGCCGTAGCTGGTGCCGCCCTTGACGCCGGCGCCCGCCAGCCAGGCCGTGAAGCCAAACGGGTTGTGGTCGCGGCCCTCGCTGCCTTGCTGGTGCGTCGGCATCCGGCCAAACTCCGTCGTCCACAGCAGCAGCGTGTCTTCCAGCAGGCCGCGGCGCTTCAAGTCTTGCAGCAACGCCGCGGTCGGCTGATCCAGGATCGGCGCGTGCCGGTCGTAGTCGGCCCGCAGGGTCTTGTGCGCATCCCAGTTTAGCAACCCATCGACGGCCGACGCATGGGCGCCGCAATAGAGCTGGATGAAGCGCACGCCGCGTTCGAGCAGCCGGCGCGCCAGGATGCAGTTGCGCGCGTAGCCGGCTTTCAGTGGATTGTCGCTATCCGCGCCGTAGAAACGCAGCGTGGCCGCGGTTTCCTGCCGCAGATCGGACACCTCGGGTGCGCTGAGCTGCATGCGGGCGGCCAGTTCGTAGGCGCTGATGCGGGCGGTCAACTCGCTGTGGCCGGGGTTGCGGGTGGCATGCGCGCGATTCAACCGGCCCAGGAACTCGGCCAGGTCGCGCTCGCTGTCCAGCGACTGGCCACGCGGCGGGTTGAGGTTGGCGATGGGCCGGTCGGTGTTGAAGGCCACGCCCTGAAAGGCGGCCGGCAAGAACCCGTTGGCCCAGTTGGCTGCCCCGGACGGCGGCAAGCCGCGCGGATCGGGGATGGCGACGAAGGCGGGCAGATTGCGATTCTCGCTGCCCAGGGCATAGGTTGTCCAGGCGCCCATGCTCGGGAAGCCTTCGAGGATGAAGCCGGTGTTCATCTGCAGCATGGCCGGCCCGTGCGTGTTGCTGCGGGCCGTCAGCGAATGGATGAAGGCGATGTCATCCACGCAATCGCCAAGCCGGGGCAACAGGTCGGACACCCACTTGCCGCACTGCCCGCGTCGCCGCCAGCCCCAGGGGCTCTGCATCAGGTTGCCGTTGCCCCCCTGAAAGGTGACGAGCCGGCCCGTCCCCGGCATCGGCTGCCCATGCCGGCGAATCAGCTCCGGCTTGTAGTCGAAGGTATCGAGCTGACTCACCGCCCCCGGACAGAACACCTGCACGACACGTTTCGCCTTCGCCGGGAAATGAGGCCGGTTGTTTACGTTTCGCGCTCGCTCGCCGCCGCGCGAGCCCCCGCGCCCCTCCTCCGACAGCAGCCACGCCAGCGCAATGCTACCCAACCCCGTGCCCATCGAGCCAAGGAACTGCCGGCGATCCAGCCAGTGGGAATAGGAGGGGATCATCGCTGCCTCAGTCGTGTAGTGTACTGGAATCGCACGACAATTGCCCGGCGTTTCGATCGGCGATCGCTCTGATCACGCTGAAGATCACGAGGCAACTCGAACTGGCGTGCAGAACGGCATGAATCCGATCATCCACCTCCGGCGTGAAGGTGCGCTCGCCGCACGTGCCACAGGGAAAAGGTCGGTCGCCGTTGGTGATTTCGTCAGACATCGAAAGGCTAATCCACGGCAAACACCCCGTTCACATCCACGCCAAACCCCGTCAGCAGCACCGATGTCGCAGTCTGTCCGCGAGTATAAACACCAGCTATCACGTAGGCGTCGCCGTCCAGCCGGTAGACGGTGATGGTCTCCGTCAGCGGGTTCACGATCCAGTATTCGGGGATGCGAGCCTCGGCGTAGTCGACGACCTTGTCCACCAGATCGCGCTCCGGTTTCTTCTTGCTGACGACCTCAAGCACGAGATCCGCGCCGAGCCAGAAGCGATCTTCGCGGCGCGGATCATCGGCCCGAAGCAGCAACAGCAAGTCCGGTTCGCGGAACTTGCGCTCGCGAATGCGCACGCGCAACGCGGCGAAATGCACCTTGCCGCCGCGCGGCTGGAGAAAGCTGTTGAATGCCAGAAATAGGTAGGCGAGAATGCTCTGGTGACGGTCGGTCGGCATGGGCAGGACTTCCAGGTAACCGTCGGTAAACTCGATGAGCCGGCTCGTATAATCGGTCAACCGGAGGTATTGCTCCTCGGTCCATGCCCCCTGTGCTGGCATGGCATCCGAGCTGATGTGTCGCCAGGCTTGAATCGGGATCGTCGTTTGCTTCATGCTGGCCATGTTGAATCCTCGTTACGGACGGCAAGCCCCTGCTATCATACCGGCGTGCATGCACGTACCGCAAGCAGTGGCGCGAGCGCAAAATCGGGGTAGTTCGCCCTGCCCAACCTCGCTATCATGCGGAAAGTTCCCAGATGTGCCGTCGGTAGCGGCGGCGCACTGGCGGAAAAATGCAGCCGGCATGCAAGTCCGTGGCAGCACGCCATCTACAATGTAGGGAATGGACCGGAACCGGATATCTGGGGCATTATCGGGAGGATCAATCAATGAAGCATATTCTCTCGCTCGCGTTGCCGGCGGCGCTGCTGGCCGGGGCCGGGCTGCTGGCCGACGAGCCGTTGCCCGCCAACCCGTTGCTCGATCAGTTCCTCGAGAAGGGCATCGACGTGCCGGGCTACGGCGCGTTCAAGCTACCGAAGCCAACGGTTCGCGACGGCATGACGCCGGCGCAGCTCGACTCCGCCCTCAAGAAGGCCGCCGGCTCCGCGCCGGTCAGGCTCTTTCTCGAGAAGGGACTCTTCAAGCCCATCACGCTCAAGGTCGATCAGGTGTACGATGCCGACAAGGTTCGGCAGGCGCAGTATGTCAAGCTGCACTTCGTCGCTCACGGCAAGCTCGAAACGGTCCTCAAGAAGAACCTGCTCACCCAGCTCATCGGCGGGGCCAAGGGCAAGTCGAACGCCCTGGACGCCGACCAGCTCAAGAAACGCGACCTGACGCTCCTCAAGAGTAAGGGCCTCGCCGAACAGTACGACATCCTCAACATGGAGCTCCTGGAAAAGGTCAGCGTCAGCGGCATCACGCGCAGCCTCAAAACCACCAGCGACACGGTCGCCTATTCAACGACCATTCTCGACGATCGCTTTGTCAAGGATGCTCAGTACCCTAACGTCTGGCAGCACATCACGGCCGAAGGCTCGCTGATCGGCAAGCCGTCGCCCTACTCCGGCATGGGCGGCTACGTGGTGGCCCTGGAACTGCCCAACCCCAAGGGCGCCCTGTACATGGAGATGCACTACATCCTCCATGAACCCAAGGCCTGGTTCGGCGGGCCGGATGTGCTGCGCTCGAAGCTGCCCATCCTCATCCGCGACAACGTCCAGGAGTTTCGCCGGAAACTGGCCAAGGAAGGCTAAAGGACGCCGCGGCCGGCACGAATAACGGATGAGCCCGTGCCATCGAAGGAACGCCCATGTGCCGTTGCGAACCGCAAAGACCGCAAAGACCGCAAAGACCGCAAAGACCGCAAAGACCGCAAAGACCGCAAAGACCGCAAAGAGCGCAGAGATTGCCGAGGCAGAAGACAAGCAACCGCTGGTCTCTCGGCGTTCTCGGCGCTTTTTGCGGTTTGCTGGTTTTGCTCGCCAGGTCGCGGGCCGACGATGCCGCGCCGCGAAATCCCGTCCTTGACCAGCTTCTTGACCAGGGAGTGACCATTCCCGGCTTCGGGCCCTACCGGTTGCCGAAGCCGATCGTCGATCCGGACATGGACGGCGCCGCGCTCGAGAAAGCGCTCGAAAAAGCTGCCAGGCCAGTGCCTCTCAAACTCTTCAAGAAGGTAGGACCTTTCGCGCCCATCTCGCTGAGGGTGAATCCTGTCTCGAATCGAGCCGGCATGACGGTTGGACATGATGTCCGCTTGCACTTCGTGATGCGCGGCAAGCTGGCCGATATCGCCAAGAAGAACGCCATCCTGGAACTTCTGGGCGGCCCCGGCGCCGGCTTCACGCCGTTTGCTGCCAGGCAACTGCAGAATCGGCAGATCACGCTGCTCGCGGCGAAGGGGCTGGACGACCAGTATGGCGCGCTGCGGCTGCCGTTTCCGCTATTTCGCGCGGTCAACGGCATCGCGCGCCATGTCACGTTGACTGACAAAAAGTCGGTGTCCAGCGCGCTGATCCTGGACGAACGCTTCGCCAAGGACAAGGAGTTTCCCAGTTTCTGGCGGCGAGGCAACACCACGGGCGACTATGCCGGCCTGGGCGGTTACGTTTTCGCGATGGACCTGCTCGAGCCGAAAGGCGCGCTGTACGTCGAGATGCACTGCGTCTTTCATGAGTCAAAGGAATGGTCCAACGGCCAGCAGGTGCTGCGCTCGAAGCTGCCGATCGCGATTCGCGACAATGTGCTCGAGTTTCGCCGTCCCAAGAAGTGAACAACCATTTGGACACCTTTATGCAACCTTTTCGCTTCCACGCTGGCTTGTGCCTGTCCGGCACGTTTTTTTTCCTTCTGCTCGCGGCAGTCGTGGCCCAGGAGGTGACGCCGCCGAAGAACCCGCTTTTTGACGAATTCCGTGACAACGGGATCGCGATTCCCGGAACCGAGCCGTTTCCGTTGCCGGAGCCGCTCGTGAATGAAAAGATGACGCCGCAACAGATTCAGAAGGGGCTCGCGAAAGCCGCCGGCAAGCTGCCGTTCAAGCTGTTCCAGAAGGGCGACAAGTTCTCGCCCATCAGGCTGGAGGTAACGCCCGTGCCGAAGGATGGGCCGCGACACGCGCACCATATCCGGCTGCACATGGTCGCCCTGGGCAGCATGGAAGACGTGATCAAGAAGAACCTGCTCAACCAGCTCATCGGCGGCGCCAAGGGCAAGGCCAAACCCCTGAATGCCGCTCAGCTCAAGGCACGCAACCTCAAGCTGCTCGAGGGCAAGGGGCTTGCGGACCAGTATGATGTGCTCGACATGGAACTGCTGGAGAAGGTCAACATCTCGGGCATCACGCGCACGATCAAGACCACCGGCAAGCAAGCTGCGTACACGACGACCCTCCTCGACAAGCGCTTCGCCAAGGACAAGGACCATCCCAACGCCTGGCAACACGTCGATGCCCAACGGCAAGCTGATCGGCGCGCCGCAGGCCTATGCTGGCATGGGCGGTTACGTGCTGGCACTGCAACTGCCCGATCGCAAGGGCAAAGACCAGGCCGTTTACCTGGAGATGCACTACATTCTCCATGAGCCAAAGGGCTGGTTCGGCGGGGTCGAAGTCCTCCGCAGCAAGCTGCCCATTCTCGTGCGCGAGAACGCACTCGAGTTTCGGCAGAAGCTGGCGCGGGGGAAATAATGGACGGAAAGGCGCTGACGAAATGACGTCCGAGAACTTCTTTCGCCTCGATAGCAAGACTGCCCTCGTCACCGGCGGCGGGCAGGGCATCGGTGCGGCCATTTGCCGGCGGCTGGCCCAGGCCGGCGCGCGCGTCGGCGTCTTCGATCTCGACAAGGCCGCCGCGGAAAAGCTGGCCCGCGACATCGACGGCGTCGCCCTGCCGGGCAGCGTGACCTCGGAAGCCGACATCGCCGCCGCCATTGCCCGCTTGCGCGAGCAGGCTGGGCCGGTGGACATCCTTGTCAATAACGCGGGCATCGTCGGCAAGTCGGCGCGCAACTGGGAGCTCTCTAAGGCCGACATGGAAGGCGTGATGGCCGTCAACCTGGTCGGCCCGTTTCTGCTGTGCAAGGCCGTGGTGCCGACGATGCTGGAGCGGAAGTACGGCCGGATCGTCAACATCGCTTCCATCGCCGGCAAGGAAGGCAATCCGACGCTGGGACCTTACTCCGCCAGCAAGGCAGCCCTGATCGCGCTTACCAAGTCGCTGGCCAAGGAACTGGCCGGCCTCGGCGACATCACCGTCAACTCCATCTCCCCGGCCGTCATCGCCACGCCGATCCTGGAAGGCATCCCGCAAGCCACGATCGACTACATGGTGTCGAAGATCCCCATGGGCCGCACTGGCAAACCTGAAGAAGTCGCAGCCCTCGTGCACTTTCTCGCAAGTGCCGAGGCCAGCTTCAGCACCGGGCAATGCTTCGACATCAGCGGCGGACGGGCAACATACTGATTCGGGACCATCCGCGGCATGCGGCCTCAAAAGTCTTATATCTCCGTCTTCGCGTCCGGCGGCTTTCGACCGACGAATTCTTGCACGGCCAGGGCGACGGCGGTGCCGGCGAAGCCGAGGGCCACGCCCCAGTGCTGTTCCAGCAGCAAGACGCCGCCGAGAAAAGCCAGTGCCCACGGCAACACCCGGCCAGCACGCCGGCCTCGGCTGGCCTGCCCGATCAGGCTGAAGCCGGCGATCGCTGCGATCACCAGGCCTATCGTCTGAGCCGCGCTGCGGAATGCAAACTGGCTGACCTGCGGCAGATTGACCGGCCCGGGCGGCACGCCGTTCATGCCCACCCACCAGAAAATCAGCAGCATCACCAGCGTCGCGCAGGCGCTGACGAACCGAACCACGCTGGGGTTCGGCGGCGGGAAAGGCTGGTCGGCGGGACTGTCTGCCGGGGCCGGCTCGCCTGGGTCGTTGCCTGGCATGTTGTCTTGCGGTGACGCAGGGTTCATCATCACCACCTTTCGTACTGGTTGCCGGGCAAGCGGCGAATCACGCGCTTCATCTCGATGAGCATCAGCGAACGGGTCAATTCGGCAACCGGCACGTCGATGCGCCGGGCGATGTCGTCCACGTATGTTGGCTGGGCCAGCAACTCCCAGATCCGCAGTTGCAATGGATCGAGTCCCGGCGGCGGTTGAGCCGCGGCCTCGGCGGTTGCCTGGGTGGGCGTCACCAGCGGCGCGATGCCGCGCAAGTCTTCGATGACGTCCTGGGCGTGGCGCACGACCTTGGCCCCCTTGCGGAGCAGTTGCAGCGTGCCGGCGCTGGCCGTGCTGTCGACAGCGCCGGGGACGGCGAAGACCTCGCGTCCCTGCTCGGCGGCGTGCGTCGCGGTGATGAGCGCGCCGCTCTTCTCCCCCGCCTCGATGACGACAACGCCGCGCGACAGGCCGCTGATGATGCGGTTGCGCGCCGGAAAGAGCACGGCCATCGGTTCCATCTTCATGGCCGATTCGCTGAGCAAGGCGCCCTGGTCCTTTACCTGTTCGGCGAGTTCGCGATGCTCCGGCGGATAGATGCGCGACAGGCCGCCGGCAAGAACGGCGAGAGTACGGCCGCCCGCTTCCAGCGCGCCGCGATGCACGGCGCCGTCGATGCCCCGTGCCAGTCCGCTGACGATGGTGAACCCCGCGCGGGCCAGGTCGCCCGCCATCTTTTCCGCAGTCTTCTTCCCGTATGACGTGCAGAAGCGCGAACCGACGATGGCGACGGCCTCGGCGTCGCGCGGCTCGATGCGTCCCTTGACGTAGAGCAACTCGGGCGCGCCGGCGATCTGAGCGAGCGCAGGCGGATAGTCGCCGTGTCCACGGCGCAGCAGTGTCACGCCATGTTCGATGAGCCGGTCGATCTCGGCCTGCACGTCGAGCGTGTCGATGGCCTGACGGAGCTTGGACGCCAGGTTGGCGCCGATGTGCGGGACCTGCTGCAACTCCGCGGTGCGGGCACGCAACGCTGCCGCCGCCGATCCAAACCGCTCCAGCAGCGCCGCCGTCAGGCGCGGGCCAAGGCCCGGGATCAGGTGCAACTTCAGCAGGTCGCGCATATCCTCCGTCAAGTCCATGGGCAAAACTCCGGAAAATGCGAGACGGATCGGGAAGCAGCAGGAAGCATCGGGAAACGCGTCCTACAGAACGTTGCGCACCTCGGCTTCGGAGACGTCGTCAAACATTGCAACGGCGCCGAGCTTGCAAGGCAGAATGAAGCGCAATTGGCCTGCCAGCGCCTTCTTGTCGTTGTGCATGGCTGCCAAGAGGGCATCCGCCGGCCAACGCTTCGGGGCGATGGGGAGGTCGAAGGCCCGTAGTAGATCGTTCTGCCGCCGGGTCACGTCCTCCGGGACCAGCCCACGGCGTTGCGCCAGCCGGGCCGCACAGCTCATGCCTGCCGCCACGGCTTCGCCGTGCAACCAGCTTCCGTAGCGGCCAACGCTTTCGAACGCATGGGCGAAGGTATGGCCATAGTTGAGGATGGCGCGCTGGCCGGTTTCCTCGCGCTCGTCCTGCTCGACGATGCCGGCCTTGAGCTGGCAGCAGCGCGCCACGATGTGCCGCACCCGCTCGGGGTCGCGCCCGATGATGGTCTCCTGATGCTTCTCCAGATAACTGAAGAAATCCGCGTCCATGATCACGCCATACTTGACGACCTCGGCAAGTCCACTCCGGTACTCGCGGTCCGGCAGCGTGTCCAGCACGGCTGTATCGATCCACACGCCAACAGGTTGATGGAACGCGCCAATGAGGTTCTTGGCCCGGGGATGATTGACGGCGACTTTGCCGCCCACCGAGCTATCGACCATGGCCAGCAGGGTCGTGGGTACCATGAGCAACGGCAGGCCGCGATTGAAAGTGGCCGCGACGAAGCCGGCCAGGTCGCCGATCACGCCGCCTCCCACCGCAACCACGAGCGTACGGCGATCTGCCTGAAACTCGACCAGACGGTCGTAAAGCTCCCCGGCAACGGCCAGCGATTTCTGGCCTTCACCCGCAGGCCGCACTGCCAGGTGCACCGCGCATCCCGCCGCACGCATCGCTTCGGCGACGCGCTCGGCTTGCCCTTTCACGTTCTCGTCGGTGATCACCAGCGCCTTGTCGCTCTTGACGCGCCGGCGCGCGAAGGTGCCGACGCCCGTCAAGTCGCCGCTGACAATGGCGATATCGTAACTTCGTGGTCCCAGGTTGACATGGATCGTGTGCATGATGGAGGCAACCCGGCCAGGGCCGCAGCGCTAGCTAGGCAGCCGGCCAATCCTTAAGCTAGCGGAACACCATGGAACATCAACCTGCCGACGTACACAACCTGGAACTGTTGCGGCATGTGCGTCCGCCCGATTGGCGCAATCCCCGGCCGCGCGACCGCTATGACCTCGTGGTCGTGGGTGCCGGCACGGCGGGACTGGTGACGGCGGCAGGAGCGTCATCCCTGGGGGCCAGGGTCGCGCTCGTCGAGCGTTTCCACATGGGGGGCGATTGCCTCAACGCTGGTTGCGTCCCCTCCAAGGCACTGCTTGCGACTGCCCGCGCCGTCGCCGGCATCCGCGCTTGCGGCAAGTTCGGTATCGAGGCACCGCCCGGTGCTCGTGTCAACTTCGAGGCCGTGATGGAGCGCATGCGGCGCCTGCGCACCGACATCAGCCCCAACGATTCGGCCGATCGTTTCCGTGGCCTGGGAGTGGATGTCTTTTTCGGCGAAGCGAGCTTCAAAGGACCAGGGTCGATACTCGTCGCCGGCGCAGAGTTGCCATTCCGCAAGGCCGTCATCGCCAGCGGCACCCGCCCGGCCGTGCCGCCAATCCCAGGTCTTGCGGAAGCCGGCTTCCTTACCAACGAGACAGTCTTCAACCGTACCGAATTGCCGCGACGCCTGGCCGTCATCGGCGCCGGGCCGATCGGCTGCGAACTGGCTCAGGCGTTCGCGCGCTTCGGCTCGGAGGTCACGCTGATTGGCTCTCGTCCCCACGTTCTGCCTCGAGAGGATCCTGATGCCGCTGCCTTCGTGCATGCCGCCCTTGTCCAGGACGGCGTGCGCATCCTGACGCCGGCGACGACCGAGAGAATCGAAAAAAGCGCCGGCAGCGTTCTGCACATGGCAGGTGAAGCAATCCATGCGGATGCCATTCTGGTCGCCGCCGGGCGTGTCCCGAATGTCGAGGGTCTCAATCTGGCAGTCGCCGGCGTGACTCATGACGGCAAGCTGGGCGTGCATGTCAACGACCGGCTGCAGACCTCGAACAGGCGTATCTTTGCCGCGGGCGACATCTGTTCCGCTTACAAGTTCACACATGCCGCCGACGCCATGGCCAGGCTCGTCGTCCAGAACGCGCTCTTTCCAACCAAGGGCAAGATGAGCCGGCTGATCATCCCCTGGTGCACCTATACCGATCCGGAAGTGGCGCATGTCGGGCTGCATGAAGGCGAGGCGAAAGAACGTGGCATCGCGGTGACAACGTTTAACCAGGAATTGCGGCACGTGGACCGGGCCATCCTGGACGGCGAGACGGAAGGCTTCGTCCGCGTCCACGTTCGCAGGGGGACGGACAAGCTCGTCGGCGCCACGGTGGTAGCCAGACATGCCGGCGACATGATCGCGGAGCTGACGCTGGCCATGACTGCCGGCCTCGGCCTCAAGACGCTGGGACGGACCATCCATCCCTATCCCACGCAAGCCGAGGCAATCCGCAAAACCGCCGACGCTTACGCACGCACGCGCCTGACACCGTTCATGCACTGGCTGCTGAGCAAGTGGATCAGGTGGTTCTCGTAGCGGCAAGCTGCCAGCTTGCCTGCTCGCGCCGCAAGGAGTCTTCCTTGTCTTCCTACGTGAAGTTTGCGCTGTTGCTTGGGTTGCTCGCCGGGGCCGTCTATGTCTTTTACTTCACTGACACCGGCCGGTCCGTCACGCCGTCGGCGGCGCGCGACTTCATCCAGGCGCAAGGCCCGGTGGCGGCACGCCTGCTTTACGTGCTCCTCTACATCATCGGGACCGTGGTGCTGCTGCCGGGAACGGTGTTGAGCTTTGCCGGCGCGGTGCTGTTCGGTCCGTGGGAGGGAACGCTCTACACCTGGATCGGCGCCTCCATCGGCGCCGTGCTGGCGTTCTTCCTTGCCAAGGCGCTTGGCCGCGACTTTGTCGATCGGCTCTTGAAGGGCAAATTCCAGGCCTTCGACGAGCGCATCCGCGACAACGGCTTCATCGGACTGCTGGTGCTACGCCTGATCCCGCTCTTCCCTTTCAACGGCATCAATTTCGGCTCCGGCCTGACCAGCATCCGCTTCCGCGACTATCTCCTGGCCACCGCCATCGGTATCGTGCCCGGCACCTTTGTCTACCAGTATCTGTTCGCCAAGGTCGGTACCAGGATTCTGGACGAGGGCTTCAAACTCGAATACCTGTGGGATGGCGATCTGCTGCTGGCGCTGGGGCTATTCGCTGCCTTCATCATCGCGGGCAACTGGCTGGCAAGAAAGGTGAGCAGAGGCAGAACGCATGTTGACCAGAAGCTGAATGAAGACCGAGCCACGAGTGTGAAGGCGAACGACGCCGCGGACTGAAGCGGCTTGCTCGTGCGCCCTCGCGTCAGCGAGGGCGCACGTCTCCCATGTTCGACACATTTGCTGCCGGCGAGTCGATCCCTCGCTGGCACTCCGGGCTCATTGCTTGCCGATGCAATACAGATACCGGTCGCTGCGCAGCAGCAATTGCCCGTCGCTGGCGGCCAGCGACGCGTTGGTGCGGCTGTCATCGTCGGCGAAGACGTTGCGGGCGAGCAGCTTGTACTCCGGGCTGGCGGCGACGACGTAGGTGCCGTTCTTCTGCGAGACGTAGTAGAGCTTGCCGTTGGCCAGCAACGGCGACGAGTAAATGAGTCCCGACGGCGGGTCGAGGCGTTTCTGGTAAACGATGTCGCCGGTGTCGGCCTTCTGGCAGGTTACCACGCCGCCGCTGTCGCTGGCCCAGTAGATGTGGCCCTCGTGGTAAACCGGCGACGACACGTTGGAGCCCTTCTTCTTCATCCACAGGGAATGTGTCTTGGCGACATCGCCGCGGCCGCCGGCCTTGACCGCCAGCGACGTGTGCCCGCCGCCGATGGCGTAGACGATGCCGTCGTTCGCGATCACGCTCGGGCAGACGTAGCGTTCCACGCCGGGCGCTCGCCACAGTTCCTTGCCGGTTTCGGGACTCAGGCCAAGCACGCGGTTGTAGATGCTGACGACCAGCTCCGGCTCGCCGGCGGGGACCGTAACCAGCACCGGCGTGTTCCATGCGGAGGAAATGCCCGGCGTCTTCCACAGTTCCTTGCCCGTCGTCTTGTCGAGGGCGATCATGTTGTCGCTCTCGACGCTGGCGTTGATGATGAGCTTGTCCTTATAAAGCACCGGCGACGTGCCCGAGCCCCAGCCGTTGATGCCCTTGCCGACCGAAGTGTGCCAGATTTCCGTACCATCCAGGTCGAAGCAGTAGACGCCAGACTTGCCGAAGAAGACGTAGAGACGGTCGCCGTCGATGACGGGCGTGCTGGAGGCGTAGCCGTGATACGTCCCCTCGCCGGTGTACTTGTGCTCCGGCAGCACGGGATCAAACTGCTTGGTCCAGAGGATCTTGCCGCTGGCCCGTTCCACGCAGACGAGATGCCGCTTGAGGTCGTCCATGTTGCCGGGCTTGCCGGCATCGAGGGCGTAGCCGGTGTAGCAGGTCACGAAGACGCGCTTGCCGGCCGTTACCGGGCTCGATGTGCCCGGCCCCGGCAGCTTCGTCCGCCAGACGATGTTCTTCTTGGATGACCACTCGACCGGCAACGACGTTTCGGTCGTGATGCCAAGTCCCCCCGGTCCACGAAACTGCGTCCAGTCGGCGGCGTGCGCCGAGCAGACCGCGAGTGTGACGAGCATGGCGCTTGCCAGACGATGAAAAACGTGCGTGTGATACACTTGAAAGCCCCCCTAAGTTGAATCGTCAAGCTAGTCCTTAATCAAGCGTAGGCTGAACGGTTTGCGGCTTGGGCGCTGGCAGCGGGCCGGGGCGCGGGATCGGCGCATCCCGTAGCCGGGTCGCTTGCGTCGGGTTTTGTCGTCCATGAACACCTCTCAATC
>Ga0194131_10007009_pt1 | contig 15368 bp, 15 predicted proteins | sample TA2KigO120mmetaG_FD_148631 | JGI IMG/M metagenome (GOLD analysis project Ga0194131, IMG submission 148631) | Freshwater microbial communities from Lake Tanganyika, Tanzania - TA2015053 Kigoma Offshore 120m | ecosystem: Environmental > Aquatic > Freshwater > Lake | place: Tanzania: Lake... | reverse complement strand
TTTCATCTAGAACTACATCAATATCAATGATTGGTTTAGCGATTACACCAGGAATAGAAGTGCTTCCCACGTGAATTATTTTTGTGTAAGTGCCATTAAGCGAGAGGCTGAGATATTGGGAAATGTTATCAAAATCGCTTTTCCACGACGGCTGAAAATCTACGATATACACAAGAACAGTTTATAGGGCATCGTTATTAAGGCTACTTTCAGCCCGAATAAGATATGTTGGGCAATGGTTCCGAACTTAGTAGCGCATATCTTTTCAGAAAACAAGAAAAAAAGACAAAACCCTCAGCGCCCACCAGATCTGCTCAATTTGTTCTTATTCGCCCAATATGGGCGATGTATGAACGAGAACTTGCAGGGAATTAGCGCCCATATTTGCTAAGTCCAAATTGCTTCTCATCTTGACCAATATGACTCAAATTTAGGATTTGTATTTAGATTGCGTGGATCCATAAATCAATTCTTGTCGTTTCTCGCCTCAGGGCTAGCCTCGAAATAGCTCCTGTTCTAACAATCAAAGTTGAGACCGTGGTTACCAGATCTAAGTTGTAGTCAAGTAATATAACGGTAACTGGTACAGCTACTAAAGCACCGCCAGCACCCATTAAAGTAATAATTAAACCCATTGATAATCCCAAGAGAAATAAGGATAAGGAGTTTGTATTTAGAACAGAAGAAGAACTCTCAAAAGTCATCAATGAATGTGCACATAGATTTATTTTGCATAACGAAAACCGATGTGTCCCGAGGAAGAATTTGGGGAATTGTAGGTGCGGGCAGAATTTCTATAGCGAGCACAGTAAGAAGCATGACAAAGATAGGATCCGCCCTTAAGAACATAATTTCCATTTGTATTAGAAGGACCCCTTGGGTTTACTCGAGTCTCTGTAGACTCACGATAATGCCATTTAGCTGACCAATAATCACCAGTCCATTCCCACACGTTACCAACAGTATTGAACAAGCCATACGAATTTGGAGCGAAAGCTGTAACTGGCGCAGTGCCGAAATACCCATCCTCCTTGGAGTTAAAGGTTGGAAAATCGCCCTGCCAAATATTGGTTGAGTGCTTATTTCCCGTAATTAGCGAGTTACCCCAAGGATAATCCTCTCCATCAAGTCCTCCTCGCGAAGCTTTCTCCCATTCAGCCTCAGAGGGCAACCTAGTCCCTGACCAACTACAAAAGGCTTGCGCATCTAGCTGGGATACGTGAACGACCGGGTGCTCCAAATACTCTTCAAAATCACGATTGTCACCGAATGGATTTCTCCAATTTGCTCCATTAATTGGAATCCACCAAGGGGCCCCAACTATTTCTGAAACTACATTGGATGTGAGTTGAGTTTCAGATAAAAAATATTTGAAGACGTAAGACCATCCAAATTTTTCAGCATCTGTTTTGTAGCCAGTAGCGGCAATGAACGAGTTAAATTCTTTGTTTGATACTGCAAATTGACTTATCTGAAACTGATCTACCCAAACGGATCTTTGAGGACCTTCGCCATCTGAAGGATATGTTGATACATCTGAGCCCATTTTGAACTCTCCAGCGGGGATTGTTGCTAAGTTACAGTCGAATTTACTCTGTTCCCTATTTTTGGCAAGTGGATTCTTTTTTGGTAAATCCATACCTTGTGATGGAAGGCAACAACTAACTGTAGTAGGCACACCAGCTGAACTTCTATTTATTTCTGAACTGTCCAACCAGCACTCTCATTCAGGGTCGACCCTTTCCACCACTCACGATCATCAGGCTGTTGAATATTCAGCGATGATTCAAAATCTTCCATCAATTTTGTAAGTTCTGAAACTACTTCAAGGTTCCTTGCCGCTAAGTCATAGCACTCAGCTGGATCTCGTTCTAAGTCAAAGAGCTGAGGTAAGGACCACTGTGCAAACTTCTCTCCGCCCCAGGTTTGTCTCCTACGATGCAATTTCCACTTTCCGTTGCGTATTGCATTCAGACTAAAGGCGTCAAAGTACCAAATAGGATTGTGAGATTCTTGTGTTCCAGAAATAAATAAGTCAGAAATATCCTCTCCATCAAAAGGTTTTGATGTATCCATAGGTATTTGAAGCAAACTGCACACGGATGGAAGAACGTCCATTGTAGCAACAGGTTGACCAATTACTTGGCCAGCCGGAATCCTTTTGGGCCACGAAATCAAGAAGGGCACTCGCATCCCACCATCCCAGGTTTCAAACTTTCTTCCTCTAAGCCCACCACTAGAGCCCTCCCACCAAGGCCCGTGATCACTAGTAAAAATGAAGATTGTGTTATCAATTTGTCCTCGAGATTCAATTTTTTTGTAAAGCTCTCCAGAGTAAAAGTCAATTGCTTCGCAGGTGTCACCATAAAGTCCAGCTTCCGATGTACCTATGAACGACTCTTCAGGTGTCACTGGATGATGTGGACTTGTAAAAGGAAAGTAGACAAAAAATGCTTCTTCGAAAGGAGTTGCATCTATAAACTCGGTTGCTTCTTGTGTGCATCTCTTCGCTAATGAAGCGACGTCTGCTGGTTCTTCAACCGCAACATTATCTCGATAGACAATCATTGGTTCCATATCATTGCTGTAAGGAAGACCAAAGTACCTATCGAATCCAAATTTCAGTGGACCATTGTCAGGAATATCTCCCAAGTGCCACTTACCAAAGCATCCAGTTCGATAACCTTTTCGTTTCAGATACGTTGCCATGGTCAATTCGTTTAGATCCATTCCCCGATTATCGCCAGGGAATAAAACGCGCGCGGCACCTGTTCTCACCGCTACTCTCCCTGTCATCAGCGCCGCTCTAGCAGGAGTGCATGTTGGGCCCCCGCTATACATTGAAGTTAATCGAGCACCTTTTTTAGCCACTAGATCTAAGCAAGGAGTCTTGATCATCGTTGAGCCATTGCAAGACAAGTCTCCAAAACCTATATCATCACAGATAATTATGACAATGTTTGGATTTGTGGTCTGTTGGCTCATTCTCATCTCCACGGAATATTTCGGTTGACTAGGTCGTAGTATTCACTAAAGGCTCGTAGTATTCACTAAAGGCTCGCAAAACATGTTTTCCGCGGTAAGCGGTAAAAGGACTAGACCTGTTTGATACCCACTTTCAGGTGGCCCAAGACACGAAAAACTAAGCGAGACATAGAGAACCTAGCCTAGTCTTGAGCTTTAAATTGAGGCCATGGGGCTCAAGTCTAGAAAAGTGGTTTAGAAATAGACAGTCGTGGGGATATTCAAATGGCAGATGCTCTGATACTTTATGCGATAACCACCATCAGGTGGAGGTACAAAAGGAGAATTATGAGAAAAAGTGATGTTGCTAGGGTTCTAACTTCATTCGTGCTTATAGCCTCTAGTTTGCTGAGTATCGCACCTTCAAACGCTCTTGGTAGCAAACTCTATACCAACAAAGAGTGGAATGGAATTCTGTCAGAAGCTAAAGGTCAAACAGTAAATTGGTACATGTGGGGTGGTGGTGCCAAAATCAACGCGTATGTCAACGATTATTTAGCTGCTGAAGCCAAGAAATTTGGTGTCACTCTAAACCAAGTGAAGTTGGGTGCGACCGCCGAGGCTGTTAATAAGGTTTTAGGTGAGAAACAAGCTGGAAATGACAAGAATGGAAGCGTTGATCTCATTTGGATCAACGGTGAAAATTTCGCCACCGGAGTACAAGCGGATATATGGCATTGCAAATGGGCAACAAAACTTCCAGGCTCAAAGTTTGTCGACTGGAACAGTGCCGCAGTCAATAGTGACTTTGGATTACCGGTCAATGGGTGCGAGTCCCCTTGGGCTCAAGCGTCGTCTGGAGTTGTCTACGATAGTAAAGTGCTGAAAAAGTCAGATCTTGCTTCCGCCGCAGCGTTCATAGCCTGGATCAAAAGAAATCCTGGTAAGTTCACTTACGCAGCTCCGCCAGATTTCAATGGTTCAATGACTGTAAGAAGATTCTTCTACGAAGCAAACGGTGGCTATCAGTCTTTCCTTGGCAAGTTCAGCAAGGCTGTTTTTGATCCTGCAATGACAAAGACTGCCGCTTTGTTGAATGAGATTGAACCTTTCCTATGGCGAAAGGGTGCCACATATCCAGCAAATATTGGTGAAGTGGAGAAGCTCTACGCAAATGGTGAAATTTCTGCCTACATCAATTATGGGGCACGAAACGCTTTCGTCGAGGTGGATAAAGGGCTTTTCCCTGCCTCAACTCGCGTGGGAGTGTTTGGAAATGGAATGATTGGCAATATAAGTTATGTCACCATTCCTTACAATTCACCCCGCAAGGCTGGAGCCCAAGTAATTGCAAACATCATGCTGTCACCAGATGCTCAGATGAAACTACAAACTGATGGCGTTGTAGGCTCCCCAGCGATTGTCATGAACTTGACACCGCTTTCTGGAACTTACCGAGGCCTGCCTGTCTCAATAAATAGCTTATCCCCAAGCGCGCTAGCAAAAAATCAAAATCCCGAGTTGACTTCTGAATGGCTGAAGGCAATTGATGCAGCCTGGCAGGAGAAGGTTCAAAGGTAGCATCGCGCCTAGAATCATGAGGGTGATTTCTTGAAGTAAATCGATGGAGGTGCAGGTCATGGGAGTGACTTCACAAAAAGTTACTCCCATGACCCATCCAAAAAAAGTAAGGCGCCGAAGAGTGCTCTGGTTGATATTGCCAACTCTATTGGTTTTAGGAATTTTATTCCTTGGTGGATTTATTTTCGGCATTTTGCAAAGTTTGGGACTCTTTTCGGTCATAGCCAACGATAATTCTGCACTGAGTCTTGATGCCTATCGGGCGGCTTTTGTTAGCGACAAAGTAAGGTCTGGATTAGTGCTTACATTTAGAATAGCTTTTTTGGCCACGAGTTTATCAACTGTTATCGCCTTAGTTTTAGCGATATCAATCAGTAGGGCAAAGCGATTTCAGAAGTTGACAATTGCGCTCACGCAATTCAATATACCGATACCACACGTAGTAGCAGCCACTGCAATACTTTTGACTTTTTCCCAATCAGGGGTCATCTCCAGGCTCTCTAATGAGATCGGTTTGACAGATGGCACCAGTGATTTCCCTATTATTACGAACGATCCAGCAGGATTCGGTGTCCTCTTATCATTCTTATGGAAAGAAATTCCATTTATGTGTATCTTGATATTAGGAGCACTGCGCGGTCCTGTAACGGCATTAGATGAAGTTGCTCGAACACTTGGTGCTAGTTATTTCTATCGCCTCCGTAAGGTGATTATTCCGTACATTTTCCCATCAATTCTGTCGGGGACAATTATAGTTTTTGCATTTACATTTGGGTCCTTTGAAGTACCATACATTTTGGGTCAGCCCTATCCTCCAATGCTTTCCGTAGCTACTTATGAGTTTTATACAAATCGCGATCTAATAAATAGGCCCGTTGCAATGGCGTTAGCAACTTTGACTTCTTTATCAATTGCTATCTTAGTATTGATTTATATGAGATTGACTCGCAGAGAGGGACGAGTCAAGTGAGAATTAATCTAAGGATTCCAATTTTGATTTTGTTTTTCTTGTATCTTTTTGTGCCTTTTGTTTCTATTGCACTTTGGTCCTTTGCCACCGGTTGGAGATTTCCCGATTTGTTGCCCTCAGGTTACTCACTCAGGGCGTATGAAATTGCAGCTGATCCATCGGGAGATATAGTGCAAGGGGTGATAACTTCAACTGTCATCGCGTTGATAGTTGGGGTAGTTGCGACATTAATTGGCAGTTCTGCGGGAAGAGCAATAGCGATGCACAGTTTTCGACTTAAGAGAGCCTTTCAGTTCTTGGTTTTGGCACCATTGATAGTGCCTAGCCTTGCTGTCACCATGGGAATTCAAATCCTTTTTATCCGATACGGATTAGTTGACACCATATTAGGGGTTTGTCTTGCACATTTGATACCGACCGTGCCCTACGTTGTGATGATAATGACCGGCACCTTTGCAAATTTTGATCGTTCCTATGAAGAGCAAGGACAAGTCCTTGGCGCAAGCCGCTTCACAGTGTTACGGAAAGTGACTATTCCCATGGTGATTCCCGGATTATCAGTTTCTTTTCTATTTGCTTTTGTAATCTCATGGAGCGAATACATACTTACTCTTTTGGTGGGAGGGGGAAGTATCAAAACTTTGCCTCTAGTTCTCTTTGCATTCTTGAGAGGTAGTGATTTGCCCTTGACCGGAGCCGCCAGCATCGTCTTCATGATCCCACCATTAATTTTGCTTCGGTTTACCAGTAAGTACCTTGTAGGACGATCGTCTTCTATGACGGGGCTTGGGAGCGTTTAATGTCATCAGGAATCAGACTCGTGAATTTAAGAAAGAGTTTTGGTGATGTCGAAGTTCTTAAGGACATTAATCTAGAGGTGCGGTCTGGCGAACTTGTATCGATTCTCGGTTCTTCTGGGTGCGGTAAAACAACCCTTCTGAGAATTGTGGCAGGTTTGGAGCAATCATCAAATGGGGAAGTCTATTTTGGAGACGAACTTCAGAACGATATAAGTGTTGAGAGACGATCGATTGGAATGGTGTTCCAAAAAGCTCTTCTATTTCCAAACATGACAATAGGTGAAAATATAGCATTCTCGTTGAGGGCGAAGGGGGAAAAGGATGAAAAATCCAAGAAACGCGTGGAAGAAATGTTGGAGTTAGTAAGACTTCCAGGCTTCTACAACAGGAGACCCGGTGAATTATCTGGTGGACAAGAACAGAGAGTTTCACTCGCTCGCTCACTAATTCGAAATCCTAAAGTGCTGCTCTTGGATGAACCCCTCAGTGCGTTGGATGCAAACTTGCGAGTGGAAATGCGCGCATTTATAAGTGATATCCACAATAATTTTAGAATGACAACACTTTTTGTGACTCATGATCAAGAAGAGGCAATGGCGATATCTGATCGTATCGCATTTATGGACTCAGGGATATTGGAGCAATTAGGAGAGCCAAAATCATTTATATCTGCTCCCGAGAGTGCAAAGGTTGGAAAATTCTTTGGGTGTAAGAATTTACTAGATGGAGAACTGAAGAATGGACAATTTGTGTCAAAAGGTCTTGCGCTAGATACAACAAAAAGCCACACTCTACGAACTGTTATCGCGGCAATTAGACAAGAGGACTTGTCAATTACTGAAGGTAAGACTTCGAGTTCCTTTTTGGCTGAGATCATTGATTGGCAATTCGTTGGCTCAAAGATTCTGGTCAAATGCAATGTAGTGGAAGGTGAGGAAGGGCTAATAATATACATCGAAGTTGACCGTTTTGAAAATCTTGAAAAAAAGGCAAGAGTGTTTATAGAATATCGTCCAGATCGAATTCATATTATTCCCAAACATGATGTTGTCTAGTATGTCGCAAATAACTTTGGGTTCAGCTGATTGGAACTTTTGGCCGATAACAAGAGACTATTCACAAATATTTGGCTACGTGAGAGATCTTCACATTCAAAGCGTAGAGCTTGGAATTTATCAACCTAGTCAAGAATTGGCTCCTAGACCTCTGAAAGAGTTGACGGAGAAGGCAAAGAGTTCTAATCTACAAATAACCGCAGTATTGTTCTCATTGACTTCGGACCTTTGGGGAGAAGGTGCTTTTTCAAACAATAAAAGTAGATTTCTAGAGGAGTTTAAATTTTTCCTGACTGCTTTAGAAACACAAGGGATCAAGTGTGCAAATGTCTGGACAGGGGTAGACCTGGTAGATTCAAATCCCGAAGAAGTCGCCAAAACTCTTACTAAAATGAATTTATTGGCTCAGAATTTTTCAGGTACTGTCTCCATAGAATACAAAGAAGGAACATATTTTCAAGATGCACAAACAACGCTTGATTTGCTACAAGAATTTGAAAATCTTAAAATACTTTTGGATACTGGACATGCTTATGCATTGAATGAAAATCCTGAAAATCTAGTAGAATTATTGAGTAAGCACGAAAAACTAGGGTCAATACATTTAGGTGACGCGCAAATTGGCGAGTCTGATGACGATTTGCCTTGTGGTCGAATTCATAATTTTGGATTATTTGTAGAAGCCCTAGAAAACTTGCATCTGCCTATCGTTGCTAATTTTGATCTCTACGGAGCCGCTATGGACCCTCTTGGTCCTGGACCTAGATCAATTGTCACTGAGAGCCTACGGCATTTGCAAGATTGTGGATTGTGAGAGAACTGTGAAAGCAATAGTTTTAGAAGGTCCACTTCAAGTTTCAACCCAAGAAATTGATATCTCCTCCACAAAAGACGATCTCGGTATTCTAAAAATTTTGTCTACTGGAATTTGTGCAGCAGATGGATATCTCTACTCAGGAAACCATCCGTGGAATATCGACTATCCGATCGTTCCTGGTCACGAAATATTTGGGGAAATTAGTGAGGTGAATTCATCTGCAAAAAATAGGTTTCAAGTTGGTGACCAAGTTACTGCGCAAGTTTTGATTCCTTGTTATAAGTGTGAACAATGCTTGGAAAATAGATTTAATCTTTGTATCAGAGCTTGCCACTTTGGTAGTTGCGAAAGGGGTGGATTCGCTCAATTCATGCGTATTCCATCTGGTGCTCGAATACATAAATTCGAAAAGAAGGTTGAAGTGGAAGTAGGAGCACTAGTTGAGAATTTTGCCAACGCGTTTTACTGTTTACATCTAGCAAACGCCTCCCCCGGCGAGAGAGTATTAATCTTGGGATTAGGATCCATCGGAATGTCAATTGCACATATCGCCAGTAGGCGATTTCCTCAATTAGAGCTTTGGGGATTGACTTCAAGAGCCTGGAAGAAATCAATGTTTGAAAGGCTTGGAGTAGGGTATATCGACGAATCATCTGAGCTACGTGCAGAATTACGAAATTCTTTTGATGTTGTAATTGAGTGCTCTGGTTTTGATGAAAACCTTGAATTAGGCCTTGAAGCAATTAAACCTGGCGGCAGGTTTGTTCAGTATGGGGTCTTTAGAAATAAAGTCTATATTGATTTTAATATGTTTGCTGAATTTAAGTCTATTAATCTGATTGGAGGGCACTTAGCGAGCGATGAGGCTTTTGAGAACGCTACGCAATTTCTGAGTCAAAATGCAAATAGCGTTAGGGAGGTAGTCACACAAATCGTGTCATTTAAAAATTTTGCCAGTGCTTTCAAATCGAATCAAAAACAAAAAATCAAGAGTATCTTTGTGCCAGAAGGGGTGGATTAATCGAAATGGTATCAGAAATTAAAAAACGAGAGTCTGCCACAAATACAATCGAATCTTTGATGCGAATTGGCAGGATGGCAGTTCAGCTCGGGTTAGTAGTTGGATCAGGAGGCAATGTATCTAGATTGTTGCCTGATGGAAATACATTTGTAATTACCGGAACAGGAACGCAACTAGATAATTTAAGCGAGAAGAGTTTTGCAAAAGTTGGAATAGATGGAGAAATAGTCTCCAAAGGAATTAAACCTTCTTCTGAATATCGGGTGCACTTAGCGGCATATCAAAGTCGTCCTGACATTTCTGTGTGCATTCACCTTCATCCTCAAAGTAGTGTTCTGCTTTATGCGCTAGGACTTCAAGTGAAATTCTTGACTGTAGATCACGTCTATTACTTACGAAAAATAGTTTCAATTCCGTGGATTCAATCTGGAACGGAGGAAATCGCAGATGCTGTGTCTAAGCAACTAAAAAAGTGCAACGTGATTATTTTGGAAAACCATGGTTGTGTTGTTGTCGGAAGTGGCCCGGAACTTGCTTTTTCGCGAGCAGTAAATCTAGAAGAGGCGTCTGAGCTAACTTTGCGATCGCGTTTATTAGGAATTGAACCAAAGCCTGTACCAAACGAGTATTGGAAGTACCTGGAGGAAAAAGGCCTATGAGGAATTTCCTCGCAATTCTGGATATTGGTGGGTCTGGCATTAAATTATCCTGTAGATCTCAGGATGGCAAAGTTTCGTTCACTGAGCGTGAGAATTTACTACCTATTTACGTTAATCGATCAGCAACACAATGCCCCGATAAGGTCTTTAAATTGATTTTGCAGGTCTTGAGAAAAGGTGGTGAAAAGTTAGCAAGCAACGATCAAATAGAAAAAATTTTTATATCAACTCTTAGACAAGGATTTACTCTAATTCGAGACAAAAAAGAATTAACTCCTTTGATCTATAACTCCGACTCAACTGGTTCAAGTGCGAGAGAGGAGATCAGTGCGTATGGAATGGATAAGATTTACAAGGAAACAGGGCATTGGTATGCCCCTCAACTCACTCTTCCGAAATTACTTCATTTAAAGAGGGAAGATTCTAGACTTTTTGAAGGTGATGTTTCTTTAGCATTCTTTCATGATTGGGTCATTTGGAAATTGACAGGGCATAAGACGAGTGAAGCATCCCTATTGGCCTCAGGTCAGCTTTGGAGCTTGAAAAATGCAGACATTCATTACGAACTTATAGATTACTTTGGCTTCTCGAGGAGTCTTGTTGGTCCACTAAAGTTTTTTGGAATAAATGTTGACTGTATAAATTCGAAAATTGTGAAAGATATTGGAATTCCTTGGCGAAACTGCCAAGTAATGGTAGGTGGTGGAGATTCACATTTCCTTCACTATGGAGCATCGGCTCAAAAATCTGAGGCTTTTGTTGTTTCCGCAGGCTCGTCGACTCCGATCTCTGTTTTGAAGGAAGACACAGGCGGATTGCTGGATGCTCAGCCTTGGATTTCACCGACTTTTCAAAGAAAACATTATTTTGTAGAAGGAAATTTGGGCTATCCAGGATTTTACTTCAATTGGTTAACAGAAATTTACGGGGGCAAAGAAATTAAGGCATCAACCTTCAACTCTTCACTCGTGAACAGAATTCCAGTAGTTCTCGCCTCTTGCCAAGCTTGGAGCCAAGAAAGTTGGGAGCGTAGACCACCGTTTGCAATAGTTGATTTACTTAGCACACATTCTTCAAGTGATATTGCCTTGGGTTTAATTATTGATTGTGCAATCGGAATAAAAAATCAGGTAAATGCTCTAGATCATTTGAAACAAAGGGAAGTAATTATCACTGGAGGAGGAGCCAATGCCACTCTAGCTCGATTGCTTGCAACGCTTGCGAATAGACAAGTTAGCATAAATTACTCTCGCGAGGTTGCGTTAGATGCAGTTGTAATCCTTGAGGGCCACCACTTGCCGAGAGAATTTGAAACTTTTGAACCAGAAGACGACCAGATTCTGACTAATCTGCTGGAATTCGAGGCACTTCACGAAGAGAGTTATTCGAGTGCCCTAGACCTAAAGGAGTTGATAGAAAGTGTCCGTTAAATCCAAAAAAGCTCTTGTGACCTGTGAAACTACGGCAGAATTTCTTGAGCAGTTACGGAATAGAGGAATTCAAGTAAACCATGACGGTTGGGGTAAGACAGGGATGTCCTTGGATAAAAAGAGTCTAATTGTGGCTTTGCAAAACTGTGAGATTGCTTTTGTTGAACTAGAACACATTGACGTAGAAGTTATAGAGAATTGTCCCGATTTACGTTTCATTGGCGTAGCCAGAGGAGCTCCAACAAATGTTGACTTAAATATTTGTAGCATAAGAGGTATAACAGTGGCAACTACGCCTGCTAGAAATGCGGACGCGGTTGCTGATTACAGCCTAGCTATGATGATCGTTGCGACTCGAAGTATTTTTTCGAGCGCTCTGCACCTCAAAGATGAGGGCTGGAATTACCAAGGCCAACTTCCTTATTTGAAATTCAGAGGTAGAGAAATAGGAAGTTTGAAGGTAGGACTTTATGGGTTAGGAAATATTGGCTTAAAAGTTGCCAAGAGATTGCACTATGGATTCGGAACAGATGTGTTGTTCTACGACCCTTTCGTCAATCATTGTTTAGAGGCCAGGAAAGTTGATTCATTGGATGAGCTTTTTTCCGAAAGTGACATGGTCTCTCTTCATGCGCCGGTAAATGATTCGACGAAACGCTCCATTTCGGGAAATCTATTGGATAAATTAGGCCCAAATGGTTTATTGATAAATGCCGCGCGTGCAGGTTTAATTGATGAAGATCTGCTTTTCAATTATTTAGAGCAAGGCAAGATCGCAGGAGCAGTGCTTGATGTCTATTGGCATGAACCCCTGGATGTGAAGTCGAAATGGCTCAATTTGGAAAATGTCATTTGTACTCCTCATATAGCAGGGGCCACCTTCGATGTTATTGACAACCATTGTCAAAAATTGATTTTAGACTTTGATAAGTGGCTTTCAACATAGCGAGATAGGAAAACTTTAAGTGGACAAAAATACGTTGATTAATAAATGGAAGGCAATGAGTCTAATAAGAGAATTTGACCTTCACGTCAAAGAATTTTCTCAATCGGATGAAGCATTCGGCTATTTTCACACATCAATAGGACAGGAAGCTATTTCTGTTGGAATCATTCACAATATGAGGAAAGATGATTTTTTGACATCTACCTATAGAAACCACTCGCACGGAATCGCACGAGGATTAGACCTTCGTCGAATGTATGCAGAAATGTTGGGTCGAGAGACCGGGTTTTGCAAGGGAATTGGAGGCTCAATGCACATTGCAGACCAATCCCAAAATTTTATAGGGTCTATGGGAATTGTGGCCGGAGGAATTCCTATTGCAGTAGGCGCTGCTTTTGCTTCCAAGTACAAAAAGACTGATCAAATTGCAATTTGTTTTTTTGGAGATGGCGCTGTGCATCAAGGAGCATTTCATGAAGGATTAGAGTTCTCTGTTAAATTCAACATCCCCGTCTTATTTGTTTGTGAGAATAATCTGTATGCTGAGTCAACTGCAGTTGAATATCACTTGATTCATGAATCTGCAATCAGCTATGCCGAGTCCTACGATTTAAGGTCAGCAAAAGTAGACGGAAATGATTTGGAGTTGGTGGATCAGACAGGTCGTGAGTTTATCGAGTGGGTGCGGCAAAACCAAAAGCCTGCATTTATCGAATGCATGACTTACAAGATGAGCGGTCAATATGAGGGCGACAAGCAAACTTACAAACCAACGGAAGAAATTTCCTTTTGGAAGAGTAGGGATCCTTTAGTTCTGCTTTCGCAGAGGCTCATCAATGATTTTAACGTCGAAACGGGAGTTTTTTCTCAAATGGAATTTCAAAATAAGCATTTAGTTCAAGTTGCATTTGATTCTGCAAAGAAGGACCCCTATCCATCTGTAGACGTTATGCGTAACGCTGTTTATGCAGAGACCATATGACAACTCGATTACTCAACTACAAAGATGCAATAAATGAAGCATTGCGGCAAGAGATGGAATCTGATTCAAGAGTTTTTCTTATCGGTGAGGATGTAGCGGGTGGCGCAGGGCGCGACGACTTTCCCGGCGCAACTGATGCTTGGGGCGGTCCCTTCGGAGTGACTAAGGGACTTGTCACTCAATTTGGTAGGGAAAGAGTAATTGACTCGCTATTAGCAGAAACGGGATTTGTAGGTGCATGTATAGGTGCGGCATTTGCAGGACTACGCCCAGTTGCAGAAATAATGTATGCCGACTTCTTGGGAACGTCTTTTGATCAGATTTTGAATCACGCTGCAAAACTAAGGTTTACCTATGGAGGAATTTCCAGCATTCCATTAGTGATTAGGACTGTAACGGGAGCAGGATTTAGAGCGGCATCAGAACACTCACAAATGCTAATCTCAATCTATTCCCATGTGCCCGGGCTCAAAGTCGTAGCGCCTTCCAATGCCTATGACGCGAAAGGATTACTGATTTCAGCAATTCGTGATCCAGACCCAGTCATATTTATGGAGCATAAGCGTCTATATGTGAGGGAGTTCATAGTTCCAGAAACTCCTTATTCTATTCCAATTGGCAAAGGGGATATCAAGAGAGTCGGAGAATCAATAACAATAGTGGGTGTCCAAAAGATGGTAAATACCGCGTTGGATGCTGCTGAACAATTAGAGAAAGAGGGAATGTACGCTGAAGTTATAGACCCGAGGTCTTACTCACCAATTGATATCGACTTGATTTGTGAATCAGTGGCAAAGACTGGTTTTCTGCTGATTGTTGATGAATCTCATCCTCGTTGCTCAATAGCGTCCGATATATCTTCCCAAGTCGGAGATGTTATGTTTTCGAGCCTCAAGGGGCCCATAAAAATGTTGACAGGTCTTCATACACCGGTGCCATATTCGCCTCCACTTGAGGACTTTTTTATCCCTTCTGTTAATGAAGTTATTAGATACTGCAAAGCTATGATTAGAGGAGAGAAAATTGTCAATCGATTCTAGGAAAGTAGTCTTAGTTTGCGACACCATGAATGAAATCGACGACCAATTTGCGATTGCCTATGCAATAGGGTCTCCATGCCTAGAGGTGTTGGGTGTTATTTCCTGCCAAAACACAATAGTCCATGGGCCACAGTCAGTGGACATATATAAAGACGAGGCGGACAAAATTCTTAGCCTAGGCGGCAAGAGCGAAGTTCTGTCTTTGAAAGGGGCGAGAAGCCCCATGGAGTCCAAGTTAGATATTCAAAGTTCTGAAGGTCTGGACTACTTGATTTCTCTATGTGAGGGTGGAGATGAATTTTCGATTCTTGCCACAGGTCCAGCGACCGATATTGCAATGGTGCAACTTGCAAAACCAAAGGTAATGCCAAAGGTACCCGTTATCTGGGCTGGATCATTTCCCGACAAAGAAACTTGGCAAAAATTTAAGTACGGAGAGTTAAATGCCAGAGCGGACATTCAAGCTTGGAGAGTCATGTATGAATCTGTTGAAAATCTTACGGTGCTCCCAGGTTGGCCTGGAGTTGTCAAGGTTGATGTGGATAGCGATGAATTTGTTGCCGAATTGAGAAGTAAGTCTCACCAACTGACGGACTACTTGGGTTTAATTCTTGAGCAATGGTGTGCAGGCAAGAAGCAACTCGATATGGACTCCCGACGCAACAACCGCAAAGTACTGTGGGATATTGTCAACGTTGCATACTACTCTGTTTCGGGTGCGGTAAAACTAGAAGAGAGACCGTTACCTTATATTGACGCAACTGGTGCAATGCACTGGGAGAATTTAGGAAGAAGTAGGCCAGTATGTATCGATGTTGATCGAACTTCTGTCATGCAGGATTTTTGGGCATCTGTTAACAATCTCCTTTAGCCGAAAGAGAGTATTGGATTCTCATTCTCTTCGCAAGAAGTTGAGAAGCGAATTCTAAATCGATCCGGGTGCTACCAAGTTTTCGAGAGCATTACCGTGCGTAAATTGCTATCAGTTTTTGTGAAAGAGTCCTTAAAATCTTTTCTCCAGTCTGACAATAACGATGACCTGCCTGTCCTACTTGAAGATTTGGCGAAGAAAAGGATTACTCCAGTGATAGGAAAAGTCTTCA
>Ga0194131_10007006_pt1 | contig 15371 bp, 11 predicted proteins | sample TA2KigO120mmetaG_FD_148631 | JGI IMG/M metagenome (GOLD analysis project Ga0194131, IMG submission 148631) | Freshwater microbial communities from Lake Tanganyika, Tanzania - TA2015053 Kigoma Offshore 120m | ecosystem: Environmental > Aquatic > Freshwater > Lake | place: Tanzania: Lake... | reverse complement strand
CTGGAGTCCGTCAAACGTGGCGCGGGCCGTCGCATTGCCCCCTATTTTAGCACAATCCCCCCGCCCGGCGCTGTTGGAGTGCCGTTCAGCGTGCTATGATGTCGTGGATGTCCTGGATGCTCTCCACACGGACCGAGGCACACCTGGAGGTGCTGCTCATGAACCGGACCCGTTAAGCCGCATCTGCATGGAGCGACGGGCCCAGGGGCTCCGCCGCAGGGATTCCTGCCAGCAGCGCCGGGCCGCCTTCCGATCGCCCAGACGTGCCCGGAGGTCGCCCTCCAACAGCAGCAAGGCGGCAAGGAAGATGTCCCTCCTCACCAGGCGCCACAGGTCGCAATTTGCCGAAAATGCCTCGAACGATCGCTGGATGCCTTGCAGCGCCTGCAGGCCTGCCGTCCATTCACGCCGCGCGATGGCTCCGAGCAGCGCCTGCCAGAGCGGGCGAAAATCTCGCGCCAGGACGCTCTCGACGCTCCCGGGGCGGTCCTCGAAGGAAACCTCAACCTCCAGGGGACGAAAGGCGGCCGACTCCAGGGGCTCACCGGCGAAGATGGCGGGCAACACGAGGAGAAGTACTCCTTCCGGTACCAACGGGTGGCTTCGAGCCGTCGTCTCCACCCCCGGGCGGATGGTCCTCAAGAGCGCGTGGGCGCGGACCTCCTGCCCACCGTTCAGGTACAGCAGGCCGAGCAGAAGACGACAATCGCCCAGCACATGGTGCTCCCACTCGCGTTTTGAGCGGTCGTTGCCGAACCAGCGTCCCGCGGCGTGCAGGGAGAGCGCCCGTTCGAAAGCCTGGCGGGCAGCCGCGGGGGCGGCGCAGCGGAGCCGCAGGCAGCCCATCAAGTAGGCCACGTAGAAGTCCTCTGAAGCAGTCCGGTAGATCGGCTCGAAGGAGCGCATCACCTCCCTGTACCCGCGCATCTGGGCGCCAGCGTCGGACTCCTCCAACCCGACCCGCGTGGCTCGCACGTGCGCCAGCTTGGTCGCCAGCGCGTGCTCCTGGGGGCGATGCCGCAATCCTTCCTCCAACACGGCCTGGGCGTCCGCCCAGCGGTCTGTCTCGCCCAACATGCTGGCCAGCTCGAGGGTAAGCACGGGGTTATCGCGATTGCGCTCCCAAACCGGCCGCAGCACCTCGATGCCCTCCTGGTAGGCGGCTTTCGCTCCGAGCTCCCGGGCCTGGCGCGCCAGAACGCGATCCTCCGCGGCCAGCGTCGGGTCGGAGACCGTCCCCGGGGTGCTCACCGGCGGGGTGCTCACCGGCGGGGTGCTCACCGGCGGGGTGTTCACCGGCGGGGTGTACACCGGCGGAGTGTTCACCGGCGGAGTGTTCACCGGCGGGGTGTACACCGGCGGGGTGAACACCGGCGGGGTGAACCCCACGATGGGCGTGCCACCCTCCACGGATGTCGGCGCCGCCGCAGATCGGGGTGGTCCTGCTCGAACATCCCGTGAAAGATGCGGTCGACGATTTCGAAGGTCCGCTTGCCTGTCCAGGCCCATCTGGACGGCCAGCATCCACAGGTTGAACGCCGCGAGACCCACCACGAGCAAGACCAGGACGCGCCGCGTCCACAGGGTGCGGGAAGCGGGCGTGCGCTGTTCCGACTGCAAAGCTGCCACCTCCTCCGAGCAATGTCTTCTCTCACACGTTACCTCGGGAACCCCTTCCCGTCAAGCGGGCCCCTTGTTGTCAGCCGTACCCCCCGCCCAGTACAACGATGGCTCGCCGGATCTGTACGCCACCTTATCGCCCAGACAAGCCATTGAATTCATGATGGCGAGACCGCATCATGGAAAACGGACTCCTCTACATGAGCATGAGCAAGTATCCATGAGCAAGTATCTCACGCTGTTGTTGATGGTTTGCTGGCTTGGGGCGTTTGCGGCCGGCGGCCGTGCAACGTCCAACCTGTCCACGCAATCGATGCCAGCGATTCCCAGCGCAGAGGCGCTGATCAGCCAGGCTCGAGATGACATGGCGCGCGGCGAGTTCGACCGCGCACACGACGCCGCCGTGCGGGCCCTGCAGATGGCGCCGGAACGGGACGACATCCGCTTCCTGGTTTTGCAGACGATGCAGGGCAGCCGTCCCAACCAGGCGCTTGCGGTCGCTCGGACACTGGCCGAGCGCCGCCCGGGCGACGCCACTCTGCAGCTCGCATTGGCCGATACCCTGCTGGACGCCTCGGTAGCCGTGCCTCCCCTGGTTCGTCACAGGCTGTTGGGCGAAGCCTCGGCGGCGCTGGCGCGGGCCCAGCGGATGGGCCTTCCGCCCGAGCTGCGCGGAGAGGCGATCGGCTGCAGCGGCCTGATCTCCTTCCTGCGCGGGGATCTCCGCACGGCGCGTGACACTCTGCTGCGCGCGCTTCGCGCCGGCATCACCAGCGAGGAGCGGGCGGCCGACATCGCCAACGCCGCCGCCTGGACTTCGTTCCTGCTCGGGGACGCGGATGGCTGCGCCCGCTTGCAGCGCCGCGCCCTCGCCAGTGTCATACGGTTGCCGCCCTCCGGCGGCGGCTGGACGCCGCGCTGGGAATACTTCAACTTCTATCTGGAAGCGTTTGCCGGGGTGCCGGTCCGCACGACCCGCCTGCAGGCGCGGGCACCCTACTACGAGTCCCTTCGCATCCGGGGGATCGAGCCCCAGGCGGACTTCGAGGACAGCCGCACCTTCCTGCTGCGCCTGCAAGAGCTCCGCGAGGCCGGCCGCTGGGAAAAGGCCATCGAGCTGGTACGAAGCGAGATCTCCTGGGAAGCGCGCGACGTTCTGGCGGCCGGCGACAGCGAGCCCTCCGACGCCGACGATGACGAAGCGGAAGAAGAAGGCGAGGAGCGCGCCGACCGCCTGCGGCCCCGCACCGTCCACCGCTGGCTGGCCGACTCGCAGGACGCGGTCCTGTGCCGCCTGCTGCTGGCCGACATGTACGCACGCATCGGGGACGAAAGGGCCGCCCTCGGGTGGATGCGAAGCGCCCTGCAAACCGTTCCCGGCAACCGCATTCTCAAGAGCCGCCTGGAACGGCTGCAACACAAGAGCCCAGGAGATCGGCCCGGGGCGGGGCCAAAAAAGCCGGGCTAGCGCGTCGCCTTCACCTTCACTGACGGGGTGTCCTCCGGCTCACGGTCTTCCGGCTTCTTGTCCTCCGCCGGCTCCTTGTCCTCTGCTGGCTCCTTGTCCTCTGCTGGCTCCTTGTCCTCTGCTGGCTCCTTGTCCTTGGCTGGCTCCTTGTCCTTGGCCGGGGAAGCCGAAGGAGGCGCGGTCGAGGGCGACGCGGCCGTCGGACCGGCCCGCTGGATGGCGATGCGGCGGACAGCTTGCAACAAGGGGTCGCGCTCGGTGGAGGGAGGCAGCCGCACCTCTTCCACCGGCACCGCGGAGGCGCTGCTCAGAAATGCTGTCTGGGCGGGCGTCAGGATCTCCACGACCTGGCTGTAGGCGGCCTGCAGCTTGGGCCAGTCCCGCTCAATCGATCGCACGAACGGCGTCAGCTTCTCCGCCTCGTCCGCGGTGAGCCGCAGGGAAGCGTGGCCGTCCAGGACGAGCAAGCCCCAGAGGTATTCCTGGGCCCGCGTCCGAGCCACCGGAACGGCGGTTGCACCGGCGGCCGGTGAGGGTGTGACGTAGGCCAGCTGCGCGGTCATGCCGCGCGCGAGCCAGGCAGCGCGCCCAGAGGCGCGCGCCCGCAGGACCTGCAAGACGGTGTCGACCAGGGGACTGGCGTGCTTGTTTGCCGTAACGCGCTCCCGGATGGCCGCCGGAATCGCTGGATTCTCCTCGATGAAGGCCACCTGCTGCGGGGTCAGGATGAGCGTGGTGGCTGTCTCGAACTCGAAGATCGGGGTGAGCACGGCGTCCAGCCTGTCCAGGGCGACGAGCATCCGCTTCCCTTGCTGCGGGCTCAAGGCCAGCTTCGGATCCTTGCTCATGCGAAGCATGCCGATCATCAGGTCGGGCCATGCCAGCGGGTTGTCGAAACCGGAGGGCTTGCGGGCGGTGGGCGGAGGCGGTCCGCCGGAGCGATCCAGGAACAACGCTGCCCCGATTACCACCAGCACGGCGAAAAAGGTTACGGCCACCCAGCGGGCCTGGCGGCGTTCAGCAGCCCGTTCGTCCATGGCGTGGCCTTTCTCGTCCCACAGAGCAACGTCCTGCACATGAAAGCGGCGTCCCAGAAAGGCCCGGCGCGGCCTCCTCGTCGAACTACGGGCGGGTGAGACGCGCGTTCGGCCTCCTCATCATCGTCGCCATGTTCGCCACGGCCTGCAGCCGGCCAGCGCCGCTCTCGCCCCCTGCGACGCAGGAGCAGGCCACCCGCTCCGCAACGCTGGAGCAGGCCATCCAGAAAGGCGCGCGGGCCAGCACGCCAGAGGGTCTGTCCCGCGAGCTGCAGCGCACCAGCGCCTGGATCCAGTCAGGACGTCTGGAGGCCGCCGACCGCCTCTATCGGACCGCCATTGCCAGCAAGCCGGAGGATCCCGCGGTGCTCTCCCTGGGGGGCGACCTCGCCATGGCCCGGGGAGACTACCAGGCGGCCGCGCGCCTCTACGGACGCGCCTTTGAGAGGCGGCCCGGCGATCCGGGAACCTTCTTGCGGCTCTACGAGGCGTATCTCATTGTCGCGCCCGGGAAGGCGCTCACCCTGGCCACGCGGGTGGCGGCCTCCATGCCCGATTCGCCGGGCGCCCAGTTGTGCGTCGCCGAGGCCTGCGTCTTCGACGTGGTGACCCGTCGCCTGCAAGGGGTCGCGCTGGAAGACCGCCTGCGGACCGCGAAGCGCGCCGTCGAGCGATGTCAGTCCCTTGGCGGCAGCGGCACTGCCGACGCGGACGGGGTGCGCGGAGAGATCGCCTTCCTGGAAGCGCGCTTCTCGGAGTCGGCGCGGTATTTCCAGGCCGCCCTCAAGGGCAGCATTCCCAACGCCGATCGGGCCAGCGACATGGCGAACGCCCTGGCCCTCGTCCGCTTCCGCGCCAACGACCTGGCCGGCGCCCGGGCCGCCGTGCAGCGACACCAATCCATCGTCGCCTCGGATCGAAGCGTCAGCGGGTTCCGCATGCTGCCGAAGTGGGAGCAGGGCTGCTTCTACCGGCTGGTGCTGCTGGGCGAGCCGGTCTCTCGCGCGCTGCTCCACCAGAAGGAGGCGGACTACCAGTCCCTGCGAAGCCTCGGCGTGAACGAGTTCCCGGAATCCCTGCACACCCGCAAGCTGCTCTGGAAACTGTACGACCTGCGCGGCAGCGGGCGCTTTCGAGAGGCGGCCGCGCTGGCCCGCGACGAGCTGAGACCCCAGACCGATGCTCCCCGCTACGCGCCCGCCTGCTTTTACTCCAAGATGGTGGATGAGCCCATGTACACGCTGATGCTGACCACCCTGCTGGGCGACCTGGAGCGCGACGGCGGTCGCCCCGCGGCTGCCCGGGCCGCCTATCGCCAGGCGCTGGCGCTGGCGCCGGCCAGCAACGTCCTGCGGGATCGCATCCATTCTCTGGGTGGAGCGCCATGACGTCCACTCGCGTGCAGGTGCTGATGGCCATTGCCTCCACGCTGCTGACCGTCGCCATCTTCCATCTGTCGGGGCAGACGTCGACCGAGGCACTCCCTCCGCAGCCGCAAGCTGTAGAGGGGGCGAGGCCGGCCCACCTCGAACGCAGGATGGCGGAAGCCGAGCGGACCCTTTATCGCCACGCCAGAGACGGCAATGCCGCGGATCTGGCGCGGGCCATCTCAATCCTGGAGCCTCTCTCCACCACCACGCCGGAGGTCAAGTTCCGCGTCCACCTGGCCTGGTGCTACCGGCGCGCCGCTCGACGCCAGGAGGCTGAGCGGCTTCTCGCAAGCAGCCCGGACCTGCGCGACATCCACGACTTTTTCTATGGAACGGAGGTGGCGACCCATCTCCGCTACCTGCTGACGGCGCACTGCACGCGGAGTCTGGACGTATACAGCGACGCGCTGGAGCGCCACTTAAAGGCCCGCGGCCGATACCCGGACACGCTGTCCGCGCTGGTGCCGGACTTCCTGCCGGCCGCCCTGGATTGCCCGGAAACCGCAACCCCTACCTACGAGACCCGCTACCGCACGCTGGGCGGGGACGGTCGCGGCTACATCCTCCGCTGCTTCAACCACGCCGACTTCAATAATCAGAAGGATCTCGCCATCTGGAGCGTCAACGGCCGCCGCGGCTACCGCTTTACCGACGGAGACCTCGTCGCCCGTTACAACGTGTACACGGTCGCCCTCACCGTTTACAACCCGAGGTTTCGCCAGACACTCCTCCCACTGCTGCAGCGCGCCGGGGTCGGGAAACCCGCCCAGCGGGTGGCCGACATCGGCTGTGGGACCGGGCTCTTCACGTTTTCCCTGGCCGATCAGGTGGGCCCGCGAGGGAAGGTGTACGCCATCGACATCAACCCGAGCGTGCTGGATTATATCCGCTGGGTCGCGCGGCGCCGCGGGCTGGCCAACGTGACCACCATCCACAGCACGTTCACGGGCATCGGCGTGCCCCGCGGCGCGCTCGACGCGGCCCTGATGATTCGCGTCTACAATGCCGTGGGACGCACTTCGGACGATCCCGAGGAGGTCTACACCCAGTACGCGCTGCCCCTCCTTGAGAGCATCCACGACGCCCTGAAGCCAGGCGGAAGGCTCCTGATCCAGGACCTCGAGGCCGGTCTGTACGAGGTCGGCAGCATTCCATCGCGCCAGGTGATCGCGCACGCCGAGCGCAGCGGCCTGTTCCGCCACCGCGAGACGCTCATGCTTGGGCCTGACCGCTACCTTCTCGTTTTCGACCGGATCTGACGTGGTCCCGGCACGCCACCGGCCCCGAGCAGGACCGAAGGTATCCTCCCCGGTTACACCGTAGGAATACTCCCCGGGCTGTTGAGAATTGGCTGAAGGAGTACGCGCCATGAGGAGTCAGATTGTTGCCGTAGTGCTGATGGCATGCTTGGGCATGGCAAGCGGGTGTTCCAGCGGGAGCGGGCCCACGGCGGTCGTCCCGAGCCCGTCGCCCACCGCCGGGACGCCGGTGGCGCTCACCGAGCGGGGACTGCCGTCTCTTGCCGAGGTCCTCAAAAAGCCAGCCGATTATATCGACAAGTACGTGGTGTGGCGCGTCACGCCGGGAAAGATCGTTTCGAAACGGGGCTTCCTGGCCAAGGTGGACGACAAGCCGGTTTTCATATTCCTCGACGAGACGATGCCAGACGCAGCGACGTTCGCCAGGGGCACGAGGCTGCGCGTGGAAGGCTACGTCCGCGAAGCGTCCCGGCTGAGCCTCCAGCCGTCCGCGACGGCGGGCGACTTCGCCGCCGTCAAGGGGGCGCAATTCTACCTCCATGTGTTGGGCCCCACGCCGCCGGAGGCAAAGAAGTCGTCGAAGAGTCGACCTTCTCTCGACTCTCCCGGCGGGGCTATACTTGCAAGGTATGGGCCCCTCTTGCCGGGCGGCGAGGCGTTTCAGCGGCGTTGATTCTCCGGCCGGCTCGGCGATATAATCTGAAACGTGAGAATCTGGCTGATCGCTTTTGCCGTCGCGCTCTCGATGGCCATCGCCCGGGCCGACACCGTGCCCACGCGGATTGTGGGCCAGATGGCGCTCCCATGGCGCTGGTGCCGGCCGGGCCGTTCGAGATGGGCTACCCCGCCGCCCGCGCGGACGCTGCCTACCGCGCGGTGTCCCGCATCCTGGACGACACGCAGAAGGACTGGTTCGCCACCGGCGTGCCGGCCCGAAGGGTGACCCTGGCGGCCTACTACGTCGACGTGCACGAGGTCACCAACCGCCAGTTCGAGGCGTTCGTGCGGGCGACCGGGCAGCGCACCCAGGCCGAGCGCCTGGGGCACGGCTGGGTCTGGAACGAGCGGGCGAAAGCCTGGAAGGTTCTGGCGGGCGCGAGCTGGCGCAGTCCCCTGGGGCGCGGCTCGACCCTGCGGGGGAAGGCGGAGCACCCGGTGTGCCAGGTATCCTACGAGGACGCCGCCGCCTACGCAGCCTGGGCCGGCAAGCGCCTGCCCAGCGAAGCCGAGTGGGAGAAGGCGGCCCGCGGCCTTGACGGGCGGCTCTATCCGTGGGGCAACGCGTGGCGGCGGGTGGCCAACGTGAACAGTGGGGGAACCGCCGCGGTGGGCAGCCATCGAGGGGACCGCTCGCCGTACGGCGTGCTCGACATGGCGGGGAACGTCTCGGAGTGGACGACGACGCCGGCCACGCCGGCGCCCGGGTACCGTCCCCCGGCCGGGGTCGACGGCGCAGCCCTCCACCGCGTCCGCGGCGCGGGATGGGACTGCTTCCCGGCCAACCTGCAGTGCCCGTGCGTGGTGGGGACGCCGGTGGCGTACACGTTCTACATCGGGTTCCGCTGCGTCCGCGACGCCCGCTGATCCAGAGGGGACCCTGGAAGGAGGCCCCTTCGGTCCCGCTGTGTATCGGCACCGCCGTAGCCCCGTAGGAGCGTCCTCAAGCGCGAGGAGGTGGGACCCGCCCTGCGGAATGACGGGCCACCACCACGCCGGGGAGGGCAACCAGGGTATGCCTCGATTCCACACCGCCGCGCGGGCGCTTCTCTGCCTGCTTCTGCTGGGCACGTCAGCCCCTTCCCTGGGCGCGCTGCCCGCGGTGAACGGCTGGGGCAAGCTGACATGGGGCATGTCGCCGGAGGTGGCGGCTGCGATGTATCCCGGGCAAGTGCAGGCCGTGCCGGCCGCCGGCCCCTTCGACTTCACGAGCCCCGAAGGCGGAAAGTACCGCCCTCTGCTCCTCGTGCCCGTGCAGGTTCTCGGCCGCCCCTTTGAGGCGCATCTCTTCTTCACCGGCCGCCACCTGACCGCCGTTGTGCTCAAGCCGCGTGAGGCGTTCACGCCCGGCCTTGTGAACGAGTTGGGCCGCTCGCTCGAAGTGAAGTATGGGCCGCCCGCGTACCCGCGCAAGGACTACGCCGCCGGTTGGTACGGCTACCTGGTAATCTGGAATTTCCAGTCGACCAAGTTGGACCTGCAGGTTCAGACCGTGCAGGGCGTCCCGCAGGTGTGGGTGCGGTATGTCTCGCTGAAGAGTTTCCCCGCAGGATCCGCGCCCCGGCCGAACGGGACGGCGGATCCCAACCTCTGACGCCGGGGCCGCGCAGCACGGGCAGGAAGCGGCCGCGCGCACCATAATGCCCTCCCTGCGCTCGACTGCCACCGGACCCGCATACCCCCCGGTGACGGCCGGGCGTCTGTGGCAAGCTGCCACCCGCAACTATTGGCCGTGGCACCCCGCCACCCGCAACTATTGGCCGTGGCAGTACGAGGAGGTAACTACAACACGGTGCGAGAGGCGCTGCGCTGCTTGACGAGGTACTTCAGCTTCTACAACAACTGTGGAGGTCACGATACGCGACGAATCCGATGACGACGACAAGCTGGCTAGACGAACTTTGCTTCGCATGGTACGATCGTGGCGTAATTCCTTCAAAGGCGATCCCACTTTAACTCTTCCAGCCCCGCCGAGAGGGTTGGTTCTAGAATGACCCTAGAAGGGCTATTGAAACGGTGCAGTTATAAGGTTCGCCGCACTCGAACTTGGTCCGAACTTGGTTGCAACTTGGTTCCAACTTGGTTCCAAAGTGAAACCAAGTTGGTGCCACTCCTGAAGTTTACTCAATATCAGCGGCCTCTGGGCCGGTAAACCACCTACCTGCGGCCGTTCGCCCGCGGGGATGCGCTCGGCCCTCCTTACGTATGTCGGCCAAGAGACCTCGGACTTGTCCGCGTGAAAGTTCCGGCAGTACTTCCCAGAGCTCGCCGATCTTACATCCTTGATTATCGTTGATGTGCCTCAAAAGCAGTTCCTTTTGTGTTTCGGAGTCGAGCCCCCTGGCTCTCGTGTATGCGCCCTTTTTACCGAGAAAGTGGTAAAACCTTCTGGACAGTGTGTATTTCGTGCTGCGGCCCTTTCCATGCCCCTCAACGATGCCGCCTTCCCTGAGCCTTGATATCCTCTCTCGAAGGTCCAGTGGTATTGGCCGGCTCTTGTATACAAGATCAAGTACTAGCAGATCGTCAACGTGAAATTCTCCGGGCAGATCCTTATTGACTTGCTCCAAAAAGGCCAGAAACTTTGGATCTCGCACTTCTCCCGAAAGAGATAGCGACACCTGGTATTGATCGGTATTATTAAAGTCCGGTCGTCGCTTGCTTTCGCGAATGCACTCTCCAAAGATTCGATCCATCCATTGACCGGATCTTTCCACGAGGCCAGTTCTACCAAAGGCTTCCGCTATTCGACGGTTTCGCGGATTCTGCCGTTTTAGAATGTTTTCTGTAGTAATCCCAAGAGGCAGCCCACCTGGACTTACCACTTCAAGCCGCTTGGGATACTGCCGCATGAAAATTGACCCGCCAAGCTTGTAGTCGCGATGGCTCACAGCGTTCAGTATGACCTCGCGAATGGCCGTTTCGTTAAATGTCGGGATATCCCAGACGAATAGCTGATCTTGAAATTTGTGGGTGTCGTTGCGTAGGTTTACAATGTCCCACACCTCGTCATGCCAAAGAAAGAACCCTTCTCGGTGCTCCTTACGTTGCTGACTGTGCGTCGCTGACTTTGAGGTGCGATATTCGAAAATGAGCTCAGCGTTTGGAAGTAATCGTCCCAGAGCTGGACGCGTCCCCAATAGAATCAGAGCCGCATACGTGATCTGGCCGTCTACTATCAGTTCAGCATCCTCTAGGGTTTGCGCTTTGGAACGCTTGCCAATGGAATCATCTCCGGACTTCTTCTTCCACTTCTCGCGAAATACGTTGACAGCTCTGTCGTCTAGATCTTGCAATGTGGCCTTCGGACAGATTTCTGAGGAGAAGTCCAGTCCCGACTCGTCGATGATCTTTTTCAGCGCGTCCGGAGACATCGGGGTAAGACTCTCCCCCACACGCATCCAGAATGCGCCTTCGACGCCTATTGGTGTCCCGATGGGGCGTGAGGGAACAGTAAAGACGATGACGGGACCATCGGGATGAGCGAGAACTTCAGCTTCAATGCGCAGCCGCAGTCGCTCATGAAGGCCCAATTTTGTTCGTTCAAGATTTGTAAAGGCGCGAGATCCCACCACCCTGCGGGGTCGCTTATCCGTTACCCCGAGTATCAGGTGTCCTCCTCGTTCGTTGGCGAGGGCGCAACAGTATCGCACGAGTTCATCAAAGTCGAAGCGATTCTTCGCTTCCTTAAACTCGATGTGTTCGTGCTCTCTGTCTGCCATCCACGCTTTCAATTGCTCGAGCGTCGCCATACGCACCTCCCCGCAGGCCGCCCGCCCCGCCCGCCGAACTTCCTTCAAGAAGCAGAAGGCGCCGCCCACAGGGAGCCGCGCCGTCCACCTCAACACGGACCGTTTCTCCCGCCCGCCGCAACCTCCCTTCTGCTGCTCATTGCCAGAAGCGCCTTTGCGCTGACTGTCGTTCCGAGTTCACCAGAACCGCCACCATCGAAAAAAGCGACCCGGAAGAAATCCGGAGTCGCTTCACAAAACGGCGCCACCGCGCCGATCTTCGTTGGTGGAGATGAGGGGATTTGAACCCCTGGCCCCCTGCGTGCAAGGCAGGTGCTCTCCCGCTGAGCTACATCCCCGAGTGTTTGGCCGCGGGATGCAAGCGGGGTCGCGGTGTGGTGGGCTTTGGTGGACTCGAACCACCGACCTCGTCCTTATCAGGGACGCGCTCTAACCAACTGAGCTAAAAGCCCGCGTAAGACGCGGCCCGACCCGCGTGGGGCCGAAGACAAGGGGCAGTTTATCACAGGGTGCGGGGAGTGTCAACCTCCGGCGCCGCCGCGCCGCCGCCACTCACGCCGCCCACGATACACGCCCGGTGCGTGTCAGCGTCGCTCTCCAGGCGCCTTCTCGTCGCGGTAGCCTGGCGCCAGGAAACCTGTCGCACATCCCCGAACCGCCGCGCCATGAGCGAGCATCCCACTCTGTACAACCCCATTGAGGCCACCCTGCGGGCGCGCGTCGAGAAGGACCCGAAAGACCTGCACGCCACCCTGCAGCTCGGGCGCCACTACCAGGAGAACCAGCGCACCATCGACGCGCTCAAGCTGTACCGCGCCGCGCTGGAGGCCCTGCCCGACGAGCCGCGCCTGCACGGGGCGCTGGGCGCCGTCCTCCTTGGCATGGATCAGCTCGAGCGCGCCCATGAGTCGCTGGAGCGCGCGCTTGCGCTAGACCCCAAAGACTCGCTCTCGCTCTCCAACCTGGGCCACATCCGCACCATTCAAGAGCGCTTCGAGGAAGGCGAGAAACTGCTCAGCGCCGCCGTCACCCTGGCCCCGCACGAGCCCGCCTTCCACAACAACCTCGCCGCCCTGTACGCGCGCACCGGCAAGATGAGCGAGGCCCTCGAGGAAGCCCGCAAAGCCCTCGAGCTCAACCCCGACTTCGTGGCCGCCCGCCAGAACCTGGGCGTGGCCGCCTTCGCCGTGGGCAAGTACCCGGAAGCCGCCGAAGCCCTCGACTACGTGCTCGACTACGATCCCAACGACATCGTTGCCCTCATCCTGGGGGGGCAGGCCCACCTGCGCTCCGGCCGCAAGGGCGAGGGGATCCGCCGCTTGCACCGCTTGCTCCAGCTTGCTCCCCACTCCGAGGAAGGCCAGGGCGCCCGCCAGATCCTCGACCAGATGAAGGAAGAGCACGAAACTTTTGTGGGACTGGCCTGGAAAGAAGCCGGCCTGGCCGCCGACCGCGGCGTCGAGAAGATCAACGCCGAGGATTTCGAGGGGGCCGAGCAAGATTTTCTGGAGGCCATCGCGCTTTGCCCGAGTGCGCCGCCCGCCGCGTTCTACGAGGCGCTCGCCGCTTCGCGTGCCCAGAGCGGACGCGTCCTGGAAGCCTGCGACGCCTACTATCGCGGATTGGCCCAGGTGAGCGACGATCCCAGCCTGCCGCTTCGCTTCGCGCGCTTCCTCATGTCCATCGAGGATTATTTCCACGCCATCGTCATGCTGCGCGAGACGCTCGAACGCGGCGATGCGCTCTCCACAGAGGCGAAAGACACCATTATTGGCATCATGCAGGAAGTGAAATCACGCCTCGCCCAGCACTCGGATCCGCAGTCGGTGGAATCCGCCCTGCAGGATTACGCGGCCGCCCGCAAGGCACAGCAGGAAGGCCGCGCCGAGGAAGCACGCGCGCTGGTGGAAAAATCCATCAACGCGTATCCGCGAAATCTTGACGCCTGCTGGATATTGATGCGCGTGTTCTACCACAATCAGGATTTCGCCACCATGGCGGAAATGCTCACCGCGTTCGCTGACTTCTTCCCGAATCTCGCGGACGTGCAGTTCAACACCGCCACCGCCCTGCGCCACTCCGGCCAGGGCGATCGCGCCGTGCCCTATTTTGATCGCGCCATTCGGCTCAATCCGGAAAATGCCGCCTACCGCACCGATTTTGCCAACAGCCTGCAAGCGCTGGGCAAGCACGCCGAGGCGCGCGCGATGATCGAGGAAGCCACCCGGAAGGGCCCCAACAATCCGCTGGCCTGGTACAACCGCGCCATCATCGAGCGCGTGCAGGGCCGCGAGAGCGACGCCCGCGACTCCATGAAGAAGGCCCTGGAAGTGGCGCCGCGCGGACCCCTCGGCGCGGTCATCCGGGCGCGCGCCCGGCTCTTCGAAAAGGAATCGCAGTAGTTATCGCGCGGGACAGCCGACCACCCTGGTGTCGGCGGGCACGTCGCGAATCACCACCGCGCCCGCCCCCACAATGGCCCGCGCGCCCACGTTGATCCCCTGAATCACGCGCGCGCCCAGTCCTACGAACGCCTCCTCGCCGATAGTCACATTGCCCCCCAGGCACGCGCCCGGACAAATGTGCGCGAAGGCTCCGATATGGCAGTCGTGCTCCACAATCGCGCCGGTGTTGACGATGACCCCATCCTCCAGCACCGCAGCCGGGTTGAGGATCGCGCCCGCCATCACCATCACGCCCTCACCAAGCGCGACGTCGCGCGCAACGATCGCGCGCGGATGCACGAGCCGCACCACGCGCAGGCCAGCATCCAGCACCCGATTATAGACGGCACGACGATGACTATTACGCGGCACGCCGCCCACTCCGATGAACGCCGCGTCCACACGACCCTCGTGGAGCAACGACTCCAACAATTCCTCGCCACCCAGAATCGGCACGTCGCCGTGCATCGTCCCCCAGCGCGAAGAATCCGCGTCGAGCATCCCCACCAGATCCAGCGAAGGATCCAGCCGCGCGATGTCCATCAAGACACGCGCGTGGCCGCCCGCGCCCACCCCGACGACTCGCGTCACGCCGCGGTTCGCCCGCGCAGCAAGCCGATGACCTCGCGCAGGCAATCCCGCACGTAAAGCACCTCCGCCTCGCTCATCAAGCCGTGGAATGGAATTGAAATCGTGCGCTTCGCGAGCGCCTCCGTGACCGGAAAATCCCCTTCGCGATACCCGTACTTGCGTACAAAATACGGCTGCAGATGAATCGGCGGAAAATACGGGCGGCATTGCACGCCCCGCTCGCCAAGCAAGCGGATCGCCACGTCGCGGTCGAGCCCGGCCTCCAGGCGCGGCACGTACACGAACCAGGACACTTCGGCCGGCGGCACCCGGCGCGGCAACTCCAGCCCGTCCAGCGACGCCAGGTGGCGCTCGTACAGCGCCGCAACCCGGGCGCGCGCGGCCAGCAATTCGTCGAGTCGGCGCATCTGCACTTCACCGACCGCCGCGCTCAGCTCGTCGAGCCGATAATTATAGCCCAGCCGCTCGTGGCGCAGCCAGCCGCCGTCGTCGGCGCGGCCCTGGTTACGCATGCTGTCCATCAGCGAAAAGGCTTCGTCCGATGCGGTGACCACCATCCCGCCCTCGCCAGTGGTGATCTGCTTGTTAGGATAAAAAGCGAACACCGCCGCGTCCCCCAGCGTCCCCGCCGGACGGCCGTTCCACGCGGCGCCCAGCGCCTCGCAGGCGTCCTCGATAACCACCAGGCCAGACTCCCGTGCCACCGCTCCAACCGCGTCCATGTCCACCGTCTGTCCGAACACGTGCACCGGCAATATCCCCCGGGTGCGCGGCGTGACCGCCGACGCCAGGCGGTTCACGTCGATATTTGCGGTCACCGGATCAATATCGACAAAGCGCGGGATCACGCCCTCAAATTCCAGGCAATTGGCCGAGGCCACAAAAGAAAAAGGGCTGGTGAGGACTTCGTCGCCCTCCTTCAGCCCAAGCGCGCGCACGCACAGGTGAAGTCCGGCGGTGCCGCTGCTCACCGCGCAGGCGTGCGCGATCCCGAGACGATCACGAAACGCCTGCTCGAATAATTTCACCCGCGGCCCCAGGCTCAAAATTCCC
>Ga0194131_10007001_pt1 | contig 15378 bp, 12 predicted proteins | sample TA2KigO120mmetaG_FD_148631 | JGI IMG/M metagenome (GOLD analysis project Ga0194131, IMG submission 148631) | Freshwater microbial communities from Lake Tanganyika, Tanzania - TA2015053 Kigoma Offshore 120m | ecosystem: Environmental > Aquatic > Freshwater > Lake | place: Tanzania: Lake... | reverse complement strand
CACGTCACAGGGTTTCAAATCGGCCATGGACGAAAATTTGAGACCCGTAATCTTTCGAAGGTTGGGGTGCGCGCGACCAACCAACTTGCCGGCAAGGCTTTCGGACGTTACCTGCTGGATTTTTACATGGGGATGAAACAGCAAAAGACGAAGCAGTTCACCTCCGCCATATCCGGAGGCGCCTACGATGGAAACAGTAATCATGATTCGGCCACCCTGATCAGATAATCTACGATCTTACCCGGAATGTCTACGCCGGTAGGCTCTATGGAGTTCCGGAACTCCATGGTGTAGTTGACTTCATTGACGACGATGCGGCCATCCATTTCGAAAAGGTCTATGGCCACCACACCGCCACCTACCGCCGCAGCCGCGCGGTTCGAAGCATCGGCGATTTCATCGGTAACTTCGCATTTGGAGGCTTTTCCGCCCCGCGCCGTATTCGTCTTCCAATGTTCGGACGTCCGGTAAATGGCGCAAATCGTCTCTCCGTCCACCACAAACGAGCGGATGTCGCGTCCGGGCTTGCGGACATACTCCTGAATGTAGAATACGGAATGGTGATACGAGCCGAGCGTTTCCTTGTGTTCGAGCAACGACTCGGCCGCATTGCGGTCGTCTATACGGGCGATAAGCCTTCCCCATGAGCCTATGGCCGGCTTGACCACGGCGGGGTAGCCCATCTCTTCGATCGCATCGAGCGCCGATTCGGCGGTAAAGGCGATACGCACCTTCGGTGTCGGAACACCGTTTTCCAGCAACGCCATGGTCGTCAGAAACTTGTTGCCGCAGACACGCGCCACTTCGTAAGTGTTGACGGTTTTGATCCCGCGTCCGTTGAGTAGCTTGAGCGCGTACAGCGCCCGTGAATGGTTGATACATCGCTCCAGCACCACGGAACACTGATACCGGTCGCTTTCAAGATCGAATATGATCTCGCGGTCGTCCAAACGTTCAAAAGTGATGCCCCGACGCGCTGCCGCATCGAAAAGCAGTTTCTGTTCCTTTGTAACGATGGAGAGCAACATTCCGAATTTCATCCGCCGCCTCCGGCGTTTACCGTGTCCCGAACATAATCGATGATTTTCTCCGCTATATCCACCCCGCAGAGCCGCGAAACTTCACCCAAGTCTCTGGCGTCTCCGATCTCGACGACATGCCAACCGTCTCTGGTCAAAATCATGTCGACCGCGGCTACCCCCCCGCCAAGCGCGGCAACGGCCCGCACCGCCATCTCGCCGAGCTCGGGGCTTACCGGATACGGTTGCACCAACCCGCCTTCTTCTACCGGTCGAATCCAGTGATGTGTCTGTACCGACAACGCCGCAACCGTCTCGTTGCCTACGACATACGCGCGTATGTCGTGACCCGGCGCTTCGATATGCTTCTGGATATAGAAAATCGAGTGATGATAGGTGCCCAGAATACGTTTGTGTTCGAGTACGGTTTCGGCGGTATACTTGTCCTGAATACGCGAAATCAACTGCTCTTTCGGGCCTTCCACAGGTTTCATCACCACCGGATAGCCCAACTCCTGCATGGCCTTGAGCGCGGATTCGGGCGTGAATGCCACCCGAACCGGCGGAATCGTTACACCATGCTGCTCAAGTGCCATCGAAGCAAGCAGTCGATTGGCATAGTTTTCTACAACCGACGCCCGGTTTACCGTCGGGATGCCCCAACTGCCCAGCGTGGTCAGCGCATATACCGCGCGGTGATGATCTACACTTCGCTCGATAGCTACGTCTACGTCGATATGTCGGTGTTCCAGCCGAAAAACAAGCTGGGTATTGTCGATCGGAACGACAGTTAGACCCTGACGGGAAGCCGCATCGATGAGCAGTTTCTCGTCCGTACGAACACGCGAATACACGATCCCTACCCGCATAGACGGTCCAGTCTGAAGGGCACTATCTTCCTTTCCGGTGTCATACAGGACATTCCGGCGAAAGCTGGCAACCCCCACCTAAATAAAAAGGGGAGCGTTCTTTCCGGATGGTCATTCCGGTAAAAGAGCCGAACTCCCCATGCGCATCGCCGACAGCATGACCCATCGGCAAGCCGTTCAATCGGTTATTCGCCCCAATCCTCTTCTTCATCGGGCGCTACGTCCAGTTCGAGCGGATTAACATTGACCACTTCCAATTCCGCACCGCACTCTTCGCACTCGACGATTTCCCCTTCGACCACATCGTAATCGAGTTCGATCGCCCCCCCACACTCCGGGCAGATTGCCATAGTTCTCAGTCCTCCCTTATGCGCCGGTGACGTTGTATATCCTGACCTGACAGCCGCTTAACTACGCCGTCCGCAATCTGGAACGCGGAAATATAAAACCCGCAATAGGTATGTCAAGCGGTTTTTACGACCTATCTTAAATGTCGCGCACCGGTTTATCGGTCAAAACCTGTCGGTGAAGGCACGAGCCAAATGCTGGCCGATATGCTATGGGTGATCTCGTTTATCGCCGATAAAAGCTCACTACCCGGTTCTCGTATCAGACCGGATGGGAGTGTCGAGACACCAAAGTCACCGCTCTCCTGCTCGACACGATAGACCTCGATGTTGCACCCCCGCTCGATCCGAAGCAAAAGCCCAGGAGATGGACCCGGCTCCCACTGTATGCCCGTGACCGTCACCGGCCCAAGCAAGGCGGAGATATCCAGCGCCTTTTCGGGAGTGGCGCCGATCGCGGTGTCGAGGAGACGCAAGGTCCCTGACGCCTCTACGTACGCCACCTTGGCGCCGTCGAAGGACAACGCCGCCACCCTTACCCGTGTGTCCGCGAGCAAACGCGGCGTTTGCTCCACATCGACCAGCGTGTCGGGTACGTCAAGCGAAAAACCACCGTAAAGCGGACCGTCCTCCAGATAGACAACCGCCGTTCCCGATGTGTTGCGGATCGCAGGATGGCCGTCGAGTACGACCGCCGAAGGCGCGGCAATGGCGATATGCGCCCTCGGCGAGGTGACACCGTCGGTCCGTACACCGGGAATCCGAACCAACCGGAGCACATTGGGAGTACCGTCGGGATCAAAGCGAATCATATAGACTGCCATTTCTTCAAATTGTGTGGAAGGCCCTCCCTCCCCCGAGGCCAATATCGCCCATTGCGTAGGACGAGTGGCATAGTAGAAATGCCGGATAAACGCCAAACGCTCTCCCGGAAAAGGACTGTCCGGTCGAATCACCGGATGATACCGCGCCGAAGCAAGGTTCTGGCTGGCGTCGACGACCGGCCCGACATCCCGGTCCGGATAGACCGCCCTACAACCGCATAGCAACAACAGAAGTCCTATCCTGCATATCTTCCAGTTCCCCATCTCCCCTGCCCCCCAAAATCTAAATGAATCCCGCCGCCCACTCAGGAAATTCTACCAATTTACCCCCAATCCCGCCCACAACGAACGTGACGGACCGTAAGAACGCTGTCGCTGGTCGAGCAACGGATTGTCGGGCTGTCCGGAAGTCTCGTAATAGCGTGGGTCTTGGATGCGGTAAATATTGGCTCTGTCGAGCAGGTTTTTTGCTTCGACAAACACGCTAAGAACAGCCGCCTCGGTGGATTTCCAACGCAGAGGATCGTCTATCCGGCCATCCAACGCCACATTCCACGGCCCAAAGCGGATCGTCGTATCCTCCGCATGCGGGGCGTATCGCCGGTATGGAGCGCCGCTTTGCGCATGAAAAACACCGGTCAGCGTCGCACCCGAAACAAGACGCAAAGCCGCTACAGCCGAAATCCAGTTTCGGCGATTCCAGAAGAAATCGACATACGGGTCGAAGGCGGTAAAATCGATCGGTTCAAGATCGGCCCTCGGCTGCTGCGGACGGTCTGACGGAGAGACAGGGCCGATTTCTCCGAGCCGCATATAGGCAAGTCTTCCCGACAGCCGAAGACGGGTATTCAGAAAAGGACGCATCGGACGCGCAACGAGGATGGTAATTCCGTGTTGTCGGCGAAACCCGGCATCCACACGGCCCCAGTACCCAGCGTAGCCGGAAAGCGTTTGCGGTAGGATATCCGGTCCGAATACCGGAACATGGCGCTCTGCATTTCCGTAAAAGAGGGTTATGTCTAACACGTATCGACTCCGGTTTACGCCAAGTCCGGCTTCCAGCCGCGTCACCCGCATAGGACGCTCGCTGACGACGGATCGATCCGTAAAAACCGAAGGAGCCGGTTCCGAACGGTTATAGAAGTCTTCAAGCAAGGGAAAACGGCGCATGACGTCATAGGTCAGATGCGCAGTAAAACGGCTATGAGGATAAGATACCAAAAAGGACGGGCTGGCCATCCACGCGTCTTGGGTATCCGCGCCTGCTTCGAGCAACAACCGACGCACCATGTCGTTCACAAGGGTACGGTCGCCGGGAGTTTGGTATACGTCCCGCCAGCGCGTATGGCGGAGTCGGTAAGTATCGTAGCGGATTCCCATTTGCATGGTCAGCGCACCAAATCGGAGGCGGTCGTATGCGTAGACCGCGTATTCTGCGGGGCAACCGTCAGGTCGTATGCGTAGACTATCTCCAGCGGACGCCAAGACTGACGCCGATGGAATCTGTGAAAGGCAGTTTCGACGCCGACGGTAATGTGATGAATCTTACGCCAAGCAAACCCAATATCCCCGCCCGCCGAGAGCGTCCGAAACACGCTATCGGCCGTAAAAAAGGCACGCATCGAAGCGGGAAGAACACCGCTTATAAAGGGGGGATGAACCTGTGCTGCAACCCGGATCGAGTCGGGTGCGCTCGCCCATTGATCAGAAACAAGACGCACATAGCCTCGATGGAACGCTCCTGCGCCTCGTTTTCCTTCTACGGCCAGTTCTATACCATCGGTTTTGGCACGCCATCGGTTGAGGTCTTCAAGTATATATCGCGCTCGGTCCGTATACACACGGTTTCGGTCTCCCAAATACCGCCATCATCGGAGGCAAGAAGCTTTAGCGTGGCACTGTGGCGGGTTTTCAAAGGTAAGGATACGGTGGAAAAGGTTTCTATTCGTGTCGTTTTTTGGTTGGGATATGGCCCCTGCTGTTCCTTATAGCGGGCGAGCGTCTGGAATCCGAAGACATGCGTCGGTGTCGGACCGTATTCGAGACGCAAAGAGGCGCGCTGCGAATTTTTTGTCGCGCCGTTTGCGTCATAGCGATACGTGGTGGAGGGATTGGGGCGAAAAGGATGCCATTGCGGAGCCTCTTTGATCTGACGGAGCAGGTCGCGCAACAGAGCATCCTGAAAAAACGGGCGGTAGATGTTTTCGCCGGGATGATTCAGCGGGGTAAGGGTGCGGGTGTATTCGAACGATCCTTTAAAGCGGTCACCCGACAAAAGCGTTTGGGGCTGGCCGGACAGATCGGCGTACCGAGTGAACAGCGAATCGGCCAGCAGCCACATTTCGCCTGTGGAGAGCGTATCCGGAGGAAGCGGATGAGACGTTGCGGCGGATACGGGACAAAGAAACGCACAGACAAGAACGAGACGTCGAAAATTCATACGTTTTCCAGCGATGGACACCCCGTCCGCTTGCTGCGGGGTAGTAGTTAATACGCCGGACGATCCTGAGAAACACGTATCGAAAACCTGTTCAATAAACAAAACCGGTCGAGTTGCCTCGACCGGTCGGGTGGGGTCTGCGTGGGGAGCGCGGTTTATTCGGTTTCCGGCGACCCCGTGTCTTCCATGTCTTGGGCGTCCAGCATGCCGCCTACGTCCTCTTGGGTTTCGTCGTCTTCCTCTTGGACCGCGATACGGGCTACATCGACGACCTTGTCGCCTTCGCTCACGTTGATCAAACGAACGCCCTGCGTATTTCTGCCTATGGTCCGCACCTGACGGATGGGAAGTCGGATGACCACGCCCTTTGCGGTAATGATCATAAGTTCGTCATCATCTACGACTTCCCGGATCGAGACGACCTGACCGTTGCGTTCGCTCGTTTTGACGTTGATTACGCCTTTGGCGGCGCGGCGGGTCAGGCGATAGTCTCCGATTTCGGTACGTTTTCCGAATCCGTTTTCGGTTACGCACAGCAACGTGCCGTCGCGCCGCACCACGACCATGCCGACTGCGATGTCGTCGTCGCTCAGGTTGATCCCCCGAACACCTTGGGTATCTCTTCCCATGTCGCGGACGTCGCTTTCGTGAAACCGTATGGCCAGTCCGTTTCGGGTAGCGATGACGATGTCGTTGTTACCGTCTGTAAGACGGGCGTCAATAAGTTCGTCTCCCTCGCGGATCGCGATCGCGGCGATACCGGTACGCCGCGGGTTTCCGTATGCGGACAGCACCGTCTTTTTTACGTTGCCTTCCCGGGTGATCATCATGACGTAGTGCTGGTCGTCAAACTCACGGATGGGCAAAAACGCGGCGATCTTTTCGCCTTGTTCGAGTTCGAGCAGGTTGACGATGGCCTTTCCGCGTGCGGCCCGGCCTCCTTCGGGTATTTCGTATACTTTGAGCCAGTAGCATTTGCCGCGATTGGTAAAAAAGAGGATATAGGTATGCGTCGAAGCGATAAAGAGATGTTCGACAAAATCCTCTTCTTTGGTGGTCATTCCGGTAACACCCTTGCCACCGCGTCCCTGTCGGCGATAGGTATCCACGCGAAGCCGCTTGATATAGCCGGTGTGTGAAATGGTAATGACCATATCTTCGTCGGCGATGAGGTCTTCGATGCTGAACTCTTCGCTTTCGTCCATGATCTGGGTGCGGCGGTCGTCGCCAAAGCGGTTTTTGAGGTCGATCATCTCATCTTTGATGATCTGCATCCGGCGCGGCTGGTTGCCCAGGATGTCGCGAAGATCGCCGATTTGGGCGACAAGCCCGGTGTATTCCTCTTCGAGTTTGGTGCGTTCCATGCCGGTCAACCGCTGGAGACGCATGTCGAGGATGGCATCGACCTGAAGTTGCGACAGATTGAACTCTCCGGTCAAAATGGAGGCTGCCTCGTCACCGTCTGCGGCGGCGCGCAGAATCGCGATCACGCGGTCTACGTTCTGAAGCGCGATACGTAGCCCTTCAACGATATGGGCGCGATGTTCGGCTCGGTCGAGGTCGAATTGCGTTCTGCGGACCACGACCTCGTGCCGATGGTCTATAAAATGCTGAATACACTCTTTGAGGCTCAGTACACGCGGACGACCGTCCACCAGCGCAAGCATGATGACCCCAAAGGTCGTTTCCATCTGGGTCATTTTGTAAAGTTGGTTGAGGACGATATGGGCGGGCACGTCGCGCCGTACTTCGATAGCGACCCGAAGACCGTCGCGGTCGGACTCATCCCGCAGATCGGTGATCCCTTGAATTTTTTTGTCCCTGACCAGTTCGGCGATTTTTTCGATCAGGCTGGATTTGTTGACCTGATAGGGGATTTCGGTAATGACGATGGTTTCCTTGTCGCCTTTTTGATGTTTTTCGATATTGGCACGCGCACGTACTTTTACTTTGCCCCGGCCTGTGCGGAAATACTCGTAGATTTCGCGTCTTCCGTGGATGATCGCCCCTGTGGGAAAGTCTGGCCCTTGGATATGCCGTGCCAATTCCGGCAGATCGATGTCGGGGCGGTCGATGACGGCCGCGATGGCGTCTACCACTTCGCGCAGGTTGTGCGAGGGCAGGTTGGCGGCCATCCCCACGCCGATGCCGAGCGAACCGTTGCACAACAGGCTGGGAAATTTGGCGGGCAAGACCGTCGGTTCGTCTTTTGACTCGTCGTAGTTGGGCATGAAATCGACGGTATTTTTTTCGATGTCTTCCAGCATTTCCATGGCGATCCGAGACAGCCGTGCTTCGGTGTAACGCATGGCACCGGGCGGGTCGCCGTCTACCGAGCCAAAATTGCCCTGCCCGGTGATTTGGGGATAACGCATGCTGAAGCTCTGGACCATGTGGCTCAGCGTGTCGTAGACGGCCAGATCTCCATGGGGGTGGTAATCGCCGATGGTCTGCCCGACGATCTTGGCGCATTTGCGCGTTGGCCGACCGGGGGTAAGATTGAGATCGCGCATGGCGGTCAGAATGCGGCGCTGAGACGGCTTGAGACCGTCGCGCACGTCCGGAATGGCACGTGAGACGATTACACTCATGGAATAATCAAGATACGAGACCCGCATCTCGTCTTCGATATAGACCGGCTCGATATGGTCGCGTTGTTCTACTGCCATAGTTTCCCCTTATAGTTTTTCGAAGGACGGGAGGTCCGTCTTAGACGGACGGCCGTCTAATGAAGATCGAGGTTTTTGACAAAGAGCGCGTTGCGTTCGATAAAGGTACGTCGCGCCTCTACGTTATCTCCCATGAGCACCGTAAATATCTGGTCGGCGGCCACAGTATCTTCGAGGGTGACGCGCAGCAGGGTACGGCGCTCCGGATCCATGGTGGTCTTCCAGAGTTCTTCGGCGTCCATCTCGGCCAGCCCTTTGTAGCGGGAAACGGTCAACCCATCCTTGCCCACATCCAGCACGGCGTCGACAAGAGCCTTGCTACCGGTCACGATCTTTTCGAATTTGTCGGTTTTGACTTTCACGGGTTCGAACAAGGTGGAACGGAGACGCAGAAAAGTGCTTCTCAGGTTATCATAGGTCACCGGATCAAAAAGTTCTTCTACGGTAGGTGCGGTGGGTTGTCCGTTTTTGCCGTTTTTGCCGTTTTCTTCGTGCGTCTTGAATTCGTCGGTATCGAATAGCGTTGGGGGGTTTTGCTGATTCTGCTCGTCGCGGGCTGTCTGCGCTCGGTCGAGAACTTCCTGTCGATAGGCTTCGTAGCGGGAACGGTCTTCGAGCAGACGTAGGATCGTATCGCGGCTAATCCCCATCTTGGCCAGTCGGTCCACATGCTCATCGAAATCCATCATACCGCGCAGATGCTGAGCCAGTGGTTCGTTGGAAAGGCTTCGTCCACCGTTGAGTTCAAGGGTAACGCGGTTTACGCTCAAACCAAGCAGGTATTCGCTGAGTTCGCGGTCGTTTTTGAGATAATCCTCGCGGCGACCATGCCGGACACGGTAAAGCGGAGGTTGGGCAATCATGACATGGCCATTTTCAACCAAAGGCCTCATATACCGGAACATAAACGTCAGCAAAAGGGTGCGGATGTGGAGACCATCATGGTCGGCATCGGCCATGATGATCACTTTGCCGTAACGCAGACGGGACAGATCGAAATCCTCACCCACTCCGACGCCGAGTGCAGCGATGATTGGCTGGAGTTTGTCGTTACCCAGCACCTTGTCGATACGGGCTTTTTCCACGTTGAGGGGTTTTCCCCACAGCGGCAGGATGGCCTGAAAGGTTTTGTCTCTGCCTCCTTTGGCGGTTCCACCTGCCGAGTCGCCTTCTACTAGGTAGATTTCGCAGTACTGGGGATCGGTAAGCGTGCAATCGGCCAGTTTGCCCGGCAGGGTGGTATTTTCGAGCGCGCTTTTTCGCCGGGTAAGTTCGCGTGCCTTGCGCGCCGCCTCGCGGGACACGGCAGCCTGAATGATTTTTTCGACCATTTTCCGCGCGGTGGCGGGGTTTTCTTCGAAAAACTCGGCAAGACGGTCGCCCACGACCGACTCGACGATGCCGCGCACTTCGCTGTTACCCAGTTTTTCTTTGGTCTGCCCTTCGAACTGAGGGTCCGGAATGATCACGCTGATGATACCGGTAAGCCCTTCGCGGGTGTCGTCCCCTGTAAGGCCGATTTTGGCGTTTTTGAGCAGATTGTTTTTCTGGGCGTAGTTATTTATGGTACGGGTAAGTGCTGTCTTGAAGCCGGCAAGATGCGTGCCGCCCTCGGAGGTACGGACGTTGTTGGCATAAGAAAACAGATTTTCCTGATACCCGTCGTTGTACTGGAAGGCGATATCGACGAGAGCATCGTTGCGTTCTTGCCGGATGGCAACCGGGTTGTGAAGCGGCGTTTTGTTTTCGTTGAGATATTCGACAAACTCGACGATACCGCCTTTGTATTCGTAACTTCCGACCTTGCCTGTTCGTTCGTCGAACAGATCGATATGCACGTTTCGGTTGAGAAAGGCCAGTTCGCGCAGTCTTTGGGCGATGGTGTCGAAGCTGAATTCCGCAGTCTCGAAAATCTGGGTATCGGGTTTGAAGGTTACATTGGTTCCGCGGCGCTGTGTCGTACCCCGTACGCTCAGATCCGAGACCGGGATGCCGCGTTCGTATCGCTGATGATAGATTTTTCCGTCTCGGTACACTTCGACTTCGAGCCATTCGGACAAGGCGTTTACGACGGACACGCCCACGCCGTGCAGACCTCCGGAAACTTTGTACGATGCGTGGTCGAATTTTCCGCCGGCATGAAGCATGGTCATGACTACTTCGACGGCGGGGCGGTTTTCCGTGGGGTGTATTTCCACCGGAATGCCGCGTCCGTTGTCCACCACGGCTACATGATCGCCCTCGTACACATATACTTTTATGGTATCGCCAAACCCTTGAAGCGCCTCGTCGATGGAGTTCATCACCACCTCTTCCACGAGATGGTGCAACCCGGTGGCGCTGGTGCTGCCTATATACATGGCCGGACGCTTGCGAACCCCTTCGAGACCTTTGAGCACCTGGATATTTCCGGCGCTGTATTCGGTGGGCGATGGAGCGAGTGCGGTATCTTCCTGTGTTTCGGTGGACATGCGTTTCACCTTTTCTTATTGGTAAGGATGATTTCACGAACCATGGGGGTTTCGCTGGCTTCGTTGAGCCGGTAGGCAATCTGCGCTTTCATGAAATGCAGTTCCTGACGCCATGCGGCGCTGTCTACCTCGACAAACAACTTTCCGCCTTCGAAGTGAACGGCTTTTGAATGGACGGCGATTTGCTGTCCTACTATTTCTGCCCAGCGCTGAATCAGTTGTTGTTCTTTGAGCTTTTTCTCGAAGCCCAAATTCCGGATCAATCCGGCAAGGGCATCGGCAAGGGGGGTGGCTTGGCGGATTCGGGGCATGGGTTGATCTATTCGTTTTCCGGTATAACCGTTCCGGCGCGCACGTAAAAACGCCGAAATCTGTCTGTGTACGAACCGAGATCGCTTTCTTTGGCAGCGGTAATAAAAATCTGGCCGTAAGAAGGAAGCAGTTCGATAAGCTGGGCCGTTCTCGTGGTATCGAGTTCGGCGAAGATATCGTCGAGGAGAAGAAGCGGTGGTGAGTTGAGGTGTTGCCATAAAAAGCGAGCTTCGGCGAGTTTCATGGCTGTGGCGGCGGTTTTTTGTTGCCCTTGGGAACCGTAGGTCTGAAGCGGTACACCGTCCATGTCAAGCCCCAGATCGTCGCGATGAGGGCCTGCTACGGTTATGCCGCGTGCGCGTTCTTCACGGAACGATTGCTGAAGCGTTGTCTCGAAGTGTTTTTCCATTTCGTCCGGATTTTCAAAAGGAAAAGAGGGTATATAGGTGATATCGAGTTCCTCGTGGGCGTTGCTTATCGTCCGGTGAAGCGCTTTGGCAGCTTCGTTCAACTGAGCGACGGCTTCGATACGTTTGCGCATTATACGGCTACCGAACCGTACGAGTTGTTCATTCCAAACCACCAGATCGGGCGGAGCTTCCGCCCCGTGTTGATAGGCGCGCAGGCTTTCGTTTCTCTGACGGACCACGCGCCGGTAATCTTGGAGAAGGGCAAGATAGGCGGGGTTGGTCTGAGAAATGGCAATGTCGAGAAAACGGCGGCGTCCGCTGGGGCTTCCTTGAATAAGCTGTCGGTCTTCGGGAGAGACGACCACAGCGGCAAGGGAGCCGTACAGGTCGGAAAGATTGCGTTGCGGCTGCTGGTTGATGCGCACATTTTTTCCGGCGTATCGGGCATAGCGGATTTCCAGTTCGACCGGTAGATCTACGGCTGATACTCCGTTGCCTTCGATCAGAAAAAAGTCTTCGCCAAGCAGGATAAGTTCTTTGTCGAGCGCTTCGCGGCAGGATCTGGCTACGCAAAGATAGTAGATGGCTTCCAGCAGATTGGTTTTGCCCTGCCCGTTTGCGCCCAGAAAAAGATTGGCCTGTGTATCGCAATCCAGCGACAGCGACGTATAATTCCTGAAATTGGTCACGGACAGCATGCTTAAGTGCACCGGATCACCCGAAGCCCTAGTCGGTAAATCTGAGCGGCATGACGATACAGAGATAGTCTTCGCCTTCCACGTTCTCCGAGGGGGTGATCAATCCGGCGCTTATCGGCGTATCCAGCTTGAACACGATGTCATCGCTTTCGATGCGTTCTACGACATCGAGGATATATCGGTAGTCATAGGCCGTATCGAGCGGCTCTCCGTCATAGCGGGCGGGCACTTCCTCTCTTGCTTCCCCGCCTATATCGTGGCTGGACGCGGAAAGTTCGATAAAACCCGGACGCAGAGAAAACCGGATTTGCCGGGTCGTGGCATTCGAGAGAACGGCCACGCGGCGCACTGCACTGTACAGCGTTTCCCGATTGACGGAGAGTATCCGATTGTTGGATACCGGAATGGCGCGTTGGTAGTCCAGATAAGTCGCTTCGATCAATCGAGAGGAAAGCGTGGTATGCTCCAACTCGAAGACGATATGATTTTCGCCGACAGTAATCTGTGGGGGTATTGCGGAATCGCCGACCAACCGGGCCAGATTGTTGAGCGCCTTGGGCGGAATGATGATTCCGTCCGAGACCGTATCGGCGACCTCGACCAGGACGGATGCTTTGGCCAGACGATGCCCGTCCGTAGCCACCATCAGAATTTTTCCGCCTTCCATACGGCAGTAAGCCCCGTGCAACCCAGGACGTGTCTCATCGTTAGAGACGGCAAAGATTGTTTTGCGAATCAGACGCTGAAGTACCGACGACTGGACCGAGACGGTTTTCCCGTCTTGTATCTGAGGCAGGGCAGGGAACTCGTCCTTATCGACACCGACAAGCCTAAACACACCCCGATCGCAACGAATCACTACTTTAACTCCATCTACTTCGATTTCCACCGGCATGTCGGGCAACTCGCGTACCATCTCCGCAAATTTTCTGGCAGGCACGGTGATCGCTCCCTCTTCGTTGACCTGTGCCGGCACCCGAGTAGAAATAGAAAGATCAAGATCGGTCGCCCCGATTTTGAGGTTACTGCCGTCGGTTTCCAACAGCACGTTGGATAAAATGGGAAGCGTCGTTTTGGGAGGAACCACATTTAACACCGTCTGAATCCCGCTCATCAACATGGAGCTGGCCGGGATCGTTACTTTCACGGGCATCTCCTTCATGGGCCTCGGCGTCGAATCCGGGGGCCGGGTTATGGGTTTTCTTTCTTGTGGGTTCCGAACCTTCAACCCACTATATGTAGTGATCTCAAACACGAAAATTTAAATAAATCATTAATATATTATATGACTATCTATGATACAAAAGGCATAAAGGAAAAGCAAGAGAAAAATAGACGGTGAGCAAGAAGAAAGGATTTGAGTGCTACTTTTTCCGGAGGCGCTATGTACTTCGGTTCGTGTTGGATCGGAGGATGGGATCGGGAGAGACTAAAAGATTAGTTATCCACATTCTGGGCAGGTATTTATTACAACCAGTAATGTACGTACGTACGTACAATACTGATTGTACAGGCTGTGGATATGTGGATAACTCGAATTCAAGTTGCATAACTCCTTTATAAACAAAGAGATAGCAAGACAAAAGGGATGTAGATAACTATGTGAATATCTTCGAAGTTATCCACATCCCTTTTGTCTTGCTATGGTTTTAGCGGGTTATCCACAAATTATCCACAGGTTATCCACATAGTTATCCACATCCCGTTGACATTCAAGCGGATTTCAAGATTTGATCTAATACTCCTTGAAAAGACGGGTCGCGGTCGATCATCTCCTCCACTGCCTGACAGGCATGAATGACCGTTGTGTGATCCCGTCCACCAAACCGTGATCCGATCTTCTTCAGCGCTTCTCGGGTAACTTGTCTGCACATATACATGGCGATCTGTCTTGCCTGAGCTACTTCGGCACGGCGTGTTTTGGCTGACAAAAGCTCGACCGACAAACCATAGTGTTTTGCTACCGCTTCCTGAAGTTCTTCGATACCTATCTCTTTCTGTTGTCGCTTAAAGGATTTTCTCAACACTTCCCTTGCCACCTCGGTCGTAATATCGCATCGGTAAAGCGAAGCATGCGCCAAAAGGCTCAAAACGGCTCCTTCGAGTTCCCGGATATTGGAGGTAATCTGGTCGGCGATAAAAGAAATGACCTCGGTGTTTATGGACAGACCATCCTTTTCGGCCTTTTTCTGGAGAATAGCCACCCTCGTTTCATAGTCGGGCGGTCGAATATCTGCTAGCAATCCCCAATTGAATCGTGAGATAAGACGCTCTTCAAGACCCGAAAGCTCCTGCGGTATCCGATCGGATGTCAGCACGATCTGTTTTCCGTTCTGGCGCAGAGCGTCGAAAGTGTAGAAAAATACCTCCTGTGTTCTATCCCGGTTGCCTCGGCAAAAAAACTGAATGTCGTCCACAATCAGCATATCCACATTCCGGTATGTCTGATCGAACTCTTTGGTTTTCTTTTCTTGGATGGAATGGATAAATTCCTGGGTAAACTGTTCCGAAGAAACATAACGGATTCGTTCTACCGTGCCTTGCCGGATTGACTGTTGGGCGATCGCCTGCGCAAGATGGGTTTTTCCTAGCCCCACACCGCCGTAAATTACCAACGGATTGAATGTGGATTTACCGGGCGAGTCCACTACCGCAAGCGACGCCGCATGGGCAAGTTGGTTGCCGTCTCCCACGACAAAATTATCAAAAGTATAATCGTCGTAGAGATTCTCCAGTCCGACGGGTTTTTTTTGCCCCGACGGTCTTGGAGGGGCCACATAACCTGTTGGACGCGTCGGAGGTTGAGCAGGTGGCTTACTTTCTTCTTTAATACCAAAGGTAATCATTACCTCTCGGCCAAGCTGGCGAAGCAGTACCTGTCTGATCCGTTCGATATAGTGCTCTTCCAACCAGTCGGCAAAAAACTGATTGGGCACCTGAATGGTAAACACATCTTGGGAAATACTACCACCCCGGGTTTTGGTAAACCAGGTTTCGTAAGTCTGTCTTGGAATCATCTCTTTGATGATATCCAAACACTGCGACCATACTACGATCGGATCTTCAGCCATACCTTCCTGTTCCATTTGACGTCGATTTTGAACGAACTTCCCTCTATCAAAAAGTTATCCACACAGTTATCCACATAGTTAGATAAATGTTTTGTGCATGAAAAGAATAGAGTTGCATGTTATATCTTAAACACCAACCCAGTTATCCACAAAAACGTGGATAACTATGTCCCCGTGTGGATAACCTGTTTTCATGATAGATTTCGTCGATCCTCAAGTCAAGCGCTTTCCCGTTCGAGTTGGTTGCA
>Ga0194131_10007000_pt1 | contig 15378 bp, 15 predicted proteins | sample TA2KigO120mmetaG_FD_148631 | JGI IMG/M metagenome (GOLD analysis project Ga0194131, IMG submission 148631) | Freshwater microbial communities from Lake Tanganyika, Tanzania - TA2015053 Kigoma Offshore 120m | ecosystem: Environmental > Aquatic > Freshwater > Lake | place: Tanzania: Lake... | reverse complement strand
TCATCTGCCCGGCGTTGATCTTCCGCGGCCGCCCGTTCAACTTCCGCGCTTTCAGCGCTCCCCATCCCCCTGCCCGGTAGGCTGCAAGCCAGTTGTAGATGCAGGCCCGGGCAAAACCCAGTGCCTGGATCACCACCTCTGGACTCTCGCCCGCTTGCACTCGCTCGACGGCGCGGATGCGGATCTCTTCCAAGGTCTTGTGATCAAGAGATCGGGCATCTCGCTTGGGCATGATCCATTTTACCAGATGTCTACCTACTTATGCACTAATTAATAGCCGCTGGAAAGTGACTTCCCTTTTCTCTCTGAATGTTGCAATATGGTAAGTATGGCAGACAATGAAATCTTGGCTGAACTGGAACGGCTGCGCGCGGAAAACGAAGCGCTGAAGCGGCCCTCCCGGGGAGCCATTTCCTACAAAGTGAGCGACAAGGGGGCCGTTTCTGTGTATGGCCTCGGGCGTTTTCCGGTCACCTTATACAAAGAGCAGTGGGAAAAACTGCTGGATCGTGCCGGCGAAGTCCGCGAATTCATCGCGGCCAACGCCGACAAGCTGAAGACCAAGGAGTAAATCGGGGCGCTGCCGCATCCGGGATGGCGCTTACACTCTTTTCCTAACATCACGGTCGGCTGATTTCACCGCGTACCCGGCCCGTTGCAGCCGGCGTGCGATCTCCGCCGCGATCATCACGCTCCGGTGATGGCCGCCGGTGCAGCCGAACGCGATGGTCAGGTATGTCTTGCCTTCCCGCTTGTAATGCGGGAGCAGAAAGGCCAGCATATCCGTGGCTTTGTCCATAAACTCAGCGGTTTGAGGAAACCCGCGGATGTACCGTGCCACCTTGGGGTTGCGGCCGGTCAGCGGCTTGAATTCGGGGACATAGTTCGGGTTGGGAAGAAACCGGACGTCGAAAACCAGGTCGGCATCGGGCGGCACGCCGTGCCGGAAGCCGAAACTCAGCACGCGAACAGCCAGTGAAGAGGAAGTCTGCCGCCTGAAGCTGTCAGCCATGAGCCGCCGCAGATCGTGAACGGTGAACTCGGTGGTGTTGACCGTCTGATCCGCCAGGGCCTGAATGGCCTTGAGCTGTTTGCGCTCCAGCGCGATCGATTCGGAGACGCTGGTGGCCGCGCCCAACGGATGCGGCCGGCGGGTTTCGCTGAACCGGCGGATCAGCACATCGTCATCCGCCTCAAGGAAGAGCAGCCGGCAGGACATCTTGTGGCGCAGCTTCTCATACAGCCCGGGAAACCGCTTCAGCGCCTGGCCTTCCCGGATATCCACCACCAGCGCGGCTCGGGCAATCGCCTCGGAGCCCAGGGCGAGTTCGGCGAACTTGGGGATCAGGCCAATGGGCAGATTGTCCACCGCAAAGTAGCCAAGATCCTCCAGACACCGGAGCACGGTGCCTTTGCCGGAGCCCGACAGGCCGGTGATGATCACCAACTCGCGCGCTGGCTGCCCGCGGCCCGGCACTACTCCACCAGATCCAGGTGGCCGTCCGCGCGGCGGACCAGCACGTGCAGGCGTCCATTCTTCTCGTCCCGGAAGGCCACGTAGCCGCTGGCGCCATCCAGTTCGAGCAGGGCTTCGTCCAGCGTCATGGGTTTACGGCTGGCGGTGGAGACGCGGAAGACACGCACGCCTCCGGGATCGCCGGAACCGGACGGCTCCGGTTCCGCCGCCACCTCGGGCAGGGAACGGCGTGAGGCCCGCCATTTCTCCTTCAGCTTGTGGATCTGCCTGTCGGCCTTCTCCACGGCTTCCAGCACGGCGGCAAACGCGTCATGCCCCGCGGCGATGCCCACCACCTCATGCCCATGGAAGTGGACGGTCACCTCGGCCTTGTTCGAGTGGCCCTCCGGATGGAGAAAGACGTGGATTCCACCCTCCTCGCGGCCGTCCACGAGCCTGGACAGCTTGTCAAACCGGCCCTCGATTTTCTGGGCCTGCGTTTCATTGAACTTCGTCTGTTTACCAGAGTATTGTACTTTCATGCGTAGCTGTTCTGATTCCGGGCCCGGCGTTGGTGCGTGGAAGGGATCTTCATATCCTCGCGGTACTTGGCCACCGTCCGCCGCGTCACCTCGATCCCTTCGGCTTTCAGCCGGTCCATGAGTTGTTCGTCGGTGAGGGGCCGCGCCGGGTCCTCTTCATCGATCAGTTTCTTCACCTTGCGCTTCAGTACCAACAGCGGCGTGCTGGCGCCGGAGACACCCTGCACGGCTTCCGAAAAGAAATACCGTAGTTCGAAAACCCCGTGCGAGGTGTGACAGTACTTGTTCGCGACGGCACGGCTGACCGTGGAGGGATGGACCCCGATCTCCCCGGCCACGTCCTTGATCATCATGGGACGCAGCCAATCGATGCCCTGGTCCAGAAATTCTCCCTGGCGGTCCACGATCACCTCGCACACACGGCGGATGGTCTGGCGCCGCTGCTCGATGTTCTTCATCAGCATGAGCGCGCTGGCGTACCGTTCGCGCACGTAGTTGCGCACTTCCTTGTCCGGCGCCTGATCACGATCGAGCATGCGGCGGTAGCTGGAGTTGAGCCGGAGCTGCGGAACGTCGTCATCGTTCAGGTCGATCAGATACCCGCCGCCATCATCACGCCGGATGTAGACGTCGGGCACCACCGGCTTGGCGGCGGATGGCATGTGGCGCTGGCCCGGATAGGGATCCAGCCGGCGGATCACCTTCATCGCGATGACGATGTGATCGAGCGGGCGGCCCATGGCTCGTGCCAGGTCGGCGAAGCGGTGCGAGGCGACCAGGTTCAGATGGTTGTGGACAATCTTCCAGGCGACGCTGCCCTCAAGGCGGCCATCCAACTGCAGGAGCAGGCATTCCCGCAGGTCGCGTGCGCCGATCCCGGCCGGATCCAGCCCCTGCACTTCCTTCAGCGCGGCTTCCAGATCCGTCAAACGGTGGCCGTCCTGTTCGGCCAGCGTGGCCAGCGATCCGCTGAGATAGCCGTTGTCGTCGAGGTTGCCGATGATGGAGTCCGCGGCTTCCCGCACCGCGGCCGGAATGGCAATGAGCGCCATTTGGCTTTCCAGGTGCTTGGCGAGCGTGACCGGCGAGGAGAGGAAGGTCTCAAACGATGGCTTGTCGGAGGGCTCGCTGGCGGGCGTCCGATAGCCGGGGTCCAGAAAATCGTTGAAGTCGAAATCGGTTTCTTCGAACGTATCGGCCGTTTTCGCGGCCGGTTCCGGTTCCGGCTCCGTGTCGGCCGGGGCGGCGCGGACGGCGGGTTCGTTATCCGCCTCGAAGTCGGTCTCCTGGGCCGGGTTTTCGAAGCGTTCGATGACGCCCTGATCGGCGGAATCGGCCTTGATGTCCAGCCGTTCGAGTTCGGCGTGAATCTCTTCCGGCGTCAGTTCCTCGCCCAGTTCGGCGGACTCCTCCAAGGCCGGGTTCTCACTGAGTTCCCGGCGGATCTCCTCCCGCAACTCCACCATATTCTTCTGGAGGAGCTCCACCATCTGGACGAGGCCATGGCTGAGAATATGCTTCTGCTGTACCTTGATTTCCAGCCGGTGCGAAAGCAGACTCATCTCGTTTTCAGAATACCATCCGGGCTTCGGACCGGACTCCGTTCGAACCGGGCCCCGAAGGTCTCAGTTGGGGCGCGCGTCCCAGCCGAACTGGAAGTTCTCGCCCAGGTAGACGCGCTTCACCTCGGGGTCCCGCCCCAGGGCTTCCGGGCTGCCGGCGCGGAAGATGCGGCCGTTGTTGATGATGTAGGCGCGGTCGGTGACGGCGAGTGTCTCGCGCACGTTATGATCCGTCACGAGGATGCCGATGCCGCGGCGCTTGAGGTCGGAGATGATGCGCTGAAGTTCGAGCACCTGAATCGGGTCGATGCCGGAGAAGGGCTCGTCGAGCAGAAGGAAGTCCGGTTCGATCACCAGCGAACGGGCGATTTCAACCCGGCGCCTCTCGCCGCCCGAGAGCTGGTAACCCTTGTTGAGGCGGACCCTTTCCAGGCCCAACTCCTCGATCAGGCGGCGGCTGCGCTGGTGGCGTTCCCGCGCCGGGATGGGCAGGGTTTCAAGGATTGCCAACAGGTTGTCCTCGACCGTCAGCTTGCGGAACACGGACGGCTCCTGCGGCAGATAGCTGATGCCTCGCCCGGCGCGCTGATACATGGGCAGCGCAGTGATGTCGGCGCCCTCGAGGAGCACCTGCCCTGAATCGGGGCTCACCAGCCCCACAATCATGTAGAACGACGTGGTTTTACCGGCGCCGTTCGGACCAAGCAGCCCCACCACTTCGCCCTGCGACAACGTCATCGAAACCCCGTCGACAACCTTGCGGCCGCCGTAGGCTTTCGAGAGTTCGGTGGTGCTGAGGGTCTTCATGCAGGAGAGGCAGAGGCCGCGGGCCGGCAGGTGGACAACTACTTGCGAGCCCCGCTTTTGCTCGCGCTCTTACGAATCAGCGTGCTCACCGCGGGCCGATTCTCCACCCCATCAACCAGCAGCCTATCATTGTTGGCAAACCACGTCAATTGACGGCCCCGGGTGACGCCGCGTTGCGGGTCATGGAACTCCGGGGAGCCGCCGTCGAGCAGGACACGCCCCTCCGTCAGATAGTATTCCGCATGCTCGGAGGAGCCGCGACGTTCGCGCCCGGCGCGCGTCTCAACGATCTCCACGGCGCCATCGGCAAACGCCTTTTCGATGCTCTGGGAGGGAAGTTCGTTGTTCACCTCCGTGTTTTCCTCGGCAAGATAGGCGCGGATTTCGCGGGCCTGGACGTCGATGCCTTCGCGCAACAGCGTGGCGCCTCCGGTGTAGCGAATCATCCGGTCCTTGCCGGCATATGTCATCTCCGGGGCGCGCACGGTGGTGAAGCCCGGGGCGCGGCCGGGCTGGGGGGCATCGGCGACAAGGCTTACCACGCCGCCCCGGGCGGTGAGTTGCTCCGTGCCGCGGTCGATATCCACCTGGTGGGCTTCCAGGCGGCTGGCCCCCTGCCAGAGAACGGCATTGCCTTCATAGCGGATCCTGCTGTTGGAGTCGCGCGCGGTCATCGTGTCGGCACGCGCCCGCATGGCCTCCTCGGCGGATACCACGCCGCCGCCGGCGCCCGGTTTGCCGTCGGGTTGGCGGGTGGTACGGACCTTTCCGAACGCGGCGAAGCCGCCGTTTTTCTGGTCCAGCACGATGCGCTCGGCCTCGGTAGCCCCGGTTGGATCCCAGACGCGGGAAGCGCCCGCCAGAGTGATCTCTTCCTTCGCCTGGTCAAGAACGGCGTTGGCGGCCCGCGCCTGCCGGGGGCCCTCTTCGTACCGGAAGTCTTCCGTCTGTTCCAGACGGGCAAGCTGTCCGGTCTTGGGGTCGAAACGCGCGGTGAGATCGCGGCTTGTGGTTAGCACGGGGAACTTCGAGGCACGCGGGGGCGCGGCGGCCGCGGGCTCCGTGCGTGTGCTGGCGTTGACGCTGTGGAGCGTCTCCAGGCGATTCCCCGCGGCGTAGGTCATCCAGATCCGCTCCCCGGCCAGATGCCGTTTGCGTTGGATGGGCACGCTGGGCAGAAAGTCAGCGCGGCCCGGGGCGTGGGTTTCGACGGATCCGATCTCCTCGCCCCCGGGGCGCATCTTCAACTCGATCGCTTCGCTGGTGAGCACCCGGGTCTCCGGCGGCACAACCCCGGCTCTTGCGACGGGTTTCGATTCCACGCGAGCCGCGCCGTTCGCAACCGCTTTTTCAAGCCAGCTTTCGCCGCCGGGCGGCGTCTGGAACGCCAGATCCACCTGGCGGCTGGTGACGGTGGTAAGCGCTTCGGGGCTTTTCGATATCAGCCGGGCGTTGCCGATGCCGGCAATGGAGCCGATCTCGCCCTCGCCGGTGAACTTGAGCGACAGCTGGTCGGCGGCGTATTCCACGTCGCGCTTCGGCTGGTGGTCAATCCCGCGGGCGTTCTGTGCGTCCACCTGATCGATGCTGCCCTCGGCCAGTTGCACGTTCGATTGGCCCGCTTCCATGGTGAGCGTGCCGCGCCGCATCTTGGCCCACGGATTGAGAAACACCTTGCCCTGCTGCTGATAGTAGACCGCCTCGCCGGCCTCAATGTCCATGGGCTTCCCCTTCCCCTTGCGGCCCTTGTAGTGGAGCCGCGCGGCGCTGAGAAGCCGGAGTTCCTCAGTTTGCGGATCCCAGCTTGCCCCCATGGCCTCGCCACTGCCCTCATCGAAGGTGAAGCGGGCCGGGCGGCTGGTGGTGGCTTTGCCCGTGCGAATTTCGAACTGAACACCGGATGTCTGAATGGTCACCAGGCGTCCGGTGCGGGGAGCGTCGTCCGGCTGGGGATCGGCGGCGGGTTCCGCCATCTTGATCTCCACCTCGCCATCGGCGTACATCAAGCCGTCCTGGGCGGAAAAATGCGCGGTGGGGCTGCGCACGCGATGGAAAGTGCGGCCATCCTCGCGATAGATCTTCAGTTGGACATCGGTGAGTTCGAACCGGGGCGGGTCGGTGAGTTGCCTGAAATCGCGGGCCTCAATATCGGCCACGGGCTTGCCGCCCGCCGAATGCGACCATTTCCAATTGCTTGCCGCCGCTGTGAGATCGCCTGAAAGGGGAGTGGGCGCGGGCTGGTTGCCGCGGGCCTGCATCTGCCGGCGGACGTAATAAGCTCCGCCCACAAACAGCGTAACGGCCACAAGAGCGAGAAGAAGGAGCGGGCGCAATCGCCGCATGATGGATTCCTACCTTTGAGGATAACAACGCGCCCGGCCGTGAAGAGGATCGCTCCGGGTGCCATCACAGCCATAGGGTGTGGCGCGATTGGGCGGGTGAGTTCGCATTGGACGTGCTTCCACTGCAGCACTCGATCACGGCATTGCGGGAGCCGCAACCGCCGCCGGCCTGCAGGGACTACGCGACCGGGTTGCGAAGAATCCCGATCCCTTCGATCTCCACTTCGACAACGTCGCCGCGCTTCATTGCCGTTGTGGTGCCGCCGGTGCCGGTGAAGATCAAATCGCCCGGGAACAGCGTCGTCGACTGGCTGATGAAGCTCACCACCTTGTCACAGTTGTGAACGAGATGCGACGTGTTCTCATCCTGCATCACTTTGCCGTTCAAGCGGGTCATGATGTGCAGGTTGCCGTAGTCGATTCCACGCGCGATCACCGGACCCACCGGACCAAAGGTGTCGGCGCCCTTGGCCCGCCACCACTGGACATCTTTTATCTTCGGGTCGTTCTGCCAAATCCGCTCGGAAACGTCGTTGCCGCAGGTCACTCCGAAAATGTAGTCCTTCGCCTGCGCCTCAGTGACTTGTCTGGTGGTCTTGCCGATGACGATCACGAGTTCGCATTCGTAGTGAACGTTGGTGGCGCCCGGCGGAAAAATGATCGGGTCCTCGGGATTCTGCAAACAACTCGGGGGCTTGTAGAATGGCTCCGGATTGGGCCTTGGCGCAGCGGTGCCGAGATGACTCCTGTAGTTCCCGGCGAGGGCGAGGATTTTGCTCGGCTTTTCGATCGGATACAGCAGCTTCACTTCGGAGAGTTTGTGCCTGGCCCCCGTCTCCTTGGGGTTGGCAAACAGGTCCCCGCTCAACTGCCGTACGGTGTCGCCATCGACGATGCCGTGCGCGACGAGGTTGCCCTTCTTGAAGCGGCAATACTTGGTGACTTTCGATTGGGCCGGGGCTTGAGGGGCCAATGCGGTGGCAACGGCGCCGATTCCGGTGAGCAGTTCTCTTCTGTTCATAGTGAACGTTATATATATCATGAAAGCTCCGCGCGACGCTGGAAGACGAAGGAAGACGAAGGGGTACAGGCTTGAGGCGTCCACTGGCGTCGCCTTCGCCGCAATTCTTGCCCCCCGGGCACGCTTCGTTATCCTGAGGAGATGCCGCGCCTGCATCTCTTCTTCCTGCTCTCCGCCGCGCTCGCCGCGCAGTCCCGCCGCGTGACGGAAGAAGAGGTGATGCGTGTCCACCGCGCCGCGCTTCTCATTGATACCCACAACGACGTCACCAGCAACACCGTCGAAGGGCTCGATATCGGCAAGCGCCGCGCCGAGGGCCACTCCGATACTCCGCGATTCAGGGAGGGCGGCATGGGCGCGGTCTTCTTCGCCGTCTACGTCGCTCCGCAATATGTCGCCGGCAATCGAGCCGCCAACCGCACACTTCAGATGATCGACACCGTCCGCCACGACATCATCGAGCGCTACCCCAATGACTACGCGTTGGCCACCACCGCCGATGAGATCCTGCGCGCCCGCAAGTCCGGCCGCATCGCCGCGCTGTTGGGCATCGAAGGAGGCCACGCCATTGAGGACAGTCCGCGTCTGCTCCGCCAGTTTCATGCCCTCGGCGTCCGCTACATGACCCTCACCCACACCAACACCAACTCCTGGGCGGACTCCTCCGGCGACATCAAGCGCGCCGATATCAAGCACCACAATGGCCTCACCGCCCTGGGCCGCGACATCATTCGCGAGATGAACCGTCTGGGCATGATCGTCGACATCTCGCATGTCTCGGACAAGACCTTCTGGGACGCCCTGGAAGCCAGCAGGGCCCCCATCTTCGCCTCCCACTCCTCGGCTCGTGCGCTCTCGAACATCCCCCGCAACATGACTGACGAGATGATCGCCGCCCTCGGCAAGAAGGGAGGCGTCGTGCAAGTGAACTTCGGCTGTGAGTTTTTGTCCCAGAAATCGGCCGATTCTTCGCCCCTCAACGATCCCGCGGTGCTCGCGCGTTTCAATGCCGCCTACGCCAACCAGACCGACATGGACCCCGCCGTCCGCCGCCGCCGCATGCGTGAGATCGTCGCCGAACTGGGCGCCAAGACCGTTCGGGCCAAGCTTTCCGACGCCGTGGCCCACATTGATCACATCGTGAAAATCGCCGGCATCGGAGCCGTGGGCATCGGCAGCGATTTCGACGGCGTAGGCTGCGTGCCTGAAGGTCTGGACGACGCCGCGAAGATGCCGAACCTGACGCGAGCCCTGCTGGAACGCGGCTACACAGCCGCCGATATCCGCAGGATCTATGGGGAAAACACGCTACGTCTGATGCGTCAGGTGGAGCGCGTGGCCGCCACGAGTGCACCTACTGGTTCAGCGACGCGATGATTTGCGAAGCGCGGTCGAACAGCATCGACGTCTCATTGGCACAGCCGATGAACGTCATGCCGCGGTCCTTCCAGAAGCGCGCCAGATCAGGCGTCCGCGTCTGCGTGCCGGGCGCGATGCCGCGCTTCAGGCAACTGTCGCGGATCTGTTCCATCGCCTCCACCATCACCGGGTGCTGGAACTGCCCCGGAACACCCAGCGAGATGGAGAGATCCGCCGGACCCACCATCACCGCGTCGATCCCGGGCACATCCAGCAACTCCTCGCGCCGCTCCAGCGCCGCCCGCGTTTCAATCTGCAGCACCACCATCGAATTCGCGTTCATGTGCGCGATCACATCGCCGAAACTGTGCGATTCGTAATCCAGGTTCACCGGCGTCAGCCCATAGCCGCGCACGCCGGCGGGGGGGAACTTGGTCCAACTGATCGCCGTTGCCAGCAGCTCCGGCGACTCCACTCGCGGAAACACAATTCCCTGCGCACCGCAATCCAGCGCTCGCGCCACCAGCGAATACTGCAGGTCCGCCACCCGCACCAGCGGGCAGAAATCGACCAGATTCGCCACCCGGCAGATATCCTGCACCGTCTCCAGATCGAAGCCGCCATGCTCGCAATCCACGAACGCCCAGGTGAAACCCGCCGCGCGAAGCGCCTTCACCACCTCCTGCGATCGCAACTGGCCAAACCCGCAGCCATAGCGGACCTGGCCTTCCTTCAGAGCCTTCTTCACCGTGTTCGTTGTCATAGTGGAATCACCTTGTGATCGGGGCAGTCAAGCAGCACATGCGCCTGAATCCGGTCCAGAAGATCCATTCCGTAACGCGCCAGAAACGGCAGAATGGAATACCGGCGCTCCTGCAGGTGCCCTCCGGGCTGAACCAGCGCGGCCAGATATCTCACATCCTCCTGCGCCCGCCCGTTCCGCCGCACTGCTTCCCGATGAGTCTTCGCCGCGATTTTCGATAGCTGATAGGCGATCTTCCCGCGGCTTTTTTCCAATGCCTGGCCCAGCGTCGGGTCGAACGCCTCAACATCCCCGCACAGCCGCCCGGCAATCGCGTTCATCTCCGCCTCAGCCGCGGAAAACCGCCCTGCCAGCTCCGGCGGCACCAGTTGCCGCGAAATCCGTTCCAGCATCGGGCCCGGCCCTTGCAGGCAATCCTCAACGCGAAGGCCATACCGGTCCATCACCTTGGCGCCCCGGGCATCGATCAGAGTGAAGCCCGCGCGCGGCACCATCACAGGCATGCGGCCCAGAATCCGCCGGTATAACACTTCCGACTGCGCGAAGTAGGCGATCTCCGCCGGTCCACCCACCACCGCCACCGTCGGAAACAGATAGTCCTGCACCACCGGGCGCAGCAGCGCATTGGGAGACAGATTCGCGCCCAGCCGGCCCAACTCCTGCGTACTCAGAACCTGATCCCTGGCATGGAACTCATTGCCATGGCGCTTCAACGCCGTTCGCACGCCGTCGCGCAGCAGAAAGACCGGTGATGTCTGCTGTTCCACCAAGACCTGCGCGTGGTAGCCGGCGGCCTCCAACTGGCGCCCCCGCTCGATCAGCGCATCGCACAACTCCGGCGCCCGCTCAGCGGCGTGACCGGCCGCGATCCCTGAAATCGCCCGGATGGCCGGGTCCAAGGGGTCCGCGAACAGAAGCCCGAACCGGCCCAGGATCTCCCGCAGCAGACCCAGAAACGCCCGTCCATACCCGGCCCCCGGCACGTAATGCCGCCGCAGCAACTCCATCACGGCGTCCGCGTCCGGCAGGCCGTCGAGCGCCGCTGCCATCGCGTCCAGGGGTACTTGCGCCAGGGTCGCCGCACCCACCGGTTGATGCGGCCGGACCTCGCCCGTCGACCCCAAGCGAACCGGATTCATCGCGCCATCAAAGGCCCAGGCATGATCGATCTCTTCGAAGTCGTGATCCTCGGTGGCCAGCCAGAACACGCCCACCGCGGGCAGCCCCTGCTCCGTCAGGCTCGCCGCCAGGCGTGCCGCCGTCAAGGCCTTGTAGATGGTGTATGCCGGGCCGCCGAACAGGCCCACCTGCTGGCCCGTCAACACGGCCACCGTGCCGGGCCGCGCCAGCCGCTCAAGGGCCGGGTTCCCGTCGTTCAAGGGCCGCAACGCCTCCACTACCGCGGTGCGCCGTGCGTCCGGATAGTCGATGGCCCCGGCCGCGCGCTGGTAGGAGTCAGGGTGGTGCGGCGAAGGACCGTAGAAGTCCGCTACACGGTCAAAGTGATACAGATAGTCGGCAAACAGCTTCGATGTGCCGGGGATCTGCGTGTAGCGGAGACAGGATAACTCCATCCGAGCCTTCAGGGTATCAGATGCCAGAGGCCTTCCCCGCGCTCAGCGGTACTGCCTCACCAGCCACTCCGCCACCAGCACCGGCTTTGCCACGCCTTCGGCCTCCATCGTCACGGCCCACACCGTGTGAACGCCCCAATCGTGCTCTTCGAGCGCCGCCAGCGTGAACCGGGCCCGCACGCGTCCACCGGCCACCACGGGGCCCGTGAAGCGAACCTTGTTCAGCCCATAGTTGATGGCGTGCCGGAAACTGCCTTCCACCGTGAACGCCTCCCCGCGCAGAAAGCTGAGTAGCGCGAGGGTGAGGAACCCGTGCGCGATTGTCGCCCCGTAGGGTGACTCCCGCCGTGCCCTCTCCTCATCCAGGTGGATCCACTGACGGTCTCCGGTGGCTTCCGCGAAAAGGTTGATGCGCTCCTGCGTTACCTCTACCCAATCGCTTACGGCCGCCTCCTGCCCCACGGCGGCGCGCAGTTCTTCGATCGACGCAAAGATTCTTTTCATTTTCCTAGAGACTCATTTCCCAAGCGACTCATTTCCCCAGCGACTGCAGAATACGCCGCTTCGACTCCATCGCCTCATCGGAGAACCAGGTGTCAACGTCGATGGTGAACGCCTGTCCGTCCGGCCGCCGTTCGTGGCCCTGGCTTGCCCGCAGCACCTGCTTGATCTTGGCGTACGCAGCCGGGGGCTTCGCCGCCAGCGTTCGCCCCAGCGCCCTCGCATGCTCCAGCACGTCGCCTTCAGAGGCCAGTTCATCCACCAGCCCGATCTCGAGCGCCCGCGCTGATTTCACGGCATCTCCGGTCAGAAACATCCGCCTCGCGTTCGTCACCCCGGCCGCATCGGCCAGCATCCGGAAGATGGATGGCGGCAGGCCCACCCCAATGTTGATTTCGCTCAGAGCGAAGCCGTAATCGCCCGCGGCCATCACCCGGAAATCGCAGGTGAGTGACAGGATTGCTCCGCCGGCATAGGTATGTCCAGACAGCGCCGCCACGGTGGGCCTGGGAAAGTGCAGCAGGCGGTCCACCAGCGTGGCGAAGCGCCTCAGAAACGGCTCCAGTTCCTCGCGGCTGAACCGGAACACTTGCGTCACGTCGAACCCGGCCGAAAAGAACCGAGGCGTCGCGCTGCCCAGCACCAGCGCACCCACCGCCGGGTCCGCCTGGGCCTGCTCCACCGCCTCCAGAATCTCGGCCAGCATCGGTCCTGTCAGGGCGTTTGCCTTGCCCCGTGCCAGAATGATGGAAGCCAGCGGGCCGTCCTGTTCATACCGGATGTGTTCCATGGCTCTTGTTAGGTTCTCACAATGCCCGAATCCCCGGTTTCAGCGCGTCTATTCCTGGTTCGCGGCCGTGTGCAGGGCGTTGGGTACCGGGCCTTCGCCCGCCGTGCGGCTGAGGAACTGGGCGTCACGGGCTATGCGAAAAACCTTGCCAGCGGCGATGTCGAAGTATTCGCGCAAGGCGCTCCGGCGGCCGTCGACGCCCTGGGCGCCCGCCTGGCGTTGGGTCCGCGCTGGTCCGATGTACGCGGTGTTGAGAGCAGTGAAGCCGCACCCCAAAGGTTCGGCGGCTTCCTCGTCCGTTAATGATTGTGCCGCGGCACCTCGCGTGCCACGTCCTGATACTTCACCGCGAACTCCAGCACGCCGCCGGACTCCAATTGCCCGACGTGCGCCCGGAACAGTTCCTGCCACGGCGTCTGGCTGGCCGGCATCTCGATCTTCATGTCAGCCCGCCGCCGCGCGATCTCTTCGTCTGAAATCTGGATGTCGAGCCGCCGCTCGTTCAAGTCGACGCGAACGACGTCATGCGTTCGCAGGATGGCCAGATTGCCGCCCACCGCCGATTCCGGCGACCCGTTGAGAATCGACGGACTTGCCGAGGTCCCGCTCTGCCGCCCATCGCCGATACAGGGCAACTGGTCCACACCCTTCCGCACCAGTGCATCCGGCGGCAGCATGTTCACCACCTCCGCCGCTCCGGGGTACCCCACCGGACCTGCGCCGCGAATCACCAGGAGGCAGGTCTCATCAATGTTCAAGGACGGGTCGTTGATCCGGTCGTGGTAGTCCTCGGGGCCCTCAAACACAATCGCCCGTCCTTCGAAAATGCCCTCACGCCCGGGCGTGGACAGGAACCGGGCCTTGAAATCGGCCCCGATCACCGACGTCTTCACCAGGGCCGAGTTGAACAGGTTCCCCGTCACCACCAGGAAGCCCGCCTTTTCCTTCAGCGGATTGTCCATGGGACGAATCACGTCCCGGTTCAGGCTGCGCGACGCGGCGTAGTTCTCACCGACCGTCTTGCCGGTGACCGTGAGCGCGCCCTGGCGGATCAGCCCGGCCGCCATCAGCTCACCGATCACCGCCGGCACGCCTCCCGCGTGATGATAGCTCTCACCCAGGAATTGGCCCGCGGGCTGCAGGTTCACAAGCAGCGGAACCTCGTGGCCCACCTTCTCCCAGTCCTTCAGTTCCAGCTCCACGCCCATGTGCCGCGCGATCGCTGTCACGTGCGGCGGGCAATTCGTCGACCCGCCGATCGCCGAATTCACCACAATTGCGTTCTCAAACGCCTCGCGCGTCAGAATCTTCGACGGCCGAAGGTCCTCATGCACCATCTCCACAATGCGCCGGCCGGTCCGGTACGCCATCTGGGTACGCTCCCGGTACGGCGCCGGAATCGAGGCGCAGCCCGGCAGCGACATCCCCAGCGCCTCCGCCAGCGAGTTCATCGACAGTGCCGTACCCATCGTGTTGCAATGGCCCGGGCTCGGCGTGGATGACGCCACCATGTCCATGAACGTCGGGTAATCGATCTCACCCGCCGCATGCAGCCGCCGCGCTTCCCACACCGCCATCCCGCTGCCCGCCAGTTGACCCCGGAAGTAGCTGTCCAGCATCGGCCCGCCCGAAAGCACAATCGCCGGAAGGTTCGCCGTTGCCGCCGCCATCAGGCAAGCGGGCGTAGTTTTATCGCAGCCCGTGGTCAGTACCACGCCGTCCAGCGGATAGCCGTGCAGAACCTCCACCAGACCCAGATACGCCAGGTTCCGGTCGATCGCCGCCGTCGGCCGCCGGCAGCTCTCCTGAATCGGATGCACCGGAAAGACGAAGGGAATGCCGCCCGCGTCCCGAATTCCGTCCCGAATCCGGTCCGCCAGGCCGATATGGTGCCTGTTGCAGGGTGAGAGATCGTTGCCTGTCTGCGCAATGCCAATGATCGGCTTGCCGGAGATCAACTCCTCCCTGGTGATGCCATAATTCAGGTACCGTTCGATATAAACGGATGTCATCCCGATGTTGTGCGGATTATCAAACCAGCAGCGGCTCCGCAGCCGGCCTGCGCATTCGGATTTTGGGTCTTTGTGATCCACCATGAAAGGGATATTGTATCGTCTGGCGCCCGGCGTTCTCATCCTGGCCGCGATTCCCGCTCTTCAAACCGCTTCGGCGCCTGAGATTCTTCCGCTGGCCGAACAGCGCCTGTACGAGCTGGTGAACGAACGCCGCCAGCAGGCCAGGCTGCCCCCGCTCCTTCCCGAAGAGACCCTCCGCACGGTTGCCCGCGCCCACGCCTCGGACATGCTGGAACGGGACTTCTTCGAGCACATCAACCCGGACGGCCAGAACTCGGCGGACCGCATCGCGCGCATGCACCGCACGCTGATCGGCAAGACGGGAGAAAACCTCTGGAAAGGATCACGCCTCCAACTGGACAAGCACCCGGACCTTGGCGCCGAGATTTTCCGCATTCTGATGGCCAGCGGCCGCCACCGCACGCAGATCGTCCACCCCGATTACACACACATCGGCATTGGAGTCATATTCCGCGATGGCGAAGCACGCCGCATTCTGCCACCTAAAATGTCACCAAGAGGTCCCTCGTTGTGCCAAATGAAAAAGTAACCGAATTTTGCATGAGCCATCCGCCTCGGCCGAGGC